>Ga0207747_1000490_pt1 | contig 44327 bp, 35 predicted proteins | sample HigsolmetaGSP11D_FD_184839 | JGI IMG/M metagenome (GOLD analysis project Ga0207747, IMG submission 184839) | High solid enriched microbial communities from the Joint BioEnergy Institute, USA - SP1-1-D (SPAdes) | ecosystem: Engineered > Bioreactor > SSF (Solid state fermentation) > Aerobic >...
CGTCTTCGGGCTCATAACCCTGGTGATGCTCTACGCCGACGTCGAGAACATCCGCTCCCAGCCGAACGGGATCGTGATCTCGATACTGTTCATCGCGGCGATAATCTTCGTCTCCCTCGTCTCCCGGGCGCTGCGCTCGACAGAGCTGCGACAGGAGGACATAAAGCTGGACGAGGCCGCCTGGAGGTTCATCGAAGAGGCGCTCTCCTCGGGCGAGATCCACATAATCGCCAACCGCCGGCAGGCGGGCGACCGTCGCGAGTACGAGCTGAAGGAGCGTGAACAGCGGGAGGCGAACCACATCCCGCGCGAGGTTCCGGTTCTGTTCCTCGAGGTAGAGGTGGCCGACCCCTCGGAGTTCACCGACGTGATGGAGGTGAGGGGGGCCAGGGTGGACGGCTACCGGGTGCTGCGGGCGGAGAGCTCGAGCGTCCCGAACGCGATAGCGGCCTTCCTGCTGTACCTGAGGGAAAAAACCGGCGCGAAGCCCCACTGCTACTTCGGATGGACCGAGGGCAACCCGCTGGTCTACCTGGTCCGCTACATCCTCTTCGGCGAGGGGGACATCCCACCGGTCACGCGCGAGGTGCTGCGCGAGGCGGAGCCCAACCCCAGGCGGCGTCCGGCGATACACGTCGGTGGGTGATCTGGACCGCATGGAGGAGATCCTCCGCTTCTGGTTCGGGGAGGGCCGGGAGTTCCGCGAGGAGTGGTTTGGAGGGGGGGAGGACTTCGATCGCGAGGTGCGTGAGCGGTTTCACGCAGACTACGAGCGGGCCGCCTCCGGGGAGTTCGGGGACTGGAAGGAGACGCCCAGGGGATGCCTCGCCCTGATCCTGCTGCTCGACCAGTTCCCCCGCAACATGTTCCGGGGCGACCCGCGCTCCTACGCGACCGACCATCTGGCGCGCGAGGTCGCCCGCGAGGCGCTCGAGAGGGGCTTCGACCGTCTCCTCACCCCGCTGGAGAGGATGTTCGTCTACCTGCCGTTCGAGCACAGCGAGGACCTCGAAGACCAGCGCCTCTCGGTCAGGCTGTTCCGGGCGCTGGAAGAGGAGCTCGGGAGGCCCGAGGTGCTGGAGTACGCGCTCAGGCACGAGGCGGTGATCGCGCGCTTCGGACGTTTCCCGCACCGCAACGAGATCCTGGGCCGGCGCTCGACGCCGGAAGAGCTGGAGTTTCTCTCGGGACCCGAGGCCCCTTTCTGATGTCTTTATCCTGAGCTCCAGTGCCGGGCCCAGACCCGGCGTTCCTTCCGCCGCCCGACGGCCTCGCGTAACACCTCGTCGAGGCTCCTCTGGCGGTCTTCCTGCTCGAAGGTTTCGATGACCTCGTTGAGCTCCAGTATGTGGTCGCGGTTGGTGAGATCCCCGAGGAAGGCGGCGGCCTCCTCCCGGTCCAGACCCTCCAGATCCGCGAAGCGGTCTATGACCGCGCTCATGAGATCCATCAGGAGCCGGCGTTCTCCCGGCTCGTCGGCTGGTAGGCCATGCCGGGTGCGACGCTCGAATTCGTCCCCGAAGAGGAGGGCGGCGAGCATGATCCTGTACCGATCCTGAGCGGTTCTCCGGCCCCAGGCGAACTCCATGGTATCCCGGGAGAGCATGTCCAGATAGGCTTGCGCCTTCTGAAGCGCGTCATTCAAGGGGAACCTGCTCCTGATCCTCTGCTACCGGCCACCGTCGAGCGCTTCGAGGAGCACCTCGTTTGGTGGGTTGTCCGCCGAGGCGCGGGCGTAGTGCGCCAGGCGCAGCCTCCCTGAGGCGTCGAAGACGAAGGCCCCGGGTAGCTGCATCGGGTCACCCGCCGTCGGTCCCTGTCTCTGTCCCTCGAGTACCGCACGGATCCCGCTACCCCAGTTGCGCGGCCCCGCGACCTCCAGGATGTTGCCGCGCCTGAGACCGAATGCCCGGTAGGCGTGCCGCTCCGGGTCGGAGAGGCACTCGAAGGGCAGGTCCATCTTCTCGCAGAACCGCGCGGTCTGCTCAGGATCGGCCATGCTCACCAGCGCCACCCGGGCGCCTCTCTTCTCGAACTCTCTGCTCCCGCCGCGCAACTGCGCGACCCACCGGCGGCAGAATATTCACCCGAGGTGCCGCAGAAAGGCGAGGACGAGGGGACGCCCGCCGTGCAATTCGGTGAGGTTTACCTCCGTCCCGTCGGCACGCTTGAACGTCACCTCTCCGAAATCCTCTATGCCGCTTGCTTCTCCGGGCACGAAACCCTCCTTCTGTTCGTCTGGCACCCTGATTCTATCTGGCGCGGCGGACGGGGCCTGTAGACGAACATACGGAAGGCGGCGCGGAAGGCCTTCCGCACCGCCCCCGTCCTCCGGGTTTTCAGACGTTACTTCAGGAGACGCTGGGCGATCTCGGCGAGCTCTCCCGGATGATAACCCGGCGCGTAGACGTTGGGCTCCTCCGGCGGATCGGCCGGCTGACCACCCTCCGGCGGGCCGTCCTGCACCCTGACCTCCTGGCCGTCGTCGGGGTGCGGCCCCTTCCAGATCTTGCCGATATCCTTGAAGTCGTCGGGCGAGAAGCGGTAGAGGGTGCGGTGGTCGCCCGAGTCGAGGAACTTCTTCGTCTCCGGAAACTCAGAGTTGGGGATGTTCGGGATGTTGAGCATCTTGGTGACGTTGGCGCCGGTGAGCTCTTCGAGCGCCTTGGCGTAGGCCACCTGATGCACGCCACCGCGCACGAGCAGATAACCGAGCATCGCACGGGCGACCGGATGGTCGGTCATCTCGTAGACGCGGATCTTGCCCATCCTCGCCCCGCTCTCCAGGAAGAAGTTGTGCAGGAGGTCGAGCACGAGGTCACCGGAGTTGAACACGTAATCACCCTGCCAGGGCTGCCCCATTGAGTTGGCGACGAGCGCGCCGGCCCCGTTGTTGATGAAGTGATGGGTGTTGCGTACGCCCGTGAGCCCGGAGAGGGGTGTGCCCGTCGGGTTCGCATGCCCGTCCTCGGTCTCGCCGGCGGCACCGGTGAGCATGCTGTTTATGGTGGCGGCTACCAGCTCGATGTGCCCGAGCTCCTCGGTGGCTATGTTGGCGATGAGGTCGTAGTAGGGCTTAACCTTCTTGCGCCCCCGGAAGTTGAACGACTGGTAGGTATAGTTCATGAGCGTTGACATCTCGCCGAAACGCCCGCCGAGAAGCTCCTGCACCGCCGCCGCGGCGTTGGGATCGGGCTCCTCCGGCATCGGCAGCTCCACCTGCAGCCTGTCTATCCGGAGATACATGCGATCCTCCCCTTTCTAGTTGGATCTTCCGGATCTTCTCCGTCAACCCTGATCTAAACACGCCCGTCCATGCGTGTACCCACCCGCTCCGGAGATCACCTCCCCTCTTCTCTCCCGCAGGCCATCTCACCGTTACCCTCTACCCCTGGCCCGGTCCCGCGAAACCTCCCCCCGGATTGGAGATGTGAAAACAATAACAGTTGTTGGTTTTTGAGTTGTCCGGTATCTTTCAGCCGGATTTCTGGGAGGCCAGCTCGTCCCGGGCTATTTTGATGTCGTCCCAGATGCTGGGTCCGGCGAGGAAGGCTCCGGCAATGAGTTCGGAGTAGTGGTTCAGGAAGCGCCAGACGATGACGCCGGCGAGCAGCGAGCCGTGGCCGACGTAAGCGTTCATGAGCGCGACGAAGGCGACCTCGGCGGCGCCGCTGTTGCCCGGAGTGGGGGCGAAGGGCACGACGATGAACAGGATGTACTGGGCGGTGAAGACGGCGATCCAGTGCTCCCCGGACCATCCGGCGGCGAGCAGGCCGAGAACCCCGAGCAGGGGGTAGAGCAGCCAGAAGACGGCCATGAGGGCGAAGGCGGCGACAACGCCTTTCGGGTTGTCGTGCCAGAGCAGGAGGAGGTCGTCCCTGTAGTTGCGGAAGAATCTGGTGAGGCGCTCTCTCCAGGAGGGGGATGAGCTCTCTGGGGTATGCTCATCCCGCTCGCGCCTCTTCCTCCAGCGACGCACCGCGAAGCCGCCCGCGGCGAGCAGCACGACCACCCCGACGAAGACGCCGGCCAGAGGCCACAGGATGCCGGCGTTCTGGGCCTGATGGGCTCTGGCTTCTACCCTGCCGACGAACGGGACGTGGGAGACGAAGAACAGGCCGATCACGGCGCCGATGGCGAGGGAGGTGACGTTCGCTATCGCCCTGACGGTCGCCACGGCGCTGCCCTTGTCCGCCGGGAGCCCCAGGCGTTTGAGCTCCATGATCTGGGCGGCCACCTCCCCGCCGGCGAACGGGGTGATCGCGCCGACCGCCTGGGTGACCAGGTAGACGCGAGTCGTCTTCAAGAGGGGAAGGCCCAGGAGGTGCTGCTCTGCGACAGGACTCGCCTCCACGTCGTGGCGTGAGAGCACGGCCAGGGTGGCACCCTGCACGACCCACACCGCGAGCGTGACGACACCACCGACGACTATGGGCCAGATCTCTACTATCCTGAGCGAGCCCTTGACGCTCAGGGCGGCGACGATCACTCCGGCGGCGCTCAGGAGCAGCCCGAGCAGGATGCTGAGCAGAGATTTCTTCACCCGTCTCTCCCGGTCTCTTCGTGCGGTTGGATTCCGGTGCATCGTACCATTGTTTGCGTTACAGCAGATCCGACTACTTAGAGAAGAGGCTGTGGGGGATGAAGAGACGTTAATGCTTCTTTACCGGAGGCTCACAGAACTTTATCCCTGCTTTACCGGCCCTGGAAATAATCATCCTGTATGCCACCACCGGCGCGTGGTGGGGAGCGAACCCGAAAACAGGAGGACCCGCGTTGGCCGAGACGGTGGGAGACTTCATACTCAGGCGCTTAAGAGAGCTCGATGTAAAGCGCATCTACGGTTACCCGGGGGATGGGATCAACGGCATCCTCGGGGCGTTCAACCGGGCGGACAACGACCCGGAGTTCATCCAGCTGCGCCACGAGGAGGTAGCTGCCTTCGCGGCGAGTGCCCACGCCAAGTTCAGCGGCGAGGTGGGGGTGTGCATGGCGACCTCCGGGCCCGGGGCCATACACCTCCTCAACGGCCTCTACGACGCCAAGCTCGACCGGCAGCCGGTTCTGGCGATCATCGGGCAGCAGAAGAGGATGTCGTTGGGGAGCGACTACCAGCAGGAGGTCGACCTGCAGACGCTCTTCAAGGACGTGGCGCACGAGTTCGTGCAGTACTGCATGGAGCCGACCCAGATCGGGCACCTCATAGACCGGGCCTACCGGATCGCTAAGACCTCGCGCACGGTGACCTGCGTGATCGTCCCGAACGACGTCGCCGAGATGGAGTACTCCGAGCCGCCGCGGACCCACGGGGCGACCTACTCGAGCACCGACATCACCATGCCGCGCATCGTCCCGCAGCAGCGGGACCTCGAGCGGGCCGCGGAGGTTCTCAACTCCGGGGAGAAGGTCGCGATGCTCGTCGGGCAGGGCGCGAGGGGCGCGGCCGAAGAGATAAAGCAGGTCGCGGAGATCCTCGGCTGCGGGGTCGCCAAGGCCTTAAACGGCCGCGACGTGCTCCCCGACGATTTGCCATACGTCACGGGGCCGATAGGGCTTTTGGGCTCCAAACCCTCCGACGACATGATGGAGAACTGCGACACCTTCTTCATGGTCGGGTCGAGCTTCCCCTACGCCGAGTGGCTGCCCGAGGTAGGGCAGGCCAGGGGGGTGCAGATAGACATAGACGGCCGGCTCATCGGGATGCGCTACCCGATGGAGGTCAACCTGGTCGGGGACGCGAAGGAGACGCTTCGGGCCCTCATCCCGATGCTCGAGCGCAAGGAGGACCGCTCCTGGCGCGAAGAGATCGAGAAGGGTGTGGCCGAGTGGTGGGAGATCCTCGAGCGGCGGGCGATGGAGGGTGCCAACCCCATAAACCCACAGAGGGTGTTCCACGAGCTCTCCCCCAAGCTCCCCGACGGCTGCATCCTCACCTCCGACTCCGGGTCGGCGACCAACTGGTGGGCGCGCCACCTGAAGCTGCGCGAGGGGATGCGGGCGGCGCTCTCCGGGACGCTCGCGACGATGGGCCCGGCGGTCCCCTACGTCATCGGGGCCAAGTTCACCAACCCTGACAGGCCCGTCATCGCCTGTCTCGGCGACGGGGCGATGCAGATGATCGGGATCAACGCGCTCATCGACGTCGCCCGCTACTGGGAGCGCTGGAGCGACCCGCGGTGCATCATCCTGGTCCTGCACAACGACGACCTCAACCAGGTCACCTGGGAGCAGCGGGTGATGGAGGGCGACCCCAAGGTCGAGACCTCGCAGGTTCTGCCCGACTTCGACTACGCCGGATATGCCGAGCTGCTCGGGCTCAAAGGGATCAGGGTGGACAACCCCGACGACGTCGGCCCGGCGTGGGACGAGGCCCTCTCTTCCGGGAAGCCGGTGCTCTACGAGGCCATCACCGACCCGGAAGTGCCGCCGCTGCCGCCGCACATCCGCTTCGAGCAGGCGCAGGGGATCTTCAAGGCGCTCTACCGGGGAGATCCGGCGCGCGGCGAGATCGTCCGGCAGTCCATAAAGGGCAAGCTGCAGGAGTTCCTCTCCGGCCGGGGCGAGTAGATGGCACCGGAGGCTAAGGTGGGGAGCCTCGAGGTCTCCGCCTACACCGTGCCGACCGACTCTCCGGAGTCGGACGGGACCCTCGAGTGGGATTCGACGACCATGATCCTGGTCGAGGTTTCCGGGGGTGGCGAGAGGGGCTTCGGGTACACCTACGGCGACGTCTCGGTGGGCACCTTCGTAGAGTCCAAGCTCAAGAGCGTGGCGGAGGGCTCGGACGCGATGAGCCCGCCCGCCGTCTGGAAGGAGATGCACTCTGCGATCCGCAACGCCGGGCGGCCCGGGGTGGGGGCGATGGCCGTCTCCGCGGTGGACATAGCGCTCTGGGACCTCAAGGCGAAACTGCTCGGCCTCCCGCTCGCCGACGTCCTGCCCCGCTTCCACGAGCGGGTCCCGGTCTACGGCAGCGGCGGGTTCACCTCCTACACGCTCGAGAGGCTGCAGGAGCAGCTCGGCGGGTGGGCCTCGGAGGGCATCCCGCGGGTGAAGATGAAGGTGGGCAGAGAACCGGAGGAGGACCCGGAGAGGGTGAGGGCGGCGCGGGAGGCGATCGGGGACGGGGTGGAGCTCCTCGTCGACGCCAACGGCGCCTACTCCCGCAAGCAGGCCCTCTACTGGGCCGGGTGGTTCGCCGGGGAGGGCATCACCTACCTCGAGGAGCCGGTCTCCTCCGAGGATCGGGAGGGGATGAGGATGCTGCGCGACCACGGGCCCGCGGGGCTCGCGATAGCCGCCGGGGAGTACGAGTGGACCCTGCCGCAGCTCTTCGATCTCGCAGGATGCGTGGACATCCTGCAGGCCGACGTGACCCGCTGCGGCGGGATCACGAGTTTGCTCAGGGCCGACGGCATCTGCAAGGGGCGTCAGATACCCTTCTCCGCCCACTGCGCCCCGGCCGTCTCGGCCCACGCCTGCTGTGCGATGGAGACGCTCTTGCACCTGGAGTACTTCCACGACCACGTGCGCATCGAGCGGATGCTCTTCGACGGGACGCTCGAGCCCGAGGGGGGATGTCTGCGTCCCGACCCTTCCCGGCCCGGCCTCGGGCTCGAGCTGCGGCGGGACGCGGCAGAGAAGTACTCCGTATAGAGGGAAAGGGGAGATATGACGGACATGCTGCACGACGGAGGCCGGCGCCTGACGGAACGCCAGCGCCTCAACCTGAACACGCTCGCGCTCGAGGCCGAGCTGCGCGAGAGGGTGCGGGGTGAGGTGCGCTTCGATGCCGGAACCCGCGCCGCTTACGCCCACGACTCCTCCAACTACCGGCAGGTCCCCTTCGGTGTAGTCTTGCCCAAGGACGCCGACGACGTGCTGGCGACGATGGCGGTCTGCCGCCGCCACGGAGCCCCGGTGCTCTCGCGAGGCGCGGGAACGAGCCTCTCCGGCGAGACGACCAACGTCGCCGTGATCCTCGATTTCTCCAAGTATATGAACCGGATCCTGGAGATCGACCCCGACGAGGGGCCCGGCGACATGGGGAGCGCCCGCGTGCAGCCCGGCGTCGTCCACGACCAGCTCACCGACATCACCGAGCCGCAGTACAACCTCACCTTCGGTCCCGACACCTCCACCCACAAATGGGCGACCTTCGGCGGCATGATCGGCAACAACTCCTGCGGCATACACTCCGTGATGGCCGGTCGTACCTCCGACAACGTCTACGAGATGGACGTGGTGCTCTACGACGGCACCAGGATGACCGTGGGCTGCAACGAAGAGGAGAAGCTCGACCAGATCATCGCGGAGGGAGGGCGAAGAGGCGAGATCTACCGGAGGTTGAGGGAGCTGCGCGACCGCTACGCAGGTTTGATCCGGGAGCGCTACCCCCAGATACCACGCCGGGTCTCAGGGTACAACCTCGACGAGCTGCTGCCCGAGAAGGGATTCAACGTCGCCCGGGCCCTCGTCGGCAGCGAGGGCACGCTGGCCACCGTACTCAGCGCTAAGGTGCGGCTGGTGCACAGCCCGCCGGCCCGTTCGCTGCTCGTGCTCGGTTATCCGAGCGTGTACGAGGCCGGGGACCACATCTCTGAGATACTCGAGGCCGGCCCGATAGGGCTCGAGGGTATCGACGAGCGCCTGGTTCACAACATGCTGATCAAGGGTATGCACGAGAGGGAGGTCTCGATCCTCCCCGAGGGCAACGGGTGGCTCCTGGTCGAGTTCGGCGGTGAAAGCACCGAGGAGAGCGACGAGAAGGCCAGAAGGCTCATGGAAAAACTACGCAGCGGCGGCGCTCCGCCCTCGATGAAGCTCCTGGACGAGCCGCCGCAGGAGCAGGAGCTGTGGGAGGTCCGAGAGGCGGGGCTCGCGGCGACGGCCCACATCCCGGGGGAGCGCGAGCACTGGCCGGGCTGGGAGGACGCCGCCGTCCACCCGGACAAGGTTGGCGATTATCTGCGCGACTTCAAGCAGCTGATGGACGAACATGGTTACCATGCAGCCCTCTACGGCCACTTCGGCGATGGGTGCATCCACTGCCGCATAGACTTCGACCTCAAGACCGCCGAGGGCCTTGCGAACTGGCGGGCCTTCATGGAGGAGGCGGCCGACCTCGTCACCAGCTACGGTGGTTCTCTCTCGGGTGAGCATGGCGACGGTCAGCAGCGGGCGGAGTTTTTGCCGAAGATGTACGGCGAGGAGCTGATGCAGGCGTTCCGGGAGTTCAAGGCGATCTGGGACCCGGACTGGAAGATGAACCCCGGCAAGGTCATAGATGCGAACCCGATGACCTCGAACCTCAACCTCGGCACGGACTACGACCCGCACAACCCGAAGACCCACTTCGCCTACCTCGAAGATGGTGGCAGCTTCGCCAACGCCAGCCTGCGCTGCGTAGGGGTCGGCCGGTGCCGGGACACCTCGAGCGGCACGATGTGCCCCTCCTACATGGTCACCAGGGAGGAAGAGCACTCCACGCGCGGCCGCGCCCGCATCCTGCACGAGATGTTGCGGGGGCAGACGATCACCGGCGGCTTCAAGAGCCAGGAGGTCTTCGACGCGCTCGACCTCTGCCTCTCGTGCAAGGGGTGCAAGGGGGATTGCCCGGTCCACGTGGACATGGCGACCTACAAAGCCGAGTTCCTCTCCAAATACTACAAAGGGAGGCTGCGCCCGGCGTACGCCTATACGATGGGGCTCATCATGCTCCACGCCCGACTGGCGCAGTACGCCCCGCGCCTGGCCAACTTCGTCACCCAGACACCGGGGGTGAGCGCACTCGTCAAGCGGCTCGGCGGGATCGCCCCGGAGCGCGAGATGCCCCCCTTCGCGACCCGGACCTTCAAGGACTGGATGAGGGAGCACACGCCGCGCCACCCCGACGGGCCGCCCGTGGTGCTCTTCCCCGACACGTTCAACAACTTTTTGCATCCGGAGACGATGAAGGCCTCGGTCGAGGTCCTCGAGGCCGCGGGATACCGGGTGCTCGTGCCGCAGGAGGCGCTCTGCTGCGGCCGGCCGCTCTACGACTACGGGATGCTCGATACGGCCGGGAGGTTCCTGCGGCGGCTGGTCGACTCCCTCGCCCCGTACGTGCGGGAAGGCATCAAGGTGGTCGTGGTGGAGCCGAGCTGCGCCGCGGCCTTCCGCGACGAGCTGCCGAACATGATGCCCCACGACGAGGACGCGAACCGCCTGGTCAAGAACACCCGCACGCTGAGCGAGTTTCTCGTCGAGGAAGACTACGTCCCCCCGAAGCTCGACCGAAAGGCGATCTTCCACAGCCACTGCCAGGGGGAGGCGGTGATCGGGACCCAGGCCGACGTGGAGCTGATGCGGAGGATCGGGCTCGACTACGAGGTTCTCGACTCCGGCTGCTGCGGGCTCGCGGGGTCCTTCGGATTCGAGCGCGACCACTACGACATCTCGATGCGGATAGGGGAGCGGCGGCTCCTTCCGGCCGTCCGCGAGGCCGGGGGCGAGACGCTGCTCATCGCCGACGGCTTCTCCTGCAAGACGCAGGTCGAGCAGGGGACCGACCGTCGGCCGCTGCACCTCGCGCAGGTCATAAAGATGGCCCTCGACCACGGTGAGGAAGGGCCGGAGGGGCCTTATCCCGAGCGCGCCTACCCGGACGTGGTGCTCGACGACGGCGGGCCGGGCGTGAAGGCGCTCGCCGCGGCCGGGGGGATCGCCGCTGCGGCCGCGATAGCCTGGGGTCTGAGGAGGAGGGCGTAGATGAAGGCGAGACAGGTGCACGAGCAGCGGGGGCAGAGGACCTTCGTCCTCGCCTTCGAGCCGGGCGAGGAGGTCGTCGAGGGGATCACGGACTTCGCGAAGGAGAACCGGCTCGACGCGGCGAGCCTCACCGCGATAGGGGCCTTCTCGCGGGCCACTTTGGGCTACTTCGACGTGGAGAGGAAGGAATACGAGGAGATCCCGGTCGAAGAGCAGGTCGAGGTGCTCTCGCTCGTGGGGGACATCGCGCTCTCCGGAGGGGAGCCCAGCCTGCACGCCCACGCCGTCGTCGGGCGGCGGGACGGATCGACCCGCGGAGGACACCTCATCCGGGGATACGCGAGGCCGATCCTGGAGGTGACCGTCATCGAGTCCCCGGAGCACCTCAGGCGCCGGACGGACCCGGAGACGGGCCTGGCCCTTCTCAGTCCGCAGTAGGGAAGAGGCTTTGCCTGACGGGCCTCTGCGCTTAGAATGAAACAAGAGCCTGTGAAGGGCCGAGGGGCGGCTCATCCGGCCCCGGCGCGAAAACGAGCTTCTTCGAGAAGAGGAGGAAGAGCCTTTGGGCATACGCAGCTTCATCCCGGAGTGGTCCGTGCTCCGGCAGGCGAAGGGCGCGGACAGGTGGGGGCTCGGGCCGGCGGCGCAGTCCCGGCGCCAGCGGGACCTCGAGCCGCGCACGCGGACGGCGGATCGGGTGGTTCAGTCGGTCTGTCCGTACTGCGCGGTCGGCTGCGGGCAGCGCATCTTCGTCAAGGACGGGAAGATCACCCAGATCGAGGGTGACCCGGCGAGCCCCATCTCCCGCGGCAGGCTCTGCCCGAAGGGTTCTGCCTCGCGCAGCCTCGTGCAGAGCCCAACGCGCGAGTACAAGGTCAAGTACCGCAGGCCCTACGGCACAGAGTGGGAAGAGCTCGACCTCGATACGGCGATGGACATGATCGCCGACCGGGTCATAAAGACCCGCGAGGAGACCTGGGAAGACACCGACGAGGAAGGCCGCCCCCTGCACCGCACGCTGGGGTTCGCCCACCTCGGCGGGGCGACGCTGGACAACGAAGAGAACTACCTGATAAAGAAGCTCTTCACCGCGCTCGGCGCCATACAGATCGAGAACCAGGCCCGCATATGACACTCCTCCACGGTCCCGGGTCTCGGGACCTCGTTTGGTAGGGGCGGGGCGACCACCTTTCAGCAGGACCTCGCCAACGCGGACTCCATCCTGATCATGGGGTCCAACATGGCCGAGAACCACCCCGTGGGCTTCCAGTGGGTGATGGAGGCCAAGCTGCGGGGTGCGAAGATAATGCACGTCGATCCCCGCTTCACCCGCACGAGCGCGGTCGCCGACCTGCACGTCCCCATCCGAGCCGGCACCGACATCGCGTTCCTCGGCGGGATCATCAACTACATCCTCGAGAACGAACGCTACTTCAGGGACTACGTCGTCCACTACACCAACGCGCCGGTGATCGTGAACGAAGAGTTCGCCGACACCGAAGACCTCGACGGGCTCTTCTCCGGATGGGACCCCGAGAAGGGCGCCTACGACACCGAGACCTGGCAGTACGCCGGGACGACCGTGCACGGCGCCGCCGGTCAGCGCGAGCAGGGCGGGGTGACCGGCGAGCAGGCGCACTACGCGCAGGCCGGAGAGCTGGGGGTCGAGGGGGAGCCGCCGGAGCTGGATCCCACGCTCGAACATCCCCGCTGCGTCTTCCAGATCCTGAAGAAACACTTCAGCCGCTATACCCCGGAGAAAGTCGAGGAGATCTGCGGCTGTCCGAAGGAGCGATTCCTGGAGGTCGCCGAGACCCTCTGCGAGAACTCCGGGCGCGAGAGGACCTCGGCGTTCTGCTACGCGGTCGGCTGGACCCAGCACACCCACGGGGTTCAGAACATCCGGGCGGCCTCGATCATCCAGCTGCTCCTCGGCAACATCGGGCGCCCGGGCGGGGGGATACTGGCCCTGCGGGGGCACGCCTCCATACAGGGCTCGACCGACATCCCCACCCTCTACAACATCCTCCCCGGCTACCTGCCGATGCCCCACGCCCACGCGCACCAGGACCTCGACACCTACGTCGAGCGCAACGCCGCCAAGAGCGGCTACTGGGGGAACATGCGCGCCTACATGGTGAGCCTGCTCAAGGCCTACTGGGGCGACGCCGCGACGGCCGAGAACGACTTCTGCTTCGATTATCTGCCGCGCCTCACGGGGGACCACTCGATCTACCCGGCGCTCATGGGCATGATCGACGGCTGGTGCAAGGGCTTCTTCGTGATGGGCGAGAACCCGGCCGTAGGGGCGGCCAACGGCAAGCTGCAGCGGCTGGCGCTCGCGAACCTCGACTGGCTGGTCGTGCGCGACATGACCGAGGTCGAGACGGCCTCCTTCTGGTACGACGCCCCCGAGCTCGAGACCGGGGAGCTCAAGACCGAGGAGATAAAGACCGAGGTCTTCTTCCTGCCGGCGGCGGCCCACACCGAGAAGGAGGGGACCTTCACCAACACCCAGCGCCTTCTGCAGTGGCGCTTCAAGGCCGTCGATCCCGAGGGCGACTGCCGCTCGGAGCTGTGGTTCATGTACCATCTCGGCCGGAAGATCCGCGAGAAGCTCGCCGGCTCCGACGACCCCAAGGACCGCCCGGTGCTCGACCTCACCTGGGACTACCCGACCAAAGGGCCGCACGAGGAGCCCGACGCGGAGGCCGTGCTGCGCGAGATCGGCGGCTGGGACGAGAACGGGGATGCCCTGCCGAGCTACCTGCCGCTCAAGGACGACGGTTCGACCGCGTGCGGCTGCTGGATCTACGCCGGCGTCTACGCCGACGAGGTGAACCAGGCCGCGCGCAAGAAGCCCTACTGGGAGCAGGAGAGCTACGTCGCCCCCGAGTGGGCGTGGGCGTGGCCGATGAACCGCAGGATCATCTACAACCGCGCCTCGGCCGACCCCGAGGGCAGACCCTGGTCGGAGCGCAAGAAGTACGTCTGGTGGGACGAGGAGAACGGCAGGTGGACCGGCTACGACGTGCCGGACATCGCCGCGACCAAGCGCCCCGACTACGTCCCCGAGGAGGGGGCCGTCGCCGAGGACGCCATCCGCGGCGACAAGCCGTTCATCATGCAGGCCGACGGGCGCGGCTGGATCTACGTGCCCGCCGGGCTCACCGACGGGCCGCTCCCCACCCACTACGAGCCGCACGAGTCCCCGTTCGAGAACGCGCTCTACTCCCAGCAGTCGAACCCGGTGCGCCAGCAGTTCCCGCGCCCGGACAACCCCTACAACCCTTCGGGGTCGCGGGTCTTCCCGTACGTCTTCACCACCTACCGACTCACCGAACACCACACCGCCGGCGGGATGACCCGTACCATCGGGCACCTCTCCGAGCTGCAGCCGGAGATGTTCTGCGAGGTCTCCCCGCAGCTCGCGCGCGAGGTCGGGCTCGAGAACGGCGGCTGGGCGACGATCGTCACCGCGCGCACCGCCATAGAGGCGCGGGTGCTCGTCACCGACCGCATCAAGCCGATGAAGGTGCAGGGGAGGGTGGTGCACCAGATCGGTCTGCCCTACCACTGGGGCAGCAAGGGGCTCGTGACGGGGGACCCGGCCAACGACCTGCTCGCCCTGGCGCTCGACCCCAACGTCCACATCGGCGAGTACAAGGCCGCGACCTGCGACATCCGGCCCGGCCGGAAGCCTCGGGGCCGCGCGCTCGTCGAGCTCGTCGAGGACTACCGGCGCCGCGCGGAGAGCCACGACGGAGGAGGCAGACGTTGAGCGATTCCAGCCACATAATCCCCGGGTCCGGGAGGCCCGGCGTCTCCGACGCCTACAACATCGAGGGGCACGAGACCCCCGAGACCCGACCGCTGATCCCGCTCGGGCAGCGCTACTACGGGGAGGAGAGGCCCCGGATGGGCTTCTTCACCGACACCAGCGTGTGCATCGGGTGCAAGGCCTGCGAGGTCGCCTGCAAGGAGTGGAACGACATCCCCGACGTCATCGGGGAGCTTACCGGGGAGTCCTACGACAACACCAGCTCGCTCGGGGCGAACACCTGGCGGCACGTGGCCTTCATCGAGCAGCGCATCCCCACCGAGGTCCCGGACGCCGACGGCGACGTCCGGTGGCTGATGTCCTCGGACGTCTGCAAGCACTGCACCGAGGCGCCCTGCCTCGACGTGTGCCCGACCGGGGCCCTTTTCCGCACCGAGTTCGGCACCGTGGTCGTGCAGGAGGACGTGTGCAACGGCTGCGGCTACTGCATCCCGGCCTGCCCCTTCGGGGTGCTCGACCGGAGGGAGGATGACGGGCGGGCCTGGAAGTGCACGCTCTGCTACGATCGCCTCAAGGGCGGGATGGAGCCCGCCTGCGCCCAGGCTTGCCCGACGGACTCGATCCAGTTCGGCCCTCTCGACGAGCTGCGCGAGAAGGCCAACGGGCGTCTGGAGATGCTGCACGAGGCGGGCGTGGAGGAGGCCCGCCTCTACGGAGCGAACGAAGAGGAGTACGGGATGGGGGCCTTCTTCCTCCTGCTGGACGAGCCCGAGGTCTACGGGCTACCGCCCGACCCGGAGGTCGTGACCCGCAAGCTCGGGAGCCTGTGGGGGGCGGCGGCGCTCGCCGCCGGGGCGCTCGCCGCCGGAGTCGCCGCCGCGTTCATAGGGGGTGGAAGATGAGCGAGGAACGCAACGGCCGGCGCACGGACTCCTACTACGGACGTCCGGTCATAAAGGAACCGGTGTGGACCTGGGAGATCCCCTGGTACTTCTTCACCGGGGGGCTCGCCGGGGCCTCGGCGCCGCTGGCGCTGGCCGCCGACCTCTCCGGCAACCAGAGGCTCGCCAGGAGCGCCCGCCTCGCCGCCCTGGGCGGGGCGATGGTGAGCCCGGTGCTCCTCATCTCCGACCTCGGACGCCCGGAGCGCTTCCTCAACATGCTCCGGGTCGTGAAGCCCACCTCCCCGATGTCCATCGGCACCTGGGTGCTCTCCTCGTTCGGGCTCTCCTCCGGGATCGCGGCGACCTCGGACGTGTTCGGCGTATTCCCGCGTGCCCGCACCCTTTTCGAGGGGGCCGCGGCCCTGCTCGGGCTCCCGCTCGCGACCTACACCGCCGTTCTCTTCGCGGACACCTCGGTCCCGGTCTGGCACGAGGCGAGAAAGGAGCTCCCGCTCGTCTTCGCCTCGGGCGCGGCGGCGAGCGCCGGGGCGTGCGCGGCGGTCTTCACGCCGGTGGGGGAGGCCGCCCCGGCCCGCAGGCTCGCCGTCGGGGGAGTGCTCGCCGAGATAGGGGCCGCGGAGCTGATGAAGCGCCGCCTGGGCAGGCTTCTGGCCGAACCCTACGAGAAGGAGGAGGCCGGACGGTACTCGAAGCTCGCGACCACGCTCTCTGGGGCCGGGGCAGCGGTGCTCGGGCTCGCGGGCGGGAAGAACCGGGCGGCGGCCGTGGCCGGGGGCGCCATGATCCTCGCCGGCGCCCTGTGCGAGCGGTGGTCGGTGTACAAGGCCGGTTTCCAGTCCGCACGCGACCCGAGATATACCGTCGAACACCAGCGCGAGCGGCGCAGGAGGAAGGGGATGTGACTTTTCTTGCGTGTCTCGCGTAGGGTGAGGGCGCTTCGTTCTCTTGGTCGGGCCCGATGAGCGCGTAGCGCCTTCCCCTGACCCCCGTGCCGGGGATCGTCCCCGTTGCGGATGATCTGTCGGGGGAGAAGTTTGCTCCATCTTTACCGGCCTTTCGCAAAACTTTACAGGATGCTTACGCCGGGTGGGGAGACTGATAAGAGGCATGCCGGGAAGCTGCCTTCCCGGCATGCTCCGTCGTTGTGGCTGGCAGACGAAGGAGACGAGAGATGGAGCACGATAACGCGGAGGTGGTCGTCGTCACCGGGGCTTCCGCCGGGATCGGTCGGGCTGTGGCCCGCGAGTTCGCCCGGCACGGGGCGAAGGTCGGGCTTCTCGCCCGTGGCACGGACGGCCTCGAGGGAGCGGTGAAGGACGTCGAAGCGGCCGGGGGCGAGGCGCTCGCGATCCCGACCGACGTCGCCGATTACGAGCAGGTGGAGGAGGCGGCCTCGAGGGTCGAGCGGGAGCTCGGCCCGGTGGACGTGTGGGTCAACGACGCGATGACCACCGTCTTCGCGCCGTTCAAGGAGATCACCCCGCAGGAGTTCAGGCGGGCGACGGAGGTGACCTACCTGGGGGCGGTCTACGGGACGAAGGTGGCGCTTGAGAGGATGCTCCCGCGCGATAGGGGGACCATCGTGCAGGTGGGCTCTGCGATGGCTTACCGCTCCATACCCCTGCAGGCCCCTTACTGTGGTGCCAAGCACGCGATGAAGGGGTTCACCGACTCGCTCAGGGTCGAGCTCAAACACGACGGCAGCAACGTGCACGTGACGATGGTGCAACTGCCGGGGCTCAACACCCCGCAGTTCGATCACTGCGAGTCGAAGATGCCCAACAAACCCCAGCCCGTACCCCCGATCTATCAGCCGGAGGTGGCGGCCCGGGGCGTCTACTGGGCCGCCCATCACAGAAGGCGCGAGTTGTACGTCGGGCTCTCGGCCGTTTTGACCATAGAGGGCAACAAGTTCCTCCCCGGCTTCGGCGACTGGTATCTGGCCAGGACCGGGTACGACTCGCAGCAGACCGACGAGCCCGCAGACCCGGACCGGCCCTCCAACCTCTTCGAGCCGGTTCCGGGCGACGCCGGCGCCCACGGCCGCTTCGACGGCATGGCACACGGGAGGAGCCCGCAGCTGTGGGCAACGACCCATCGTGGTGCGCTCCTCGCCGCGGGGGTTGCGGGCCTCGCAGGACTCTACGCGCTGCTGCGGTCGCGGTGAGCCTGGACGGCGGGGAGTTCGGAAGGCGCTACCGGCGTGGTCTGCGTGCCTCCGCCCGCAACAACGCCTCCGCTTACGGTTACTCGGTGACGATAACGGGGTCTTTTGGAATCCTGAGCGCGGCCTGGGGATCTCCGGGAGCGGCGGACGTCTTCGGGTTCGGGGGCGGGGCCGTGATGGGGTTCGCCCTCGTGGAGGCCGCCGTCTCCGGGCTGTTTCGGCACGGGCTCGAGGACGAGCCGAGCCAGGTGAAGGCTCTCGGCAGCTCGATAAGCGTCTTCTCGGTGGGGCTCGGGCTCACGGCTGCGCTCGCCGCGGGGCGCTTCCTGGAGCACCGGTCGCTTGCGTGGCCCGTGGGGGCGTTTCTGGCGACCGTGGGGTACCTGCTCGCGTTCGCGCTGGAGATGAGCGTGGCGGAGACGTTGCGGGACCGCGGTGAGGACGGAGCATCGGCAAGGGAGCGAGGGGATCGTTCCGGAGAGGAGGAAGAGGGTTGAGATACTGTTGCAGGTTGAGCGGAGCCTCGCGGGCCGCAGAGGTGGGGAGGATCGCCTACGGGGCCGCGCTGCTCGTGTTCCCCGGGGCGCTGGTCCGGATGGTCTCCGGAGGGAAGGCGGACCGTCCCTCCAGGATCGGGGCTCGCATCCTGGGCGCACGCCACCTGGTGCAGGCCGCGGTCGTCGGGAGGGGCGGAGGCCGACCGCTGCTCGCTGCCGGGGCGGCCACCGACGCGCTGCACGCGCTGAGCATGGTCGCGCTGGCTACCTTCGACAGCGGACACCGCAGGATCGCCGCGACCGACGCGGTCGTAGCCGCGCTCTTCGCGGCGGGCGGGCTTCGGGAGGTGCGCGATGCCTGATGAAGGATACCCGCCGATAGGCGACTACGCCCTCATCGCCGACAGCAACTCCGCAGCGCTCGTCTCGCGCTCGGGTTCGATGGACTGGTGCTGCATCCAGCGCGTGGACGCCGGGAGCTGCTTCGGGAGGATCCTCGACCGGAAGAGGGGAGGGTTCTGCTCCATAAGCCCCACGGGGGACGAATGGGACGTCTCCCGGCGCTATCTGGACGAGACGCTCGTCCTCGAGACCACCTTCACCACCGGCGGCGGGGAGGTGCGCCTCTACGACTTCTTCGCCATGCCCGCGAGCGAGGAGGAGCACCGCCAGATCGTACGGATTGTCGAGGGGGTGCGCGGGCACGTGGAGCTCGAGATCCGGGTCGCCCCCCGCTTCGACTACGGGGAGATAGATCCCTGGATCCGGCAGGAAGGAGCCCGGCTCTTCTCCGCGATAGGCGGCAACGATGGTCTGCTCATCCACTCCGACGCCGACGTAGGGATCTCCGATACGGACGAGATCTCGGCGAAGGTCGACGTTCACGCCGGGGATCGGGTGCATCTCTCGATCCTCTCCGTCCCCCCGGCCCGGCTCGACCGTGATCTCCCGGAGCCGCCGGGTGCAGAAGAGCTCGACCGGCGTCTGGAGGAGACGGTGGAGTGGTGGCGTGGGTGGGCCTCAGGCATGCGTTTCAAGGGCCGCTACCGGCCCGGGGTGTTGCGCTCGGCGATCACCATAAAGGCTTTGATGAACGAGATGACCGGCGCCGTGGCCGCGGCGGCGACCACCTCGCTGCCCGAGATCCCTGGAGGTAGCGCCAACTGGGACTACCGGTACAGCTGGATCCGGGACTCCTTCTTCTCGGTGCGCTCCCTGGCCGAGGTCGGGTTCGAAGAAGAGGCGGACGCCTTCCGACGCTTCATCGAACGCAGCGCCGCCGGCAACGCCCGCAAGCTGCAGATAATGTACGGCGTTGGGGGCGAGAGGACGCTCGTCGAGCGCGAGCTCGGACACCTGGAGGGATACCGGGGTGCCAGACCCGTGCGGGTGGGCAACCTCGCCGCCGGACAGATGCAGCTCGGCGTCTTCGGGCAGCTGCTGGAGCTCTCCTGGCGCTGGCACAAGAGGGGCAACTCCCCCGACGACGACTACTGGCGCTTCATCGTGGACCTGGTGAACACCGCCGCCGAGCGCTGGAGCGAGCCCGACGCCGGGATCTGGGAGAAGCGCGGGGACCCCGAGCACTTCGTGTACTCCAAGGCCGGTTGCTGGTGCGCGCTCGACAGGGGAATAAAGCTCTCCGAGGAGTGCATGCGGCGGGCGCCGACCACCCGCTGGCGGAAGGTGCGCGAAGAGATCCGGGAGGCCATAGAGAGCGACGGCTACGACGAGGAGCGCGGCGTCTTCGTTCGGGCGTTCGGCTCGAAGGACCTCGACGGGGCACTGCTCCTTCTGCCCGAGACCGGCTTCGTCGACTACGACGACGAGCGAATGGTCCGTACCACCGACGCCATCCGAAGGGAGCTCGACGACGACGGGCTCATAAGACGCTTCCCGGGAAACCCGCAGGAAGGGGCGTTTCTGGCCTGCTCTTTCTGGCTCGCAGAGTGTCTGGCCCGCCAGAAGAGGTCCGACGAGGCGCAGGAGGTCTTCGATCGGGCCCTCGCCACGGGCAACGACCTGGGGCTCTTCTCCGAAGAGTACGATGTCGAAAGCGGCGAGCTACTGGGCAACTTCCCGCAGGTTCTGACCCACCTGGCCCACATCTCGGCGGCCGTCGCCATCTCGGAGGGATAGAGGGGCTCCACGGGAAACCTTTCACCGGGAGACCATGCCGCAGGGGGTATAACCCATTCATAGATGGATGCCAGGCTCTTCAGAGAGGTGAAGTCGGCTCGCATCTTCCTCCTGCTCGCGGTCCTGCTGGGGCTCGCGGGGACCGGCGCGACGATCCTGCAGATGCGGTTTTTGAGCGAGGCGGTCTCGCGGGTCTTCCTCGGCGGCGGGACGCTGAGGCAGGTGACCCTCACCCTGGTGCTCCTGCTCGGCGCGGTGGTGGCCCGCGCGGCCCTTGCCTGGGGCCGGGAGGTCGTGGGCAGGCGGGGTGCGATAGCGGTCAAGAGCGCTCTCAGGGAGAGGCTCTTCTCGCACGTGGTGCGCCTGGGACCGGCCTACACCAGGAACGAGAGCACCGGCGAGGTCGCCTCGACGGCCGTGGAGGGTATAGAGCGGCTGGATGCCTACTTCGGGAGCTACCTGCCTCAGGCCGCGCTGAGCGCCCTCGTCCCCCTCACGATAGCCGGGTATCTCTTCACCGTCGACTGGATCAGCGCTCTGCTGCTGCTCGCGACCGCCCCGATCATCCCGATCCTGATGGTCGCCGTCGGGAAGTACTCAGAGAGGCACATCCAGCGGCAGTGGGAGACGCTCTCCCGCATGAGCGCCTACTTCCTCGACGTCCTGCAGGGGCTCCCCACGCTGAAGGCGCTCGGGCGCAGCAGGGAGGAGAGCAGGACGGTCGAGCGGGTGGGAGAGGCCTTCCGGCGCAGGACGATGAAGGTGCTGCGTTACGCGTTCGCTTCCGGACTGGTGCTGGAGTTCATGGTCTCTATCGCCATCGCGGTCATAGCGGTCGAGCTCGGCGTGCGCCTGTTGCGGGGGGACATAGCCTTCCAGCCGGCCTTCCTCGTGCTCCTGCTCGCCCCGGAGTTCTACCGCCCGCTGCGCGAGCTCGGGACGAGCCGCCACGCCGGGATGGAGGGCAAGGCGGCGGCTGAGCGCATCTTCGAGATCCTGGACACCCCGCTCCCGGAGCGGAGCGGAGGCGAAGCGGGGTGGGAGCCACCGGCCGGAGCACCCCGCATAGAGTTGAAGGACGTGAGCTTCTCGTTCCCGGACGCCCGGCGGCCGGCGCTCGAGAAGGTGAACCTCACCCTGGAGCCCGGGACGACGACGGCGCTCGTCGGGCGCAGCGGCGCGGGCAAGAGTACGCTCGCCAGCCTGCTGCTGCGTTTCCTCGATCCCGAGGAGGGCGAGATCCTCGCCTGCGGCACCCCGATCTCGAAGTTCCCGGCCGCGCGCTGGCGCGAGCACGTCTCCCTCGTCCCGCAGCGACCGTACCTCTTCTACGGCAGCGTCCTGGAGAACATCCGGCTCGCCCGCCCGCGGGCGAGCCGCGAGGAGGTCGAGCGGGCCGCCGAGCTCGCCGGGGCGGACGGCTTCATCCGGACGCTCCCCGATGGGTACGACACGCAGCTCGGCGAGCGGGGGGCCCGTCTCTCGGGCGGGGAGGCGCAGCGCATCGCGATAGCCCGCGCCTTCCTCAAGGACGCACCCGTCCTGATCCTGGACGAGCCGACCTCGAGCCTCGACCCGGAGAGCGAGACGGCGATAAGGGAGGCAGTCGAGCGCCTGAGGGCGGGCAGGACCACGCTCGTCATCGCCCACCGTCTTAATACCGTCTACCGGGCGGACGGCATCGTCGTGCTCGACGCGGGGCGGGTCGTGGAGCGGGGGACGCACGAGGAGCTCGTGCGCCGGGGTGGGCTCTACGCGGAGCTCGTCGGTGCACCGGAGGAGGTCCGACCGTGAGGGTGATGCTGCGCCTGGCGGGATTCTTGCGTCCCTTCGGGCGCAGGGCCGCGCTCGCGGTCGCGCTCGGGGTGGCCACCATCGCGAGCAACGTCGGGCTCCTGGCGCTCTCCGCCTTCCTCATCGCCGCCGCGGCCCTGAGACCTGAGCTCGCGGCGCTGAGCGTACCGATCTACCTGGTCCGGTTGTTCGGCGTCTCGCGTGGTTTCGCCCGCTACGCCGAGCGGCTCGTCTCGCACGACGTGACCTTCCGCCTTCTCTCCGGGCTGCGCACCTGGTTCTACTCGCGCCTGGAGCCGCTCGTCCCGGCCGGATTGCGGGGACGCCGCAGCGGGGATTTGCTCGACCGGCTCGTGAAGGACGTCGACGAGCTGCAGAACGTCTACCTGCGCGTCTTCTCGCCGATGCTGGTCGCGGCGGCGACGACCGCGGGGACGGTGGCGCTCCTTTGGATCTTCTCGCCGGCTCTGGCGCTCGCCGCGCTCGCCTTCCTGCTCGCCGCGGGCGTCGGGGTCCCCGTTCTGGTGAACGCCCTCGCATCCCGCTACGGAAGGGAGGAGGCGAGGCTGCGTGGTGAGCTCGGCGCGCTCATCGTCGACGGGGTGCAGGGCGTGCAGGATATCCTCGCCTCCGGAGCGGAGGAGGAGCAGGGGCGGCGGATCGCGGCCGTGAACGGGGCTCTCTCGCGCGTCCAGCGCAGGATGGCCTTCGTCGGTGGGCTGCAGAACGCTCTGGGCGAGCTCCTCTCCAACCTCGCCATGCTCGTTCTGCTCGTGCTCGCGATCCCGCTCGTCACCTCCGGCGTGGTGCGCGGGGTCTACCTGGCGTTCCTCGCGCTCGTCGTACTCGGCGCCTTCGAGGCGATAAACCCGCTCGGGGAGGCCTTCCGGCTTTTGGGACGCTCGCGCGAGGCGGCGGAGCGCATCTTCGAGGTCGCGGACGAGGAGCCGCAGGTCAACGATCCCGCCCTTCCATCTCCGATGCCGGAGGACACCTCGCTCGAGTTCCAAAACGTGAGCTTTCGGTACGCTCCTGGTGAGCCCCAGGTGTTGCACGACCTCTCCTTCGAGCTTCCCCCCGGCGGGAGGGTCGCGATCGTCGGGCCGAGTGGGGCGGGGAAGAGCACCGTGGCCCGGCTCGCCCTGCGTCTGTGGGATCCCGAGGCCGGGGAGGTCCTCTTCGGAGGTCAGGACGTGCGGGATCTCGCGCAGGAGGACCTCAGGTCCAGGATCTCCCTGATCTCGCAGGACACCCACCTGTTCAACGGTACGCTCCGGCGCAACCTGCTTCTGGCTGCCCCGGAGGCTACCGACGAGGAGATCTCGCGGGTGCTCGCCGTGGCCAGGCTCGACGAGCTCGTCCGGCGACTCCCGGACGGGCTGGACAGCTGGGTCGGGGAGCAGGGGCTTCGGCTCTCCGGCGGGGAGCGGCAGCGGCTCGCCGTGGCGCGCGCCCTCATCCGGGACGCTCCCGTGCTCGTACTCGACGAGCCCACGGCCAACCTCGACACCATAACCGAGGCCGAGCTCCTCGGTGCGATACGGGAGGCGATGGAGGGAAGGAGCGTGCTCATGATCACCCACCGGCTCGTCGGGATGGAGTTGATGGACGAGATCCTGGTCCTCGAATCCGGGCGCATCGTCGAGCGTGGGACCCACGCGGAACTGCTCTCCTCCGGAGGGCTCTACGGCAGGATGTACGCTCTGCAGAGCACGATGCTGGCGACGGGAGGTCGAAGATGACAGGAGGATACCGGGTTGCTGCCGGGGTGCTCGTCTCACTCGCGGGGGTTGGCTCTTCCCTGTACGTGCTGCTCTATCTCACCGGGGCGCTCTCCGGGATTTGGGATCCGTTCTTCTCCCGGTACGCCACCGCCGTTACGGATTACCCTCCGACGCTGCCCTACTCGGCCGCCGGTGTCGTCGTCTTCGCGGCGGGCATCCTCCTCTCCGCGTTCCTCGGACGCCGGAGTGCAGGAAGTCTCCTCTTCGCCCTCGCGACGCTCTACTCGGCCGCAGGGGTCGTCTTCGCGATCCTGCAGCCGCTCGTCGCCGGAGGCTGGTCGTTCTGGTGCCTGCTCTCCGCGGCGCTCGCGCTCGCGCTGAGCGGGCTCTCGGCGGAAGGTGCTCTGGGGGCGGAGCCGGACACCCGTCCGGCGCTCGCCCGCCTGCCCCGGCTCGCTGCGGTCCTCTTCGGGGTGTGGTTCGCGATGTCCCCCTACGTCGTCGGGTACGCCGGGACGCCCGCCGGGGTGAGCGACACGATCACCGGGACCATCCTCGCCGCCGTCGCGTTCCTCGCGCTCTGGCCCTCCCTCGGACGGCTGCGCTTCCTCGAGCTCGTCGCCGGGGCCTGGGTCTTCATCGTCCCGTTCTTCATGCAGTACAACGCGGTGCACGGCCAGTACAACATCCTTCCCGAGGTCTTCCACATCTGCATCGGCCTCATGCTCGCGGGCTTCTCGTTCCTCGGCGGAGAGAGGCGTACATCCTCGCGGACCGGAGCTGATCCTCTACCTCGTGATGGAATTCGCCCAGCGCAGGACAGAGAGTAAAAGAGCTCACCAGGTGACATCCGGTGCTGCATATACTCTGATCTGGAGGGATGCGGTAGAACGCCGAGGACACCGAAAGAGAGGCGGAGTCCTCCGTGAGGGTCACCGCCCGCCGAAGCTCCACAGGAGGTCTTGAATGAGTGCCGCGCTGATGAGTGTGCATCCGGTCCTCGCGCTGCAGGACACCAGCAGCACGGTGCTTCTGCACCGCTGGCAGTTCGGGTTCAACCTTATCTACCACTACCTCTACCCGCAGCTCACGATGGGGCTCATCCTGCTCATCGTGGTGCTCGAGACGCTCTACCTCAGGCGCGGGCACGAGTTCTACAAGAAGGCGGCGGATTTCTGGGTCAGGATCTTCGCCCCGGCGTTCGTCATCGGGGCGGTGACGGGCATCCCGCTCGAGTTCGGCTTCGGGACCAACTGGGCGGTCTTCTCGACGGTCTCGGGCGGGGTCATAGGGCAGACCGTCGCGCTCGAGGGGGTCTTCGCCTTCTTCGTCGAGTCGGCCTTCCTCGGGCTCTACCTCTACGGCGGGGACGCGTTCGGCAAGAGGGTGAGGTGGTTCTCGGCCTTCATGGTCTTCCTCGGGAGCTGGGCCTCGGGCTACTTCATCCTCACGGTCAACGCCTGGATGCAGAACCCGATAAGCTACCGCACCCTCCCCGACGGCAACCTCGCGATCGTGCACTTCTGGAAGCTGCTCTTGAACCCCTGGATGTTCCACCAGTACATCCACGTGATGGGCGGGGCCGTCGTCACCGCCTCCTTCGCGATGGCCGGGATCGGAGCATTCTACCTGCTCGCCCGGCGCGACGTGCAGTTCGGCAGGCTCTTCGTGACGCTCGGGGTCATCGCCGGGCTCGCCTCCTCGCTGTGGATGATCTACCCGAGCGGGGACATGGAGTCTGCGGCGCTGGCCGAGAAGCAGCCCATAAAGCTCGCCGCCGCCGAGGGCCTCTTCCACACCGAGAAGGGGGCATCGCTCACGATCATCGGACAGCCCAACCTGCAGACGATGCAGATAGACAACCCCATCGAGCTGCCCAAGATCCTGAGCTTCCTCTCCTACCGCTCGTTCGAGGCGACGGTGAAGGGGCTCGAGGCGTTCCCGCGCAGCCTCTGGCCCAACGTGCCGCTCACCTACTACAGCTACCACATCATGGTGGGGCTGGGGACCATCTTCGCCGCGGTCATGCTGCTCGCGGCGCTGATGCTCTGGCGCGGGAGGCTCTTCCGCTCGCGCAGGATGCTCTGGCTCCTTTTGCTCATAATGCCCTTCCCGTTCATCACCAACACGGTCGGCTGGGTCGTCGCCGAGTCCGGGCGGCAGCCCTGGATCATCTACGGCGTCATGAAGACCGCCCAGGGGGCGTCCCGGCTGGTCAACGCCGGTAACGTCTACTTCACGATCGCGGGGCTCGCGGGGCTGTTCCTGCTCCTGAGCGTCCTCTACGTGATCGTGGTGCTCAAGGAGGTCCACCAGGGACCCGAGGCTCCGCAGAGCGAGGACGTCGAAAGACTCGAGAAGGAGATAAGGGAGATAATCCCCGGGCGGAGGGCGCTGCAGGAGCGTAGGAGGGAGGAGCCCATCGAGAGTGGACGAGAGGAGAAGGTAAGGGGGTAGCGGTGCAGACGATCTGGTTCATCTTCATAGCCTTCATCCTCACCATGTACGTCCTGCTCGACGGCTTCGACCTCGGGGCCGGCGCGATCTATCCCTTCGTGGCCAAGGACGACAAGGAGCGCCGGGCGGTGCAGCGGGCCATCCTGCCGATGTGGGATGGTAACGAGACCTGGCTGGTCGCCGCCGGCGGGGGGCTCTTCCTCTCGTTCCCACTGCTCTACTCGGCGAGCATGAGCGGTTTCTACCTCGCCGTCTTCGTCGTACTGTGGCTCCTGATCCTGCGGGGGGTCGGGCTCGAGATGCGACATCTCCTCGACAACGATCTCTGGCGCTCGTTCTGGGACGGCGTCTTCTTCCTCGGCAGCTTGCTGCTGCCGTTCTTCTTCGGTGTGGCGCTCGCGAACGTGATGCGCGGCGTCCCCATAGGGCGGGGCGGGAAGTACTTCTTCCAGGCGCTCTGGACCGACCCGCTGCACCCCCTGAGTAAGAACCCCGGCATCCTGGACTGGTACACGGTAATGATCGGGCTCCTCGCGCTCTGCGCGGTGATCCTGCACGGAACCACCTACCTGACGATGAAGACCACCGGAGGGCTTCGCAACAGCAGCAGGATCTTCGCCGGGGCCTTCTGGGTGGCCACCGTCGGGCTCACCGCGCTCGCGACGCCGCTGACCTTCTACCTGCTGCCGCAGCGCCTCTCCCACTTCGAGAGCGCTCCTTGGGGGTTCGTGTTCCCCGCGGCGGCGATCGCGGGCATCCTGACGGTGGGGTACGCCCTGGCGAAGGGGCGTGACGGGCTCTCCTTCGGCGGCTCGTGCGCGTACATCGCGGGGATGATGTCCTCGACGGCCTTCGCGATCTACCCCAAGGTACTGCCCGCCGTCGACCCCTCCCGCAGCCTGACGATCTACAACGCCTCCGCCCCGCACCACAGCCTGGTGGTCGGCCTGATCGCCTGGGGGCTCGGGCTGCTCCTCGCCTGCATCTACTTCGCGATCATCTACCGGATGTTCCGCGGGAGGGTCGAGGTCTAGCCTGCTTCTCCGGCCCTCTCCTCGAGCCTGACGAAGACCTCGTCGAAGGAAGGGGTGTGCACGTCGGCGGCGAGGACCTCCGCCCCTTGCAGGGCCCGGAAGACCTCCGGCAGCACGGGGTCCGCATCGTCGACGATGAGGCGGATGATCGTCTTCGTCTTGCCGCCGGCGGAGAACCTGTTTATGTCCGAGACGTGACCGAGGCGCTCGAGAGCCTGCAGGTACCCTCCGGCCCGACCGATGTCTCCTCCGAGCTCCAGGCGCACTATCTCGCCGCCGAAGGCCTGGCGCAGCAGCTCCCGGGGGGTTCCGGCGGCGATCATCCTTCCCCCCGAGAGCAGCCCGACCCGATCACAGCGGCCGGCTTCCTCGACGTACTGGGTGCTCACGATGATCGCCTTCCCCTCGTCGCGCAGGGCCTCGAAGCGCTCCCAGAGCTTGTTGCGCAGGATGGGGTCCAGGTTCGCGGTGGGCTCGTCCACGAACATCAGCTCCGGCCGGTGTACCATCGCGGCGGCGAGCTGGAGCCTCCGCTGCATCCCCCCGGAGACGTTCGCCGCCCGTCGCCTGCGGGCGTCCCAGAGCTCGACGAACTGCAGCACCTCACGCACGCGCCTGCGCCGCTCGCGCAACCCCAGGCCGTATATCCCGGCGATGAAGCTGAGGTTGCGTCTCACGGAGAGCTGGGGGTAGAGGACGAACCCCTGCGGCATGAAGCCGATCCGGCGCCGCTCGTCCGGTCCGAAGCTCGCCGGGTCTTCTCCGAAGAGGCGCACCCCGCCCCCGCTCGGCGGGTAGTACCCGGTGAGGGTTCGGATCAGGGTGCTCTTGCCCGAGCCGGAGGGGCCGATGAGCCCGAAGATCTCCCCACTCTCGACCGCGAGGTCTACCTTCTGCAGCACGGCGTTGCGCCCGAAACGCTTGGAGAGGTTCTCCGCCTCGACCACCGGCACGGCTTTCAGACCTTCCTGCGCCGCAGCAGGGAGAGCGCCAGCGCGAGAGGGATGAGCGTCAGGGCCACGAGCGCCGCGAGATCCCGGACCGAGAACCACCGTCCGTCGAGCAGCGCGCTCTGCATCGCGTCTATGCCGTAGGTCGAGGGCAGGACGTAGGAGACGGCGCGGGCCGGACCGCTTATCATGTGGAACGGGAAGAGGAACCCGGCGAAGAAGACGCTCCCGATGAGGACGAGCATCGAGATCTCGACGGCCTGTATCTCTCTCCTGACCAGGACCGAGAGCAGAAGCCCGAGCGCGACCGAGGAGAGTGCGACCAGCACCATCGAGGCCGCCAGGCTCTCGAGCGCCCTCGCGCTCACGGGCAGGTGCAGGTACCAGATGAGGGCGGCGGCGACCACCGCGTTCGCCGCGAGCGCACTCAGGACGTAGGCGAGGAATTTCCCGAAGAGGAGCTCCGAGTCCCTGAGCGGGGAGACGTCGAAGAGTTCTTTCGACCCGCCCAGGTACTCCCGGACGATCGCGAGCGAGGCCAGGCTGAGCGCGACGTGCTGCACCAGGAGCGAGAGCACGCCGGGCGCGTAGTACTGCACGATCGTCGGCTGGAAGCGGGCGACGTTCTTCAGGTCCAGCCTGAGCGGGGAGACCAAAAGCTTCGCCGAGACGTCGGGTGGTATCCGGGAGGTGGCCCGCCGCAGCAGCGAGAGCTGCTCATCGAGCCTGGAGAGCGTTCCGTTCTCCTTCGCCTTTTGAGCCTGATGTTCGAGGCGTTGTACCCGGCCCAGGAGCTTCTCGGTGCTGCGCACCTGCCTCAGGGCCCCGGCGACCCTGTCGTGCAGCCCGTCGGGGGCTATCCCTTCGATCACCTTCAGCGTGCCCTCGAGGTCGCTCAGGGTTGAGCGGAGCTGGTTCGTGGTGCGGCGGGTCTGGGGGGAGGACAGGGTCCGTTCCAGGCTCCGGGCCTCTTCGAGCTCCGTGCTCAGCGCGTCGAGGTTGCCGCGTGAGGAGCGCAGGGCGCTCAGCTCGTCCGAGAGGAGCCTCCTGACGAAGAGCCGGTTCAGGCTCTGGACCAGGGCGCTCGCGCGGCTCGGAACCACGTAGCCGAAGAGCTCGTTCTGCGAGCGGTAGCGGACCTTCAGCGTGGCGTGCTTACCGCTCCGTATGCGGTCGAGCGGCCTCGGTGGGACGACGACCACCCCGTCGAGCTTGCCGTTCCTCAGCAGCTGCTCGGCCCGGCCCTCGTCTTGCGTCACGAGCGCGACGTCGACCCGGGACTCGAACCGTTTCCGAAGTTCTTCGAAGAGCTTGGCCCCCGGACTTCCAGGCTCCACGACGACCGCCACCCGGGGTTTCCCGAGGTCGAAGTGGAAGCTCAGGGCGAAGACCACCATGATCAGGACCGGCCCCGCCAACAGCACCGCGAGGAGCCTGGGCTGGCGCAGGAGCATCCCGACCTCCTTGGAGGTCACCGCGCCGAGGCGCAACCGAGAGTCACCCAGGTGCCGGAGGCGGCCCATACACCCGCATGATAACCCTGCCCGCCGGCTGCGGATGGATTTTCAGGTCAGCCCTCGGTGAACCTGTAGCCTGCGCCGCGCACCGTCTGTACGTAGCGGGGGTTCTTGGGGTCGGGCTCTATCTTGTGGCGGATGTGCTGGATGTGCACGTCGGCGGCCCGCGCCTCGCCGAAGAATTCCCCGCCCCACAGATGGCGCATGATCTGCTCACGGGTGTAGACCCTGCCGGGGTGTGAGGCGAGCAGCGCCAGGAGATCGAACTCCTTCGCCGTGAGCTCGACCGGCTTTCCGCCCGCGGTGACCAGCCGGCGCGAGAGGTCTATCTCCAGGCCGGGGAAGACGAGCCGGTGGACGTCGTCTTCGGGGCCGGAGGAGTGGCGGTCCATCTCCCGGCGCCTGAGCTGCGCCCGGACCCGGCTCACGAGCTGTCGGGGCGAGAAGGGCTTGGTGACGTAGTCGTCCGCCCCGACCTCGAGCCCCACCACGACGCTCGTCTCGTCGTCCCGGACGCTGAGCATGATTATGGGCACCTCGCTCTCTGCGCGCACCCGGCGGCAGAGCTCGACCCCGTCCATGCCCGGGAGCATGATGTCCAGGATCATCAGGTCACACCGGCCACCCTCGTGCAGGTACTCCAGGGCCGACTCGCCATCTTTGAACTCTTCGGTCTCGAGGCGCTCCCTCTGCAGGGCCCGCACCACCACGTCCCTCACCGCCGGGTCGTCCTCGACTATGAGAACCTTTTGCATCCACCATCCCGCTGGTCTTCGTGGAACATACGGTTTCGAGGATTGTAGCCGGAAAAGCCCGCCCGCACTACGGCGGGGGAAGGCTGAGGGTCACCACGGTCCCGCGGTTCTGCTCGGAGGAGATCTCTATCCGGCCGCCCATCGCCTCCACGTTCTCCTTGCAGATCGAGAGGCCGAGCCCGAACCCCTCGGTGTTCCCTGACCCTCTGTAGAACCGCTCGAAGACGTGCGGCAGGTCCTCGTCTCTTATCCCCTCGCCTTCGTCCTCGACGCTCACGGAGCGTCCTCGCAGGCGCAGCGTGACCACGTCTCCCCTGCTGGAGTGTTTGATCGCGTTCTGCAGCAGGATGAGCAGCGAGTGTTCGAGACGTTCTGCGTCGGCGAGCACCGGCTCTGCTTCGCCGGTGAGCGTGAGATCGATGCCCATCCTCTCCGCGAGCGGGGAGATCTGGGAGAGCACCGAGCGTGCGGTTTCTTCGAGGTCCGTCCTTCTCAGCTTCGGGCGGTCCGCCTCGAAGCCGGTGCGGGCCATCCTGAGCAGGGTGTCGGAGAGCTGCTGCATCTTGCGACTCTCGTTGAAGATGTGGTTCAACAGCCGACGCCGTACGGTGGGGTCCTCGTCGTCGCCCGAGAGCAGCAGCTCGGCGGCGCCGACTATCGTGGTGATCGGGGTCTTCAGCGTGTGGGCGGCGTTGGCTATGAACCGCTGCTGGTTGACCTCGAGCCTGCGTCCTTCGGAGAGATCCTGCATCACGACGAGGGCGCCTCCTCCGTCTCCGTAGAAGCCGGAGATGTGTACGACGTTGACCCGCATGAAGGTCTCCCCGTCCTGCACCATCGCCTCGATGCGCTCTTCGCTTCCGGCGCACCGGGCTATCGCTTCCCTGAGATCGAAATCCTCCCAGGGGTCGGGTACGGTTCCTGCGTCGGTGTCCAGCACCCGGCGGGCCGCCCGGTTGGCGAACGTGATCTTCCCGTCGGAGGTCGCGGCGAGCACGCCCTCGCTCAGGTTGTCGAGTATGGTTCTCAGGTTCTCTTCTCCACGCCTGAGGGTCTCGAAGGATTCCTCGAGCCTGTCGGCCATCTCGTTGAAGGTCCTGGCGAGCTCGCCCAGCTCGTCGCCGTGGTCCGGAACCAGCCGGTAGGAGAGGTCCCCGCCCGCTATCGAGCGCGCGCCAAGCGCGAGGCGCTCGACCCTGCGGCCCATGACCGTGGCGAGGAGCAGCGCCACGCCCCCGCTCGCGATGAGCGAGATGAGGGCCGCCTCGAGCGAGCTGCGCAGCAGGATCTGGTCGAAGGTGCTCTCGAAGCCGCCGGTGGCGAGCACCACGCCGCCTTCGAGCCGGTCCCGGTAGAAGATCGGGGTGACGGCCACGTCGTAGCCCTCGATCTCCTGGAAGAGCCGCTTCCCGGAGGCCGCCGTGCGGACGAGGGTCGCGGGGGCCTCGAAGTCCGCTTTCCCCTCGCTCGCCACGACGTTTCCCGCACGGTTGACCACGAGGACCTTCGTCTCCCCCGGGCGTGCATAGAGGTTGATGGTCCGGTGCAGGAGCCGGTTCGGGCGGGCAGGAAGGTGGGAGGCGTTTTTCTTCTCGCTGAGCATGGCGTGCCACTGGCCTCCGGTATTGCCGGTTATGGCGTCCGCCGTGGCGGCGGCCTGCGCCAGCGTGACTTTCCTGGCGTGCTCGGCGACCCGGCGTTGGATCGTGGGCAACCCGTACAGCAGCAACACCCCGACCGAGAGCACGACAGCCAGGGAGACCAGAAGCGTCAGAGAGATCCTGAACCCGAGCCGCATGAAACGATTTTAACGGAACCGGACCGATTGCCACTTCTCACAGACTTTTACCGAAACTTTACCGAAAGCTAACCCTTCCTTACGGAAGGTTAAGCCGGCGGGAGGAGAATGGTACCGAGAAGGAGCTGGCGTCATGGAGGGTTTCGTTTGAGACCCTTTGGAGGCGGGTTTTGAGGATGAAGGAGATCAGCCTCCCGGCGATGCTGCTCGGATGGGCCGTCGCGGTGGTCTGCGGGGGGGTGCTGGAGCGCCTGCTGCGGGCGCTCTACGTCGCCGTTACGGGTGTCGCGCCGGCATCCGGGGGCTTCTCAGCGGCCGTGGTGGTGGTCGCGCTCGTCGCCGGGTTTCTGGCTTATCTCGCCGGTGGTTTCGCGGCCAGCAGGCTGGCGCCGCGCCGGGGCGGCCTCAACGGCGCGATGTGTGCCGTCCTTGGGCTCGTACTGGGGGTGATCCTGGCGCTCATACTCTCAGGCTTCGGGCGATACTTCATCGGGGCCGTGGCCCTCCCGCCGGTGAGCTTCGGGCTCTCCGGGAGGGAACTTCTGGCGGCGCTGGGCCTCTTCCTGGCCGATCTCTTCGGCGGGTACGTGGGGGGGAAGCTCGGCGAGCCGCCGTTCCCCAACGTGATCCGGCGCTAGATGGCACGTGCCCGGGGGCTGTGGTAGGAATGTCTTTCGGGCGGCCATGATCAGGATTCTAGACCACACGGCGGACGTGGGCTTCGAGGCCGCGGCCGAGAGCCTTGAGGGGCTGTTCCTCGAGGCCATGCGGGGTGTGTTGCTCCTGATGTTCGAGCGGCCTCCACAGGGCGGCGGATGCCTGCGCACCGTCGAGCTGGAGGGGCCGGACCTCGAGGTGCTGCTCGTGCGGTGGCTGAGCGAGCTGTTGTACCTGGTCCAGGAGGAGGGTTTCGTCCCCGCCGACGGTTCCCTCCGGCTCGACATGGAGGATTGCTCTCTCCGGGCCCGGCTTCGCGGGAGCGCGCTGGACGTCGAGGAGCAGGGCTGGATCGGTGAGATCAAGAGCGTCACCTTCCACGGGCTCGAGATCAGGCAGGAGGGTGACACCTGGAGCTGTCGGGTGATATTCGACGTTTGAGGAGGTTGCGGTGGATTTCGAGCGGCTCTCCGAGAACAGGTACCGGATACCGCGCGAGGGCGCGATGCGGGTCGAAGCCGTCTTCTACGCTTCGGAGAGTATCCTCTCGGATCTCGCCGCCGAAGACTACGCTTCCCTGAAGCAGCTCGAGAACGTGGCCACGCTCCCGGGGATCGTCGGGCCGGCGCTGGCGATGCCGGACGTCCACTGGGGGTACGGCTTCCCCATCGGTGGGGTCGCGGCCTTCGAAACGGGGGGAGAGGGCGTGGTGAGCCCCGGCGGGGTCGGCTTCGACATCAACTGCGGGGTGAGGCTCCTGGTCTCGGACCTCGAGCGCGAGGATCTCGTGCCCCGGGCCCGCGAGCTGGCGGACGCCCTCTTTGCGGCCGTGCCCTCCGGCGTGGGGAGGGGCAGGAGAGACCTGGGGCTCGGCCGCAGGGAGCTCTCCGCCATCCTGCACGAGGGGCCGCGGGCTCTGGTGGACCGCGGCTACACGGATCCGGCCGACCTCGAGAACGTCGAGTCCCGGGCCATGCTGCCGGGGGCGGACCCTGAGGCGGTCTCGGAGCGGGCCTACAAACGCGGGGCTTCCCAGCTCGGGACGCTGGGCTCGGGGAACCACTTCCTCGAGGTACAGTACGTCGACGAGGTCTACGACCGGGAGGCGGCCCCGGCGTTCGGCCTGCAGGAGGGGAGGGTGACGGTCCTCATCCACTCCGGGTCGCGCGGGCTCGGACACCAGGTCTGCCAGGACTACGTGGAGCGCTTCCTCGATGTGGCCCCGAAGTACGGCATCGAGCTGGTCGACAGGCAGCTCGCGGCGGCGCCCATAGACAGCCCGGAGGGACGCTCCTACCTGGGGGCAATGGCGGCCGCGGCCAACTTCGCCTTCGCGAACCGCCAGCTCATAACCCACCACGTACGCCGGGCTTTCGAGAGAACCGGCTTCGGCGGGTCCCTGCGCGTCCTCTACGACCTGGCGCACAACAACGCGAAGTTCGAGAAGCACGGGGGAAGGAGGGTTCTGGTGCACCGCAAGGGCGCGACCCGGGCTTTCGGCCCGGGAAACCCCGAGCTCCCGGAGCGCTACCGCTCCTGCGGGCAGCCCGTTCTCGTGCCCGGCGACATGGGGCGCTACTCTTTCGTGCTCGCCGGGACCGAGGGTGCGATGCGCGAGACTTTCGGGTCGAGCGCGCACGGGGCCGGGCGCAGGATGAGCCGCCGCCGGGCCAAAAAGGCGGCGCGGGGCCGTGATCTCATAGGGGAGCTGGAGAGACGCGGCATCCTGGTGCGCGCGGCGGGACGCGCCACCGTCGACGAGGAGATGTCCGAGGCCTACAAGGACGCGGCCGAGGTGGTGGAGGTCACCGACGCGGCGGGCATCGGGAAGAAGGTGGCCCGCCTGAGGCCCATGATCGTGGTGAAGGGATGACCACGGGCCCCAGGCGTAGCCCGGCGCGGGTGGAGCCTAGCGGTGGTGCGAAAGCCCGCGCCCCGCGGTCTCGAACCTGTAGACGGTCGTCGAGGTGAAGGTGTCCCCGGCCCGCAGCACCGTCGAGGGGAAGCCCGGTTGGTTCGGTGAGTCGGGGAAGTGCTGGGTCTCGAGCGTGAACCCGTCGGTCTGCCGGTAGGTCCTGCCGCCGGTGCCCACCAGATCCCCGACGAGGAAGTTCCCCGTGTAGAACTGCACGCCGGGCTGGTCGGTGTAGGTGAGGAGGACCCTCCCGCTGCGCGGATCTTCGGCGACAGCGATCAACCGCATTCCCGAGCCGTTCAGCACGAAGTTGTGGTCGAAGCCGTGGGCTATGGTTATCTGGGGGTCACCGTCGCGGATGTCGCGCCCGATGGGCTTCATCCTGCGGAAGTCGAACGGTGTGCTGGCGACGGGAGCGAGCTCTCCGGTTGGGATAAGGTTCTCGTCTATCGGCGTGTAGCGGTCGGCGTTGATCCTGAGCAGCTGGTCGTAGACGTCCCCTGAGCCTTCCCCGGCCAGGTTGAAGTAGGTGTGGTTGGTCAGGTTTATGACCGTGTCGGTCTCCGAGATGTTCTTCGCCTCGTAGTTTATGTAGAGCGCGTTCTCCCGGGTGAGCCTGTAGGTCACCGTCGCCCGGATCTGACCGGGGAACCCGTTGAAGTCGGGAGGGAAGGTGTGGCTCAGGGCCAGCTCCACGTAATCCTTCCCCTTCCCGGTGCTTGCGTCCCACACCTTGGTGTTCCAGGAGTCGGGCCCGCCGTGCAGCGTGTTGGAGCCGTCGTTCTGCGGCAGGTGGTAGGTCTTGCCGTCGAGCGTGAACTCGCCGTTGGCGATCCTGTTGGCATACTGACCGATGATCGCCCCGAAGTACGTGTCCCCCGAACCTCCCTCGGCCGGCCAGGGCTGGTTCTCGAAGTCGTTGACATAGTCCTCGAGCTTCGGAAAGCCCAAAGCCACGTTCTCGACCCTCCCCGCCCGGTCCGGCACCCAGATGGACTGTACCACCCCGCCGTAGTTCGAGATCCTGACCGTCATCCGCCGACCGCTGGTGAGCGTGTACAGATAGACGTCCTCGCCGTGCGCGCTCCCCCAGAGCTCCCGGCTTACGCCGAGGCTCCCCCCGTGATGGTGCCCGCCTCCGTGCCGGGGCGCAGCCGATCCCTTGCGCGCCGCCTCCGCCGGGGTGCCGGCCGCGAGAAACGCCGCACCGGCGAGCCCTACGCTTCCAGCCTTGAGAAACTCACCCCGGCTCATGCCGGACGGTCCAGACCCGCTGCCGCTCTCCATCTCTTCTCCTTTCCCCTGATCTCCTGCCATGCAACATTAGAACACAGTGAACTCCGCGAATCAAACAATACACAACAGAATCCTCAGCCCCGCACCCGCGAACCCCCGCCGGCAGGGCGTATTTTGAGGGAGTGAGTGCTGTTAAAGGGCATATGGTGTTGTTTTTTGTTGAAAGATGTGATTCAATGCAAACCGGTTCTCACCGATGGGGGAACGAAGGAAGGGGGAGATGATGAGCGTTGAGGGTGGGTTGTGGAGGAGGAGGTTCAGCAGGAGGGGTTTTCTCAAGCTCGGTGGTGCCGGGATCACCGGGATGGCTCTGTTCGGGGGAGCTGGAAGGGCCGGGGCGGCTACCACGGGTGATGTTCTGCGGGTCGAGGCGTCGAGGAAGGGGCCGCGCATCCCGCGGACGCTGTATGGGGTGTTCTTCGAGGAGATCAACTTCGCCGGTGACGGGGGGCTGTACGGGGAGCTGATTCGCAACCGGAGCTTCGACGAGGATCCGGACGAGCCGGTCCACTGGTCGCTGGTGAGGGACGGGGGTGCGCGGGGAGGGATGGCGCTCGATCCCGACGAGCCGCTCAACGAGGCGCACCAGCGTTCGCTCAGGGTGGACGTGCGGGATCTCGGTCGGCGGGGCAGACTTGGGGTTGCGAACGAGGGTTACTGGGGCGTGCCGGTCAGGCGGGGCATGACCTACACCGCGCGCATCTTCGCGCGGGCCACGGCCGGTTTCCGCGGGCCGCTAGAAGTTGCGGTGGAGAGTCCGGATGGCGGGGTCGTCTACGCGCGCGGGACGACCGGACGGTTGGGGGAGAACTGGAGCATGCACACCGTGAGGATGGGTGTGCGGGGGGCGCCGCGGCCGACCTCGGGGGCGAGGCTCGTCGTATATGCCGGGGGCCGAGAGAGAGAAAATCCGGCGGGGCAATCTTTCTGGCTCGGGTATGTATCGCTCTTCCCGCCCACCTGCCGGCGAGAAGAGAACGGCAACCGGGTGGACCTGATGCACAGGCTTGAGGCCCTGAGCCCGGGTTTCCTGCGGTTTCCCGGCGGGAACTATCTCGAAGGACAGACGATCGAGAGCCGCTTCGACTGGGAGAAGAGCATCGGGCCCCCCTGGGAGCGTCCCGGGCACCAGAACACCGCCTGGGGATACTGGTCCGACGACGGGCTCGGGCTGCTCGAGTATCTGCAGCTCGCCGAGGATCTCGGGGCCACGCCGATCCTCTGCGTGTGGGCGGGGTACACGCTCGATCACACGGTCGTGCCGCGCGAGGAACTCGGGCCCTACGTGCAGAGTGCGCTGGACGAGATAGAGTACGCCACCGGGCCCACCAGCAGCAGGTGGGGGGCCCGGCGGGCTGCGGACGGGCACCCCGAGCCCTTCGACCTCAGGTACGTCGAGGTCGGGAACGAAGACTTCTTCGACACCTCGGGCAGCTACGACGAATACCGCTACCCGATGTTCTACGACGCGATCAAGGCCAGATATCCGCACATACAGGTGATCGCCACGACGCCGGTGAAGAGCCGGCCGATGGACGTACTCGACGAGCACTACTACAACTCGCCGCGGTTCTTCGTGGACAACGCCCGCCGCTACGACGAGGCGCCGCGCGACGGCACGAAGATCTTCGTCGGCGAGTACGCCGCGACGGAGGGGAGCCCGACCGGGACGCTCGAGGCGGCGGTGGGGGAGGCCGCGTTCATGACCGGGCTCGAGCGCAACTCCGACCTCGTCGTGATGGCTTCCTACGCACCCCTCTTCGTCCGCGTCGGGCACAACCAGTGGCCGACGAACCTGATCGGCTACGACGCCTTATCCAGCTATGGCTCCCCCTCCTACCACGTGCAGAGGATGTTCTCGAACAACACCGGGGACGTCGTGCTGCCGGTGGAAGGGCCGGAGAAGCCGGTGATATCGAGTCCCGAGGCCGGCCGGTGGTACCACCTCGCCGGGGTCTACGACGGGGAGGCGGAGAACCTGCGGCTCTACGTGGACGGCACGCTCTACGATTCGGTCCCCTACCCGGGTTCCGGAGCCTGGAGCGGACGGGGGCACACCGCGATCGGGCGGGGGAAGTTCTCCGGCAACCAGGTCGACTTCGTCGACGGCCGGATAGACGACGTGCGCCTCTACGCCCGGGCGCTCGGGGACGAAGAGGTGAGGAAGCTCTCAGGGAGCGGGCTCGCCGGATGGTGGAAGTTCGACGAGGGGAGCGGCACGGTCGCCCGCGACTCGGCGGACGGCCACGACGGGACGCTCGAGAACGGCGCCGGCTGGGCGGCGGGGAGGGTCGGGTCCTGCTCGCTCTCGTTGAATGGCTCCGGGCAGTACGTGGACGTGCCGGCCCCGGTGGTGGACACCAGCCGGAGCTTCACGGTCGCCGCGTGGGTCAACCTTGCCTCCACCGGCGGCTACCAGACCTTCGTCAGCATCGACGGGGATCAGGTGAGCGCCTTCTACCTGCAAAAGCGGGACGATACCGGCACCTTCGCCTTCTCCCGCCTCCCGGCCGACGACCCGCAGGCCAACTCGGACGTCGTCTACGCCTCGGCCGGGAGGGCGTCCGACCTGCAGTACGTCGCGAGCCGCGACGAACGGCGCGGGACGATCTACCTGAAGGTGGTCAACGCTTCAGGCTCACCGCGAACGATGCGCGTCGTGCTCGACGGCGTGAAGAGGGTGCGGCCGGAGGCCGTTGCCACCGTCCTCACCTCGGCGAGCGGGAGCGACCAGAACACACTCTCCGACCCGGACAAGGTCGCGCCGGTCAGGAGGAAGATCCGGGTGGGCAGGACCTTCCATCACGAGTTCCCGCCCATCTCGGTGACGGTCTTCCGGATAGAGGCCCGCTAGGAAGGGGGGAAGATGAAGGAGCGTTCGAGGGGACTCATCAGCCGGGGTGACTTCCTGAAGGGGGCCGGAGCCGCAGGGGTGGCGGCCGGGGCCGGGTTTCTCGGGCCCGTGGCCGTCGCCGATACCGGGCGCGGCATCTACGCCCGCCCGGAGGAGACCGGCTGGCAGCCCAAACGGCCGCCGATCTCGACGCCCTGGACCGACAGGGTCTCACCGGAGAACGTACATCCGGAGTACCCGAGGCCGCAGATGGTGCGCCGCGAGTGGCTGAACCTCAACGGTGTCTGGCAGTTCGCCGCCGCGAGCGAGGGAGAGGGGCCGCCGGTGGGCCGCGACCTCCCAGAGCGGATACTGGTCCCCTTCCCCGTCGAATCGGCGCTCTCGGGGATCATGCGCCACGAGAGCCGGATGTTCTACCGCAGGCGCTTTCTCGTCCCCGAACGCTGGGGTATCGGAAGGCGCGGGCGACGCCTGCTGCTGCACTTCGACGCGGTGGACTACGAGACGAAGGTCTGGGTGAACGGGCACGCGGTGGGTGGGCACCGGGGTGGCTACGACCGGTTCACCTTCGACGTGACGGACGCGCTGCGCACCGGCAGGAGCGGGCACCCCGAAGGTGAGCAGGAGCTTGCCGTGGAAGTCTACGATCCCACCGACGACGGCGGTCAGCCGCTCGGGAAACAGCGTCTGTACGCCCTGCAGAGTCCCGGCGGGATCTTCTACACCCCCACCTCCGGCATCTGGCAGACCGTCTGGATGGAGCCGGTGCCGACGACGTACATCGAGCGTCTCGAGATGAGGCCGGAGGTCGGGTCGGAAACCCTGTGGCTCACCGTCCGCGCCCGGGGTTCCGCGGGCGCGCGCGTCGAGGCCACCGTCTACGAGGGGAAGAGACGCGTCGGCTCGGTCACGGGCCCGGCGAACCGCCCCCTCAGGCTGCGGGTGTCCGACCCGCGTCCCTGGTCCCCCGACGACCCCTTCCTCTACGGCCTGAAGGTCGGGTTGCTGGAAGGCAGGGGCGGAGAATACGCGGCCGACGAGGTGGAGAGCTACTTCGGGATGCGCTCCGTCTCGCTCGGAAAGGTGGGCGGGAGGCCGCATATCCTCATAAACGGAGAGTTCATCTTCCAGCTCGGGCCGCTCGACCAGGGGTTCTGGCCGGACGGGATCTACACCGCCCCGACGGAGGACGCGCTCAGGTTCGACCTCGAGAAGACCCGGGAACTCGGCTACAACATGGTGCGCAAGCACGTCAAGGTCGAGCCCGACCGCTGGTACTACCTCGCCGACCGGCTCGGGCTGTTGGTCTGGCAGGACATGCCCTCTATGCCGACCGGCCGCGAGCCCACACCGGCCGACCAGGAGGAGTTTCTGCGGGAGCTCAGGCGGATGGTCGACGGCCACCGCAACCACCCTTCGATCGTGATGTGGGTGCCCTTCAACGAGGGGTGGGGGGAGTTCGACGCCGCCCGCGTCTCCAGGATGGTCTCCGGCTGGGATCCGAGCCGTCTGGTGGACGAGATGAGCGGCACCAACGTCTGCGGCTGTGCGGGGGACGACGGTGACGTGCTCGATTTGCACAACTACGTCGGTCCCGGACCCGCCCCGCAGCCCGACGACGGGCGGACCTCCGTGGTCGGGGAGTTCGGTGGGCTTGGTCTTCTGGTCGAGGGACACCTGTGGACCGAGAACGGAAACCACGCCTACGAGACCGAGACGAGCCCCGCCCAACTGACCGAACGCTACGCCGGGCTCCTCGGCCAGGTCGAGAGGCTCGAGGAACGCTGCGGCCTCTCCGCCGCCGTCTACACCCAGACCACCGACGTGGAGACCGAGATCAACGGTCTCCTCACCTACGACCGGAAGGTTCTGAAGCCCGACGCCGGACGGGTGCGGGAGGCCAACCACCAGGTGATAGCCGCATCCGGCAGCGTCGAGAAACCCCAACCCCCGCCGCCCGGCACGCCCGGTCTCACCGGCGTGGGCTTCTGGCCGTTCGAGGAGGGGAGCGGGTCCTCCACCGCAGACGCCTCGGGCAACGGGCACACCGCCACGCTCGTGAACGGTCCCGACTGGACCGACGGACGTACGGGTCTTGCGCTGCATTTCGACGGGCAGAACCAGTGGGTGGACACCGGCGTGAGCATCCTGGATACCACCGGCAACTACAGCGTGGCCGCCTGGGTCCTGCTCGACGACAGGGACGGCTTCCACACCGCCGTCAGCCAGGACGGCGAGAACGCGAGCGAGTTCTTCCTGCAGTACTCGGGGGCCGACGACCGCTTCGCCTTCAGCACCGTCTCCGGGCGGGCCCTGGACAGAGAGCCACCAGAGACCGGGCGGTGGTACCACCTGGTCGGGGTGAGGGATGCGTTCCACAGCAGGATCAAACTGTACGTCGACGGCGACCTGGTCGGCATGATCGGCTACTGCCCCGGCGAGGCCGCCCCGGGACACACGGTCATCGGACGCGCAAAGTACGGCGGGCAGCAGGTGGACTTCTGGTCTGGTCGGATAGACCAGGTCCACGTCTACGACCGTGCCCTCTCCACCCCCGAGGTTAGGGAGCTCTACCGGTCGGGGAGGTGACTCAGGCGTCGTAGAGGCCGTGGCGCCGGTGCCACTCCTCGAGCGAGGAGTCCGGGTACCTCTCGAAGTGCCGCTCCCCCTCTCCTTCCGGCACCTCGACCCACGGGGCCTTGAAGTCGAGCATGATGTGGTAGCGCTCCGGGGGCTTCGGGAGCGGCGTGTCGATCGCCGAGGCGAAGGGGTGCACCAGCTCCGGCCAGCGCGGGTCGTAGAGCCACAGGGCGCTCCCGCAGCGGCTGCAGAAGTGTCGCCGGGCGGGGCTCTCCTCGTAGCTCTGCGGGTCTTCCGGATCGTAGAGCCTGGCGTGGAAGGTGCTCACGTTCTCCTCGCCCTCGACCTCGAGCGTACGGTAATCCGCGCCGAGGTTTATCGCGAAGCCGCCGCCACCGGCCGTCTTGCGGCAGATGCTGCAGTAGCACGCCTGATACGGGTATGGACTCTGTGATTCGACGGTGAACCGCACCGCCCCGCAGTGGCAGGAACCTGCGAGCTTCATTCGTCTTCTCTCCTTTCGGATCCTCCTTTACTTTGATGGTAGCCTGTGTTTTGCTGGGTTTTCGCTGCCCGTCCCGGCGGGTAGATAAACCATTGAGTGTATAGTGCGGGTATCAGGACCAGAAGCGGGAGGTGCGACGTGACATCTCAGACGGGCACGACGGCCGTAAGAGCCGAGCGCTGGCACGCCCTGGCGCAGCAGCTGCGGGCGGACTCCGTGCGGGCGAGCCACGCGGCGGGCTCCGGGCACCCGACGTCGTCGATGTCGGCGGCGGATCTCATGGCGGTGCTGCTCGAGAAGTACCTCGTCTACGACTTCGACGATCCGGACAACCCGGGCAACGATCACCTGATCTTCTCCAAGGGCCACGCCTCGCCGCTGCTCTACTCGATGTACAAGGCGGCCGGTGCGATCACCGACGAGGAGCTTCTCACCTTCCGCAAGTTCGGGAGCCGGCTGCAGGGGCACCCCACCCCGGCTATCCCCTGGGTGGACGTGGCGACCGGCTCGCTCGGGCAGGGTCTCCCGATAGGCGTCGGGGTCGCTCTCGCGGGCAAATACCTCGAGAAGCGTCCCTACCACGTGTGGGTGCTCTGCGGCGACTCGGAGATGGCCGAGGGTTCGATGTGGGAGGCCTTGCAGCACGCCTCCTACTACAGGCTCTCCAACCTGATCGCCATCCTGGACATGAACCGCCTCGGGCAGACCCGCGAGACCATGGACGGCTGGCACGGCGAGCACTATGAGGCCCGCGCCCGCGCCTTCGGCTGCCATACGATTACCATAGACGGCCACGACGTCGAGCAGATAGACCGCGCCTACGCCGAAGCGCTGGAACAGGAGGAGAAGCCGACCTTCATCATCGCCAGGACCAGGAAAGGGCGCGGCGTCTCCTTCGTCGAGGACAAGAACGGCTTCCACGGCAAGCCGCTCGACCCCGAGCGGGAAGAAGAGGCGCTGCGGGAGATAGGCAGCCAGGGGAACATCGTCGTAGAGGTGAACAAACCGGAGACGGCTCCGACGAACGGCGGCGCGGCTCCTTCGGGCGCCCTGGAACTGCCCACCTACGAAGTCGGCTCTTCCGTGGCGACCCGCAAGGCGTACGGCGAGGCGCTGAAGGCGCTCGGTGCCGCCCGTCCCGAGGTCGTCGCACTCGACGGCGAGGTCTCCAACTCGACCCACTCCGAGGAGTTCGCCGAGGCCCATCCCGACCGCTACTTCGAGATGTTCATCGCCGAGCAGCAGATGATAGCGGCGGCCCTCGGGCTCAACGTGCGTGGATACGCGCCCTTCGCCTCCACGTTCGCGGCCTTCCTGACCCGGGCCTACGACTTCATCAGGATGGCTTCCATCTCCGAGGGGGACATCAGGCTCTGCGGCTCGCACGCGGGTGTTTCGATCGGTCAGGATGGCCCCTCGCAGATGGGGCTCGAGGACATCGCGATGATGCGCGCGGTGCACGGCTCGACCGTCCTCTATCCCTGCGACGCCAACCAGACCGCGAAGCTCGTCGCCGAGATGGCCGACACGAAGGGCATCAGCTTCATAAGGACCACCCGCGGCAATACCCCGGTGATCTACTCCCCGGATGAAGAGTTCCCGGTCGGCGGCTCCAGGGTCCTGCGGTCCTCCGACGAAGACGCCGTAGCGGTGGTCGCCGCCGGAATAACGGTGCACGAAGCCCTCGAGGCCGCCGACGAGCTCGAGAAGAGCGGCATCCCCGTCAGGGTCATAGACGCCTACTCGGTGAAGCCGATCGACGCCGACACCCTGCGTGAGGCCGTCCGCGTCACCGGTGGCAGGCTGGTGGTCGCCGAGGACCATCATCCCGAAGGCGGCCTCGGCGAGGCCGTACTCTCGGCGCTCGCGGAGGACGGTGACGCCCTGCAGCTCCGGCATCTCGCCGTCAGGAACATGCCGGGCTCCGGTACCCCGGACGAGCTCCTGCACGAGGCCGGTATAGACGCCGAGGGCATCGCCGCGGCCGTCCGCGAACTCGCCGGGCTCTGAGCCATCGGACATCCTCGTGGGAAGCCCCTCTATAGAGGAGCTTCCCACGTCCATTTGACAAGCGAATACGAACGAGTATAATTCCTTTTTCCGGAGGAGCAGAAAGCCCCCTCACTACTTCAGAGAAGGTCCGAGAAAAAGCCCGAGGACGGTCGGTACGGGCGGGATGTGATCTCCTTCTCTTTTGGAGAGGCAAAAAGGGTTGCGCGGGAGGCTCCCGCGGGTAAAAGTAGCAGTAGTTGG
>Ga0207747_1000491_pt1 | contig 44324 bp, 46 predicted proteins | sample HigsolmetaGSP11D_FD_184839 | JGI IMG/M metagenome (GOLD analysis project Ga0207747, IMG submission 184839) | High solid enriched microbial communities from the Joint BioEnergy Institute, USA - SP1-1-D (SPAdes) | ecosystem: Engineered > Bioreactor > SSF (Solid state fermentation) > Aerobic >...
TGCCTTCCTCTTGGTGGATGACGTGATTGTCCCAGATTTTTTCGAACATTGTTTTCGCCATTTCTCGTCACCTCTGCCCATTTCATCATTCATTGTTTGAACCTATCGTACCATAGCTTGCATGATAGTTCCAAGATATAATAACTATATAAGCTATAGACTAACATTATACCAATACTCATCACGAAAGCGAACCAGCAACGGAAGGAAATGATCCGCCTTGGAAATCAGACAATTGCAATATGTGGTGCAAATCGCCCTGGACAAAAACTTCTCCCGCGCCGCGGAGAAGCTGCACATCGCCCAGCCTTCGCTCAGCCAGCAGATCGCCAAGCTGGAGCGGGAGCTCGGCATCCTGCTCTTCCAGCGCAACACCAACTCCGTTGATCTCACCTATGCGGGCAGCATCTTCGCCGAACGAGCGCAGAAGATTCTCGATCTGGTCGCCCAGTTGCAGCAGGAGATGGATGACATCTCGCAGATGCGCAAAGGCAGGCTGATGATCGGCAGCCTTCCGATTACCGGCGCGCATGTGTGGCCGAAGGTACTTCCTGTGTTCCAGCAACGCTATCCGGAGATCGAGATCGTGCTCGTGGAAGAGACGACGGCCGTTCTCGAGCAGTTGACGGCAAGCGGGCAAACGGATATCAGCTTGCTGACGCTGCCGCTTCAGGAGAAGTCGCTGGACTATATACCGCTGATCCAAGAAGAGATCTATCTGGCATTGCCGCCGAAGCACCCGCTTGCGGGACAAACCGAAGGCATCTCTCTGTCAGCGGTCGCGAGTGAGCCGTTCATCCTGCTGAAGAAAGGTCAGGGCTTCCGCGATACATCGATCAAGCTGTGTGAAGACGCCGGGTTTGCTCCGAAAGTCGTGTTTGAGAGCAGCAATATCGAGACCGTTCAATCGCTGGTCGCTGCCGGCATGGGCGTAGCCTTCGTGCCGCAGATGGTGGCGCGCGCCGGCTGGAGCCAGCATGCTCCATCTTACGTGTCGATCAAGGAGCCCTATACGCCATACCGCACGATCGTTATCGCGCACAAGCGCGACCGGTATCTGTCGCGGGCGGCGGATGTGTTTATCCGGACGATGCTTGAGTCGATGGGACGGACGATGGACTAGTACAGCTCCGGTCTTCGGTCCATGAACACCGGTATCCTGCCCCTCACCTCATCCGGCTTGGCCAGGTCCACGGCGGCGCTGATGATGGTTTCCGTCTCGTCAGTTTCTGCGATGACTTCCCCCCATGGATCGACGATCATCGAATGGCCGCAGAAGACGTTGGCCGCATCACGGCCGACGCGGTTGATGCCGCATACGTACATCTGATTCTCGATGGCCCTTGCGATGAGCAGCGAGCGCCAGTGATGAAGCCGCGGATGCGGCCATTCCGCAGGCACGAACAGGATCTTCGCGCCGGAGAGCGCCAGCTTCCTCGCCAGTTCCGGGAAGCGGATATCATAGCAGATCATCATGCCGGCCGCATGTCCATCCAGTTGGAGTTCTCCCCGCTTCTTCCCCGCTGTCAGGTATTTCTCCTCATCCATCAGCCGGAACAGATGAATCTTCGAATAGCTGGCATGCATCTGGCCGCTGCGGTCGAACGCGTAAATCGTGTTGCGCACATGCTCGCCGTCCGAGTCGGCAACCGAGCCGGCGATGATATGCACGCCATAGCGGCGCGCCAGCTCCCCGATCACCAACTGCGTGCGGCTGCCGCTGCGGTCTGCCACCTGTGCAATGTTGCTCATGGAATAACCCGTATTCCACATTTCCGGCAGGACGATGACGTCCGGCTTCTCCTCTCCTTTTGCCGCCTCAGCGATTTTCTTTGCGGCCCGCGCATAATTGATATCGGGATCGCCAAGCTCGATGTCCATCTGGATGAGCGCTATCTTCAGTGACTGGGATGACATTCGCCTTTCCTCCTCTCTTGTGAAGCGATTCGACTGTTTTCATGGTCGCGGTATGTCTGTATACATCATTGTAGCATACCATGACTGAAGCCGGTTGTATATGTGTACAATCTATACAAAGCACGGGAAACATGATACATTTTATCAGTAATCGTATCGGCGATTATGCATATGTACATATAGATAATGGAGTGAACCATGTATGACGACTGTTATCCCGGCTGAACGAATGAACGCCTTGCCCAGCCAGTTTTTCTCCAGGCTCGTGCGCAAGGCCAACGAAGAGATCACACAGGGTCATGATGTCATCAACTTGGGGCAAGGCAATCCGGATCAGCCGACCCCTGAACATATCGTGAAATCGTTGCAGGAGGCAGCGGCCAATCCAGCCTATCACCGTTACCCGCCCTTCTCGGGCTTCCCGTTCCTGAAAGAAGCGGTTGCGCACCGTTACAAGCAAGATTACGGCGTCGACCTTGATCCGGAGACGGAGGTGGCGGTCCTGTTCGGCGGCAAGACGGGACTGATCGAGATCGCCCAGATCCTGCTGAACCCCGGCGACCTCTGTCTCGTGCCTGACCCTGGTTATCCGGATTATTGGTCTGGCATCGCGCTTGCTGGCGGACGCATGGCTTTCATGCCGCTGACGCAGCAGAACGGCTTCCTGCCCGACTACGATGCGCTAAGCGAGAGAGACAAGCGCGACGCCAAGCTGATGTTTATCAACTACCCGAACAATCCGACCGGCGTCACCGCTCCCGAAGCTTTCTACCAGGATACGGTCCGCTTCGCCGAGCAGCACAACATCATTGTCGTCAGCGACTTCGCCTATGGCGCGATCGGCTTCGACGGCCGCAAGCCGATCAGCTATTTGCAAATTCCCGGCGCCAAGGAGACCGGCATCGAGATCTACACCCTGTCCAAGACGTACAACATGGCCGGTTGGCGCGTCGGCTTTGCCGTCGGCAATCGGGATGTGATCGCCCTCATCAACAAGATCCAGGACCATTACTATTGCAGCCTGTTCGGCGGCATCCAGGTTGCGGCTGCAACTGCGCTGACGGGACCGCAGGACTGCGTCACCCAACTGGTCGCCCTGTATGAGAAACGGCGCAACCGGCTGTTTGAGGCTCTGAATGTGGTAGGTTGGCAGGCGGTTCCGTCGGAGGGCTCCTTTTTCTGCTGGCTCCCCGTTCCAGCCGGCATGGGATCGGAAGAGTTTGCAGAGCACGTGCTGCGTGAAGCCAAGGTTGTGCTGGCGCCGGGCATAGGCTTCGGCGACCACGGCGAGGGCTATGTTCGACTCGGGCTCCTGACCGATGAGCAGCGGCTTGCGGAGGCAGTCAAGCGGATCGCACGCCTCGGGCTGTGGTGACGGATGAACCTTTACAAGCCCGACCGCACATGATATTCTAACAGAAAGACTGTTTATCGAAGCATACAGCAAACGTTGTGAAGGGACCAGTAGGAAGATGATCGCGCCTGCAGAGAGTGGATTCATGAGCTGTGAGAATCCGCCGTGGATGCTTGCCGAACCCATCCCGGAACGGCCAGCGACAAGCTGGACAGCGCCCGCTGTTATCCGGGCATGCGAGTTGGATGATGGAGACATCATCAATGAAGGTGGTACCGCGGAAGTTTCAGACTTTCGTCCTTTGCTGGACGGGGGTCTTTTCTATTTTACCGGAAACAGGACAGTTCATCACAGGATAAGCATGATTGACAAGGTGTGAATAATAGCCATGAGCCAGACAGACAACAAACGAATCGTCCTCAAATTCGGCAGCAGCTCGCTCACCTCACCGGAGGGAGGACTCGACCGAAGCAGGATTCAATATTTCGCAAACGAGATCGTGAAGCTCCACGAACGAGGCGAGGAACTCATCATCGTCTCATCCGGCGCGGTGGCCGCCGGCTTCCGCCATATCGGCTACAAGTCGCGGCCGAAGCAACTGCATGAGAAGCAAGCATCCGCCGCCGTCGGCCAGGCATTGCTCATGCAAGCGTACAACGAAGCGTTCGCTGAACACGATATCCGGGTCGCGCAGATTCTGCTGACACGATCCGATTTCTCGAACCGCAAGCGAATTCAGAATGCCTGGATGACGATGGAGGAACTGATCCGCCACCGCATCATCCCGATTATCAATGAGAACGATACCGTCTCGGTTGATGAGCTGAAGTTCGGCGACAATGATACGCTGTCCGCTCTGGTCGCCAATCTCGTCAAAGCCAGACTGCTCACGATCATCACGGACATCGACGGCATCTACACCGATGATCCGCGCCGCAATCCGGAAGCGAAACGGCTGAGCCGGGTTGATAAGATCAACGACTACATCTGGAGCATCGCCGGCGGCGCCGGCACCAGCGTTGGCACAGGCGGCATGCGGACGAAGGTCGAAGCCGCCCGGATCGCGACGCGCGGCGGCGTGCCGGTGTTCGTCGGCAGAGCCAGAGAACCCGGCGACATCGCGCTGGCGGTAGACGGAGCCGGTCATGGCACTTACTTCAACACCGATGAAGACGGGTTGTCGATGAAGCGACAATGGATCGGCTTCCATTCCCGTACGAACGGCTCCATCATCGTCGACCGCGGCGCGGCAGACGCGCTTCTTCATGCAGGGCGAAGCTTGCTGGCAGCTGGCGTGGTGGGATTTACTGGCGACTTCCATCCGGGAGATGTGGTGGAGGTCGTGACCCAGGATGGCGAAACGATCGGCCGCGGTGTCGTCAATTTCACCTCGTGGCAGTTGAGAGCCGTGCAGGGGCTGAGCAGCGAGGAAGTCATGAAGCGCGTCGACGTCGCACGCCCGGAAGTCATCCATCGCGATGAATGGATCGCCCTGTCCACTCGATGATCCTTTGATCATCGATCGAACGCGAAGCTGTTGAAAGCAGGAATTGGATATGCAAAAGGCTGTGTATGAGTTGACTGTTGCCTGATGATCCCATTGTTCGAACTAAAACGGGACCAAGAAGTCACAACCTAGCCAATCATAGCCATGTGAAACTTTGAATCAGGAGGTATTCCCCATGTCAGAAGTTAGAGACAAAGCCACTCTGGCGAAACAGACGACAAGCAAACTGGCCACTCTCACCGCTGAGCAGAAAAATGCCGCCTTGCGCAGAATGGCGGAGGAATTGACAGCACAGCAGGGTATGATCCTTGCAGCCAACGAGGAGGACTTGAAGCTCGGGCGCGAGAGCGGACTCTCCACCTCCCTGCTTGACCGTCTGGCGCTGAATGAATCGAGAATTCGGTCTATGGCCGAAGGGCTTGAACTGGTCGCCGAATTGCCCGACCCGGTCGGCGATACGCTTGAGACGATCCACCGTCCGAACGGGCTGGAGATTCGCAAGATTCGTGTTCCGATCGGACTGATCGGCATGATCTACGAAGCAAGGCCGAATGTGACAGTGGATGCGGCAGGCCTCGCCCTCAAGACGGGCAATGCCGTCCTGCTGCGCGGCGGCTCATCCGCCCTTCGTTCCAATCTGGCGATCGTCCGCGTGCTTCATCATGCGCTTGCAGACACCGATATTCCACCTGATGCGCTGCAGATCATCGAGAATCCGGACCGCGCTTCTGTGGACAAATTGCTCAAGCTAAACGGACTGGTCGATCTCGTCATCCCGCGCGGCGGACAATCGCTCATCCAGACTGTTGTCAGGAACGCCTCGGTGCCGGTTATCGAAACCGGAGCCGGCATCTGCCATACGTACATCGAAGCGGATGCGGATGCACAGATGGCGTTGGACATCGCACTTAATGCCAAGGTGCAACGTCCTTCCGTCTGCAATGCCATGGAAACCTTGCTGGTCCATGAACAGTTTGCGCGCGAGCATCTCGCGGACTTCGCCGCCAGGTTCAGGGAAGCCGGCGTCGAGCTTCGCGGCTGCGAGCGCTCCAGGCTATGGGCGGATGGCATCAAGGAAGCCACCAAGCAGGATTACGCTACGGAGTACAATGACTATATCCTGAACATCAAGGTTGTGGACAGCCTCGATGAGGCTCTTGCCCATATTGCAACGTACGGCACCAAACATTCCGAATGCATCGTGACGCAGAATGAGGAGCTCGCAGCGAGATTCTTGCAGGAGGTCGACGCAGCCGCCGTCTATCACAACGCATCGACGAGATTCACCGACGGATTCGAATTCGGCTTCGGCGCAGAGATCGGCATCAGCACGCAGAAGCTGCACGCGCGCGGTCCGATGGGTCTGCCAGCTCTGACCTCGACGAAGTACATCATCTATGGCAATGGGCAAATCCGCACATAAGGAGCGTAAGAATCGATGAACTCACTCGCACAAGTGCGCAGCATCTGTTTCATCGGCGCCGGCTCGATGGCTGAAGCCATCATCAAGGGCTTGATCGATACGAAGCTGCTGGCTCCCGAACAGATCTCTGCGATTAATCGCAGCAATGCTGCGCGGCTGGAAGAACTGGCCGCGCGATATGGAATCACCATCCCTTGCGATGAATCGGACAAGGCAAGACTGATCCGCGATGCGGACATCGTCATCCTCGCCATGAAACCGAAGGATGCCGGTTCAGCCGTCCCCCCTCTCTCTCCTCTTCTGCGGGACGACCAGCTGATCATCTCGGTCATCGCCGGTCTCAGCATCACTGCGCTGCATACGATGCTGGGCAAGAAAACGCCGATCGTCAGAACGATGCCGAATACATCCAGCACGATCGGACTTGGCGCCACTGGCATGAGCTCATCTCTCGAAGTGACCCGGGAGCAGGAGCGGCGGGCTAAGGCGATCTTCGAATCGGTCGGCATCGTGAAGATCGTGGAAGAACCGCTGCTCGATGCGGTCACCGGTGTCTCCGGCAGCGGTCCTGCTTATATCTACTATGTGATGGAAGCGATGATCCAGGGCGGAATCGAGTGCGGCCTTGCGCCTGATACCGCAAGAGATCTGACCGTCCAGACGGTCCTGGGTGCTGCGAAGATGATTCAGGAAACCGGCGAGGAACCGGCAGAGCTGAGGCGCAAGGTTACTTCTCCCGGCGGCACGACTCAGGCAGCGCTGGAGTTAATGGCCGGCTACAAGCTGCAGGAAGCAGTGATCAGCGGCGTGAAACGGGCTGCTGAACGTGCGAAAGAACTTGGCGAGCTGTTTGGCGGAGGCAACGCCTGACCGGATCATGCGCCAACGCCTTCTTCTTCCATAAGGGGACTGGCAATGATCAGGCATATAACACGCTGGTACAGGTATGGACCTGACCGCCAGACGCTGAGCTGCCATGGGATAACCTGCCTCCCAATGATTCATAGATCGCACTAGATCGCGAGGAGATGAAACCATGATCGAGAATTGTATCGCTACATATCGACTGTACGATGACAAGGCTGATTTTCACAAGAAAGCCCAGGGAATCGCAGTTGGCCTGACCGTCGGCAGCTGGACCGATCTGCCGGAGCTCAAGAAAGAACATATGCGCAAGCATCTCGGACAAGTGATCAGCGTAGACGTCCATGAAGATGGAGAACGTTATGCGGACATCCGCATCGCCTATCCGGATATTAATTTCAGCAATGACATTGCCTCGCTGCTCGTGACCGTATTCGGCAAGCTGTCGATGGACGGGCGCATCAAGCTGCTCGACATCGAATTCTCTGAATCGTTTGCAGCAGCCTTTGGCGGGCCGAAGTTCGGCATCGACGGCGTGCGCAACCTGCTTGGCGTGCATGACCGGCCTCTCTTGATGAGCATCTTCAAGTCGGTCATCGGGCACGACCTGCCTGAGTTGCGGGAGCAGTTCTATCAGCAAGCGCTCGGCGGCGTTGATCTGATCAAGGACGACGAGATCTTGTTCGAGAATCCGCTGACGCCGATTGAAGCGCGCGTTAAAGCATGCATGGCTGCTGCCGAAGAAGCTCGTCAGCGGACGGGCCAGAACTTGCTGTATGCCGCCAATCTGACCGGTCCGGTGTTCAAGCTGAAGGACCAGGCGCAGCGGGCGATTGAAGCTGGCGCGAACGCGCTGCTGTTCAATGTGCTCGCATACGGGTTCGACGCTCTGGCAGAACTTGCAGCCGATCCGAACATCCATGTGCCGATCGCTGCCCACCCGGCTCTCGCAGGCGCCTACTATCCATCGCCGTATCACGGGATCGCCGCTCCCCTGCTGCTGGGCAAGCTGATGCGGCTGGCCGGGGCCGATCTTGTGCTCTTCCCTTCTCCATATGGCTCTGTGGTCATGCCTCGCGAGGAGAACCTGGCGATCGATGCGGCGCTTAAGTCGCCAGGCCGTCATCGCACCAGCTTCTCCGTGCCGTCGGCAGGCATCCATCCGGGACTTGTGCCGGCGATCATACGGGATTTTGGCCGAGAGGTCGTCGTCAACGCAGGCGGCGGCATCCACGGACATCCGATGGGCACGGCTGCAGGCGGACGCGCCTTCCGGCAAGCGATCGATGCCGTCATGAAGAGCACTGGGCTTCGTGATGCGGCAAGCGAGCATGAAGAACTTCGAACGGCGATTGAACGATGGGGGATACTGGAATGACCGTGACACCAGGAAAACAGCAGATCGTGTTCTGCGACTTTGACGGGACGATCACCGAGAACGACAACATCATTGCCTTGGTGAAACACTTCGAACCGCCCGGTTGGGAAACGATCGTCAAGCAGACGTTAAACCGCGAATGTTCGGTGCGTGAAGGAGTCGGCAAGCTGTTCTCGCTGTTGCCGACCGCCCGCCGTGAGGAAATCGTCGACTACGCGGTACGACAGGCGCGCATCCGGGAAGGGTTTGAGGAATTTTTGCAGTTTTGCGAGGAAGCCAATATCGAATTCTACGTGACGAGCGGCGGGATCGATTTCTTCGTCTACCCGATCTTAGAGCGTTTCCCGATCAAGCGTGATCATATTTATTGCAACGGGAGCGATTTCAGCGGTGAGACGATCCGCATCACCTGGCCGCATGCCTGTGACGACTCCTGTGCGAATGACTGCGGCATGTGCAAAACGCGCATCATGCGCCAGTTCCCTTCGGAACACTATTACCGGATCGTCATCGGGGATAGCGTCACTGATCTGGAAGCGGCCAAGCTCGCCGATCTGGTCTTCGCCCGCTCCCATCTCGCCGAGCATTGCGAGAAGACGAATAAGCCGTATATCCCGTATCAAACGTTTTATGATATTCAAGATTATTTTCAGAAAGAGGTCGTCCGAAGCAAATGATCACATTGGAACAGAAGCAACAAACGTTTGCCGAATTGACCGAGATCAAGACCGCCTTCGCTGCCCGCGGATGGTTCCAGGGAACGAGCGGCAACCTGTCGATCCGCATCGGCGATTACACGCCGGATCAATTCGTCTTTGCCATCACTGCAAGCGGCAAGGACAAAACCGTTAACACGCCAGAGGACTATCTGATCGTCGATCAGAACGGACAACCGGCCGAACCAACGGCGCTGAAACCTTCGGCGGAAACCTGCATTCACTGCGAGATCTATCGCCTGACTGGCGCCAAGGCGATATTCCACGTCCATACGGTATTCAACAACCTCGCTTCGGCGATCTATTCCGAGCGGGGCAACATCCCGATCAAAGCCGTTGAACTGATCAAGGGACTGAATATCTGGGAGCAGGATGCGGAGATTGAAGTGCCGATTCTCCCGAACTATGCAGACGTGCCGAAGATCGTACCGCTCATCGAAGGGAGATTGAATCCGCGCATTCCGGGCATCGTCCTGGATAAACACGGCATCTATGCCTGGGGCGACTCCGTATTCGCCGCGAAACGCCACCTGGAGTCGTTTGAGTTTTTGTTTGAATATGTCTATCGCCTGAAGCTGTTGGAGAGGTAAATCTTGGCATCAATAGCTCCAGAGAATCGAGTTTCTCGGCTCGGCATGGGCAAGGAAGATGCCGCCAGCTTCTCCATATGGGGAATGAAGCAGCGCGTATCCGTCGATCGTTGCTGCAGACTGTATAGTGGTGACGAATTTGATAACCATAAGGACGGTTTGACTGCCGCTCGTGGTGGCCATCGCGGTGATGAGAAAGTCTCCGGAATCTAACGGACATGAGAGACACTCATCTGCGAAAAAAGGCAGGCTTAAAAATCTAACGGACATGAGAGACGTTATTGGCGTGATGTTGGGTTCCAGACAGGCAAATTAGCGCAAATCGTGCTTCTCATGTCCGTTAGAAATCCAACATGCATCAAATAGCCCGAATAGCGCTTCTCATGTCCGTTAGAGGGAAGCCGGCAAACAGGCGCACGCAGCAGACACAAAAAGGGGCTGTCCAGAAAGTCTCCGTTCGATGCCTGACAGCGCAAAGAAGGCCCGAAAATGCCTGAAACAAAGGCATCTTCGGGCTTATCTTCGTCCGGGCGTCAGGATCGACTTCCACTAATCGGACAGCCCCTTTCACATGCGACACCACGTTACCGGATGCCGCGGAACTTCTTCGTATACTCTCGCGCCTGCTCGACTGTCTTGATGTTGTTTCGGCTCCAATCGAGAAGGATGCGATCCACGTAGCGGAACTTGACGTTACCGGAGAACACCGCTTCCTTCAATGCCGCAAGGATAAGCGGCTCCGAATAACGATCATGATCGAGCCACCCATTGATCGTATCGATCTCCATCGGCGACAGCGGCCGGCCAAATTCCTGTTCGAAGATATAGAACAGATTGTCCTCCTGCTTGCCCGGCTCCTGCGTCTTCGCTTGATCGGATGCCCCTCCTGCAGATTGGCCGAAGCCTGCATCTCCTTGCATCTCTTCCTGGCTGAGCAATTCCGACAGCTTCATCCACAGCGGAGTAAAGGTATATTTCTCTACCTGCATGCCGCTGATCGGATCCACTGACTCCACGATATCGATCAGCTTCTGCTTCATCAAGTGCTGCAGCATGCGGACGACAGCGTCGCCTTCAGAAGACATTCGCTCCTGAATCTCTTCGATGGTCGGCAATGCCTTCTCCTCTTTGTCGCGAAAGGCGATCAGTTGGATCAGCAGCATAGCATCCGCATCTGAAATGTTTAACTTATGATAGTGCTTCAAAAAGACGTAAGGAATCGATACACCGCCGTCCGCTATCGCCGTCGCCAGACCAGCTGCAAAACCGCGATTTCGTTCCGCCATATAATCCGCCATCTCTCCGCACCCCCATATTCTGCAGTTTTGTCCAGCAATGATATGTTACTGCGTCACAAAGCAATTCAACTGCCAACCGTTTATTCAATTGTACAACCTGTCCATCCGCATCGCATGACAGCTTCATACTATAACTCATCGATCGCAGCCGTCAACCACCAAATATACTGAAGCAGCCCCACCAGATATGAATTAAGATGAGATTGCCTCACCTCGAACATTCAGGGATATCGCCGGGCATGTTGCAAGGCAGCGGTACCAAGTACCGACCCTGCTGACTACTGCTGAATACCTTCGAGCAACCGATACGTATCTCTGGCGATCATCAGTTCTTCATTCGTCGGAATGACCAGAACCTCCACTTTCGAATCGTCGGCGGAGATCCTCCGGTCCTTGGAGACGCGCTCAGCATTGCGCTGCTCGTCGAGCTTGACGCCCAGATACGTGAGGTTCTCGCAAACGGCTTTACGCAAGACAACGGAATTCTCACCGATGCCTGCTGTAAACACGATGACATCGACACCGTTCAATGCCGCCGCATAGCTGCCTATATACTTGCGCAGACGATATTCGAACATGTCGAAGGCCAGCTTCGCGTTCGGATCCGTATCCATCGATTCCGTGATCTCCCGCATATCGCTGCTCAGCCCCGAGATCGCCATCAGTCCGCTGTGCTTGTTGAGCATGGAATTCACTTCATTGACCGTCAGCTCTTCCTTCGCCATCGCATATGGCACAATCGCCGGATCAATATCCCCGCTCCTCGTCCCCATCATCAGCCCTTCGAGCGGCGTCATGCCCATGCTCGTATCAAAGGACTTGCCATCCTTGATGGCGGTGACGCTTGCGCCGTTGCCGATATGGCAGGTGATGATCTTGAGCGACTCCAGCGGTTTGTTCAGGAACTTGGCCGCCTGTTCGCTGACGTATTGATGAGAGGTGCCATGGAACCCGTAGCGACGTACCTTGTGCTTCCGGTACAGCACCTTCGGGATCGGGTACATGTAGCACATCGGCGGCATCGTGGAATGGAAAGCCGTGTCGAACACAACGGTCTGCGGCACGTTCGGCAGATTGTTCTCGATCGCCGTGATCCCCATCAGGTGCGCAGGGTTGTGCAGCGGCGCCAGATCGAACAGGCTGCGGATCTCCTGCTTCACGTTATCATCGACGAGCATCGATTGCGTCAGCTTCTCACCGCCGTGGACGATCCGGTGACCAACGGCGTCGATCTCATCGATCGACTGGATCACTCCGTATTCAGGATCCGTCAGCTTCTGCAGGACGACGCGAACGGCAGTTGTATGGTCGAGAATTTCCTCGACGTAGCGAAGATCTTCCCGGTTCTTCGGTTCATGAACTACGATGGAAGCATCCATGCCGATCCGCTCGACGCGCCCTTTGGCCAGCACCGATTCGTCGGTCATATCGTACAGTTGGTATTTGAGCGATGAACTACCGGCATTGATCACAAGTATTTTCTTCATTGGATGCGGTCACCGTCCCTGTCGTACTTGAAGAAGCCTTCGCCGGTCTTGACCCCCAGATGGCCGGCTCGCACCATCTTCTTGAGCAACACGGAAGGTCTGAACTTCAGCTCGCCGTATTCGCGGAACATGCGTTCCATCGCAGCGAGCACGGAGTCAAGTCCGAATCTGTCGCACATCTCCAGCGGTCCATAGCGAAAATCATATCCGATGCGCATCGCTGTATCGATATCCTCGGCACTCGCTACACCCTCCTGCAACGTGTGCAACGCTTCGTTGATCAGTATGCAGATGAGTCGTGTCGTGACGAAGCCCGGCGATTCAAACACCATGATGCCTTTCTTCTGGATGACCGACTCCACGAAATGCTTCGCTTGCGTGAAGGTTTCGTCGGAGGTGCGCAGACCGCGCACGATCTCCACCAGTTCGATGCGTGAAACGGGATGCAGGAAGTGCAAGCCGATGACCCGTTCCGGACGGCTAACCACGCTGGCGATCTCCGTAAGGCTGAGCGTTGACGTATTGCTGGCGAGGATGATATCCTGCCGCGTCACGCTGTCCAATTCGGAGAATACCTGCTTCTTCAGATCCATATCTTCTGTCACCGTCTCGATGACCATATCCACTTCAGCTAATCTGGACTTATCCGTAATTTTATGTATACGAGATAAGATCAGTTTCTTCTCCGCAGCCGTAATCGCCCACTTCTCGATCTGCTTGTCCAGACTTACCTCGATCATCGCGTACGCCTGATCCAGCAGTTGATCATTTATCTCTACGAGGTATACATCCAGGCCGGTGTGCGACAGCATCTCTGCGATGCCTTGCCCCATCGTGCCTCCGCCGATTACGCCGATTTTTTTGAATCTCATGTACTCCCATCCTTCTCTGTGATAGTCCACTATCAAAAAATGTCACATCTTGTTGCTTCAAGCCTATCATAACACTCTTTAGTTATCGTTTCATCAAACGGATGAAAACTTTCATCGCTTGTTCAAAAATTCACATATACAGCCGTTATGATAAAGCCAAAAAGCAAAACCTTCCGTACAATACCAAAAATAACTGCAAAACACAAGGACTTTTGACGGATGTTTGGTGCCAGTTAAAGCGTCAATATGAACATCAATAGCGGCACTGTGTTCCATTACGGGCAGCAAGCGTCCACTGCATACCGGCAACCGAACCAAACAAGGGCATGCAGCTATGGCAGCTGTCACACCCTTGAATGGATACACGATTCATGGATTATCTTATGCAGAACCTTCCCATTATGCGCTTGTTTTCTCCTGAATGCCGTGCAGCATCTCACGGAATCGCGCTCCCGACATCAGTTCCTCGCGCATCAGGATGTCGAGTGATGCCAGGAAGACCTCGCGATACGGCTCCAGCTTCTGTCTCGTCCGCTCGGTAAGCTCCTCGAGGATCTCCTGATTGACCTTCATCCAGTCGCCTTTGCCCACCATATCGCGGTGTACGATGCCTAGCGATGTCAAGCCGCAGTCGATCATCGTCTGCACGTCGCTCATCGCCTGCTCGAAGTCATTGCGCGAACCGGTGCTGCGTCCGCCGTAGAACATCTCTTCCGCGACAGAACCGGCGAGCGCGATCATGATGCGCTCTTCCAGAAACTCCCGCGTATACAGATATTGCTCCTTCTGCGGGTTATGGCGCACATAGCCAAGCGCTCCTCCGCGAGGTCTCAGGCTGACCTGGGATACGGAATTCGGCCGTACGAGCTCCGCCATAATCGCATGACCAAGCTCATGCAGCGCGACCCGTTCCTTCTCCTCGCGCGCCGCTTCGCGGTCCGTCTGTTCGCCGAGCAATACCTTGTCAATCGCCAGCGACAGATGCTGTTGCCTGATCTGCTCGCTGTCGTCACGCATCGCATAGATCGCCGCTTCATTCATCACGCTCTCCAGCATCGCGCCGGAGAAGTTGAAGGTTTCTTCCGCGATCTTCTCGAGTTGCACGTCTTCATGCAGCGGCTTGCCGGCCGCATGAATGTTCAGGATATGCAGTCTGCCCTTCTTGTCAGGCAGATCAACCTGGATATGCCGGTCGAATCTTCCCGGCCGCAGCAGTGCGGGGTCGAGGATTTCCTTGCGGTTCGTGGCAGCGATGATCATGATGCGGGGTCCTGTTCCCGTATGGATGCCGTCCATCTCGGTAAGCAACTGATTGAGCGTCTGGTCGTATTCCTTGTGCTGACCGCCGTCGCGCTTGCCGCCGATGACGTCGATCTCGTCGATAAACACGATCGCGCTGTCCTTGCCTTCCTTCTGGGCACAGACGCGCGCTTCCTTGAACAGATCGCGGATGCGGCTGGCGCCGACACCCACATACATCTCGACGAACTCGCTGCCCGATGCGGCGACAAACACCGAGTCGGTATAATGGGCCGCTGCCTTGGCGAGCAGCGTTTTCCCCGTTCCTGGAGGGCCTGTCAGCAGGATGCCCTTCAGCGGACGAATCCCCATCTTTTTGATCTCCTCATGCTTGATGAGGAAATCCATCGCTTCGATGATCTCCTGCTTCGCGCGGTCTTGACCGCCGATGTCGTCGAAGCTGAGGTCCGTCTTCACCGCCGGACGCTTCTTCTCGCTGGTGACGCCGACACCGCCGCGCGTGCGGATCATGTAAAACAGCATCGTGCCGATCAGCCCGGCGAAGAGGATCGGAATCACATTAACTCCGGTATAGATCAGGAAGATCAGAACAACCGGAATCGCACCGATCAGGAGTTCCTTGCCGTATTTGCTCATGCGCTCCACGCCCCTAACACGGGCGGCATGCGCTCAAGCAGAACGAACTTCGTATGTTCTCCTTCGGTGATGCGCACATAGACATAGGCATCGTCAATCGTGGTGTCGATCTTCATGCCCTCCCGCGTGGCGTTCTCCAGCAGCTCCGGAATCTCCCCATATCGCCTGTTCTCCATCGCTTCTGCGACATCGAACAGGACGCTCGACCACCACGCATCCAGTTCCTCGCTGGAGTTGTCCTCGATCGTGATGTCGAGCGATTTGCTGCCGACGACGCGCTGTGCATCGCGACGAAGCGAATCGACGATCGCGCCTATGTTCGCTTCTCCTCCCAGCTTAAGTTCAACCGAAACCAGATCTCCCTGAATGTCGACCTTCGCATCCTCCACTCCAGGGAAGTCTTTCGCAATCTCGATGACCGGCTCTTTCATGGCCAGACTGTTATATAGAAACCAACCGCCAAACAATACAAGTGAAGTGACAGCAACACTGATCAAGACTGGCGTGAGACGCACTTTCAACGTCACAGCAACCCCCTTTCTATCACCGATATACCAGGATATATATCAATCGTATATATCAAAGTATATCATAAACTTGTATCGTTTGACGGATGTAATGTGTGGAAGTCACTTGCCAAGGCGCAGCGTCTCGATCCACTGGCCATCTTCAAATCGGATATAGTCGTAATAGGAGATGACGCCGTCAGGTCCGCGCTTTTTGTAATAGATCTCGTAACAAAGCTCCTGCCCCCAAACGGCCGGAGTGATGCGAACGATCGTCACGCCGGGATTTCTCTCCAGCACGATCTTCTCCGCCTCCGCTTTGGTGATGCCGTCATTGCTGCTTCTTACGATGGTCTCCTCCTCAGACACCCAGGCGAGCCGCTCAGTTCCTTCGTCATCAACGCCGGACACGATAAACCATACGCTCTCTCCATTGAACGATTCCACGTCCAGAACATCGACCAGCTGCGCGGCGTATACCGCTTCGCTTACCGCCATGCGCCGCTCATCCCAGAAGGTATCGTGAATGGACACATACCAGCGATTCAGGAGGAAGATCACCAGCAAGAAGGCCGCAACCGATACGATGATCGTGATCCTGACCTTCTTGCGATGATGCTCCTCCCGCCATTCCTCAAGTCTGCTCTTAGCCATTTATCCGGGCAAAGCAACGCGCCGCCTCATAGCGGATGCGCTCTTCATCCAATGTCGTGCATGCGCCGTCCTTCACGAGCCGCTTGCCGTTCACCCATGCGTCCGTAACGTCCTTCTGGGATGCGGAATAAACGATATGTGAGACGAGATCGCTGTGCGGGATCATATGCGGCTGGTCGATATCGATGGCGATCAGGTCAGCCTTGTATCCTGGCCGCAGCAAGCCCACTTCATCCAGCCAGATGGAGATAGCGCCGTCGATGGTTCCCATCTTGAGAGCAGTGAGCGCCGGCACGACGGTCGGATCATAGGTGACTCCTTTGTGCAGCAGGGCTACCAGACGGATCTCCTCGAACATGTCGAGGTTGTTGTTGCTCGACGAGCTGTCTGTGCCGAGCGACACCTTGACTCCTGCGCGCAAGAGATCCGGTACGCGGGCGATGCCGCTCGCCAGCTTCAGATTGCTGCCTGGATTGTGCGAGACGCGCACATCATATTCCTTCAGGATTTGGATCTCTTCATCGGTCAGATGTACAGCATGGGCGAGCAGACATGGTCTGTCGAACACGCCAAGCCTGCGCAGATGCTCAACCGGGCGAACTCCATAATCGCGCACATTCTGCTCCACTTCCGCTATCGTCTCCGACATATGCGTATGTATCGGCAGATTCAGCTCGATGGACGCTTGAACGAATAGCTCGATGTAATCCGGCGGGCAAGTATATGGTGCATGCGGCGACAGCATGGTCGTGATGCGCCCATCCGCCTTGCCGTGCCACTCCTTGGCGAAGCGCACCGCATTTGCCAGCTTGGCCGCTCTCTCCTCCTCCGAGCAGAGGCCGATGACGCCGCGCGTCAGACAGCCGCGGATCCCAGCTTCCTCTACTGCTGCCGCGATCACATCGGTATGGTCATACATGTCCACGAACGTCGTCGTTCCGCCCTTCAACATCTCGACGATGGACAGCAGCGAGCCGTACCGGACATCTTCCTCGGTATACTTCGCTTCCGCCGGCCAGATGTGATCCTGCAACCAGGACTGCAGCGCGAGGTCGTCGGCATAGCCGCGAAGCAGCGACATTGGCGTATGGCCATGTGTATTGACGAGTCCGGGCATGATCAGCCTGCCTTTCAGGCTGACCGTCTCATCCGCCTCCCAGCCTTCCGGCGCCTGGCCGCCGACCTGAATGATCCGGTCATTCTCGATCAGCAGATCGCCTTGAACATACAACTGTTGCTCATCCATCGTCAGGATCAGCGCGTCTTGAATCTTGATTTTCATCAGCTTCATCTCCCTTGGGCTTCTACTCCAGATAATAAGCCAGACTTAACAGATCGCTGGTGAAGTCGGCATAATGCACGCGAATGTGCTCCGGGACCTTGATGATCACCGGAGCGAAATTCAGGATCGCCTCGATGCCGGCATTCACCAGTTGCTCGGCGACATTCTGCGCCTCCGAAGCAGGCACGGTGATGATTCCGACGCGGATCCGTTCCTGCTTGATGATTTCCTCCAGCTTGCTGAGCGGCTCCACCGTCAGATGATTGATCGCCTGCCCGACCTTATCCGGCGAGTTGTCGAAGACCGCTTTGATCTTCATGTTGTCCTTCTGATACATATTATAATTGCAGAGCGCTCGGCCCAGATTGCCTGCGCCAACCAGAGCAACATTGATCGGCTGGTCGATCTTCAGGATCTGCCGGATCTTCTCGATCAGGTAAGATACGTCATACCCGATTCCCTTCTTGCCGAATTCGCCGAAGTAGGCGAGATCCTTGCGGATCTGCGCGGGATTCAGGTCAAGTCTGGCGCCGAGCTCCTGTGATGAGACCGTCTGTACGTTCTTGAGGGCTAATTCATTCAGGTAACGCAGATAGATCGGCAACCGACGGACGACGGATTCGGATATTTTTGGCGTCTTCATCCTAGTATTCTTCCCTTCACATCAAGAATATGTTGAACCCAGCCACTCTCGAATACGTCTCCCCATCGATGCGGTTACCGCGTTTTCCATGCGCGGTTTGGGAAGCGACCTGAGGAAATGTTTGCCATACTGGGTATCGATGACTCGCGTGTCGTACACAACGACGATGCCTTTGTCGTTCACCGTACGAACCAATCTGCCAAAACCTTGCTTAAATTGTATCACGGCCTGCGGCACAGAATATTTCATAAACGGATTCATGCCGAGGCTCTTCAGATATTCGCTCTTCGCCTCGATATACGGATGATTCGGAGGCTGGAAGGGCAGCCTCACGATCGCCAGAACGCTAAGCGCCTCGCCGGGTATATCAACGCCTTCCCAGAAGCTGGAGGTCCCGAGCAGCACGCAATTCGGCGTTTCCTGGAACATGCGCACCAGCTTGCTGCGATTGCTGCTCTCAATACCCTGTCCGAGCACCTGAATATGATGCTGGGACAAGCGGTTCTTGAGCTCGCCGTGCACCTGACGCAGCATCTTGTAAGAAGTGAACAGGACGAGCATTCGCCCTTTGGTGACGAGCGCGATCTCTGTCAGTGAAGACGAGAGCATCTCCAGGAAGCGGCTGTCCGCGTAAGAGCCGCGAATCGTCGGAAAGTCGCGCGGCACGAGGACGAGCGCTTGCTCTTCATAACGGAATGGCGAAGGCAGCTGCACCGTCTTGACGAGCCCTTGCTCCTGCGCTTCCTTCAGTCCGAGCTGCTCGACCGCATACTCGAACGTCTGGTTAACGGACAGCGTGGCCGACGTAAGCACGATGCTCTCCTTCTGCGAGAAGAACTGCTCCCAGAGCTGTTTGCTGACATCGATCGGCACACTCATGTAGGATAGCGAACGATGCTTGTAGAAGCTGCCTGCTTCGACCCAGTATACATAATTCGCATCATCGAGACGATTCAGGAAACGGAGATCGTCCCTGACCCGCTTGAGGTTCGCCACTCCCCCCGACAAGTCCGTAATCGCGCTCTGCATGTCCAGTCCGCTTGCCGCATCCTTCATCTCAGACAGCAACTTGTCCAGCGTTCGGCAGATTTCACTCAGCAGCAAATAGATGTTGTCTTCCAGGACAGCAATATCATTCCAGTTCGCCGGCAATTTATCCTTCTGCAACCTCAGGACATAGCCGCTGTCTCCGGATGCTGCACCCGTTGATTGCTCGGCGTTTTCGTACAGAAGGCCGGTTAGCCGTTCCCAATCTTCCTTCACTTCATGAAAGACAGGCAGCAACTCCTCCAGCTTCTCCGCCCACGCAGGCGCTTCTTCATGCGGATGGCTCTTGAGGGTGTGGATCATCGCTGGAATCCGGCCGGACTTCGCATCCTTGACCAGCCAGTTCACCGGATTCAGGAATGAATAATAACCGATCTCCACGCCCATATGCTTGCTGGCAGTCTGCTCGAAATGGTGAGCCTCATCGATCACGAGCAGATCGTACGGCGGGATGATCCGGTTCTCCGCTCGCACGTCCGTAAGCAACATCGAATGGTTGGTGATCACGATGTCCGCTTCTCCCGCGGCGTGACGAGAACGATGGTAGAAGCATTTCTTGAACCATGGACATGCCCGGTTCAAGCAGGAATGGGTGTCGCTCTCGACACTTCGCCAGAAATCCTTGCCCCGGCTTGTGAGCTGCAGCTCTTCATCATCCCCATGCTCGGTTTCGCCCAGCCAGACGAGCATCTGCGCAGCAGCAATCAACTGATCCCGGCTGTCATAATCGCGCCCATTCAGCCTTTGCTCGTACTTGCGCAAGCACAGGTAATGGTTGCGCCCTTTCAGCACCGCAGCCTTGAACGGAAGCGGGGAGATCTGCTGCAGGAGCGGGAGATCCCGCCTGCGCAGCTGCTCCTGCAGATTAATCGTATGCGTGCTGACCACGACTCGTCGCTCCTCTGTCAAACTCGTATACAGAGCAGGCAACAGGTAGGCCAGCGACTTGCCCGTACCCGTGCCTGCTTCGATCAGCAGATGCTTGCCTTCCTGGAACGCGTCATATACCTCGAAGATCATCTTCTCCTGTTCAGCACGTTCCTCATAATGATCAAATGTAGTCCTGAGCGCTTCCTTCGCCTGCTCATAGAATGCGTCGAAGGACATCTCAAGCGCTTCATCGGCGGAATCCTCTTCCTCTTCCTGGCTGTCTACCCAGTCACTCACCTTCAGGTGGATCTGGCGGAAAAACCTGCGCTGATCCGTCTCGATCGCTTGCGTCATCTCCCGCTGGAATCGGATCTGCTCGAACAGCCATTTCAGATCTCCCGCATCATGACGCGCCTCGAGTAGAGCGGCAATCCGCTGTACGGTGAGCAGAGGCAGGCTGTCCATCTTCTTCAGACAGAGCAGGAACAGCCCCGCTGTGGCAACGGCATCGCACTCGGCATGATGCGGCCTGTCCAGCTTTACGCCCAGTTCGTTGCAGGCCATGCCGAGCCGCATGCTGCCCAGTTGGGGATAACAGATGCGCAACAGATCCATCGTATCCAGCACACGTCCGGCGAATGCCGCACAACCTGCCTGAATGAGAGACCGCTGAAGAAAATCCAGATCGAAGTTCACATTGTGACCGACGAGCATCCGATCTGCGAGCAGCGGCTGAAGCTCCGCCGCCACCTGCTCGAAGCGCGGCGCCTCATTCACCATCTCCTGGGTGATGCCGGTCATCTGTGAGATGAATTCCGGAATCTCCTTCTCCGTATAGACATATGTTGAGTAAGTTCCGCTGATCGCTCCATCGTCGATCAGTGCAAGTCCGAGTTGGATAACCTCGTCATCCCCTCGGTTGCCTGTTGTCTCTACATCCAATACCGCAAATCTCATCCCATGATCTCCAATCGTTTTCCTTACAGAACGGCCAGGCCGAACTGCAGGGCTTCATGATCCTTGCCGATTAGCTCCAGATTATGGCAAGGGTCTTGATAGGTCGGATCATAATCGATCGCCTTCCTGAAATATTCTGAGGCCTGCTCACAGTTTCCTTTCTTGGCCTGGATGCAACCAAGCGCATTGTAGGAAATCGCCAGAAATTTCTTGTTCTCGGTAAGCGGAATAATCAGATGAAAATGCCTGCCCGCCTCATCCAGATCGCCCTTCTGCAAATAACCCATAGCAAGATAAAGTCGGGCAATCAGGAAATCTCCGTATTGCCTTACCAATTTTTCAAATTCCGCGATCGCTTGTTCGAACATCAATAATTTATAATATCCCTGACCACGGCGGAAAGTTTCACTTCTCAGACCATGATGCGTCCATTCAACAGCGGGTTCCGCTTCGCAGTGCCTGAAGATCATCGACATCTTCTCCTCGAACAGCATCCACTGTTCGATATAATTATCACTCATTGCCTTCAGTGCTTGCAATTGCTCTTCCAGCTCAAGCTTGCGGGAGCCTGTCGATACCGGATATTCCTTCATGATTTGATCAAGCGCTTCATGCATGCAATCAAATAATGGCTTAAACATAATGCCGCACCCCCGCCTTTTTTCCTCATTGTGCGTCGAGCGAGGGTTTTTCATTCTAGCGGTTCATGCCACATTTATTGAACTGTGCCGTGGATTTCACCGCCTGCGATGTCCAATACCTGATTGTCCGGACCGACGTGAACCACCTTCGGCGTGTAAGTTCTTGCTTCTTCATCCGACATCAGCGCATAGGAGATGATGATCACGACATCGCCTGGCTGCACCAGCCTCGCCGCCGCGCCATTCAGGCAGATGACGCCGGAGCCTCGCGGCCCGGGTATCGCATAAGTTTCAAGGCGTGCACCGTTGTAGTTGTTGACGACCTGCACCTTCTCATTCGGCAGGATGTCCGCGAGTTCCATCAGTTCCTCGTCGATCGTAATGCTCCCGACATAATTCAGGTTCGCTTCGGTTACGGTCGCTCTGTGGATCTTGCCTTTCATCATCGTACGAAACATCTTACACCAAACCTCCTTCTGCATCCCACAAACGGTTGTCGATCAAACGGGTTGTCCCGAATCGGACAGCAAGAGCCGCCATCACCTTCGACGACTTGAGCGCTGCTCCGATCGGCAGCTCGTCATCGATCACCTGGAGCGACGGGAAGGCAACAATCTCCACATAATCGATATCGGCGAGCGGCGCAGTCCGGATCGTCTCGCGGATCCGTTCGCGCACTTCGCCGACGCTTGCTTCTTGCTGGTTGCGGATCATCTCGTCAGCAACCTGCAGCGAACGGTTCAACACAAGCGCCTGCCTGCGCTCTTCATCGCTGAGGTAGACATTGCGCGAGCTGAGCGCCAGCCCGTCCGTTTCGCGGATGATCGGGCAGGGGATGATCTCCGTCGGGATATTGAGATCAGCCGTCATCTGCATAATCACCGCAACCTGCTGCGCATCCTTCATGCCGAAGTACGCCCGATCCGGCTGTACGATATGAAGCAGCTTCGAAACAACGGTACACACTCCATCGAAATGTCCGGGGCGAGACGCTCCGCACAGACCGGAAGTCAGAACCGACACACTCACCGTCGTAAGCGGCCGCGACGGATACATCTCTTCCACGCTTGGCATAAAGACGATATCCGCTCCTGCCTCAGAGGCAAGTTCCATGTCTCGCTTCTCATCGCGGGGATAACGCTCATAATCCTCATTCGGACCGAACTGCAGCGGATTGACGAACACGCTGATCACGACCAGACCGCATTGCTCCCGCGCCTTGCGGATCAGACTGGCGTGCCCGGCATGCAGATAACCCATCGTCGCAACGAGGCCGACCATCCCTTCCGAATGCTCTTTCCTGAATTGCCTGACTGCCTGTCGAACATCTGCGATCGTTCGCAACACGATCATGACTTGACCCCTCTTTTCGTTTCCGATGTGTCTCTTATCGTGTCCAGGATGTCCTCATCCATGTGATAAACATTTGACTCGTCCGGGAACTGCTTCCCTTTCACTTCTTCGACGTATTGGCCGACAGCACGTTTCACGGCTTCGCCGATATTCGCATATTTCTTGACGAACTTCGTCTGCAGCGGTGTTGCATAATCCAGAAGATCATGATAAACGAGCACCTGTCCATCGCAATAGCGGCCGGAACCGATGCCGATCGTCGGAATCTGCAGCTTGCTGCTGATGAGCTGCGCCAGCTCCTCCGGCACCATCTCCAGCACGATCGCATATGCGCCAGCCTCCTCCAGCGCCAGCGCATCCTCGAGCAGCTTCTTCGCCTGCTCGGGGCTTCTGCCCTGCACTTTCCAGCCGCCGATGTTCAGAACCGACTGCGGGGTCAGCCCGATGTGTCCCATCACCGGCATGCCAGCGCCTACGCAAGCGCGCACATGCTCGACGATCTCCCTGCCGCCTTCCAGCTTCAGCGAATGGACGGCGCCTTCCTGCATCAGCCGGGCTGCGTTCACGATGGTGCGATCGATGCTGCCATGATAGGTGGCAAACGGCATATCCGCTACGATGAACGTATGGCTTGCGCCACGCTTCACCGCCTTGCTGTGGTGGATCATATCGTCCAATGTAACCGGGATCGTCGAATCATAACCGAGCACCACCATGCCGAGCGAATCGCCAACCAGGATGACATCTGCGCCAGCTTCCTCGGCCAGCTTCGCCGAAGGATAATCATACGCCGTAATCATCGCGATGCGCTCCCCGCTTGCTTTCATCTTCCTCATCGAAACCGTACTAACCTTCATCTTGTCGCCCATCCTTAATCACTCCTCCATCGTTCATGAAGGACTGAAACCACATATAAAAAACCTTAAGCTGCCGGCTTAAGGTTCCCACATACACAAGAATCCCTCATCAAGATCCTTCTGTCTCAGTCCTTAAGGCTCTAAGCAGAATCCGACCTTACCTATGTATCAATGATTTCTTGACTATTCATCCAGTCCGTTCGAACGGTGAGTGCAGTTCCGATGCATGGATACCGCCTCACCTTCAGTATACTGGAAAAATACAGGAACGTCATCAGCTAATTGTGTTGGTTATCTCTCCCGAGTATACGGTTGTCACCTTGCCATCCTCTAACTGTACCAAAAGCGCCCCATTTTCGTCAATGGAAACGGGCTTGCCGACAATCGGCCCTTGCGGGGTCATCAGCTTGATTGGCGAATCCGGCTGCCAGGCATGCGTTTCCCATAAGGTCCGGAACACCGCGAACCCCGCGTTTTCGTACAGATCGATCATGCTCTCCAACTCATGGAGGAAGCTCGCGATGATCTCCTCGCGTTCATACGCCTGTCCGCTCGCCGCCATCAGCGATGTCGCCTTCTCCTGAAGCCAATCCGGGAACTCATCCTGCGGCACATTTACGGTGATTCCGACACCCATGATGAGTTTCCAGGAATCATCAGAGCACGATTCGATGAGGATGCCGCTCAGCTTGCGGCCATTCGCATACAGATCATTCGGCCATTTAAGGCGAATATCGATGGCGGTTATGCGTCGAAGCACCCTGCAGAGGGCAACGGAGGCAACGATCGTCAGATGTGACATATACTTGTGCGGGATGCGCGGATTGAGCACCAGGCTCATATAGATCCCCGCTCCCGGCGGCGAGAACCAGGGGCGGCCGAATCGGCCCCTTCCCGCCGTCTGCTTCTCTGCGAGGACCAGCAGCCCGTCGCCCTTGCCATCCCGTACCATGCTTGCAGCCATGTTCTGCGTTGATTCGGCTTCCTCCACGTAATGAACGGACTGCCCATATCTACACTGATTCAGCAATGCCGTCAGTCGATCCAATTGAATACCCGTTATCGTTGTCATCTCAGTCCCCACATTTCCATATATTGAACAGCACGCGCGAGCAAGGCATCCTTCCGGTTCTCTACGTCCCCCATGCCTGCATCTACAGCGAGCGTATGCAGCAATCTGCCCATCCAAGGCCCGCGGCTCGCAGCCAGCGTGCCCAGGTCACGGCCGCTGATGTCCAGATCGCCAGGCCCCCATACGTCAAGCTGCTGAAGCCATTGTTCTGCATGCTGATCAAACACTTCAAACCATGGTTCGTCGGTGAGCAACCAGCGCATTTCCAGCACTTGCTGAGCACAGGTTCTGCCGAATGTGATCGCGCCGTCCAACCAGGTTCTTCTGATGCGGCAAGTGTCATCCGTCCCGGAAGCGAGCTGCTCCCGAATAAATCCATAGAGCGACATGGCTCTCAGGATGCCGGTCCGCATCTCATTCGAGAACGTCAGCTTGCGCATGATCGCATCTGCATCATCGGTTGGTTGTCCGCCTGTGAGGAACAGGCTGGCCCAACGCGACGGTTCGGACATGGCTGCAAGTCCGGCACGATTCAGGTCGTTCAACCATGCGTCAACCGCTCTCGATTCATCACGCGGGATAAGGGGGTGCCAGTTCAGCGGGACTTTCGTATGCCGGAGCAAGCGAGACTCACAGAGGAGCCGCATGCCGCGCACCGGATCGGGACCGGCAACCGTCTTGGTCAGCTCGATGCGCACGCGCTCCATCGCGATCATCGCAAGCAAACTGCCGAGCTCCAGGATGGCCGACCAGGCTGCAGACTCGATCTGCAGCCGATAGTTGGCGGCGAAACGAATGCACCTGAGCATGCGAAGCCCATCTTCCCTGAACCTCTCTCTGGCATCGCCGACGCAGCGGAGGATGCCGGCGGCCAGGTCTTCCCGTCCGCCGAACGGATCGATGACTTCGCCGTCAACATCCATCGCCATCGCATTGATCGTAAAATCGCGGCGCGACAAGTCTTCCTGCAAGGAATCAACGAACTCCACATGATCGGGCCGGCGGTGGTCAGTGTACTTGCCTTCCCTGCGGAAAGTCGTCACCTCGAAGCCGCGGCCGCTCATGACGACGGTAACCGTACCATGCTGAAGGCCTGTAGCAACCGTATGCGGAAATAAACGCATGACGTCCGCCGGAGTGGCGGACGTAGCAATATCGATATCTTGAACCGGTTTATTCAGCAATCGATCCCGAACGAACCCGCCTACCATATAGGCCTCATATCCGGCACCGACAAGCGTGCGCATGATATGCCTGGCATCGTTCAGGAGTGCTTCTTCTGCTACTGCCATCTGTCAACAACCCACCTCATGTGCGTCCCCTTCCTTCGCTTGAGTGGTCTCTCCCATACCGAGTACGCGGTAATAGATCCGCTCATACTGTTCCATGATCTTGAGATCGCCGAAACAGGTTTTTGCCCTTGTGATCCCGTTCTCGGACATGCTCTTGTGCAGAACCGGATCGGCCATAAGTTTGCGCACGTATCCGGCCATCGCAGTCGTATCGCCGACCGGAGCGAGGAAGCCTGTCTCGCCATGCGTGATGAGCTCCGGAATGCCGCCGGTATTCGATGCGACAGTTGGCACTCCGCAGGCCATGGCCTCCAGGGCGACCAGCCCGAAGCTTTCCTTCTCCGACGGCAACAGCAAGCAGTCAGCCATGGAGATGACATGTGCCACATCATCCTGCTTGCCCAGGAAGAACACCTTGTCCTGGAGGCCGGATTCCTTGACCTTGCAGTGCACCTTGTGCAGCTCCGGCCCTTCGCCGACAAGCAACAGCTTGCAGGGCAGATCGCGCGACACTTGCGCGAAGATGTCCACGACATCCATCGCCCTCTTGACCGGACGGAAGTTGGATATGTGCATGAGAATCTTCTCGTGCGGAAGCGCATATTCCAGCCGCAGCTCGGTCACTTCCTTCGGGTGGTAGGTCCGGCTGTCCACAAAATTATAGGTAAGATCGATATGGCGATCGATCTGCAACAGCTCCCTTGTCTGTGTAAGCAGATCGTGGGAAACCGTCGTCACCGCATCGCTCTTGTTGATGCCGAGTCGGATGATGTCCTTAAGCCCTTCATCATGGGCGAGCACGGTGATGTCCGTGCCATGGAGCGTCGTCACGACCTTCAGATGGTCCCCCACCATCTGCTTGGCCAATATGGCGCATACGGCATGCGGCACCGCATAGTGCACATGCAGCAGATCGAGCCCCTGCATATTGGCCACCTGCGCCATCTTGCTGGCCAGTGACAGATCATAAGGCGGGTAGCGGAATACATAATAGTCATTCACTTCAACTTCGTGATAGTAGATGTTATGGTGATATTTGCCGAGACGAAACGGCATGCTGTGCGTGATGAAGTGCACTTCGTGCCCGCGTTCCGCGAGCAGTTTGCCGAGCTCCGTTGCAACAACACCGGAACCGCCAAGTGTCGGATAGCATGTGATGCCGATCTTCAGCATTCTGCGTTCGCTGCACGATGTCATGTTTCGTTCCCCCTAGCCGTGCTTCAGCACGAAGGCTGTAAACCTGCTTATTCCGATTGATCCGATAGCTTGTACTTGTGCACAAGTTCCCGCCATGCGAAGTCCCCTCTGTCCAACGCTTTGACGAGGATCTCCCCGCTGGCGATATTCGTGGCAAGTGGTATGCCATATACATCGCACAGTCTGAGCAAGGCGTTGATATCCGGCTCATGGGGCTGCGCCATAAGCGGATCCCGCAGGAAGATGATGAGGTCCATATCATTCTGGGCAACCATCGCCCCGATCTGTTGATCACCGCCGAGCGGCCCGGACATGAACCGATGGACCTTCAGGTTAGTTTGCTCCATGATTCTCGTGCCGGTCGTGCCCGTTGCATACAGCTCATGTTTCACGAACACATGCTCATAAGCGATGACGAAGTTCACCATCTCATCCTTCTTGCGGTCATGCGCGATAAGAGCGATTTTCATCTGTGCCACTCTCCCCTTGATGACTTAATCGATAAATTGCTCGAAACCGTAAACGATGCCTGTCAACTCCATCACTTTCTTCACGGCAGTATTGACACCAGGCATATAGCTCGCGCGCTCATACGAGTCGTGTCTGATCTTCAGCGATTGGCCATACGCGCCGAAGATGACTTCCTGCTGGGCGAACACGCCAGGCAGCCTTACACTATGTATGCGGAAGCCGTCGTAGTATGCGCCGCGCGCACCTTCGATCTTCTCCTCTTCCTTCGGATTGCCCTGTCTGAATTCTTCCCTCACCTCAGAGATCCATTCCGCTGTCTTCACTGCGGTTCCGGATGGCGCATCCAGCTTCTGATCGCCGTGATATTCGATGATCTCCACATGCGGGAAATATTTGGCCGCTTGCGCCGCGAACTTCATCATCAGGATGGCGCCGATGGAGAAATTCGGCGCGATGATGCCGCCGACGCCGCGCTCCTGTGCCAGCTTGTCCAGCATGTCAATCTCTTCCCTCGTGAAACCGGTCGTGCCCACAACCGGTCTTACACCAGCTTCGATGGCGATCTTCGTGTTCTGCGCGGCGGCGTGCGGCACGGTGAAATCCACCATCACGTCAGCGCCGGATTCGAGAAGAGCCGACGCCAGATCGGCCGATACCGTCACGCCGCATGCAGGTAGTCCTACCATAACGCCAGCGTCCATCCCCTGGCAACCAGGGTCGATCGCAGCTACGAGCTTCAGTTTCTCATCTCCAAGCACCATCTTGACTACCTCGCGGCCCATTCGTCCGCCTGCTCCACTTACGGCTACTTTTATGATCGATGTCATGGTATGTCTTCTCCTTTACTCTTTGTTCATATAAGGTGCGAATTGCTCGTGATATCGTTCGATGTGCTGCATGGCAGCTTCGTGCTGCGGATTCAGCTTGAGCGCCTCCTGGGCAGATTCCGCCGCTCGCCGGAAGTGGCCGAGCTCCGCAAAGACTGCGCTCAACAGCAAGTACGCTTCCAGACTGAGCGGATCCTTGAGAATCGCTTCCTGCAAGAGCCGAACCGCCTGTTTGAGACGGCGCTTCCCGCCGGCATCAGCGAGCTTCTCGGCCTTGCGAACCAGCTCCATCGCCTGCAGGTGCAGGAGTTGGTACCGGTAGGTTTCATGAGCAGGCTCGAGATCACAAGCCAGTTGCGCATGTCTCAGCGCGGACGACAGCTTGCCGCTGCGCGCATAGGTGATCGACAGCTTGTAATGATATTCCGGATTGTCCGGTTCCAGCTCGATCGCTTGTTCGAACGAACGGATCGCCTGTTCAAAGTCGTTGTCCAAAATGGAGGCATAAGCCTGCTGAATCTGCTTCTTGCCGTTCACCGCGTACCACCCTCCTCTCTCATTCGGCTGATGGTACAGCATATGAAGACTGTTACGGTTCGGTGTTAATTTGGGTCCAACGATTGGCATCCCGCGTCGCAAATTTCTGCATGACTTTATCATGCGCTTCAGTGAGGTCGATGTTTAATGAATTTGCGAAGCATATTATAATAAATAGAAGATCTCCGAGCTCCATCTCGATGGAATTGTCAGGCTCGGACTCTTTCTTGGGCTTCTCCCCGTAGAGATGATTGACTTCGCGGGCGAGTTCGCCTGCTTCTTCCGTCAGTCTGGCGAGCATCGCCAGCGGGCTGAAATACCCTTCCTTGAATTGAGATATGTACGCATCAACTTCACGCTGCATATCGGCGAGTGTCTTGTGCTTCATATGAACCCCCTGTCCGACATAAAGATACACTTTTACTTCATGTTATCGCAAAGAGCAGAGGTTGACAAATATTTTTGCAGCAATTCGAACATCCATTCGAGAGTCAGGAGGAAATCCCTTGCGATCAAACAGCCTCGTCAACATGCTCAGAACGGTCATACCGCTCCTCGTAGGCACAGCCATCTACGCATTCGGACTCCATATGTTCGTGATCCCGAATCAGTTCATGGAGGGCGGAGTAACAGGCATCACCATTCTGCTGAACTACATGTTCGGCCTCCCCCCGTCGATCATGACCCTCGTGATCAATATCCCGCTGTTTATCATCGGCTGGCGGTTCATCGGCCGGAGCGCCATGCTTTATACGATCACAGGAACCGTGTCGCTGTCGTTCTTTCTCTGGATCATGGAGCTCCTGATCGCCCGAGGTATCGTTCTTCCGTTTCATACGGAACAGGACTATTTCCTCGCCACCCTGTATGCTGGCGTCACGCTTGGCGCAGGTCTCGGCATCGTCTTCCGATTCGGCGCCACCACAGGCGGCTCAGACATCATTGCGAGAATCTTCAACAAGCTGCGCGGCTGGCCGATGGGCAGAACCTTGCTGTGGATCGATGCGATCGTCATCGGAGCCTCCTTCTTCTATATCGAGAGGGAGAAGATCTTGTACACCCTGGTCATCGTCTTCATCGCTACCAGGCTGATCGACTTCATCCAGGAAGGGGCTTATGCCGCTCGCGCCTTTACGGTCATTACCACCGAAGGCACGAAAATGGCCGATCTCATCACCAGTGAGATCGACCGCGGAGTGACTCTGTTCCCGGCCAAAGGCGCTTTTTCCAAAGAACCCAAGGAAGTCGTTTATTGCGTTGTTGCGAGACAAGAAGTTCGCCGTTTGAAAATGCTTGTGCGTTCCGTTGACCCGAAGGCATTTATGATCATCAGCGAAGTTCAGGACGTGCTGGGCGAAGGCTTCCGGAACGAAGAGTAACCCGGGATCCATCCGCAGTTACCCGAGCCGTTTGCCTCCTCCGCCTGCCGGTGTGATCTGCTGCTCGCTCTCGTACTTGCGCCAGGCGACGAAGCACAGCACCGTGACGATGATCGAACCGATCACCAGCGACCAGTAGATCGGTTGCTTCTCGGCATCCATCGGCAGATAAGCGGATACATCCTGCTTCATGAATAGTTCATTCCAGGCTCGCATAAGCTCATCCACATTGCTGAGCAGAGCCTCCCCTTGACTGCCTGCCTGCTGTATAAAGTAGGCGATCAGCGACTCGATCCTGACGTTCACCTCAGGAGAACGGGAGATGAGTACAGCAGGGCGAATGACTGCATAATGGCTCTGCAATTGCTGGGCCGACAGGATGATGTTCTTCCCGGACTTTACTGCTTCCCGGAGCTGCTCCGTATCCGACTTAAGCGTCTGATAATATTCGAACCAAAGCGGTTGATGCTTGTGAAGCAGCGCATCGGTCGACAAACGCACTTGCGCGGCCGCTGTCTTCAGACGATCCGGCTCCGTCTGCACCGCATCCATCAAGCTGCGGGCATTTGTGATCGCCTGCGTCAACGCCTCCAGCCCTTCCACCGTCGTAATGCCGGCGAATTCCATCGCAACAACCTGGTCACCGATGCTCTTCACCAACTCTCTTGCTTCCAGGATATTGCCGTCCAACACTTCCTTATACATCCTGTCCGCAATATCATCCAGGGCTTGAAGTTGCTTCAGCCGCGCTTGATCGATCGTGGCGCCGCCATCATCGAAGGCAGCCGCCTGCTTGCCCGCTTGATGATCGCCGCCGCTGCACGCAGCGAGCAACGCCGCCATAAGCATCAAGAGCCATGCGGCGGACAGCCGTTTCGCAAGTCTGACGAACATAGGACATCCCTCCCTACTCCATACATATGGAAGGATGTCCATGTTTAGACTATGGACGCGGCAACTTTCGCTTCCTCATCAGAATAAACAAGGCTGCAAGCGCGATCGAGATCACGCTCATCGTGTATGTAAAACGCGCGATCTCGTCCAGATAAGGATGCAGATGCTGCGACAGCCACGGATACACGGAAAGCCCGTAGTCCATCATGTCATTGGATAACGTCCATAGCGCAACCCAGGCAAGATGCACGAAGCGGAACCGGAAATACTTCCCATAGATGCAAACCGCAAACGCCATCGCCAGATGGGAGGCGGTTAACATGCCGTGCTCCCAGACATAAGGCTCGCCAAGCGCATAGGCCCAATAGATCATGACGACTGCCCAGATGCCGTATTTGAACATCGTGACGAGAGCGAAAGCTTCCACGAAGCCGCGCACGAAGCTGATCGGCTGATCCTGTCCGTGAAGCTGCGGCAATCTGCCGCTCCGCCGATCCCACTCCAGGAACAGCACTGAGAATGTAAAGAACAGGCTGGCGGTCGGGCTGTCCGGCACAAACGGCAACAGCCAGGGCGACATGTACTGAGCTGTGTAAACAAGCTGTGACCAGTACCAATAATACCCGTATATCGTGCCGAGTCCGACTCCGATGATCAATGTTTGCAACAGCCATCCGCTCAGAAGCGTCTCTCTGCTCCAGAACCATCTCCACAAACCGCCAATCGATGACAAGGCGTTCCCCCCTTACACGCGTGCCGCAATCGCTCATGAAAGTAAGAAAACCAAAAGGGCGATCCGCCGCATCCGATTAGTCTGCAGGCGAATCACCCTCCTATGACGATTGCGTTTATTCTGCCGGTGCTTTCTGCTTGGCGAGCCATTCAGCCAGCACGCGGAGATCGTCTTCCGTAAGTCCTTTGCTCAGGTTTCCGCTAAGCTGCTCACCCATCGCTTTGTTCGGCGTACCGTTCAGGATGATGTCATGAATCTCATCAGCCGTGTACTTATCGCCAATTCCTCTAAGCGACGGAGCAAACGACGAACCCGATATGTCTGTGCCGTGGCAGGTCAGACAGGTCGAATTTTGCAGGATTTCGTAGCCTTCTTCGTCCGTTGCCACAAGCGGAATTTCTTCCTCTGGAACCATCGTGGCGCCAGCGTTGATCTGGCCTTCCTCGATCAGTCTCTGACGTTCGATGTGCTCCGGTTCAATGCCTTGTTCTTCCAACGTATGTTCGTAGTGAACCCATGCGACATAAGTCAGATAGATCATCGACACGAGCGTCAGCAGCATGATGCCGGATGCAACCGGGCGCTTGTACCAGCGGCGATCCTTGCCTCTGTCCAGCCAAGGCGCGAGCAGCAGTCCGCCAAACGCAACGCCAGGAACGAGCACTGCACCGAACATGACAAGGCTCTGGGTGACGTAGTCATACTTCAGGAATTGATACAGGAACAGGAAGTACCAGTCCGGCATCGGGATAAAGGAAGTATTGGTCGGGTCAGCCGGATAACCGAGCGGAGACGGGTGAGACATGACCAATACCATGAAGCCTACCAATACTACAGCTCCAACCATCCATTCCTTCAGCAAGAAGTTCGGTATGAACGCTTCCGATTTGCCCGGATAGGCTGAATAATCTTGCGGGATGTTGGTTCTTTGCACCTTGCGGACACGGGAATCTCCGACATAAACGACTTTTTCATTATTGTTGTGATCATGTGCCATGTGAGCTGCCCCCTTCCATTATAGCGGTCCCGAGATGCCCTGCCTGCGAATCATGATGAAGTGAACGGCCAGGAGACCGAGCAGGACTGCCGGCAAGATAAAGACATGAAGCGCGAAGAAGCGAGTCAATGTCTGCGCACCTACAATATCGCCGCCCTGCAGGAATTCCTTGATCAGGTCGCCGACAAACGGCACGGAGCTGGCAATCTCGATACCAACCTTGGTCGCGAACAACGCTTTGTTATCCCACGGCAACAGATATCCCGTGAATCCGAGACCGAGAATAACGGCGAAGATCAACACGCCTACTACCCAGTTCATCTCACGCGGAGCCTTGTACGCACCGGTGAAGAACACGCGAAGCGTATGTAGGAACATCATGACGATAACGAGCGAAGCGCCCCAGTGGTGCATGCCGCGCACGATATCGCCGAATTGGACCTTGTATTGCAGATAATCGACGGATGTATAGGCATTGATAATATCCGGTACATAGTACATCGTCAGAAAGACACCGGACAGCACCTGGATCATGACCAGGAAGAACGTCAGCCCGCCGAAACAGTAAACGAACGCAGAGAAGTGATGCGCCGGGTTCACGTGCTCCGGCACTTCATGATCGGCGACATCACGCCACAGCGGTGTGATGTCCAGGCGCTCGTCGATCCAGTTGTAGAGTTTGTTCATCATAGTGGTTCATTAAGCCCCTTTCACACGCGCGAGTTGGCCTTGAGTGGACCGATATAGACATATCCGTCTTTGATATCCACTTCGTATTCATCAAGCGGAGCAGATGCAACAGCCAGTTCCTTGCCGTCGACCGTATATCTGGCACCATGGCATGGACAGTAGAATTCGTTGCTGTGGCCTTCCGGCGCCCAGTTCACTGTACAGCCAAGATGCTTACACGTTGGCGACAGAGCGTAGATCTCTCCGTCAGTTCCTCTGGCAACCCAGGCTTCCATCTTCGGTTCACTGTAGTACCATCCGTCCACTTGCGAAATGGTAAAATTGACTCTCGTAGGAGTTGAGGTGATCGTGCTCGCTTCGACCGTCTTCACAAAATTTCCGCTGGCGCTGGCTTGCAGCAGAGGATCGATCGCAAACCGCAAATTCCATACGAGCGGGATGCCAATAAGAAATCCGCCTGTACCGCCGAGCGTATAATTCAGAAATTGACGGCGAGACATTTCGCGTTTCTTGCCCTTTGGATGTTCTTCTGCGCTGTGATGATTCGTAGTATGTTCGCTCATCAACCGTTAACCCCCTTCGTCGTATCATGATCAGTCATAGCTAATTTTACCGTCTCCTCATAAGACATAATAATAATAGCCTAGAGGTTTGAGAGCGTCAAGAATCGCTTGGAAGCATTGACCTCATATTAAAAGAGGTTTCAAAGATTTGTTGCGAATTTGTCACAACTGACCTGCTTGATCAGCCGCCCATCACGTATGTAAACATCGCATGCAAGTGACATCCGCAACCGGCCTGTTGGACGTTTTATCCTTATTAATATGGTCGTTTGGGTGAGTTTGTATTAACGCCACAGTTCGGCGATGAGCCTTGTCGCCTCGGCGGAGTTGCCCGGCGTGATGAGCAGATCGGCGCCAGCAGCGGAACCGATCCCCAGCTCGTCGGATGCGGCCACGACCACCACGTAGCGGAATCCGACTTCGCGCAACTTGCTTGCGGATGCAGCGAGCTGTGTGTTCAGGTTATCCCGGTCGGGCACGTAATGCCAGGCTGGATAGGTCACCGTCCTTCCGCGATAAGGCCGCTCGATCAGATCGAGAACATCTCTCAGCTTCTCCAGGCACTCGGCCGCCTCAACCGGAGATTCGCTGCCGACAAGCCCCGTTACAGGCAATAGGCAAGTATCCAGATAAGGCTTGAGCGCAGGCCATTCTTCCTTCTTGATCTCACTGAACTTCATGACCCGTCACCTGCCTGCTCCATCATATATTGACGTCCTTTCTCCACATAGCTGTCTGTCGTCCTGCGCAGCCGCTCCAGATCCTGCTCGTCCAGCTCACGAACCACTTGCGCCGGCGTGCCAAGCGCCAGCGTTCGCGGCGGAATGACGGTATTCTCGGTCACAACGGCTCCGGCGCCGATCAGGGCATACTCTCCGATCTCAGCGCCATTCAGCACGATCGCACCCATGCCGATCAGAGCGCCGCGCCGTATCGTACAACCGTGGACGATCGCAGAGTGGCCAACCGATACGTCATCCTCGATGACGAGCGGCTGCCCGGTATTTACATGCCCAACCGCATTGTCCTGGATATTGCATCGGTCGCCGATCCGTATCGGGGCCAGATCTCCGCGCAGCACCGCGTTAAACCAGACGGAGCTGTGTGCGCCGATGCGCACATCCCCTACGATCTGCGATCCGGGAGCCAGATACACGGTGTGATGGACGTTTGGTGTTTGACCTTGAAATGGAACCAGCACCTGATCAACCTCCTGCGGTCCACATTCTGCCTCAAGTGAGTGACCGCCGAACAGATTGTATCAGTAGAGCTGTTCCCATGTCAATGTCGGCTCCTGCTCCAGCTCGATCTTCTCATCTTCCGAAACATAAGTTCCGCTGATGATAGGATCACCCAGCTTGCTCATGCGGACGACAGGTCCGTGCTCAGGATCATCCCCCAGCTGCAGGAGTCCGAGATGCATCATCATGCGGATGATGCGAAGCTCCAGGATCTGCTCGGGCGAGTCGAAGTAATAAGGCTGTATCATCCGGACAAGCGCCCGATGCAGGGATTGAACGGTCGTCCAGCGTCCGCACAGCCGCTGCAACCAGGATACAAGCGCCTGCAGGTTGGGGATCGGCCCCTTGTATAATTTGAGCCAGAACTTGTAGATGTCCATCGGATTTTCCGCAACCTGCTTCTTCACGCGCTCTTCGCCAAGCCCGGTCAGGGTTAGTCTGCCCGTTTGCTCCTCGATCAGACCGGCATAATAGCAATAGTCGTAGATCAGCGAGAAACGGTCCGGATAATCCCTGAACTTCCGGCCATAACCGAAACGCCAGCCCCGCATCTTGAGCGTTTCCTCTTGTACATGAAGCAAGCCCAGGATGCTCTGGAGCGTACGCCTGTACATCGTCCCGTCGATCGTCAACTCAATCTCGTTCTGATAGGCATAGCGCAGGAATCTTAGAACGTCCTGCCCGATGATCATCTGCTCGTCCCGATAGGCGGCGGGATTGTCGATATAGTGAAGCTGCCGGCTCAGATATCCGGTATAACAATCGCTGAACCGGCGCTTCACATCATCCGGGATGCGATAGAGATATTTGGTTTGTTGGGAATGCCCGTTGAACAACCACCCGCGCTGCTTGAAGCGGATGATCGTTTCACGCGGGTTCACATCCTGCTGAGTATCCGTCCATCCGTCACCGGCTGAATCTCTCCGCTGTCTGCCTGTCTGCTTCACGATCGCCATCAGTTCCTCAAGACTGAAATACGACCGCTTGTCGAACAGAAGCCGGTTCATCAAACGTATATCCTCATCCTTCAGATCATTCAGTTGCTGTTCGAACGTGTCTCTCCGGTTCAAAGTGGCGAGTATCGTCTGGATCAGCTCATTCTTGGAATGGCTGTTGCAGTCGCAGTTATAATGTCTCGCGATCGCGCCAAGCAAGCCGATATCCGCATAACCTAACATTTCCGACAGATTCATCGATCATCCCTCCGTACTGCTTGACATGTTGTCGCACAGTACCATTATGGGATGATATGTAAATTTTATTCGGAGGTTGGAACCGCGCCTTCATAGTGCACCGTGCAATTAACCAGCTGGACTTGCCACTTCCCGTCGACCAGCTCCATGATCGTGAGCGAGGCATTCCCGAGGTGAACATCGGGCATTTCAGGATCGAGCAAGCTGAAGAAACGCCACAGAAAACCGCCGTGGCTGACGATCAGGATGCGGCTCTCTCCTCGCGCCAATAGATCTTCCAGAAACTGCTTGCACCTCTCCAGCACCTGCTCTGCTGACTCAACGCCAGCCTCCTCCAACCCTGGACCGAAGCGCTCCGCCCGCTCCTGGACGGTCAGACCTTCAGCCAGTCCGAATCCCCGCTCCCTCAGCCTGGGATCGAGCCGGACTTCATCCAATTGCAGCGCTTCGCAGATATAACGCGCCGTCTCACTGGCACGCTTCAGATCACTGCTGTAAATGGCTTCCCAGCGTACTCCTTCGTCAGCCAATCGTCGTGCCAGCTGTTTCGCTTGCCAGATCCCTGTTTCGTTTAACGGGATGTCCGTATGTCCCTGCATCCTTCCTGCCAAGTTCCAGTCGGTCACGCCATGACGTATCAGCCCTAATGTTGTCATCCTGTTCCCTCCGCCAGTTGAACTATCGATTGTATAAACGTTAGTATAAAGGTTTGCGGCATCCCTCACAATACTTTCATCGCTCTTTCCGAATCCAACAGCGCATCGCGGTGTCGATTATCATCGGACAGCTGCATGGGATACCTCCGACAACAATAATGCTCCCCTCGAAGCGGTTTCCCATTCAGGCTCAGCTTGAGGGGAGCATGGTCATATCGCAAGAGATATGGTCTTCATGAACATGATGCCGTCATGCTCGCAGCCTGGACAGCCAGTTCATGATCAGAAGCGAACATACGATGCCGATGATGGAGACGACGATCAGATAATCCGGATACGAATCCACCGGGCCGATATCCAATACGAACGGCGCAGAGATGCTCGCCATCGGAATCTCCTGGCTGAACGCGGCGAGCTGCGTCGGGGTGTCTCCGGTCGCGCTGATGACCGGAACGATCCCCGGCCGAAATGCATAGGCTTCCTGCGACTTGTCATCTTCCGTCAGAAGCGAGTAGATGAAGCTGGAGATGAACAATGCGAGACAGAAGCCAATGACTGCGCTGATCCGGTACTTCATCGCCTTCGTCAAGGAATACGCCCGTTCCGCAACCGGCAAACGCCAGGATTCATCCATATAGATCCTGTTCATGACCGACGCCGCGATCGAGCGGCTGGGAATCTCGGGCTCTTCCGGATCCATGCTGGCTTGCGAGATCAAGCGGTAGCTCTCTTCCCACAGCTTGAATTCTTCCGCACAAGTGGCGCATCTGCGAATATGCTCCTCAACCGCCGCGCGTCGAAAATCATTGTCCGGAAGATCCCGGTAGAGGCCTATGAGTTCTTGTATATGGTTGCAATTCATCTTGAATTCATCCCTTCGTACTCCTCAAGAATCGGTTCCTCGATGTAAGGCTCGAGCTGCATCTTGACACTGGCTCGCGCTCTGAACAACAACGATTTAACCGAGCTGACAGTCTGACCGAGGATGCTGGCAATCTCCTGATAATCAAGTTGATAATATTCGCGCAGGATAAGCGCCGAACGCTGCTTCTCGGGAAGATTGTTGATCGCCTTGCGCACCATGGATACCTTCTCATGGCGGAGGATGGAGTGCTCCGGCTGGGAGTCCGCCGAAACCTGAGGCTGAACCCCGCTGTCTTCGAGCGATACTTGCTGCATTTTCTGCTTGCGGAGCTCACTGAGTACCGTATTGCGGGCAATCGTGTACAACCAGGTTGAGAACGAAGCCTCTACTTCGCGGAACGTCTGCAAGCTTCGGTAAGCCTTGTAGAATGTTTCCTGGCATAGATCTTCGGCCATACTCTCCAGATTCGAGCTCTTCAGCATATGGAAGATGAAGGCAAGAATTTTCCGCTCATACCGTTCGATGAGCAGCGTATATAATTCAACGTTGCCGTCCTTGATTTCTCGGATGATTTGGGAGTCGTTCATGGCCGTACCTCCTTGCACAGAAGCAAGGCGTCGACTTCCGCTTCCTCCTACACTATCCTATATACCCTTCAGGAAGCAGAAAGTTGCGCTTGCACATCTTCTTGATCAAAAAATGCTCATCTATCTATGACGTACAACGATACAGATAAGTTTCCATTTTAAATGACAAAAATCGCGTGTAACTGTAATTAGTTCGCTTTCGCCCGTAAAAATCCTGCTTGGTAATGTGTGACAAGGGGACGGGGGTTTTGTCACATGACAAAACCCCCGTCCCCTTGTCACAACCCTGTCACCTGTTAACGATATCGCAACTTCGCTTTCTCCCTCCTCCTGCTCATCAGAATCTGCAAGATCAGCATGGCAAATATCAATCCTGCAGTAATGGCAAACATCATGTGTTGCATCAGGATGCCCAGCGTCCCTCCAACCACGGCGCCAAGCATCATGCCGATATTCCGGCTGAGCGCCATCATGCTGGCTGCGAATCCGCTTCTGGCTTCATCCACGGAACCTAACGTCATACTGTTGTTCGGAGAGGTAAACAGCCCTGTCGACGAGCCAAGCAACAGGAGGCAGATGACGATCAGCCAGATCGGCGTGTGTACGTTCAGAAAACCGAGCATGATCAGCACGCTCCCCATCATCGCCATACCTGCCATCAACACCCTGCTCGCGCCGAAGCGATCAACGCATTCGCCGGCGATCGGCGCGATGACGATCAGCGCTGCGGGATGGCTGATCATGATCAGCCCCGCTACAGCTGGAGCAAGGTCGAGTTCCGTACGAAGGAAAGTCGGCATCACCACCTGAGTTGAGAATACGGACAGATAGGAAGCAGTCGAAGTGATGCACCCGAGGACAAACGGCCGGTTGGCGAGCAGATCCACTGGCAAAAAAGGCTGACCGGCACCACTCTTCCAGCGGCCTGGATGTATCCACTTCGCGAAGATCAGCAAACTGGCGATCAGGATCAGCATCGGGACGACGAGCAGCAGCGACGAATCATGTGTGCCGGAAGCATAATTCAGGGTGAAGGCGAGCGAACCCAGCACCACGGCGAACATGCCTGCCCCGATAAGATCAAGATGCTCGGCAGAGCCTGAGCGAGATTCATCCAGCTTCTTCGGAATCGTCCACTGCGCCAGCAGCCACAGAGTGAATGCGATGCCTGACAGGAACCAGAATGCGGCCTTCCAGTGAAACCATTGGACAACGATGCCGCCCAGGCTGGGGCCGGCGATCGTACCGGCAGCCACGAAGCTGCTGACGATGCCGATCGCTCGGCCGCGATTCTCCGGAGCAGCCAGCTTAACGACGAGTGCCATATTCATCGCCTGATACATCGCCGCTCCTGCACCCTGAACGATACGTGCCAGCAGGAACAGGCTGAATGACGGGGCTAATGCACAGCAGCAGGAACCGGCAGCGAACAGGATGAACCCAGCATTATGTATCGCGCGCCGCCCTTTCATATCACCCATCCTGCCCATCAGCGGCAGGATGGAGGCAATGATCAGCAGATACAAGGTCACCGACCACTGTGCCGTCGAGATCCCGATGCCGTAAGTGATTCCGACATCGATCAGCAGGACATTCAGCATGCTGGCAGAGACGTTCGACAGGAACGCACCTGCGCTTACCACATAGCGCGCCAATGTCAGTGTTCGGGCCGGCTGCTCCAATGCCCGAGTCAGCTCAGTCACTTGACAGCCGCAACCGGAACAGCGTACTGCGACCAGGCCTCCAGAATATCATCAACCTTGGCGACGCTGCCGAAGAATCCGGCGATGTTCTCCAGCGTCATCTCATGCGCCTTGCGCGAGAATGCAGCACAGGCGTCATCCACCATGACAATGTTGTAATCCAGCATATATCCGTGGCGGGCGGTGGACTCGACGCAAACATTGGTGCTGATCCCGGTCATAATCAGATTCTCTGCTTTCAGCGTGCGGAGCACAGAGTCCAGGCGAGTATTGATAAAGGCGCTGTACCGATGCTTGTTAACGATAATATCGCCAGGCTGCGGCTCCACCTCGTAAAACTCGGCTCCCCAGGTCCCTACCCGGCAGACATTGCCTGAACTTCCGCCTGAACGTGAAGCCCAAGCAGCGGAATCCGTCGCTTTCTCATGAAACGTCTGGATGAAGATGATCGGCACCTGATATTCCCGCGCCCCCTGAATCAATCGCTGCAATTGAGCAACCATCCCTCTGACTGCACTGACGTCATTGCCTCTCTTGGCGCAAGCGCCCTCCGGATGGCAGAAGTCGTTCTGCACATCCACCACGATCAAAGCCGTCTTCTCCGGATTTACATATTCCGAAGTAAATGTCAATATGATCATCTCCTTTATAAGATTCAGGAATTCATTTTCATAGCATGAGGCTTGCATTTATTGTCCATTGGCTTTGTTGACAAACTGCATATCGATCAGCTCGTCGTACGTATACGGATCGGTGAAGATGCCTGTCGCATGCATAACATCCATATCGAGCTTCAGAGCTTCCTCCGAGATGAAACCGTCCGCGCTCCATAACCCGTCCGCATAAGCCCTGTCGAGAGAAGATTTCACATCGGTTTCAGACAATGTCGGGAATTCCTTGGCCGCGATTTCCGCAGCGAACTCGGGATCTTCATTGACTTTCTGCAGCGCTTCGAGCACCGCTTCGACAAATGCCTGGACAGTCTCCGGCTCTTCTTCGATAGAGGACTTGCGTACGCTCAGCACCGAGTAGGAGTAGTCACCCATATCCGGGAATTTGTAGAACGGTTCATCCCAGACTCCCTTGGCGATGCCATCGGCAATCTGCGGTTCCGCCCCATTGACGACATCGACCAATCCTTGCTGCATCATGGATACGATGGTCGAACCATCCGCCGGTTCTTCCAGCGTGACGTCTTTCTCCGGATCCAGCCCCAGAGAAATCAGCAGATAACGCGTAACCAGATTCGGCGTACCGCCATGTCTGCCAGCAGCGATCCGCTTTCCTTTCAGGAACTCCTTCAGATCTTCTGGCGAAGAGCTGGCCGGGCCGGTGCCTTTGGCGGCCATCAGATACACGTTGGCTTTGTTGACGACATTGACCACGCTCACGATCGGGTCCTTGTTGTTGCGGTTCGCCATCGCATTGGATTCCGGTCCGCCGATGACGCCCCAGGCATCTCCGCTGACAACCGCAGTCACATGCGCCCCGCCAGTTGCCGTGATGACTTCGACTTCCAGTCCTCTGGCTGCGAACTGGCCGTCGTGGATCGCCGCATATAGCGGCAGATACCCCAGATTGTGCAACGGTTCTGCAATCACCAGCTTCTTCGTGCTCTTGCTCGCGGCCGCACTGCTTCCTCCATCATTCACAGAACCGGAACTGCTGCTGCTTGAGCCGCCGTTTGAGCTGCTGCCAGAACTGCCGGTCGAAGCGCAACCTCCCGCGATCATCACGATGACCATCAGGACGATCAGCAACCGCGTGATGGTCCGAATGTGTTTGCTGCCTCCATTTCCCCTCGTGTTCATCGATTTCTCCCTCCTGTTCGATAGCTGTTTGTCTGTCTGCTGCTAATGTTATTTGTTGAATTCCTTCATCAGTTTCCGTTCAAGCAACACAGCACCTCCATACATGACGATGGACAGAATCGACAGGACCACAACCCCCACCCAGACGAGATTAATGTCCAGGATCGTTCCCGCGTACAGGATCATCCTGCCGATCCCTTCGCGGGAAGCGATGAATTCGCCGACAATCGCTCCGGCGAGCGCCAGCGCGATATTGATGCGCAAGCTGCTGATGATCCACGGCATGGACCAGGGAATGACGACCTTCGTGAACACTTGCCAACGTTTCGCACCGAGCGAATACATCAGTTTCTCCATGTCGGGATCGACGCTTTTCACCCCGCTGTATGCGGATATGGCGGCTACGATGACCGTCATCGCGATTGCCAGGGCTACCTTCGACATGAATCCGATGCCGAACAGGATAACCAGTACCGGCGCGAGCGCAAGCTTTGGCATCGCATTTAGTATGACCAGATACGGCTCGCACACCTCCGCGTATTTGCGGGACCACCAGAACGTCAGGCCGAGGATGGCTCCTCCCAGCGTACCGAAGACGAACCCGAGGATCGTGGAACCTGACGTATACAGGATATCGCCCAACAGATCGCCCTTCGTAGCCTGGATCCATGCCGTTTGCAGGATCATGCCAGGACTGCTCCAGTAATAGGAATCCATCCAGCCAATGGCTGTGAACACTTCCCATCCGACGATCAGCAGCATCCCCACCGCGATCCGCCACCACATGACGGTTCGCCGATGGCTTCGCTCAAGCGCCTCCGGATCCTGGATCACCGGCTTTTCCTTTCTCAGTATGGATTCCTCGCGCTCAGCCGACTCGATACCTACAGATGCAACCGCTTCGTTAAGTGAGCTTGCCATAGTCTCCTCCTCCTTTTTCTTAGGTCATGTATGAGATCAAGAGATTCTTTCGCTCGCTTCCGCGATGCGAACCTCTTCACTCAGCAGATCCAGCAATCGTTGCTTCAGTTCCATAAATTCCGGGCTTGTCATGTCGCTCTGCGTTCTCGGACGCGCCATCGGCACCGTGATCTTCGCCTTGATCCGTCCCGGCCTGGCTGAGAAGACATAGATGTCATCTGACAGATAGATCGCTTCGTCGATATCATGCGTGACGAACAGTACGGTTTTGCGGAAATCTTCCCAGATCTGCAGCAGCCAGTTTTGCATCATGAGCCGCGTCTGAGCGTCCAGAGCGCCGAACGGTTCATCCAGCAGAATGATGTCGCGGTCGTACAGGATCGTGCGGAGCAAGGCTGCCCGTTGCCTCATCCCGCCGGAGAGTTCTTTCGGGTAATGGTGGTCGAAGCCCTTGAGTCCGTATTTCTCCATCAAGGGTAGAGCCCGCTCCACCGCTTCCTTCCTGGGCACGCCGCGGATCTCCATGCCGAGGATGATGTTGTCGAGAATCGTGCGCCACGGGAGAAGCATATCCTTCTGCAGC
>Ga0207747_1000492_pt1 | contig 44294 bp, 34 predicted proteins | sample HigsolmetaGSP11D_FD_184839 | JGI IMG/M metagenome (GOLD analysis project Ga0207747, IMG submission 184839) | High solid enriched microbial communities from the Joint BioEnergy Institute, USA - SP1-1-D (SPAdes) | ecosystem: Engineered > Bioreactor > SSF (Solid state fermentation) > Aerobic >...
GCTGGGCGGCCTCGGCTTCGGCATCCTCCTTTCCGGCGCGGTGGCGGCGAGCGGCCTGCAATTCGGCGTCCAGGGTTTCGGCGGCCTCGCGAGCCGCGGCTTCCAGCCTGGCGAGGTCGGCGGCCTGGGCCCTGGCGGCAGCGGCGCGCTGGGACGCCTCGGCCGCCATGCTGCGCAGCTCGGCGGCTTCCGCCGCCATCTGCCGGGACAGGCCCTGCAGCACCAGCAGGCCGCGCAACGCCTCCTCCGCCGGGGCAGGGACGGCAAGCAGGGATTCCGCCGGCCAGAGCGCGAGCCGGAGCATGACCGGAATGGCCGGGCCCAGGGCCTCGATGCGCTCCCGCAAGCGGTCGCGGGCGCGCTTCGCGGCGGCTTCGGATTCCCGCAGCCGGAGTTGGGCCTCGGCGATGCGCTGTTCCGCGGCCTGGACCTGGCGGGCGGCCTCCACCCGGCGCTCGGCCAGCCGCTGTTCCTCCGCCGCCGCGGCCCTGGCCGCCTGGGCCGCGGCCTCCGCGGCAGCGCGTTCCGCCTGGGCGGCGCGTTGCGCGTCCCGCACGGCCTGCGGGGTCGGCTGGGCGAAGGCGGTCGCCGCGGCCAGGCTGGCCGCCAGCGCCAGGCCGAAGGGGACCGCTGCCCTCACGCGCCCCGCAGCAGCGAGTGCCCGGTCATCGCCGCCGGCTGCTTCAGGCCGAGCAGGGCGAGCAGCGTCGGCGCGACATCGGCAAGGCGACCATCCATCAGGCGTGCACCGGGAGGGCCGCCAAGCAGCAGCACCGGCACCGGATTGGTGGTGTGTGCGGTGTGCGGGCCGCCAGTGGCCGGGTCCTTCATCAGCTCAGCATTGCCGTGGTCGGCGGTGACCAGAAGCGCGCCGCCCTGGCGGCGGATCGCCTCGGCGATACGGCCCAGGCCGGTATCCACCGTCTCCACCGCCTTGATCGCAGCGGGCAGGCTGCCGGTATGGCCGACCATGTCCGGGTTGGCGAAATTCAGCACGATCAGGTCGTATTTGCCGGAATCGATCGCCTCCACCGCCTTATCGGTCAGTTCCGGGGCGGACATCTCCGGCTTCAGGTCGTAGGTCGCCACTTTCGGGGAGGGAACCATGATGCGGTCCTCGCCCGGATAGAGCCGCTCCTCGCCGCCGTTCAGGAAGTAGGTGACGTGCGGGTATTTCTCCGTCTCCGCCATGCGGAGCTGCCTTAACCCTGCCTTGGCGACGACGCTGCCCAGGATGTCCTCCATGGACTGCGGCGGGAAGAGGGTGCCGAGGAAGGCGTTCAGCGCCGTGGAATATTCCGTCATCCCGGCGGCGGCGGCGAAGCGGATGGTCCGCTTCCGCGCGAAGCCCTTGAACTCCTGGTCGAGCAACGCCGTCAGGATCTCCCGCACCCGGTCGGCGCGGAAATTGAAGCAGAGGATACCGTCGCCATCCCGCATTCCGGCATAGTCGCCGATGACGGTGGCGGGAACGAATTCGTCGGTGATGTCCCGCGCATGCGCGGCGGTGACGGCAGCGACGGGGTCCGGCGCGTGCTCGCCTTCCGCCAGGACCATGGCGTTGTAGGCCTTCTCCTCTCGCTCCCATCGGTTGTCGCGGTCCATGGCGAAGTAGCGGCCGATGACGGTGGCGATGCGCACGCCCTGCAGCCCGGCGAGGTCCTCCAGCAGATCGCGGAGGTAGTCCGGGGCAGCGCGGGGCGGCGTGTCGCGGCCATCGGTGAAGGCGTGCAGCGCCACCGGGATGCCGGCGTCCGCAAGCAGCTTCGCCAGCGCCGCCGCGTGCTTCTGGTGGCTGTGCACGCCACCGGGAGAGACCAGCCCCATCAGGTGGCAGGTGCCGCCGCTGGCCTTCAGCTTCCCGATCAGTTCCGTCAGCGCCGGCTGGGAGGCGATGGTGCCATCCGCCACCGCGTGGTCAATCCGCGGCAGATCCTGCATCACCACCCGGCCGGCGCCGAGATTCAGGTGCCCGACCTCCGAATTCCCCATCTGCCCTTCCGGCAGCCCGACATCATGGCCGGAGGTGCGGAGGAAGGCATGCGGGCAGGACTGCCACAGGGCGTCGAAGGTGGGGGTACGGGCCTGGCGCACGGCATTGTCCGCCGCTTCCTCCCTCCAGCCCCAGCCATCGAGGACGACGAGCATCACGGGCTTGGGTGCTGGCATGGAACTCCCTCATGGCCTGGAATGATCGCCCGGATTACCGCCGATGATGCTGGCGGGGCAAGGCGTGCCGCCGCAACGCACGGAGGGTGCGGCAGGCTGCGGCGCGGGCTATGGAATGCCCTCCGCCGCAGGAGGTGACCGTATGACGGGCGCTGAAACGAGCCTGGCTGAAGGCCGGAACGACAGCATCGCCGCGCGCATCGCCGCGCTGGACTGGGACGGGATCGTAGCCGGGCTGGATGCACAGGGTTCGGCCACCACCGGACCACTGCTGACGCCGGCGGAATGCCGCGCCCTGGCGGCGCTCTATGACCGGGAGGATCCCGCTCTGTTCCGCCGCCGGGTCGTAATGGCCCAGCACGGTTACGGACGCGGCGAGTACAAGTATTTCGCAGCGCCGCTGCCGGAACCGGTGCAGGCGCTGCGGGAGGCGCTCTATCCCCGCCTGGCGCCGCTGGCGAACCGCTGGAACGAGGCGATGGGCCTGCCGGTGCGCTACCCGGACAGCCACGCAGAATTCCTCGCCCGCTGCCACGCCGCCGGCCAGGCGAAGCCGACGCCGCTGCTGCTGCGCTACGGACCCGGCGACTACAACTGCCTGCACCAGGACCTCTATGGCGAGCATGTCTTTCCCTTGCAGGTCGCCTTCCTGCTCTCCGCGCCCGGCGAGGAGTTCACGGGCGGGGAATTCGTGCTGACCGAGCAGCGGCCGCGCATGCAGTCCCGCGCCGAGGTGGTGCCGCTGCGCCAGGGCGAGGGCGTGATCTTCGCCGTGCATCACCGCCCGGTGCAGGGCACGCGCGGCTTCCGCCGGGTGGTAATGCGCCACGGCGTCAGCCGGCTGCGCAGCGGGCAGCGCCACACCCTTGGCATCATCTTCCACGACGCGGCCTGAACCGGCGGTCTCAGCCGCCCGGCTGCTGCACCGCCGCGATGGCCGTGGCGCCGGCATCCACCGGGACGATCGCCCCCGTCATCCAGCGCGCCTTGCCGCTGGCCAGGAACACCACCGCGGCGCCGACATCCCAGCCGCTGCCCTCCGTCTGCAGGATGCTGCGCTTGCGGCGTGCCTCGCGCATCTCGGGCGTCATGCCCTTCTCCTGCACCATGGGCGTGTAGACCATGCCGGGGCAGACGCAGTTCACCCGGATGCGATCCTTGGCATGGTGCACCGCCATGGCGCGGGTCATGTTCACCACCGCGCCCTTCGATGTCGGATAGAGCAGGTTCGGATTGCCGCCGCGCAGCCCGGCGACCGAGCCGAGATTGACGATGGCGCCGCCGCCCGTCTTGCGCATCTCCGGCACCGCGTATTTCGCCATCAGCATCATCGAGGTGACATTCACCAGCAGGCCGTGGTTCCAGGCATCAAGGTCCACATCCTCCGCCGTGCCGGGCGGGCCGCTGATGCCGACATTGTTCACCAGGATGTCGAGCCGGCCGAAGCGGTCCACCGCCGTCTGCACGATGCGGCGGCAGTCCTCGGGCTTCGTCACGTCGCCCTGCACCACCACACTCTCGCCGCCTTCCGCCGCGATCATCTGCCGGGTGCCCTCGGCCCATTCGGCATTGGCATCGGCCAGCACCACTTTCGCTCCGGCGCGGGCAAAGAGGATGGAGGCGGCGCGCCCATTGCCCACCCCCTCCCCCGGCCGGGAGCCGGCACCGGTGACGATGGCGACCTTGTCCTTCAGATCCTCGCTGATCCCCTCCATGCCTTCTCCTCTCGTTGCTGGGCGGGCCGATTCACGGCTCCGTGGGCATAGGCGCCTCTGCCGACCGGACCGCCTCAGCCCATCGGCACCGGCGCCACGCCGAAGATTGCCCGATGGAAATGCAGCAGCACGGCCCAGAGGATCAGCCCCAGCACCGGCGGCAGCCAGCCGATCTCGCGCAGCGCCAGGCGGTTGCGCCCGGCGGCGATGGCGCCAAAGGGCAGGATGGAGGTGGTGGCAGCAAGCCGCGCCCAGGCATCCGGGTTCCGCTGCGCCAGCTTGGCATCAATGGAAGGTATGCCGGCCAGCGCCGTCACCAGGAAGGCGCCGAAGAAGACCAGGCTGGCGGTGTCGCCATTCCCCAGCATGTGCACCGCCGCCCAGAGGGCGAAGCTCCAGAGCATAGGATGCCGGGTGACCCGCAGGATGCCGCGCGCCTCCTGCGCCACGGCCCGCTCGCCGCCCACCGCGGTCGGGTTGCGGGTGGTGAGAGAGGCGACGAACAGGATGAAGGCCACCAGCATCACCGCCACCAGCAGCCAGCGCAGCCAGATGGGCGCGAACCAGAGCGGCGTGGTGGGCGCGGCATTGTAGCTGGCTATCAGGAACCAGATCGCCGCCACCGAAACGGCGGAGAACAGGCCACGGAACCCGCCCTCCCCCAGCCGCGCAGCGATCCGGTCGCGCAAAGCGGTCCCGGATATGCCGATATGCACGCCCACCCAGATCAGGACTGCCAGGATCAACTGTCCCATCCGCACAGCCTGCCGCGCCGGGGCAGGCGAAGGCAAGCTCAACCGGGCCGCCAGGCGCGGTGATAAGGGTGGCCAGCGCGGATCGCCTGGGCGCGGTAGAGCTGTTCCGCCAGCAGGCCGCGCACCAGGAAATGCGGCCAGGTCAGGGGCCCGAGCGAGAGGTGGTGATCGGCCCGCGCCAGCACCGCCGGGTCCAGTCCCTCCGCCCCGCCGATAGCGAAGCAGAGCGGCCGGCCGCTCGTCTCCCAGCGTTCCACAAGCGCCGCCAGCGCCTCGCTGGTCGGCGCCGCGCCGCCGAGGTCGAGCGCAACCAGAAGCGCCGCCTCCGGCAGCGCGGCCAGCAGGGCTGCGCCCTCGCGCCGGCGCACCTCCGCGGCGCTGCCGCGCGCCTCCGGAATCTCGGTGACCGAAAGCGGCGGCCGCAGCCGGGAGTTGTAATGCGCGAAGAGCGACGCCTCCGGCCCAGCCTTCAGCCGGCCCACGGCAAGCAGGCGGATCGGGCGGCTCACCCGGCCTCCGGTGCCCCTTCAGCCACTCCCTCGCCCTTCGGGCTGTCCGGCCCCCACATGCGCTCCAGCGCGTAATTGGCCCGCGCTTCGGGCTTGAAGAGGTGGATCACCAGGTCATCGGCATCAATCAGCACCCAGTCGGGAGAGCCCTGGATCCGGTCGCGCCGCAGCTTGAAGCCGACCTTCTCGAAGGCTTCCTCCAGATGCGCCGCCATGGCCTGAATCTGCCGGTCGGCAAGGCCGGTGGCGATGATCATGCAGTCAGCGAAATTGGCCCGGCCGGTGACGTCCAGCACCACGATGTCCTCGGCCTTGTCGTCCTCCAGGCTGGCGCGGGCGGCGGCGATGAGCTGCTGCAGCCGGTCCGGCGCCATATGGTGGCGCGGCCGGGCCTTCGGCGTCGCCTCCGGGCCGGCCGCCACCGCTTGCCGCTTGCGCGCGGCCGTGGTCCCGGTGCCAGCCGGCTTCGGTGCGGCGGCGCGCTTCGGCTTCTCGCCGGGCGCGGCCTTCGGCGTGGTGGCACGGGCAGCACCGGCCGTCGCGGTGCCGCGCCGCCTCGGGGTCTTCGGCTCGCTCCCCTCAGGGGGTTTGGGCATACGCGGGATGAGTACCTCCTCTCGTCCTTTAGGCCCTGTCTACACCATCCGGTCCTGAGTCGCGCGGATGGCAGTGGCGGAGGCAGGATGCTCCCGCGCCGGAATCAGGCTCCAGGGCGCGTGCTCCTCCCCGCCCCCGGTCAGCAACGCCTCCGGCCGCCGCCGGTGCCGGGCCAGGGCGTGCGCGGCCTGGCCGAAGAGCGCCCGGCGCGTCTCCCCCGGCCGGGGCAGAACCGCGATCGGGACCTCCCGCGCGATCCGCCGCCAGCGCTTCCAGCGCGGCAATTGGGAGAGATTGTCCGCCCCCATCAGCAACACGAATTCCGCGCGCGGGAAGCGCCGATGCAGTTGCTCCAGCGTGTCCACCGTATAGCGGGTACCAAGCCGCGCCTCGATATCGGTGGCGATGATCCGCCTTCCGTCGGCAATGGCCCGGGCAGAGGCGAGGCGCCGAGCGAAGGGCGCCATGCCCCGCGCCGGCTTCAGCGGGTTGCCCGGCGAGACCATCAGCCAGACCTGATCCAGGCCCAGCCGCCGCAACGCCCACTCCGCCACATGCCGGTGGCCGGCATGCGCCGGGTTGAAGCTGCCGCCGAGCAGGCCGATCCGCACCCGGCGGTCGTCGCCCCAGACGCCTGGCTCGCTCGTCACCGCGTCCTGACGCTGACCGAGACTGGCTGCGCCGCCAGTCCCTCATAGCGTACCGTATAGGTCCGGCCGGGCTCCACCGGCAGGGTCGGGGAGAAGCCGGCGATGGAAAGATACTGCCCGGCTTCCAGCCGCTTGCCCTGCTTGCCCAGATCCTCGATCAGGAAGGCAACGGCATTGAGCGGATGGCCCAGCACCGCCGTCCCCGGCGCGCGCGCCCGCTCCTGCCCCCGGTCGTCCACCATGGTCACGACCATGTTGGCGAGGCGGTCGGCGAATTCCTGCGTCGCCTGCACCGGGACCGGCGTGCCGACCACGCCGAGCCGCGCGCCGACATTGACCGCCAGCAGGTTCGGCCCGTCGAAGCCGCCGGAGAGAACCAGGTCCGGCAGCTCGATATACGGGATCGCCTGGTCGAGATGCTGCAGGATCTTCAGGTGGTCGCGGCCGGCATTGTTGATGCCGTCATCCTTCACCCGCACCAGGAAATCGGATTCGATCACCGGCACCGCGCCGAAGCGGGCCGGCACCTCGGCGCCATCGCGCATGGAGAGAGTGCGTTCGAAGATCACGCCGCGCACCGGATGCGGCACGCCAAAGCGCTGCTGCACGGGCTGGCTGGTCAGGCCGAGCTTGTAGCCGATCGGCCGCCCCCAATGGCTTTGCAGAATCCGCACCAGCTTGTCCTGGGCACAGAACCCGTCCTCCAGCGAAGCGAGGCCGGTGAAGGGCGGGCTCGGCCGGTTGACGAGCAGATTGTCGGCCACCTGCCCCACTGCCTCCTCCGAGGGGCAGGCGGCGAAGGCGGGCGCGCCGAGGCAGAGCGCGGCGACGGAAGCAAGCAGCAGGCGGTGCATGGACGGTTCGCCCCTCCCTGGGCGGTTCGTGCCCGCAGATCCTAATTCCGCAACCGGTTCAACGGAAGCGGACCGAGATGTTGATGGGTTCCGCCACCAGCCCCTCATAGCGCTGGGTGTAGGTATGCCCAGCTTGCGCCGGGATCGAGGCGGCGAAGCCGCCGAGCGAGACGATGTCCCCCGCATGCAGGCGCTGGCCGCTGCGTGCCAGGTCCTGCACCAGCCAGGGAATGACGTTCAACGGATGGTCGAGCAGCGCCGTGCCGGGAGCGCGGGCGACCTCCCGTTCATTGTCGCTGAACACCACGGTCATGCTGCCGAGGCGGCGGGCGAAATCCTCCGTCGCCTCCACCCGGATCGGCGTGCCGATCACGCCGAGGCGCGCATTGACGTTCCCCGCCACCAGCGCCGGCCCGTCCGGCGCACGGGACCAGGGGTTGCGCGGCAATTCGATGAAGGGGATCACCAGGTCGATATGGCGCAGGATCGCCACATGGTCGGTGCCGGCAGTGTTGATGCCGTCATCCTTCACCCGCACCAGCAGGTCCGGCTCCACCGCGAGCCCGGCCAGCGGCGGCACCAGCGGGATCTCGGTGCCGCTGCGCGTGCTGAGCGTGCTGTCGAAGATCATGCCGCGCACCGGCCGGTCCAGTCCGTAGCGCCGCTGCGAGGCGGCGGCAGTCAGCCCGGCCTTGTAGCCCGTGACCCGTCCGAAGGACTTGGCCAGCAGCGGCACCAGCTTGTCCCGCGCGCATTCGGCATCGGCCATGGAGAGGCCGGCGAAGGGTTCCACCGGACGGCCGGCGATGTTCGCCTCCGCCATTTGCGCCACCGCCGCATCGGAGGGGCAGGCGGCGGAGGCGAGTCCCGGCAGGAACAGGGCGCAGGCAAGCAGCAGGTGGCGCATCGGCATCTCCCCCCGGCCTTGTGCGGTCAGGGCCGGGTCTGCCCGGTCCCCAGCACATGGTAGCGGTAGGTGCAGAGCTGCTCCAACCCCACAGGGCCGCGAGCATGCAGCCGGCCGGTGGCGATGCCGATCTCGGCGCCGAAGCCGAATTCGCCGCCGTCGCAGAACTGGGTGGAGGCGTTCCACATCCCCACCGCGGAATCCAGCCCGGCGAGGAATTCCTGCGCCGCCGCCTCGTCCTGGGTGACGATCGCCTCGGTATGCTCGCTGCCGAAGCGGCGGATATGCGCCAGCGCGCCGGCCACGCCATCCACCACCGCGATGGAAAGCACCGCATCCAGCCATTCGGTAGCGAAGTCCTGCTCCGTCGCCGGCTTCAGCTCCGGCAGGATGGCGCGGGCGCGGGCATCGGCGCGGAAGTCGCAGCCGAGGGCGCGCAGGTCCTCGACCAGCCGCGGCAGCAAGCTGGGCGCGATGGTAGCGTCGATCAGCAGCGTCTCCGTCGCGCCGCAGATACCGGTGCGGCGCATCTTGGCATTGGCCAGGATGGCGCGGGCCATCTCCGGGTCGGCGGCGGCGTGGATATAGGTGTGGCAAAGCCCCTCGGCATGGGCGAGGACGGGGACCCGCGCCTCCTCCAGCACCCGCGTCACCAGCCCCTTGCCGCCGCGCGGGATGATGAGGTCGATCAGGCCGGAGGCGCGCAGCATGGCGCCGACGAAGGCACGGTCGGCGGTGGGCGCCACCTGCACCGCCGCTTCCGGCAGCCCGGCGGCGCGCAGGCCTTCGACCATGCAGGCATGGATGGCGGCGGCGCTGCGGGTGCTGTCGGAGCCGCCGCGCAGGATCACCGCATTGCCCGACTTGAGGCAGAGCGCGGCGGCATCGGCGGTGACGTTCGGCCGGCTCTCGAAGATCATGCCGATCACACCGATGGGCTGGGCGATGCGGCGGATCACCAGCCCGTTCGGGCGGGTCCATTCGGCCAGCACGCGGCCCACGGGATCGGGCAGCGCCGCGACTTCCTCCAGCCCCTTCGCCATGGCCTCGATCCGGGCAGGGGTAAGGGTGAGGCGGTCGCGGAAGGCGCTGGAAAGCCCCTCGGCCGCGGCAAGGTCGGCCTCGTTCGCCGCCAGGAGAGCGGGGGTGCGGGCGCGCAGCGCCGCGGCGGCCTCCGCCAGTGCCCGGTCCTTCGCCGGTCGCGGCGCCCGGGCGAGCTCGGCGGCCGCGGCCTTGGCGGCGCGGGCGGCACTCTCCAGCAGGCGGGCGATCTCGTCAGCGGTGGCGTTCACGGCGATTCCAGCTCCTCGGCCGGTCCTGTCCGGCGCGGTGGATGATCCGTAACGCCTTACCGGGCGGAGGGAAAGAAGCCGCCTGGCCAGCGCCTGTCCGCACGGGCGGCAAGGTGAAGGGCCGGCGAGGAATTTCTACGAAGAGACGCGCCGGGCCGGCCCGATCCCCCTTGCAGGCCGCCTCTACAGCAGCACCAGGTCGTCCCGGTGCACGATCTCGTCCCGCCCATGCCAGCCGAGGATCGTCTCGATCTCCGCCGAGCGGCGACCAGCGATCTGGCGGGCGGCATCGGCATCATAGGCCGAGAGGCCGCGCGCGACCTCCCGTCCCTCCAGGTCGCGGATACTGACCGGATCGCCACGGTGGAACTGCCCCTCCACTCCGCGCACCCCAGCGGGAAGCAGCGAGCTGCCACGCGCCAGCGCCCGCGCCGCCCCGGCATCTACCACCAGCACGCCGAGCGGCGCCAGGCTGCCGGCGATCCAGCGCTTGCGGGCGCTGCGGCCCTCCGGTGCAGGCAGGAACCAGGTGCAGCGCGCCCCCTGCTCGATCGCCCGCAGCGGGTGCGGCGACTTGCCCAGCGCGATCGCCATGGCACAGCCCGCGCCGGTGGCGATGCGCGCCGCGATCAGCTTGGTCCGCATTCCGCCGGAGGAATAGCCGGGCGGCGGCTCTCCCCCCATGGCCATGATCTCCTCGGTGATCCGCTCCACCACCGGCAGATGGCGCGCGCCGGGATCCTTGCGCGGATCGGCGGTGTAGAGGCCGTCGATGTCGGAGAGCAGCACCAGCACATCGGCGGCGATCATCTCCGCCACGCGCGCAGCCAGCCGGTCGTTGTCGCCGAAACGGATCTCGGCGGTGGCCACCGTGTCGTTCTCGTTGATGACCGGCACACAGCCGAGTTCCAGCAGCGTGCCGATCGTCGCGCGGGCATTGAGGTAGCGGCGGCGGTCCTCGCTGTCCTCCAGCGTCAGCAGCAATTGCGCGGCGGAGAGCTGATGCGCCGAAAGTGCCGCCTGCCAGGCCCCCGCCAGGCGGATCTGCCCGACCGCGGCGGCGGCCTGCTTCTCCTCCAGCCGCAGCCGCCGGCGGGTCAGCCCCAGGGCGCGTCGGGCCAGCGCGATGGCGCCGGAGGAGACCAGCACCACCTCCGTCCCCCGGGCCCGCATGGCGGCCACATCCGCGGCGACCGAGGCCAGCCAGGCGTCGCGCGGCGCCGCGGTCTTTTCCTCCACCACCAGGGCGGACCCGATCTTCACCACCACCCGCCGCGCGTCCCGGAGCGCCGGGACTGCGGGAGCCATGCCATTCTGCGCATCCATGGCCGGGCGCATAGCATGTGCCCGGCCGAAGGGCGACGCCGGCCGGGGCCGAATGCGGCCTGGGCGGAAAGGGGCGCTCTACCCCCTTCCCCGGCCGGGCGTTCCGGAACGCGGCGCCACCTCTCCGGACCACGGCATTCCGCTCAGGCGAAGATCATGTCCGCAGCAGGGAGCTCGGTGACATGGGCGAGGAATACGCTGTCGCCCGCGGCATCATAGGTGATGAGCAGACCGGAGACGCCGCCCTCCGTGGTCCGCGCGGTGTGGATGTCGCCGGCGGAGAGGCCGAGGAACTGCAGCTTGTCGGTGCGGGAGGTGAAATCCTCGATGAACACATGGCCGTCGCCGCGCTCGAAGACGAAGGTATCCTTGCCGGGCCCGCCGGCGAAGCGGCCGCCGCCGATGCCGGCATGGATGACATCGTCATTGGCGCCGCCACGGATCGAGGCGAAGCCCGCCCCGCCATAGGCAAGCAGCTTGACCAGGCCCTCGGTCGTTACGCTGTCCTGCCCGGCGCCGAGATGCACCTCGGCGGTCGAGAGGCGGCCGTCATAGGCGGGGTTGTAGAGCTGGCCATACACGCCCGCATCGTCCAGCGCGGTGAGCCCGGCCGCGGTCAGCCGCACCGTGTCGTTGCCGTCGCCGGTGCGAATCACCATCCGATCGGAGTCCCGGCCCCCCGCACTGTGTGCCACCCAGGTGAAGTGATCATCGCCCGCACCCAGGGTCACGTCGCCGCTGCTGGCGCCGGAGATCAGCAGGTCGATCCCTGTATCGCCCGCGCTGGCAAGATCGAGCTCGGTGCTGACGAAATTCTCGAAGGCCAGGTGGGTGGCGTCACCGGGCTGCCAGCCCCCCGCCGCCAGCCTGGCCGAGAGCGTGCCCCAGGCCGGGATGCCGCTGAAGGTCAAGTAGTCGGTGCCGGCATGGTCCAGATGCCCGAGCCGGACCTTATCCGCCTGGTCCCAGCCGAGGCTGGGCGAACCAAAGCGGACCGGCGGCACATCATCGGCGGGCGTACCGGGACCGGTGAAGCCGAAGCGGCCGGGCTGCCATTCGGAGTAGATGGCCTGCGCCGCGCCAAGCTCGGCGCCATTAAAGCTGACGCCGTCCAGGTAGAGATTGCGGTCGGCCCCGGCGGCGCCGTCCCAGGCATCGTTGAGGAAATTGACGGTGACCGTGTGGCTGCCCGCCCCCCAGTTGCCGCGCAGCGTCAGCGTGTCCGACTGGCCGGCGGCGTGGGAGGCGGAGGCGGTGAAAGTGCCGCCCACCTGTACGCCATCAACGCTGACCGTGTATTGCGCGGCGCCCTGCCAAGCATCCTGGCTGATCTTCAGCACCAGCACATCCGCCCCGCTGCCGGCCTGAAGCACCGCCGGAGACGGTGTGGGCGCAGGGGGCGTCGGCGGGGGGGAAGTCGGGGCAGGTGTTGGCGTGCCCCAGGTGGATGGAACATACCACTGCCCGGTCCCGGCAAAATTCGCCCTGACCGCTGCCGCCAGCGCATTCCAGTCGATCGGCGCGGAGGTGCCGGGCGCGGGGTCAGTGGTGGCGGGCGGCACGGGGTCAGTCTCGGGTGGCGTGGGGGTAGGTGCAGCCGCCTTGATGAAGGCGAAGTCCACTGGTCCGTCGCTAAAAATATCGGCAGTGCCGCCGGCTACGGCCTGGCCGTTGAAGCTGATGGCATCGACATAGAGATTGCGGTCGGTCTCGGCGGTGCCGCCCCAGGAATCGTTGAGGAAGTTGACGGTGACCGTGTGGCTGCCCGCACCCCAGTCGCCGCGCAGCGTCAGCGTGTCCGACTGGCCGGCGGCGTGGGAGGCGGCGGCGGTGAAGATGCCGCCCACCTGCACGCCATCGACGCTGACCGTGTACTGCGCGTCGCCCCGCCAGGCATCCTGGCTGATCTTCAGCACCAGCACATCCGCCCCGCTGCCGGCTTCCAGGCTCACCGGCACGGGCGACGGCGTGACGGTGCCGAGCCACTGATAGATCTTGACGTTGTCGAGATAGGTATTGACCTGCTTCGGCGTCGTCGCGTCCGGACCGCCGCCGTACCAGCTCTCGTCGCTGGCCGCGACATAGCCCATCACACCGAAGCTCATCGACTCGCTCGGGATGTGGTCGGTCACATGCACGACGAGCTGACCGTCGATGTAGAAGTCAAGCTTCTCCGGCGTCCAGTCCAGCACGTAGTGATGCCACAGGCTGGCATCCACCGTGATGTCGTAGCCCTGGTATCGATTGTCGTTGTTGCCGCCCGGTCCCTGCCAGTGGGTGGTGAAAGTGATCTGGTCGCGGTTGCCGTGCGGCGTCTCGATCAGGTCGATCTCCGGCGGCCAGTGGTCGTTCGAGGTCGGCCACAGCAGGATTGCGGTGCCGGTGCCCTGCCCCTTGTCCACCTTCGCGTCGAATTCGACCCGGCCATAGGTGATGCCGTGCCCGTCGCCGGCCCCTAGCATGTTGATGCCGCCAGCGGTCCAGTAACCCTCCGGATGCCAAGTGCTGCTGACGACCATCTGGCCGTTCACGACATTGACGTCGTTCCAACCCCAGCTGAACGCTCCGTTCCAGTAGATCCCCCCCCCATAGGGGTAGCCCCACAGGCTGGTGTTCAGCGTGCCGGCGCTAAAGTCATCCGCGTACTTCAGCTCGAACTGGTCGCCCGAGCTGTTCGTGACAGTGGTTGCGCCGGTGTCGGCCATTCGTCCTATCCCCGCAGGGCCAAGCCTCACGGAGTTGTGAGTGACCGTTGCGGGAAAGATTCGTGCCGTATGCAACCCGAAGTTTCAACACAAAATTGTGTTCTGTACGCAAACTATCTTGGCCATTTTGATGCCATCGCATAAAATGCCTGCTTGTTACGAAATCGTCCTGATCGCATCCTTCCTTTGAGCGACCGGAGGCCGCGGGACAGCGCCAGCCACATTGCTGAACCGCCCAGATGGCTGGACCCGGCGAGGGCAATGCACGCATCTGAAGGAAAAGCCACCGCACGCGGCGGAACGGTGGCAGGGACAGGTGCGGAATTTCCGGCCTTGGCAACCGAGAGGGCGGCTCGAAGCCGGCGGTCGCGACCGGCCCCGGCCCGCCCGTGACGGCGAGAGCCTGGCGCCACAAATCGAAGCTGCAAGGTTCGACGCCGGCAGGCAGACGGGCCAGGAAAGGGATGGAATGGCCCCGCCTGGGGTGGGCCGGCGCGGCGCTGCCGGCTACCCGGCCTTCTCCGACACAGCCCGGTCCGCCACCAGATTGGCCAGGACACGCAGCAATTCCGGCACGCCCTCCCCAGTTGCGCCGGAGATCAGCCGGACCGGGCGGCCCACGGCGCGCTCCAGCGCCTTCAGGCGGCTGGTCCGGGCCTGCGGAGTCATGGCATCGGCCTTGTTCAGCGCTACGATTTCCGGCTTCTCGGCCAGGCCGTGGCCATAGCCCTCCAGCTCCGCCCGGACGGTCCGCCAGGCGCCGGCCGGGTCCGGCTGGCTGCCATCCACCAGATGCAGCAGCACGGCGCAGCGCTCCACATGGCCGAGGAAACGGTCGCCGAGCCCGGCGCCCTCATGCGCACCCTCGATCAGGCCGGGGATGTCGGCGAGGACGAATTCCTCGCTGGCGTTCAGGCGGACGACGCCGAGTTGCGGATGCAGGGTGGTGAACGGGTAGTCCGCGATCTTCGGCCGTGCGGCACTGACCGCGGCGAGGAAGGTGGACTTCCCCGCATTGGGCAGCCCGACCAGCCCCACATCGGCGATCAGCTTCAGGCGCAGCCAGATCCACCGCTCCTCCCCCGGCCAGCCCTTGTCGGCGCGGCGCGGGGCGCGGTTGGTGCTGCTCTTGTAATGCGCGTTGCCGAAGCCGCCGTCGCCGCCCCGGGCGATGACCACGCGCTTGCCCGGCGCATCGAGATCGGCGAGCAGCGTTTCCTTGTCCTCGGCCAGGATCTGGGTGCCGACGGGGACCTTCAGCACCACATCCTCACTGCCCGCGCCGGTGCGATTGGCGCCGGCGCCGTTGCCGCCCTTGCGTGCCTTGAAATGTTGGGCATAGCGGTAGTCGATGAGGGTGTTAAGGCCCTCGACCGCCTCCACCACCACATCGCCGCCCTTGCCGCCATTGCCGCCATCGGGGCCGCCGAATTCCAGGAATTTCTCGCGCCGGAAGGCGACGACGCCGTCGCCGCCGTCACCGGCCTTCACCCAGACCTTGGCTTCGTCGAGGAACTTCATTGGGTGTCGGACCCCGAAACGAAAAACGGGGGCCGCGAGGCCCCCGTCGCGTCAGCCCCTGGGGCTGGCCTTACTCGGCCGCCTGCCGCAGCGGCTCCACGCTGACATGGACACGGCCTTCGGCCTTGCGCTCGAACTTCACCACGCCGTCGATCAGCGCGTGCAGGGAGTGGGTGCGGCCCACGCCAACATTGCGGCCAGGCCGCATCTTGGTGCCGCGCTGAGTGACGATGATGTTGCCCGCCCGCACGGCCTGGCCGCCGAACAGCTTCACGCCGAGCCGCTTGCCGGCGGAGTCGCGCCCGTTGCGAGAGGAGCCGCCGGCCTTCTTGTGCGCCATGGTGCTATCTCCTTATCCGTCGTCAGGCCGTGGCGATCTCGCCGATGCGCAGCACGGTGATGTGCTGGCGGTGGCCCTTCTTGCGCCGGTAGTTCTGACGACGCTTCTTCTTGAAGACGATGATCTTGTCGCCCCGCGTCTGCTCCAGCACCGTGGCGGTGACGCTGGCGCCGGGCACGGTGGGCGCGCCGAGGGTAAGGCCACCCTCGGTGCCGAGGGCGAGCACGTCATGGAAGGTGACGGTCGAGCCGGGCTCGGCCTCCAGCTTCTCCACCTTGAGGACGGCGTTCGGCGTCACCCGGTACTGCTTTCCGCCGGTGCGGATCACTGCGAAGGTCATCTGCGGCCCCAACTGGTCGCGCCAGGATTGCGTGCCTGGGGCGGCGCTGCCCCCGGCGGCTGTTCGATGTTGTTGCACGGCCGTAAACGGCCGCCGGCGGCACGAGGCGCGCCGCCGGGAGGGCCGGGTTTTAGACGCGCGCCGGGGCTCACGTCAATGCCGGCCCTGCCAGCCGTTGCACCGGAGAGCGCGGCCCCTTATAGGGCGGGCCACCCGATTGCGGAGAGGTGCCGGAGTGGTCGATCGGGTCGGTCTCGAAAACCGAAGTACTCCTCGTGGGTACCGTGGGTTCGAATCCCACCCTCTCCGCCATAACTCGCGCCATTTCAATCGCTTGGCTCACGTACCCCCTTCCGGCCCACAAACCAGTCCATAAGCCACGGCTTGTTGGGGTGCGAGGAAGTTGATGCCCAGGGCGCCTGGGCCGCACAGGCAGAATCTTGTCGTGGGGCACGAAAGCCGGATCGCTGTCGCGTGCTTTCATCAGCATCGCCGTTCGAGCAACTGGCCTCCTGCCCGGGGCAGCCATGCAGGGTGATGGGCAGGCCGGGAGCATTGCCGCGGATGTGGAGCCGGCTCGTGTAGCCACCGCACGAGCGGCCAAGACCCTGCCGATGTCCCCTTCCGCCAGCGTCCAGCACCCGCCGAGGCTGGCGAGCGGGCCTGCCGCCGAGCGGGCTGGCAGACATTACGAAGGGCTCGCAGAAGAATCACTCCGCGCCCGGAAGCGAATCCCCCTCAGCCAGTTCCCCCACGGGACCTAACGCCGATGGAAGCCGCCGAAGCCTCGCCCGCCGCCCTCGCGCTCCAGGCCCCGCAACCCAAACTCGCCGGCTTCCCATCCACCAGGGTGCCCGCCGGCAAACAACCGCTGCCGCTGCTCCCCGAGCAACCGCGCTTGCCGATCCTGCTCCAGTTGCCCGAAGCTGCCGCCCGGCTCACGCGCGAAGTTCGGCCGGGCGCCGTTCCGCGCACCTTCCCAAGAAGCGTCGGGCTGCCTCGCTTGAGGCTGACGCGTGCTGGCGGGACCACTGGCTTCTGTTCTGCCTGGTTGGGCCGTCTGCAGGTTCGCCTGACCCTGCTGCCGCGTGGCAGAGCCGCTGCCGGTCGCGGCGCCACGCTGGCCGGGTTGGGGCGAACCCGCCTGTGGCGGCTGCCCGGCGGTGGCGCTGCTACTGCCGGAGCGTGTGGGCGGTTGCGCGGGCTGCCAGCTTCCGTTGCTCCATTGCGACCAACCGTCGCTGGTGTGCCGGTACACGTTGCCGTCGGCCCCTGCATAGACATTGCCGCCGGCGCCCCGGGCCACGCCCGCAGAGGTCCCGCCGGTGCCATGCACCCCCGCACCGGCAGCACCGCTGGTCGAGCTGAATGCCCCAGCCGACCCCCGCGCATTGCTGCCGCTTGCCGTGTTGACGGTCTGGTTCGGGCCGCTGATCACGCTGGATCCCCACCGTTCGTAAGGATTGGCGTTCTGGGTCGTGCTGCCGGAAATGCCGGTGCGGGGATTGTAGAAACTGCCATGGGCAGTGCCGCCATCCGGTCCCCATGCCGCGCTGCCATGGGCATAGCCACCGGTGGCCGGATTGTAGGCCGACCACGCCCCCGCGCCGCCATAGGGTCCATAGACCGCGCCGCCGCGGGCATAGGCGCCGGTGGCCGGATTGTAGGCCGCGCGATAGGTGGCGGCACCATAGGGGCCGTAGGCCGTGCCGCCCCGCCCCCAGGCCCCGGTCGCCGGATTGTAGTAGACCCCGCCAGCATAGCTGTACGGATAGGGCAGATAGGCCGGCACCGGCCCGGGCACGACCACGGGCGGGTAGTAGTAGCCCGTCCCGTAGACCAGGACACCCGCCGTGACGAAGCCCGCCAGGTAGCCTGCGGTATAGCCGTAGGTGACCGTGGTCGGTGTCGCCGCGTAGGGCCTGACATAGGTGACGTTGTAGAGAGGATGGCTCGGCGGGATCTGATAGATCGCCTCCGGCACGCTGTCGGCCAGAGTCCAGGGACCGTTGGGCGTAGCCGCGACGAACCAGGCGCCCTGATAGCAGGCGTAGTATTTCCCGCTGACCTCGAGCACCTCATAGGTGGTGTTCACCGCATAGGCCAGGCTGGTCCCCGGGATCCGCCGGAATTGCGGCGTGCCGACATAGGTCACATGCAATTGCGTCGTCTTGCGGTTGAGCGTGGCCTGGCGCGGGATCTGTGCCTGCAGCACCGCCTCCTGCGCTTGCGCGGTGCCGGGCACCGATGGCAGCACGTTGCCGACCGGACTCTCCGGCGGGATGCGGGCGAAATCGGCGGGCAGGTTGGGGGTAGCGAAGCTCCAAGGGCCGTCGAGTCCCGGCGCGCTGAACCACCGCCCGGATACGAGGTAGTAGTAGCGGCCGCTGCCACTTTCGCGGAACAGCGCGGCATTCGTATTCGTGACGTATTGCAGCGAGGTGCCGCCGATCGGGGCGAAGGCCGGCGGCCCGGCGGTGACGATGATCTCGGCCGGCTTCGTGCTGACGAAGATCCGCAGCGCCGTATCCGGTGTGACCGTCTTGCCCGGGATGCTGCGGCGGACATGGGCGAAATTCTGGTCATCCGGCAACGCGCCGAATGCCTGCGGCAGCGATGCCGCCGGGCTGTAGGGACCCGAATAGGCGGCGGCCGAATACCAGGCGCCGTCGTCCAGCAGGTACCAGATGCCATTGCCCGCCGGATCGCGGAAAACGTCCCAGTTCGTGTTCACCGCGAAGGACAGGCCGGTATTGCCCACCGGCGCCAGCACTGGCTCACCATCGAAGACCACCAGGCTGGCCGGGCGGGCGCTGTAGAAGATCACCGGAGGATCGTTGTTCAGTGCCGGCGCTGGCGGCGTTTCGGCATTCTCCCGCAGGCTCAGCAGGATGCTGTCCAGCGGCACGCGCTTCAAGGCGATTTCGGGGAGCGATGCCTTGATTCTGGCCTCGATCTGCTCCGCCTGTGCCGTGTCGAGCGACGGGAAATGCGACGAGACCAGGCGCGGCTCGGACAGGATCACGCTGCGCGTTGTGAAATCGGCATGCGTGGCGGCTGTGACCTCGACGGTGCCGAGGATGGGCGTGGCGCCACCCGGCCGGGTGATTGATACGGCCGCGCGGGCATTCAGCCTCGTCTGTCCGGGCCAGGAGATCACCTGCGGCTGGTAGATCACGACATCGGCGCCATTCACGGTGACGCTGTGTGGCCAGCTCGCGGCGGGTGGTGCGGCCGGGGAAGGTACGGCCGGCTGCTGAGCCGATTGCGGCTGTGCTGCCGCAGGCCGGTGGTGCACAAGCATCCCAACACAGCACGCCAGCAGCACCGTGCCCGTCGCCTTGAGACTTGCCGAGGCCATGGCATCCTCCAGCCTGTGTCGCCCCCGCCACCGGGGCGGATTCCCGTAAGTGGCGCTATGCCTTGCGACGTGGGATGCTGGAACGAAATCCCGTCCGGCATCCTTGCCGAGTGCGAACCTTCAAACCTTCGCCTAGCGGCCCTGCCTGATCGCCATCAGCGCTTCACGACAGGCGGGCGACAGCGACTCCCGATTGTCGGCCAGGCAGCCGAGCGCGCGACCACCACCGAAGCCGACGCCGCGGCAGAAGGTCCGGAAGTCGCCGCTGCAGTGCTGGCGCAATTCGCTCATCTCCATCCGCGGCTGCGCCGCGGCGGCACCGGCCCCGGCCGAGCGTTGCGGCGCCGGGGCTTGTGCGCCGCCGCCGACGGCACCGACCGCCTGCCGGCAGGCTGGGGACAGGTTCGGAGCATTCTGCTGCAGGCAGGCCAGCGCGGCTGAACCGCCAGTGGGGACATTCGCGCAGTAGGTCCGGTAGTCGCTGCGGCAATGCTGCCGGATGGCATCGACCTGCTCCTGGCTGGGACGCTGAGCAGTTGCCGGCGCAGCCATGCCGACAAGGCCCGCCAGCATCAGGAGGAATGGCACAGCCACCCTGTGGGCCTGGCCTGCCAGCCTGATCCCATCGGTTATCCCGAGCATGTCGGTCCTCCTCTGTACTGAGGCCTTGCAATCACCAGTGCTTCCGGCGTAGCCGCACACGATGCCGGGCAGGCCGGTACCCGGCGGGCCTCACTACCGGACCGCCGAAGCGGCGACCCAACCCTGCTGCACGAAGAAATGCCCGATCTGCCTCGCCAGCGCCTTCCCGAGATTCCTGGCCTCGGCGGTACTGTCCGAGCTCCGGAATTCGGACAGACCATGCATCCCCGCTGTCGTCGCGGCGGAGGTCGCGAGATGGCCGGCGGCCGCGCCGACGCCCATGGTCTCCGCGGCGCCGGGTGCCCGCCCGCTGTCGATGCTGGCACTGAAAGCTTCCAGAAGGCGCGGAGGCGCCCCGCCGGCCTGATGATAGACCTGACTGGCAGCGTGCACGCTGCTCCTGCCGGCGCCGAGCCCGATCATCGCCCGTCGCGTCTGGTTGCCCTGGTCTATGGCGGCGATCTGGCCCTCGATCAGCACGATGTTGCCCATGGCAGCGGATGGCAGCGCGGTGACCCGCTCCGCCGGCAGCCCGTAGGAGCGAAGTTCGCTGACCAGTGCCTCCGTCAGGGCCGCCGAGGCCTCTTGAGCAGCCGCGAGCTGCTGGGCACTGGGAGCCTGACCTGACATGGCACGGGTCAGACGCGCCCGGAGCCCCTGGTCCAGCCGGACCTCTTCTGGATGGACGGCGAAATCGAGCACCAGGATCCGGTCAGGGTAGCGCAGCGGCCGGCCCGTATAGCCTGCCACTGTGTCAATCTGTGGCCGGGAGCACGAAGTGCCACCCAACAGCACCATGGCAAGGATTGGAAGTGCGACACGGCGCCCCGTCATGCCTGATTGCGTCATGCCCCTTCCTCCGTTGGGCTGGTGATTGCGTTCCGCTACTCGGCGGGCTTTGCGAATTCGACGGACTGTGGCCGGGCCTTCCGCCGCTCCTCCAACCGCTGCACGACAGTGAAGAGCGGCGGGACGAATAGCACGGCCAGGCAGGTGGAGGCGATCATGCCGCTGAAGACGCAAAGGCCGAGCGAGATCCGCGCAAAGGCCCCCGCGCCGGTTGCAGTGACCAGCGGCACGACGCCGAGAATGAAGGCGAGGGATGTCATCAGGATCGGGCGGAAACGGGTGCGCGCGGCGGCGATGGCGGCCTCCTGAATCCCCTCGCCTTCCCTGCGGAACTCGCGGGCCACTTCGACGATCAGGATCGCGTTCTTCGCCGCCAGCGCAATCAGCAGTACCAAGCCGATCTGCGTGTACAGGTTGTTCGCGAGGCCCACAGCGCCGAGGGCGATGGCCGGCCCGATCAGCGCCAGCGGCACTGCCAGGATCACCGGCAGGGGTGCGGTCCAGCTTTCATACTGGCCCGCCAGGCACAGATAGACCAGCAGCACCGCCAGCCCGAACACGTAGTAGATCTGGTTGCCGACGACCTTCTCCTGATAGGACATCGCGGTCCATTCATAGGCCGCGCCGGCCGGCAGGATCCGGTCCGCGATCCGCTCCATCAGATCCATCGCCTGACCCGAGCTGAAGCCCGGCGCCGGGCCGCCGATGATGGTAGCGGCTGGATACAAATTATACTGCCCGATCAGTGCGGGGCCGACCTCCGTCTGGATTTGCGCCAGGGCGCCCAGTGGAACCATCTGGCCGGACTGGCTGCGCACGGTAAGCCGCAGCAGATCCTCCGGCTGTCGCCGGAACTGCGAATCTGCCTGGACATAGACCTGGAAGGTCCGCCCGAACCGGTTGAACTGGTTGACGTAACTCGATCCGAGATAGGAGCTGAGGACAGCGAAGACGTCGCCCACCGAAACGCCAAGGGACTCGGCCTTGACACGATCCACCACCACCCGGATCTGCGGCGTTCCGGCACGAAACGGGCTGACCAGCCGCTGCAGTCCGGATTGCCCCTGCCCCGCGGCCAGGATCGCCTGGGTCAGGTGTTGCAGCTTCTCGAAATCATAGCTGCCGTCGCGCAGCTCCACCTGCATGGTGAAGCCGCTTGCATTGCCGATCCCCTGGATCGGCGGCGGCACGATGACGAAGGCCTCGGCATCATCCATCTCATCCAGAGCGTGTTGCAGGCGCATATAGATCGTGCGCAGATCCTGCCCGCCTGCCTTCCTCCGCTCGTCCCAATCCTTGAGAATCACATAGGCCGCACCGGCGCTGGAGAGCGAGGCGTTGTTGTCGAGCACGGAAATTCCGGAAATCTCGATCACCTGATCGACGCCAGGCGTGGCGCGCGCGACCCGGCTTGCCTCCGCCAGGGCCTGCTCGGTCCGCTCCAGCGAGGCGCCGTCCGGCAATTGCACCCCGATGATGACATAGCCCTGGTCCTCGATCGGGATGAAGGCGGTCGGCAGGCGCGCGATGCCCCAGATGCCAAGCCCGGCCAGCACCAGTGCCAAGCATGCCATCAGCAGGCTACGCCGGACCATCCAGGTAACCAGCCCGGCATAGCCATTCTCCAGCTTTCCATAGGCACGGTTGAAGACACGGTGGAACAGGTTGCGTTGCTCCGGCGGCACCGGGCGGCGCAGCCAGAGCGCGCATTGCGTGGGCTTCAGCGTGAGCGCATTGACCGCGCTGAGCGCAGCCGTCGCCGCCATCACCAGCGCGAACTGGGCGTACATCTGGCCGGTCAGCCCCGGCAGGAAAGCTGCCGGGATGAAAACGGACATCAGGACCAGCGTGATGCCGATGATCGGCCCGAGCAGCTCGCCCATGGCCTTGATCGCCGCATCATGGGCGGACATGCCATGCTCGATGTTGCGGGCTGTGGCCTCGACCACGACAATGGCGTCGTCCACCACGATACCGATGGCCAGCACCAATGCGAACAGGGTGGACAGATTCACGGTGAAACCAAGCGCCGCCATAGCCGCGAAGGCGCCGATGATGGTCACGGGCACCGTCGTGGCCGGGACCAGGGTGGCACGCCAGTCCTGCAGGAAGACCAGGATCACCAGCAGGACCAGGACCGCCGCCTCCACCAGCGTGACATAGACCTCCCTGATGGACGCCCTGACGAAGCGGGTCGTGTCGAAGGGCACGGAGTATTCCATGCCGGGGGGAAAGCCACGGGACAGTTCGGCCAGCTTCGCCTTCACACGGGCGGCGACATCCAATGCATTGGCGTCGGGAAGCTGGAAGATCGCGATGCCGGTGGCCGGGCGGCCATCGAGCTGGAATGTCTGGGAATAGGTCTGCGCCCCCAGTTCGACCCGGGCGACATCACGCAGGCGGGTGATCCGCCCGCCCTGGCTGGGATCGGTCTTGACGATGATGTCTGCGAACTCCGCCGGATCGCTCAGCCGGCCACTCAGATTGACCGTGTACTGGAATTCCTGGCCCTGCGCCGCCGGCGGCGTGCCAATCTGCCCGGCCGTGACCTGCTGGCTCTGCTGCTGGATCACCTGGATCACGTCATTCGGCACCAGGCCACGCGCATACAGCTTCTGCGGGTCCAGCCAGATCCGCATGGAATACTGGCCGACGCCGAAGATGTTCACATTCCCCACCCCCGGCAGTCGGGCAATCTCGTTGAGAAGGTTGATGGTGGCGTAATTGCTCAGATACAGGCTGTCATATTCGCCGCCTGGGGAGGTCAGGGCGGCGATCAGCAGGATCGCGGTGGAACGCTGCTGCACCGTGACGCCTTGCGCCTGCACCGGCTGCGGCAGGGCAGCCAGGATGCTGGATACCCGGTTCTGCACCAGGACCTGAGCGAAATTCAGATCGGTGCCGATCTCGAAGGTCACTGTCAGTGTATAGGTGCCGTCGCTGGTGCTGGTCGACTGCATGTAGAGCATGCGCTCCACGCCGTTGACCTGCTGCTCGATCGGCAGCGCCACGGTCTCCAGCACCGTCCGGGCGCTGGCGCCCGGGTAGCGTGTGGTCACGCTGACGGTGGGCGGCACCACATTCGGATATTGCGTCACCGGCAATTCCAGCAGCGCCACGGCGCCGATGAGGATCATGACGATCGCCAGGACATTGGCGAGGACCGGCCGCTCGATGAAGAATTTCGAAATCATCGGCCGGCGCCCTGCCTGGTTACGGCCCGGCCAGCGCGGCGCTGGTCGTAGTGGGTGTGATGGAGGCGGGCTGCGGTACCACCTTGCTTCCGGGCAGCGCCCGCTGGGTGCGGGCCACCACCACGCGGTCATCGGAGGCAAGGCCGTGCTCGATCACGCGCAGATTGCCGACCAGCTGGCCCGGCTGTACCCGCCGTTGCTGGACGACATTGTCCTGGTCGAGGACCAGCGCATAGCGGCCGCCCTGGTCGGTTCCCAGTACATGGTCCGGCACCAGCAGGGCCTGCTGCGGCTGGCCAAGGGGCACGCGCACCCGCAGGAAATTGCCAGGCAGCAATGCCCGGTCTGGATTGGGGAAGACGGCGCGCACCGTCAGCGTGCCACTGGCCTGATCCACCTGCGGCGACGCGTAGTCGAGCCTGCCCTGGTGCGGATAGCCATCCTCGGTCATCAGCCCGGCTTCGACCGGAATAGCGCCCAGGTCCCTCAGGGTCCTTCCATGCTGCGCCAACTGGGCGCGGATGCGAAGCACGTCCTGCTCGCTGATGGTGAAGTTCACATAGATCGGGTCAAGCTGCACGATGCTGGCCAGTTTGGTCGGGCCACCGACGCCGACCAGCGAACCAGCCGAGACAAGGTGCGCCGTCACCATGCCGTCGAAGGGCGCGGTCACGCGAGTGTAGCTCAGGTTGAGCGCCGCGAGGGTGACCCCGGCCTCCTCGCTGGCCTGGCTGGCCCGAGCAGTGTCCCGCTGCGCCCTGGCTTGGTCGACAGTTGTCGCTGCCGACCATCGCTCGCGTGAGAGCGTCAGTTGCCGTGTGAATTCCGCCTCCGTCTGGAGCACCTGCGCCTGCGCCGAAGCAAGCGCTGCTTGGGCTTGTTGCAGCTTTGCCTGGTATTCGGCTGGGTCGATGACGAACAGCAGGTCGCCTTGCTTGACCGAGGCGCCGTCCTGATAGGCGATTGTGGTCAGGACGCCTTCGACGCGGGCCACCAGATCCACGGTGTTGAAGGCAGCCGCGTTGCCGGTCGTCTCAAGATAGGATGTGACAGCCTGCTGCAGTGGTTGCGCGACGCCGACTTTGATTGCTTGCGGCAGGACCGGGCTATTTTCCTCTCTGCAAGCGCCGAGCAGGCCCACTAGCATCATCGCCAGCAGCAGGGATATGCGAGCAGATGGGAAACCGGAAGCGCTACTGCTGCAGTGCTTCCACCCGGCATACAGGACGTACTGCACTATGTGCCCCCAGCGCATCAGCCAAGGTGGGCGTTCAGCCAATCTGGTGTCCTACTACGTTGCCAGACAGACACTTCCTGAAACAACAAAATTCGGTACGCAAACCCATTTTTTGTCTATGTGTCGGGGCTTGGCCTATGGCTTCACAACCTGGAATGGTGAGCGGCGCCGTCACAAGGTTGCTGCAAGGGATTTGAAAGCAGCCGGGGGCCTATTGAAGGCTGTCCCAAAAGCCGCATAGCTCACGGGCAACTATCTCGCCTCTGCGGCGATCCGCCGCACCGTCGCCAGCAGCAGCCGCGCCGCCCGCGACACTGTGCGCCCGCGCTGCACGATGGCGGCAGCCCCTACCGCCACCCGGGGACGAAGCTGCAGCAGCACCAGGTCCGGTGGCGTGCCGCTCATCGCCACATAGGGGTCAACGATCGCCACACCTGCCCCAGCCCGCACCAGGGAGAGCGCCACCGAGGTCTGCGTCACCTCGATCGCAATGCGCCGCTGCAGCCCCTCTGCCCGGAACGCGTCATCGACCAAATCACCGAGAGGCAACCCTCGCCCCACGCCGATCAGCGGCCAGGAGAGCAAGTCGCGCACTGTCACACTCCCTTGCCCGGCCAGCGGATGCGCCACCGGCACCGCGCAGACCAGCTCCGTCTCGTGCAGCATCGCCACCTGCACCTCCCCCATAAGCAGCGGCGACAGCACGAAGCCGAGATCCACCCGCTCCCGCGCCACGGCCTCCACTGCGGCGGTGTTGTCCATGGTCTGCACCGTCACCTGGATGCCGGGGCGGGACCGGCGGAAGGCGGCGATGGCTCGTGGCAGCAAGTTATCCGCGAGTGTCGGCGTCGCCGAGACCAGCACGGAGCCGACCGTCATGTCCCGGATGCCCTCGATCAGCCGGTCGATCCTCGCCACGCCCTGAAAGACGCGCTCCATCTCCGGGAGGATGACATTGAGCTCCACGGTGGGGTGCAGCCGGCCGCGGCGCCGGCTGAACAGGGGGAAGCCGGCGATTGCCTGGCTTTCGCGCAGCATCATGCTCACGGCCGGCTGGGAAATGCCGAGCGCCTCCGCTGCTGCGGTGACGGTGCCGTGCCGGGCGACGGCGTGGAGAACCTCGATCTGGCGATAGGTCAGTCGCATCAGCTCTACTTATATTCTCATAAGCGCCGAGGGGTTGAGCTTATTTCGGCAGTCGCGCAGGATGCCCTGGCCGCGCCCGACAAGCTCCTGCCGACAGGGAACGGGGTGCCGCGGGAACGTCCATGCGCATCACCTCCGTTGAGACCTCCGTCGTCGCCCTGCCCTTCACCATGGGCGGCCCGCATCCGCCCTTCGCCGGCCGGCCCTGGGACAAGCTCGAGATCCTGCTGGTGCGGGTGGAAACCGAGGACGGGCTGATCGGCTGGGGGGAGGCCTTTGGCCATGCCGCCATCCCGGCGACCAAGGCAGCGCTGGATAGCATCGTCGCGCCGCTCGTGCTCGGCCGGGATGCGCGGGCGATCGAGACCCTGACCCGCGAGCTGATGCATGCGACGCATCTGCTTGGCCGCAACGGGCCGCATCTCTATGCCATCTCCGGCATCGAAATCGCGCTGTGGGACCTGCTCGGCAAGCGCGCCAGGATGCCGGTCTGGGCGCTGCTTGGCGGGCGCGAGCGGGCAAGCCTGCCGGCCTATGCCAGCCTCCTCTCCTACGGCAACGACTTGGCGCTGGTGGCGCGCAACACGGCGGAAGCGCGCAAGGCCGGCTACCGCCACATCAAGCTGCATGAGGTGACGCGGGAGGCGGTGCTGGCGGCCCGGCGGGCAGCGCCGGACGCCGCCATCATGCTGGACGTGAACTGTGCCTGGACGCCGCCCATGGCGCGGGACATGGCCGCCGCCCTGGCCGGGGATGGTCTCTACTGGCTGGAGGAGCCGGTCTGGCCGCCCGAGGATTCGGTGGGCCTCGCCAGCCTGCGCCGCCATGGCATTCGGCTATCCGCCGGGGAGAACACCGCCGGTCTTTTCGGCTTCAAGGCGCTGGTCGAGGCGGGTGCCATCGACATCGCCCAGCCCAGTGTGACGAAGGTCGGTGGCATCGGGGAGATGCTGCGCGTGATCCGCTACTGCCAGGCGCAGGGCGTGGAGGTCGTGCCGCACTGCCCCTATTTCGGCCCCGGCTTCGTCGCCACCCTGCACATCGCCGCCGCCCTGTGCGAGCGGCCGCTGGTCGAGGTGCTGTGGCTGGAGATGGAGGCCAACCCCTTCGACCCCTGGGTGCGCGCCCGGGACGGGCAGGTGAGCGTGCCGCAGGGCCCGGGCCTGGGATGCGACCCGGATCTGGCGATCCTCGCCCGCTATCTGTCCTCCCCACCCACGCGAACCGAAGCGAGGTAGCCGGCATGAAGGTCACCGCACTCGAAACGACCCCCGTTGTCCTGCCGCTCGACAAGCCGCTGGGCAGCGCGCTCGGCACCATCTCGCAGTTCGGCGTCATCCTGGTGACCGTCCGTACCGATGCGGGGATCACTGGCGAGAACCTGATCTTTACCCTGAACAACCGCCGCACTGCGGTGCTGCGGCAGATGGTGGACAGCCTGGCGGACGTGATCGTCGGCCAGGATGCCGGGCACATCGCCGGCTTCTGGGCGCGCGCCTGGAAGGACATCAACTTCATCGGCCACCAAGGCGTGGCGGTGATGGGTATCTCCGCCATCGACGGCGCGCTGTGGGATGCGCTTGGCAAGGCGGCGGGGCTGCCGCTCTACCGGCTGCTCGGCGGTGCCCGGAACCGGGTGCCGGCCTACCATTCCGGCGGGCTCTGGCTCTCCTATTCCGTGGAGGAGCTGGTGACGGAGGCACAGGCTTTCGTCGCCCAGGGCTTCCGTGCCGTGAAGATGCGCCTCGGCAAGCCCGACCCGGCAGAGGATGCGGCGCGGGTGCGGGCGGTGCGGGAGGCGATCGGCCCCGGTATCGCCCTGATGGCCGATGCCAATCAGGGGCTGACTGAGGCACAGGCCATCCGGCTCGGCCGGATGCTCGAACCCTATGGCCTGACCTGGTTCGAGGAGCCCCTGCCCTGCTGGGACCTCGAGGGGCTGGCCCGCGTCGCCGCGGCGCTCGACACGCCCATCGCCAGCGGCGAGACCGAATACACGCGCTACGGCTTCCGCCGCATGCTCGATCTCCGCTCGGCCGACATCCTGATGCCCGATCTGCAACGCGCCGGCGGCGTCACCGAATTCATGCGCATCGGCCATATGGCGCAGAGCCACGATATCGCGGTCTCCAGCCATCTCTTCCCAGAGACCAGCATTCAGGTCCTCGGCGCGCTGCCAAATGCGATCTACCTGGAATACATGCCCTGGTTCTCGCGCCTTTATAATGAGACGCTGGAATTCGAGGCGGGCGAGGCCCTGGTCCCGGAACGCCCGGGCTGGGGCTTCACCCTGAACCGCGACTACATCCGCCACTTGCAGTCATCATAAGGACCGAGGCCGCCACGCCGTGGCCATCGCAACCGGAGGAAACACGCCATGAAGATCACCCGCCGTACCCTGGCCCTGGGCGGCAGCAGCCTCGCCGCCGGCGCCGCCCTCAGCGTGCCCCTGGCTACTCCCGCCCTGGCCCAGAACGAGCCGATTCGCATCGGCTGGCTCGCCGCCCTTACCGGCCCGAGCTCCGCCCCCGGCGTCGGCTTCAATCGCGGCGTGCTATTCGCTGCCGAGGCCATCAACGCCGCTGGTGGCGTGAAGGGCCGCCGGATCGAGATCATCACCCGCGACACCCAGGGCGATCCGACCAAGGCAGTGAACGCAACGCAGGAGATGATCAGCCAGCTCCGCGTCCATGCCATCTGGGGACCGACCAATTCCGGCGAATCCCTTGCCGTCACGGCCATCATGGCGCGGGCGAAGATGCCGAACATTCATCCCTGCGTCGTCGATTCCCTGATCGACGAGCGGCGCTACCCCAACGCCTTCCGCATCACACCATCCAACACCCAGTGGGACGATGCGGTGCGCAGCTACTGCCTGACCCGCGTCAAGGCCAAGAAGGTCGCGGTGATCGGCGACACCACGGGCTATGGCGTCAGCGCGGTGAACGCCTCGGTCGCCGCTTTCCAGCGGGACAAGGCAGAGGTGGTGTACAAGGCGAATATCGACGCCACCCAGCCGGACGTGACGCCGGACATGCTGCGCGCCCGCAACGCCGGGGCGGAGGCCATCGTCTTCTGGTCGGTGTCCACCGGACTGATCGCGCGGCTGCTCAACACCCGCGCGAACATGAACTGGGACGTGCCCTTCGTCGGCCACCCCGCCATGTCCTCCGGCGAGGTCGGCAGCCTGGTGGAGCGCCCGTCGAATTGGGAGAAGGTCTACGCCATCGGCTACAGAAGCTGCTCCTATGACGCCTCCGGCAACCTGCCGCCACGCACGGCGGAGCTGGTGCAGCGCCTCTCCGGCAAGGTGAACCTGCAAGACACGCTGCTGTGGTGGGTCGCCTCCGCGGTCGATGCCGTCCAGCTCATTGCCAAAGCGGTGGAGGCGACCAACTCGACCGCGAAGGAAGCGATTATTGAGTATTGGAACGGGCTGAAGAACTACCCCGGCTATTACGGTACCTACACCTACTCGCCGACGCAGCATAACGGCTACCCGACCGAGGAGGTCGTGATGTCCGCGGCGAACTCCGCGAAGAACGGCGCCTTCGCCCTGGCCCCGGGCTACTGAGCGGGCGGCGCGGGAGGGAACCGATGCTCGCTTCCATCATTGCCTCGGGGCTGGCGGTCGGCGCCGTCTATGCGCTGATCGGCATCACCTACAACACGATGTTCGCCACCTCCCGCGTCATGAGCTTCACCGCCGGGCAGCTCGGCATGCTCGGCGGTGTCTTCGGCTCGCTCTTCGCGCTGCGCCTGGGCCTGCCTATCTTGCCGGCCCTGGTGCTGACACTCGCCTGCTGCGCGCTGATCGGCGTGGTGACGGAAATCGTCGCCGTCCGCCCGGTGCTGAAGAGCCTCGACCAGCATCTCTACGTGCTGACCACCCTCGCCGTCGCGCTGCTGATCCAGCACACGACGGCGATGGAATGGAGCACCGAGCCGCAGCCCTTCCCCCGCGTGCTCGATCTCGGCAGCGGCATCTGGGACGAGAAATACTGGCTGCCTGTGGTTGTCTGCATCCTGACCATCCTCAGCCTCGAGTACCTCTACCGCTACACTCTGGTCGGGCGCGCCTTCGTCGCCATCGCCGAGGATAATTTCGCGGCTCGCGCCCTTGGCCTGCCGGAGCGCAACCTGCGCATCGCCAGCTATGCGCTTGCGGGTGCCATCGGCGCGCTGGCCGGCTTCGCCGGCGGGCAACTTCTCCTCGCCTTCTTCGCCAATGGGCCGCTGCTGAACTTCTACGGCTTCATCCCGGTGGCGCTGGGCGGGCTCGGCAATAACCGTGGCGCCGTCATCGGCGGCTTCCTGCTCGGCCTGTACCAGCAGGCAGCGAATTTCCTGGTCGGCGGCATCTTCTCCTCGGTCGCTGTCTTCACGCTGTTCATCATCGTCCTCCTCGCCGCGCCGCAGGGCATGTTCGGTGCGCAGGCGGTGCGGAGGGTCTGACATGGATGCGATGACCGAGACCGCACCGCCACGCACGGAAGCTGCGGCAAGGCTGGCGGGGCCGCTGACGCCGCTCTGGCCCTTCCTGCTGCTTCTCGCCATTGGCCTGGCCATGCCACTGACGGGCAATGAGTATTGGGGGCTGATCGTCACCCGCATGGCGATCTACTGGGTGCTGGTGGCCGGACTGAACCTCATCGTCGGCTATGCCGGGCAGCTCGCCATCGGCTATGTCGCGCTGCTGACCATCGGCGCCTACACCACCAGCGTGCTGGCCGCAGGCAATGTCCTCCCGCCGCTGCCGGCCTTCGCCGCGCTCGGCGTGGCAGGGCTGGCCGGCGCGGTGTTCGGCGTGGTGGTCGGCCTGCCAGCGCTGCGCCTGCGCACCTTCTACTTCGCCATGACGACGCTGGGCTTCGCCACCATCGTCACCCAGATCACACTGGCCTGGCAGGACGTGACCGGCGGCGGCATCGGCATCGCCGGCCCGATGCTGCCGGAGCCCCTCGATACCACCTGGGGCTTCCTCTATTTCTGCCTCGGCTTTGCCGCGCTCTGCACCTGGCTCACCGCCAACATCGCCCGCAGCCGCTTCGGCCGTGCCCTGGTCGCGGTGCGGGATGCGGAGGTGGCGGCGGAAGCCTCCGGTATCCACAAGCCGAAGCTGCTGGTGCTGGTCTTCATCCTGGCGGGCGCGCTGGCGGCCATGGCCGGCGGGCTCTTCGCCACGCTGCAGACCTACATCACCCCGGACGCCTTCACCTTCGACCTGTCGCTCCTCTTCTTCATCGCGGTGCTGATCGGCGGCCGCGGCTCCATCCTCGGCCCGCTGCTCGGCACGGTGATCCTGACCCTGCTGCCGGAGATCGCCGCGCCGCTCGCCGCCTGGTCCACCTTCCTCTATGCAGCGCTGCTGCTGGTCATCGTGCTCGCCATGCCAGGCGGCATCGCCGCGCTGATCGACCCGCGCAACCGGCGCAAGCTGCCGGAGCACCGGGTCATCACGCCACAGCCAACGGCGCTGGACGCGTTGCTCGGCCGGCGGGAGGTGCCGGCGTCGCTCACCCTCCGGGGCATCGTGCTTTCCTTCGGCGGGGTGCGCGCCATTGACGGCGTGGACCTGGAGGTGACGCCCGGCCAGGTACATGGCCTTATCGGCCCGAATGGCAGCGGCAAGACGACGACGCTCAACGTCATCTCTGGCTATTACCGGCCGGAGGCGGGCAGCATGGCGATCGGCCCGGCCCCCCTGCCAGCCGGGGAGCCGCAGGGCCGTGCCGGCCTGCGCATCGCCCGCACCTTCCAGACGCCAAGGCTGATCGGCGAGGCCTCGGTACTGGAGAATGTCATGATCGGCGGCACGACCGACGGCAGGGCGGGCTTCGCCGAGGCGCTGCTGGCCCTGCCGCGGCAGCGGCAGGAGGAGCGGGAATTCGAGGCCCGCGCCCGGCTGGCGCTGGAGGCGGTGGGCCTTGCCGGCCTGGCTGAGGTCCGCGCCGACCGGCTGCAGCACAGCGAGTTGCGCTTCATGGAGATCGCCCGCACGCTGATGCTCCGCCCTGCCTTCCTGCTGCTGGACGAACCGGCGGCGGGGCTCTCGACCGAGGAGATTCGCCGGCTCGGCGCGCTGATCCGCAGCATCAGCCGGCATGGCACCGGCGTGCTGCTGGTGGAGCATCACGCCGACCTCATCTTCGACATCTGCGATCAGGTGACCGTGCTCAATCTCGGCAAGGTCCTCGCAGCGGGAACGCCGGCCGAGATCCGGGTGCACAAGGAGGTCGTCAGTGCCTATCTCGGCGCCTGAGCGGAGCCTGCTGGAGGTCAGGGGCCTCGAGGCCGGCTATGGCAAGATCGCCGTGCTGCACGGCATAGATCTCGATATTGGCGCGGGCGAGGTGGTAGCCCTGCTTGGCCCCAATGGCGCGGGCAAGACGACACTGCTGCGCGCCCTCTCCGGCCTGCTGCCGGTGACGGCCGGCAGCGTGACCTTCGACGGGCAGGCGCTGACCAATGTCAGCCCGCGGGACGCCGCCCGCGCCGGCATGGTGCATGTCATCGAGGGGCATCGTATCTTCACCCAGATCTCGGTCGCCGACAATCTGGAGCTCGCCGGCTACGACCTGCCGCGCGGGGAGCGGGCGGCGCGGATCGAGGAGGCACTGGCCTACTTCCCCGAGATCGCGGCGAAGCGGCGGGACCGCGGCGGCGCACTGAGCGGCGGGCAGCAGCAGATGCTGGCCGTGGCGCAGGGGCTGGTGCGGCGGCCGAAGCTGCTGATGCTGGACGAGCCCTCGGCCGGCCTATCCCCCGTGCTGGTGGACCGCGTGCTGGGGGTGGTGCGGGAGCTCTGCGCCAAGGGCACCTCGGTGCTGCTGGTGGAACAGCTCATCGAGAAGACCCTCGCCGTCTCCCACCGCGTCTATGCCATGGCGCAGGGCCGCATTGTGCTGACGGCCGATGCGAAGGAGGAGGACCTGCCGTACCGGCTGGAGCGGGCCTATTTCGGCCAGGATGTGCCGACGGCACTGCATGCCTGACGGGCGGTGGCCCGCTTCGGGGAGAGCGCGGCAAGTGCGATCCGCTGGTGGGCGTTGGAGCGCGAGACGGGCTTAGTAGCGCCGGGTCGCTTAGTGGTGTCGGCGGCGGCCGAATATTAGGCCAAGCGGGGCAGCAGCAGAGTCGGCCACAGCGAAAAGCGGCGCTGTGTCCTTGCCTGTGTCTCCACCCCGGGGGGCGGCATCCGCCCCAACGCAAGCTCCACCTCACTCGATGCCAAGGGTGGTAAGAAATCTCTGCATCAGGCCACTAGCGAGGGGCGCAGGCGGCACTCCCCTCGCCCGGCCTGCCAGTCTAAGCCGCTGCGGGCTGCAGCTTCGCCTGCGGCGTGAGAAGCTGGAGCGCTACCAGCGGGCAAATGACCCGGCGGTCGAATCTGTCCGAGGCGAAGTCGAGGATGACGCCGTCGAAATCGCCGCCATCGGAGAAGCCGTACTGCACCTGCAAGGTCACCTGGAACAGCATGGTCGCGCCGGCCGGGACGGGAATCAGGCTGGCACTCAGCCCGAAGGGCTGGAAATCGAAGGACTGAACCTTGATGTCGGGATCACTGAACAGACCACCACCATGCGCCTCCAGATTGGCCACCTGCACGTACTGGCTGGGCTGGAAATAGGGAAAGGGCGTCTGGGCGTTGCTCTTGTTGGTTATGGGATCGGTGCCCCAACCGCTCCAGCGCATTAGGGTCAGGAAGGCACTCAGATTCAGCCAGTTCCTGTGGCCGGAGAAGATGCCGGTATCGGCCATGACCTCGGCGAAGCCGTTGAGCGTGAGCGAGGTCGAGACATTGATGACCGCTGCAGCTTGCGAGGGATTGGTCCAGAGGAAGTAGAAGATGAATTGGGTGTTGTCCGAGCCTGAATTCCGGTCGCAACTGATCTTGACCGAGCTGTTCAGCGCTTCGTAATGGACATTGCCGAACATGTCCTCGGGACGCGGCATTTCCCAGATCAGGAAGGGCTTGTCGAGAACCATGAAGCTCGGTTCGAAGGGCAGCGACAGCATGTCGAGCGCTTTGCGCTGATAGGCCACGCCTTGGGCGAAATCGGCCCGGGCCTGATCGAGCCCGATGGCCTGCTTGGCCAGTTGAGCGGAGAAGAGTCGGCGCTGCTCGGCTTGGCGTCGCGCTGCCAGCTGGTTGAGATGCTGCAGCGGCAGGCCGGCCTTCTCGGCCCAGGCGGTGAGTAGGCTGCGGCCTTTCCGCTGCTCGTGTAGGACGGCGGGCGATCTCAGCGGGGTCATAGGATGCGGCAGGCGATGCCGGCCAAGCGCGGCTGTGACGCGCTTGACCTCTTCCGGATCGATCGATGACATAAAGCCTCCAGGAGCGTGCGGAACCCGCCGCGGTAGGTAGCGGCACCGACCAGCCTGAGGCCCCAGGTGCATCGGTGCTGTGAACTGGTTCACAGATTCAGGCTAGGATATGAATTTGCGGGAAGGTTCACACCATCTGCCGCCTCCTCGGCCTCGATCAGGGTGGTGCTGCGGGGCCGGGCGGGCCCCATTGGCGCATCCGTTGTTGTGGTGCGCTTGCGCCATTTGGCAACCGTCTGCGGGTCGGCGCTTGCGCCGCTTGGAGCTCGGCTCCAACTCGCGGCGTCGTGTGGGCTGAGCCGTGAAGACCTGCCACCATAGGACATCCTCCTACTTGCGGGAGAACGCACCACCACACCCCGAAACTGCCCAACCAGGAGTTGACGGTACCCACGTGCAGAGCTTTTGATCGTGGCGGTCTCCTTCGCGGCTCTGACCGTTTCCCGCTTACCTCACTGGGTATGCAGTGAAGATGTAATCCTTTGCCGCCACAGTCGTATGGCAGGCGTGTCCGCAGGCAGTGCCGCTCACGGATGGCCTGAAGGTGTCAGATCCTGCATCGTAAGAAAACTGGACATAAGCCCATCCGGCGGTGTCAGGGAACCTCTGGGAATCCTTCTCGATGAACGAAACCGATCTCAGGACGCCCGGCACCGTTACTGAATAGGGTGACTCAGCGCTCCTTTGTTGGGCCCACTCGATTTTCACGATCATGGAGCCTTCGGGGAAAGGCCTGCCATTGCCGGGGACGCCTGCCCTATAGGCATCAATCATCGCAGGATTAGCGGCGATAACCTTTATCCCACTATCAGTCGCACTTACGGCGACAAACTGCCAAGTCTCATACCCACGGAATTCAGCAAACGACAGCCCATCCGGCACTGTCACCGTGAACCTGTCCTGTGCCGCAAGGCCGATGCCTGCGATGACAGCGGAGGATAGCGCAATCGCCAAGGCCATGATGCTGTTGCTTTTCATAGCCGTTTCCTCCCTTGTATTCGCCAGCCATTGCTGCCCCTTTCGCCAAGCCACTCCTCCAGGTGATCCGAATGGAAGCATACCGGGACGCGCGACATGGATGGCCGCCCGGAAGGCGTCACAGGAAAACAAGACTACGCCGTGTGCGCGTCCAACCGCAATGGCGCAGGTGGACGGGTCTTCCGAGCCTTGTTCATCCGAGGTGCTGCAATCCGGCCGGGCGGACCGCAGCAAGCTTGGCTCCCGTACTGAAACTCCGATTTCTGTACCAAGTCTGGAGGAAGCGCAGTGGGAAGCAAAGGCTATAAAAAAGGCCGGTCCCGCCCTTCTTGCCCAGCGGAGCCAAATTAGGTGATATCCGCTCTTTGGAAGGTAAGCAGCGCGCTTGGGCGTCCAACTTGGGCGCAGAGCGGACACTGGGAACAGCAATCATGCGGCATCCACGGGCTGTGCGTTCGCCAGGGTGCCCCGGATCTCCATAACTGCGCTGCGGGCGGCCCGCGTGACCTCGGCGAGGCGTTGGGAATGGCCGTGGTTACCACCGAGGAGAGCTACACCTCACAGACGAGCTTCGTGAGAGGTGACAAACTGGAAGCCTACGCGGAGAAAAAACAAGACGGTTCCACCCCCTCCCCCCGTCCTGCGGACGGGCCAGCGCTCATCGGTGGACCGCAACTGGCTCCGCCACAAAAACCGGAATGCCCACTGGCAGTGGGTGCAAGCCGACGTCAACGGCGCCTTCAACATCATCCGCAAGATCTCTCGCGCCTTCGCCTACCATACTGGCCTGACGTTGAAGTTCACCCTCTTCCGCCTCAGCCCCAGATCGGGCGTCCCGCCCCTCGCTCTGGCTAGACCAGTGCCAGACCAACCTGAAAATTGCGATCTCCGGCGTACTGGCGGCGCCGACCACAATTTTTTTGTGGAGCAAGCCAAATCGGATCCTGTCCCACCACCGCGTCCGCATCGAGCATGTCTTTGCCCGGCTAAAGATCTTTCGGATTGTGAATTGTGAAACATGCCCACCGTGCCGAACTCGATCAGCACTCGGTGAGCGCCGCTCCACCCGTGGCGCTTGCTGAACCGGCCGGCCGTGGTGCAGGCTTCATCATCGCAGGCGCGATCGGGGAGGAGACTGCGATGGCCAAGGCAACGCTGATCCGCAACGCCGACTGGGCGGTGGTCTGGGACGGCACGTCCCACCGCCATGTGTATCGCCGCGGCCTGGACCTGCTGCTGCGGGATGGCCGCATCGCTGCCATCACCACGCACGATCCCTCCGTGCCACCGCCCGCTGACGCGGAGGTGGTGGAGGGGCGCGGCCTGCTGGCCATGCCTGGCCTGGTGAACGTTCACACCCATCCGACCACTGAGCCGGGCCTGCGCGGCATCCGCGAGGACCATGGTGTCCCCGAGCAGCAGATGACCGGCCTCTATGAGCGCATGCAGGCCCTGCACCTGGACGAGGCCGGACGGCAGGCGGCGATGCGCCTGGCCTATGCCGAGCTGATGTCGGCCGGCGTCACCAGCGTGGTGGACCTCTCCGCCCCCTTCCCCGGCTGGCTGGATGTGATGCGGGAGAGCGGCCTGCGCGTCTGGGCCGGGCCCGGCTATGCCAGCGCTCGCTGGGGCATGACCGCGCCGCAGAGCGTGACCTGGGAATGGGACCCGGCCGCCGGCCGCCGCGGCTTTCAGGCAGCGCAGGCGATCATGGATGAGGCGGAGAAAGACCCCTCCGGCCGCCTCTCCGCCATCGTCTTCCCGGCGCAGATCGACACGGTGGAGGAAGGGCTGTTGCGCGATTCCATCGCCCTGGCCGAGGATACCAGCCGGCCCTTCACCACCCATATCGCCCAGGCGGTGGTGGAGGTGCGGGAGATGATCCGCCGTCACGGCGCCACTCCGATCCAATGGGCCGCCGGGCTCGGCCTGCTGACGCCGCGCAGCATCCTGGGCCATGCCATCTTTACCGACGACCATCCCTCGGTCGGCTGGCATGGCTCGCGCGACCTGGCGCTGATGGCGGAGCATGGGGTGGCCGTGGCGCATTGTCCCAGCCCCTTCGCCCGCTACGGCGAGCATCTGCGCCATTTTGGCCGCTATGCCAGGGCCGGGGTGCGGATGGCGCTGGGCACCGATGTGGCGCCGCACAACCTGATCGAGGAGATGCGCCTCGCCCTGCTGCTGGCGCGGGGCGTAGCGCATGACTTGGCCGCCGCGGATACGGCGGCGGTGTTCCACGCCGCGACGGCAGGCGGGGCGGAGGCGCTGGGGCGTCCCGATCTCGGCCGGCTGGCGCAAGGCGCCAAGGCCGACCTCGTGCTGGTGGATCTGGCGCATCCGCTGATGTCGCCGCCGCGCGATCCGCTGCGCTCCCTGGTGTTCCACGCCGCGGACCGCGCAGTGCGGCGCGTCTATGTCGATGGGCGTGCGATCTATGCCGATGGCCGGCCGCTGCACCTCGATGTGTCAGAGGCCGCGGGGATCCTGGCGGAGAGCCAGGCGCGCATGCTGCGTGACGCCGCGAATCGGGACTATGCCGGGCGCGACGGCGACGCGATCGCACCACTGTCTCTGCCTGTGCTGTAGCTGGCGCTATACCTTCTCGATGTTCCAGTAGAACAGCGCCGGGCCGGGCAGCAGGCCGCGCAGGTTGCGGCGATAAGCGATGGCGCTGCGGTACTGGCCCAGCGGGATGTAGGTGGCGACGTCCAGGTGCAGCCGCTCCAGCTCCTTCAGGAGCTGCCGGCGCTTTGCCGGATCGGTCTCGAGGCTCCATGCACGGGTCAGTTCGGGCACCCGGCGGTCGCAGGGCCAGCCGAACCAGGCATCCTCGCAATGCCGCGCGAAGGTATTCAGCAGCGGGTTGGAGATGCCGGTGATGGTGGCGTTGGTGACGAAGATGTTCCACCCGCCCTGCTGCGGCGGCGCCTTGGAGGCGCGGCGCTGCACCAGCGCGCTCCAGTCCATTGCCTGCAGGTCCACGGTGGCGCCTATGTGCCGCAGCGTGTCCGCCACTACCAGCGCGCCCGGATGCAGCGTGGCGTTGTCGGCAGGGTCCATGACCACGATCGGTCGCCCGTCATAGCCGGCGGCGCGGAACATCTCCGCCGCCCGCGGCGCGTCCTTCGAGGGCCAGCCGAGTTCGACGAATTGCGCATCCTCCTCCGGCGCGCAGCCGAAGATGGCGGCGCATTCCCGCCATGGGGTCCGGTCGCCGACCGTCGCCTGCATGAAGTCGGACTGGCGGATGGCGGCCATCAGCGCCCGCCGCGCCTCCACCCGGTCGAAGGGTGGGTGCAAGCTGTTCATCACCGCGAAAAGCACATAGCCGAGCGGGTCGTTCGGTGCCACCACCACGCCCTGCGCCCGCGCGAGCATCGGCAACAGATCCGGCGCCGGGGATTCCAGCAGGTCGAATTCTCCGGTCAGCAAACCGTTGGCGGCGGTCGCGGCATCCGGCGTGTAGAGCGATTCCACTCGGTCCAGCTTTGCCACCTTGCCGCCGGCGGCCTGGCTTGCCGGCTCCGGGCGCGGGATGTAGCGGGCGAAGCGTTCGTAGACCACCTTCACGCCGGGTACCCATTCGTTCCGTAGGAAGCGGAAGGGGCCGGAGCCGATCACCTCCGTGATCTGCTGGTCGGGCGGGGTGCGGGCCAGGCGCTCCGGCATCATGAAGGGCACGTTGCTGTCGATCTTGCCCAGCGCTTCCAGCACAAAGCCAACCGGCCGCTTCAGGCGCAAGCGGAAGGTCCGGTCGTCGGCCGGCTCCAGGCTTTCCGTCACCGCCATCAGCGCGCGGCCCATGCCATCCCGCGCGCCCCAGCGGCGGATGGAGGCGGTGCAATCGGCGGCGCGCACCGGCGTGTCGTCGTGCCAGAGCAGGCCGGGGCGCAGGCGGAAGGTCCAGCTCAGCCCGTCGCCGCTGCTCTCCCAGCTCTCCACCATCTGCGGCTGCGGCCGGTTCCTCGCATCCAGGGCGAAGAGCGTGTCCCAGACCAGATATGCGTGGTTGCGGGTGATATAGGCCGTGGTCCAGATCGGATCGAGTGCGCGCAGATCCCCGATCGGGACGGAGCGGATGATCCTGCGCGGATCCTGGGCCATGGCCCGCCGCGCAGCGGCCGAGAGCAGCGCCGGGGCGGCAAAGGCGGTGCGAAGCATCTGCCGACGGTGGAAGGGCATCTTCGGCTCCTGTCCAGACTGCGCGGCGGAAGCCTAGAGCCGGCGCGACGCGGATTCCAATCGCGATCTGCGGTCAGGGCGGCGGCGCGAAGCCCGGTGGCACCGGCAGGTCCGGCCGCTCCGCGAAGAGCCGTGCCCAGGCGCGCCGGGCGATGCGGTCGGCCTCTCGGATGATCGCGTCCTCGTCCATGGTCAGCACGCGGCCCTCCTGCATAATCCAGCGCCCGTCCACCATCACGGACTCAACATCCGCCGCCTGGCCTTGATGCACGAAGGCGGAAAGGATGTTCACGCGCGGCACCAGATGTGCGCGATCGGTACGCACCAGGATCAGGTCGGCGCGGTTGCCCGGCGCCAGCCAGCCGCCATCCGGCACACCCATGGCGCGGTAGCCGTTGCGGGTGGCCCAGCGCAGTGCCTCTTGCGGCGTCGGGCTTCGGCCGTCCTCACGGCGCACGCGCTCCATGAACAGACCAGTGCGCATCACCTCCACCATGTCCTCGGCCATGTTGTCGGAGCCCATGCCGATATTGCAGCCCTCCGCTTCCAGCACGGAGATGCGCGGGGAGAGGCCGCGGCGCGCGGCGATAGCGGAATTGAAGGCAACCGAGGAGCGGGCGCGGCCAAGCAGCCGTTCTTCCTGGTGTGCCATGCAGCGGCAATGCGCGGCGACCAGCCGATCGTGCAGGAAGCCGACATCCGCCAGGTATTCCGTGGGCAGCATGCCGCGATGCGCCTGCACCGCCGCGACCTCGCCCCAGATCTGGTTGAGATGGACGGTGCAGAGCGTGTCCAGCTTCTGTTGCAGATCCCGCAACCGGCGCAGCAGGCCGGGCGAGCACATGTCCGGTGCCCAGGCGGCGACGGCGACGGTGATGCGGCCATTCTCCGCGCCGTGCCAGCGCGCATGCAGCCGGGCGATGCGTGCCATCCCTTCTTCGGCCAGCCGCTCCGAGGGCTCGAAGGGGCTGGGATCACCGATGCCGGCGCCCGCGCGGTCCCAGGCGCGCTCCGCCAGCACCATGCGCAGTCCGGTCGCCGCCATCTGCGGCGCATAGCCCTCGATGCCGATGCCGTCTTCCAGCAGCGCCGTGGTGCCGCTGCGGATCGCCTCCAGCGCGCCGAGCTGGCACATCACCGCATTCTCCTCCGCCGAGAGCACCGGCAGTGGCAGCGGCGCGAGGCCGCCGCAGAAGGGCGGACGGTGCGGCGGGGAGGGATCCTCGTAAATGCCGCGGGCGAGGGTCAGGCCAAGATGGGTGTGGAGATTGCCAAAACCCGGCAGCACCGCGCGATCACGTCCATCCAGCTCCTCGGCGCCGGGATAGCGTGCACGGATGGCATCATTCGGCCCCATGGCGAGGATGCGTCCGCCTTCCAGCGCGATGGCCGCATCGTGATGGACGCTGCCGGCATCGTCGGCAGTGACGAGGGTGGTGCTGTGGATCACCAGCGGCATTGGATGCCTCCAAGAGATGCCATGCCCATGCGGATCCGGCCGGTGCCGTGATGGCGGTGGACAGCGGCGCGCGATACCGAACCGCTCATCCGCCGCTTTCATGCGCTGCAGGCCTGTGTAGGATCAGATGCCGTTTCCGTATCCGCCGCAAGTCGGTTCGGCATCCAGAGCTGTGATCCGCCCTCTCTTCCGGGCGATTACAGCGACATTCATGACGAATAGGTTTCAATCCGAAGCTGCGCATTCCAATCTGCGGCCCGTCAAAGGCGAAACTGTATCGGATGCCTCCATTTTTGGTATATATGGTGCGTTCCACGGTGTGGTGTCGAACTCGATCGGCCTATCGTCGAGGAGCCACTCGGGGCCGCCGCGGTGGTTCAGCGCATAGCGGATCGCCTTGGCGGTCGGGCTACCACCCGGCAGGCGGGCGAGCTGCGCGGTGAACCAGGTGAACAGGTCCTCGACCAGCGCGGCTCTGCGCCTTCCGGATGGCCCGGCAGATCTCCGCTGGCTGGCCGCGGACCTTCACCTCGACGGCATAAAGGGCGGCAATGCGCTGCAGGGCTTTGGTGGCGATCGGCGCAGTCTTGCCCTTCGCCAGTCGCCAGCTCGATGAACTCCCGCGGGGCATGGCTCCAGCAGAATGCCAGGGTGATCGCGCTGTTGGCCGCAGCCAGGGTCTTGTAGGCCGTGTAGCCGTCGCACTGCAGGATGCCCGTGTAGCCGGCCAGCAACGCCTTGGGATGCCGGGCGCCGCGGCCCGGTGCGTAGTGGAACAGCACCGCCGGCGAGTCCGCGCCGCCCCAGGGCCGATCGTCGCAGACAATCGCCCAGGCAAAGCCCTTCCTGGTCTGGCCACGGCCGGGGTCGAGCACCGGCATCATGGTCTCATCCGCGAACCGCCGCGGCGAGGCCAGCAGGAGCTCGTGCATCCGACGCACGGCACCAGCTCCAGGGCGGCCGTGCCGGTCCAGGCGGCGCTTTGCCTGCTGCTCCCGCAGCGCCAGCGACTGCTTGTCTCCTTCGGCGGCGTTAGCGGCCAGCGTCGCCTCAATCTCCTCGAAGGCGAACAGCAGTTGTTCCTCGGACAGCTGCTCCGACTTCCGCCCGAACTGCCGCGCTTCATCTTCACCAGCAGGTGCTGCAGTTGCTCGTTCCGGGAGGCCAGTGCGTCCCGCTCTGCCTAGGCTGCCAGCAGCAGTGCGCGGCGCCGCAGGACCCTTCGGCAGTGTCGGCATGTCGTCCTCCGCAGTACGCATCGTGATCCAGGTCTATGCAGGAACGCTCGGCGTGGGAATCTCCCGCGTTGCCTGCACCCGCCACCAGTCGATCCCGTCGAAGAGCGCGGCAAATTCCACCGGCGCCAGCCGCATCACTCCGTCCACGATCGGTGGCCAGCGGGACGCGCTGCCCTCCAATTGCTTTCAGATCAGGTACAGGCCACTGCCGTCCCAAATCGGGATCTTCACCCAGTCCGCCTGCTTGCACCGGAATACCAGCACCACACCCGAGATTTAGGTTCTCGCCCAGGACCTCGGCTGCGAGCGGCACCAGACCACGGGTTCCCCTGCGGAAATCCACAAGCTTGGTCACCAGCAGGATCCGTGTACCAGCTGGCGGCGCGATTATGCCGCCAACGCTCGAATCGCCGGCAACACGGCAGCCAGCAGCGCCATGTCGGTGCCCAGCGCGACGCGCAGCACGGCGCCCGCCAGCTTAATCTCGATCGACGCCGCAGGGCGGGTCGGGTTCAAGGAACTCGACTACAACGGTTCAGGTGCAGCCGCCGGAACCTCCGACACGATCGGCATGAAGTCCAGCGGTGCCGTCGCCCGGTGCCACATCTCGCGTCGCCAGCGAACACCTGTTGCGGACAAACCTGCCAGCGACGCGCAACCTCGCTGCTTCCGATTACCCACATTTCGGCTCTGCTCGGGCCCTGGGTGGCACGATCTGGAGGTATGCTGCTGCAGCTGACGGCGAGATCGTGTGGCGTGAGGCTGCGATGTCGGGCACGAATGGGCAGATGGGTACTGGACCTCCCCCTTTTTCGGTGGACACCGCTGCCAAGGAGGAGCGAGGTGTCCCAAAGACCGGTAAAGCGAGACGGACCTTCACGGACGAGTTCAAGGCGGAGCCAGTAACGCTGCTGGAGAGCAGCGGCCGGCCGCGACAGCACTGGCGGCGGCTCCGGCGGGCAACACCGCCATGTCCCCGGCGCCGACCCCCGATCAGGCCGAGATCCGCCGCCTGCGCCGGAAACTCGAGCGCGTGCAGATGGAACCCGATTTTTAAAAAGAAGGCCATCGGCATCTTCTCGGGTCCCGCGAGATGAGGTTCCACTTCATCGATAAACGCCGCCAAATCTTCCCAGTCCGGGTCCTGTGCGAGGGGCTCGAAGTCTCGTCGGCCGGCTACTACGCTTGGCGCAGGCGGCCGGAGATCCGCCGCGTCCACCGCTGCAGCCGCAGCCGCTACGGCAGCCCAGGTGTGCACGCTGCTTTGCGCGCCGAGGGGGTCCGGACCGGACGGCACCGGGTCGCGGGCCTCATGCGCTGGCACCGCATCGCCGCGCGCCGACCCCGACGCAGTCGGCCGCGCACCACCGGCAGCCGGCACCTCCTTCCGGTCGCCCCAACCTGCTGCAGCGCCAATTCACGGCCGCGACGCCGAACCAGGTGTGGCTGGTCGGCCTGACTGTTCGGGACAGTGCCCCGAACCCGAACCAGCGAGGGCTGGCTGGACCTGGCCGTCGTCCTGGACCTGTTCAGCCGCATGGTGGTCGGCTGGGCAATGGCGGAGCACATGCGCGGAGAGCTGACGCTCGCCGCGTTGAACATGGCCATTGCACGCCAGCGGACAAGCCGAGGGCTGACCCATCATTCGGACCGCGGATCGCAATACGCTGCGACGGCCTACCGGGCGGCACTCGCCAGCATCGGCGCGCACTGCTCCATGAGCCGTAGGGGGGATCCTTTCGACAACGCGCCGATGGAGAGCTTCTTCAAGACCCTCAGGGCCGAACTCGCCGACGATGCCAACTATGCCACCCATGCCGAAGCGCGCCGCGACGTGTTCGCCTTCCTCGAGGCCTGGTACAATCGCCAGCGTCTTCATTCAGCAATCGGCTACATCACCCGTATCCCTCCGGTGACGGCCGCCTACCCCTGTTGTGGTGAACCTGCCTTGGTTCCTACGGGCGTTCTTTGGAGCGCGGTTAAGGACGGAGGTGGGT
>Ga0207747_1000493_pt1 | contig 44245 bp, 48 predicted proteins | sample HigsolmetaGSP11D_FD_184839 | JGI IMG/M metagenome (GOLD analysis project Ga0207747, IMG submission 184839) | High solid enriched microbial communities from the Joint BioEnergy Institute, USA - SP1-1-D (SPAdes) | ecosystem: Engineered > Bioreactor > SSF (Solid state fermentation) > Aerobic >...
CAACTTGGGCGCCGTCACCCCCCCTACCCCGCCCCCTTCACCTCCGGCACGTCGATCATCCCCTTCTCCACCCCCCACATCGTGGCGATGGTGCGGTACTCCCCGGTGACCATGAGGTGCTCGAGCGCCCGCCGCAACGCCTCGGCCAGCCCGGAACCCTTGGCCACCGGCCACCCGTACGGGGCGGGATCGAAGATCTCGCCGGCCGGCTCCAACGCCCCGGCCGAAAGCTTCACAGCGAACCCGGTCACCGGCGAGTCCGCGGTCATCGCGTCGATCTCCCCCGCCATCAGCGCCTTGGTCACCTCGTCCTGCCCGGTGAACACCACCTTCTCGATCGGCGGCAGCCCGGCGGCCACGCAGGCGTCACTCTTGGCGGGCAGCTCGGTCGTCTCGTGGATCACCCCGAACGCCACCCCCACCCGCAGCCCGCAGGCGGCGTCGGGATGCACCCCGGTGCCGGCGCGCCGCGCCCACAACGTGCCGGCCTGGAAGTAGGTGACGAAGCCGACCTCCTGCTCCCGGGCCGGGGTGTCGGTGATCGAGGACGCCCCGACGTGGAAGTCACCGGCCCGCACCGACGGGATGATGCCCTCGAAGGCGGTCTCCCGGTAGTCCGGCTCCAGCCCGAGCACCCGGGCCACCGCGTTCATCAGGTCGATGTCGAACCCGACGATCTCGCCGTCGGAGTTCTTGAACTCGTTCGGGGCGTAGGGCACGTTCACCCCGATCACCAGCCGGCCGCCGGCGCGGATCTCGGCGGGCACCAGATCGGCGATCTCCGCCACCGCGCCGAGCGCGGTGTGCGCCGGCGCGGACCCGGCGGACACGTCGACCAGGTTCGGGTCGCCGTGCCGCCCGGACGAGCCGAACCACTGCCAGGCGCCGACCGCCCCGGCCGCGGCCAGCACCGCGGCCACACCGGTCACCGCCAGCACCCGCCGCGACAGCCGCCTGGTGACCCGCGCCCGGTGCCGCGACCGCCCGGTGATCGTGCCGCGCACCGGGGTCTGCAGCGCGCGGCGCGCGGCGGCGGCCAACTCCCCCGCGCTCTGGTACCGGGCGTCCGGCTTCTTGGCCATGCCGCGGGCGATCACCTTGTCGAACGCCGCCAGCCGCGGGTCGGTGTCGGACGGCCGCGGGATCGGCCCGGTGACGTGCCCGGCGATCTGCTGCTCGAGCGTCTCGGCCGGGTACGGCCGCGCGCCGGTCAGGCACTCGTAGAGCACGCAGGTCAGCGCATAGATGTCGACCCGGTGGTCGAGCTGCCCGCCGGAGAACCGCTCCGGGGCCATGTAGGCCAGCGTGCCGAGCGTGCTGCCGGCGGTGGTCAGCCCGGGGTCGCCGGCGCTGCGGGCCAGCCCGAAGTCGATGAGATAGACGAAGTCGTGCTCGGCGATGAGGAAGTTCGACGGTTTGACGTCGCGGTGGATGAGCCCGGCCGCGTGCGCCGCGTCGAGGGCCATCGCCACCTGTTCGACGATCGACACCGCGAAGGCCGGGTCGAGTGGCGCCTCCCCGTCGGCGAGCATGGTGCCGAGGTTGCGACCCTCGATCAGCCGCATGTCGAGGTAGAGCCGCCCGTCGATCTCGCCGAACCCGTGGATCGGCACCACGTGCGGGTCGTTGAGCCCGGCGGCGGCCTGCGACTCGCGCCGGAACCGCTGCTGGAACGTCTCGTCCTGCGCCAGGTTGGCGGGCAGCACCTTGAGCGCCACGACCCGGTCCGTCCTGGTGTCGTAGGCGCGGTACACCTCGCCCATTCCGCCGCGGCCGATCAGCTCCTGCAGCTGATACCGCCCGAATGGCGTCGCATCCACCGTGTGTGCACTCCTCGACTGCGGCCAGCCGGTGTGTCGCTAGAAGCTACCGCACCCGTGCCGGGTTGTCGCAGCGTAACCCCACCAACCGACCCTCACCGCCGGCCGTACCGTTGCCGGTTCCGCAGCCGGCCGCACCGACCTACCGTGGGACCATGAGCACCGTCGTCCTGTCGCATCCGCCGGCGCCGCTGCTGCGCGTCGCCAATCCGGTGATCACGCTGCTGCTGCGCACGCCGCTGAGCCGCTCGGTCGGCCGCGACTTCATGGTCGTCGCGGTCACCGGCCGCAAGTCGGGCCGGCGCTACACCATCCCGGTCAGCGCCCACCACCTCGACGGCACCTTGTACGCCATCACCAACGCCGCCTGGCGGTACAACTTCCGCGGCGGCGCCGACGCCGAGATCACCCACCGCGGCACCACCACGACGATGCGGGGCGAGCTCATCGGCGATCCCACCGAGGTGGCCCAGCTGTGCCGGCGCAGCGTGCTCGCCTACGGCCCGTCGCGCGCCGCGTTGCTGCTGGGGATGAAGTTCACCGGCGGCACGCCGACCGTCGAGGACTTCGCCGAGATCGCCACGCGCGAGCACCTCGCCGCGATCCGGTTCACCGCGCCCGCCTAGACCGCGCCGCTAGGCCCGCAGCGCGAGCAGCCAGTCGCACCACGCGTCGATTCCCTCGCCGGTGCGGGCGCTCGCCTCGATCACCCGCACCCCGGGGTTGACCTTCTCGAGGTTGGCGTAGAACAGGTCGAGGTCGTAGTCCAGGTGCGGGATCAGGTCGATCTTGTTGACCACGACGAGGTCGGTGGAGCGGAACATCACCGGGTACTTCAGCGGCTTCTCCTCGCCCTCGGTCACCGAGTAGACCATCGCGCGGGCGTGCGCGCCGACGTCGAACTCCGCCGGGCACACCAGGTTTCCGACGTTCTCGATGATGAGCAGGTCGAGGTCGGCCAGCGGCAGCCGGGGCAGCGCCGAGCGCACCATCGGTGCGTCGAGGTGGCACTCCCCGCCGAACCCGTCGGCGGTGTTGATCAGCGCCACCGCCGCGCCGAACCCGGACAGCCGGTCGGCGTCGATGCTGGTCTCGATGTCGCCCTCGACGATGCCGATGCGCAGTCGGTCGTGCAGCCGTTCCAGGGTGCGGCGCAGCAGGCTGGTCTTACCGGCCCCCGGCGAGGACATCAGGTTGACGGCCGTCAAACCGGCGGTGTCGAAGTCGCGCCGGTTGGCCGCGGCGGTCTGGTCGTTCTCGTCGAAGATCCGCTCGAGCACAAGCACCCGCTCGGTGCCGGTGGCGTAGCCGGAGTGGTCCCCGTGCTCGTGGGTGTGATCATGCGGATGATCGTGGTCGTGGTGATGGTGGTGGTCATCGCCGTCGTGGCGATGGAAGCGGCCCATGGGTCAAACCTCCGCGAGTTCCAGTGAAGTGATGAGGAATTCGTCTCCCTCGACCAGGTCGACCCGGCTGCCCGGGCAGGTGCTGCAGGCCAGCACGAACTCGTCGAGGACCTGCTCGCGCCCGCAGGTGCCGCACCTGATCTTCGCCGGGATCCGTTCGATCTCCAGCTGCGAGCCGGCCAGCTCCGAGGACTCGGTGACCAACGACCAGCAGTAGGCGAGCGTGTCGGGGACGATCTGCCGCATGGCGCCGATGCGGACCCGCACCGTGCGCACCTCACGACCGGCGGCGTGCTTCTGCACGATGCCGATCATGGCGTTGCAGATCGAGAGTTCGTGCATCGGCGCCCTCCTCAATCCGCGCTCGACCATACACGGGTCGAACGGCGAAACCTACTGTCGCAGCGTCTCCGACGGCGTCTGACGCCACCGCTTTCGGTACTCCTGGGAGAAGCTGCCCAGGTGGGTGAACCCCCACCGGGTGGCCACCTCGGTGACCGTCACCCCGTCCGACGGCAGCGCGTCGGCCAGCTCGTCGTGCACCCGCTCCAGCCGGCGTTCCCGCACGTAGGCCATCGGCGACATGCCCAGCTCGTCGTGGAACCCCTGCTGCACCGAGCGCACGCTCATGTGCACCGCCTTGGCGATCGACTCCACCGTCAGTTTCTCGGCCAGGTGGGCGTCGATGTACTTGATCGCCTCCTGCACCACCCGTTTGCCCGGTCGTGACACCGGGCGCACCAGCTCCTCGTGGTAGCTCGACGGCTGGATGTAGAGCAGGCTGTTCATCACCAGCTCCTCCACCCCGCTGATGCCGCGGCCCTGCTGCACCAGCGAACCGGAGTGGTAGACCTCGGTGTGCAGCAGCTGCACCGCGGCGTGCCAGCGCACCGCCGGGTCGGTGGCCAGGTCGAACTCGGGGTGGAAGGTCAGCGGCTTGGTCAGCCGCCGGCCGCGCAGCCGGGTGAGGTACTCGCGCAGCGCCGGCTCCTCGATGCGGATGAGCAGCTGCGGGGAGTCCTCGTCGAGCTCCATCGTCAGCGAGCCCTCCGGATTGGTCACCAGTGCCCGGATGGTGTTTGCCTCGAAGCGGTGGTCCCGGTGTTCGCAGATCGCCCGGCCGTTCATCGGCATGTGCACCGCGTAGTAGGCACCGAGCGTGGGGATCTCGACCACCGCACGGACGTGCAGGTCCAAATACAGCATGCTGACATTGCGGAACCGCACTCCGTGCATCGTTGCAGCAAACTCGTTCGGACCGTCGGGCAAACTGATCCGGCAGGGGGCGAGCGCGCGGCCGACCAGGGTGACGGCCTCGCGGAGCTGCTCGGTGTAGAAGATCTCGTGATTTGCCAACGCAGGCGGCACCCCGCGGGAGCGGATCTTGCGGCGGACCGGGTTGTCGGTCCGGTGGATGTCGATGAAACCCAGTCTGGTCAGGCGGGACACGATCGAACTCCCAAGTAAGGCAAGGCTAAGCTCGCCACTGTGCGAGGGAACTGCGCGACGATCATTCAAGACTCCCGGACCTATTGAGCGCATCTGCGCACACAGTTTTGCGCATTTCCGACAGTGATTGCGCGAAACCGATAGGCGTGCCCGATCCCCTCCGATACGGTGTGGGCGACGACACACCGGCAAAAGGAGGGCATGTGTCCGCACCAACGTCGGTCATCACGAGCAACGGGGACGGCGAACTCCTCGACGACTCCCCGGGCGATGCCCTGGCCCAGCGCCTCAAGGATCCGCAGATCGCGGCCTCGCTGTCCACGATCCTCGATCACGCCGACTTGCTGGCGATCCTCGTCGTCGGGGTGGGCGGGTTCATCCGCCGGGCCGAGACGATCAGCGACTCGCTGGTCTCCAGCGTCGCCGAGGTGCGCCAGGCGGCGAGCGCCGCCGGCACCGAGCTGCCGCTGGCCGGGATCGACGTGGCCGGCCTGGGCGAGACGCTGGGCCGGCTCGGCTCCGCCCTCGTCGACGCCGCCCCGGCCCTCGAGAAGCTGCTGCACTCCCCGCTGACCGACCCGCAGACCGCCGACGTGCTCGCCGACCTCGGTTCGGCGCTGCTCGAGGGCAAGCGGGCCGCCGACGCCGACCGGCGCGGCCCCAAGGGGGTCTTCGCCCTCATGAAGAGCCTCAAAGATCCCGATGTGTCAAGGGGTTTGGGCTTCATGATCCACATCGCCCGCGCCTTCGGACGCAAGCTCGGCACCTGACTCGGCCCGTTTACCCGGTCGACTCCAGCACCCCACACCGCGCCTCGCGCGCACCGAGAGGAGTTTTCTGATGGCATCCGTTCTGTGGTTCCAGGGGGGCGCCTGTAGCGGCAACACCATGTCGTTCCTGAACGCCGAGGAACCGAACGTCGTCGACCTCATCGTCGACTTCGGCCTCGAGGTGCTCTGGCACCCGTCGCTCGGCCTGGAACTCGGCAACAACGCCCAGAAGGTGTTCTGGGACTGCGTGAACGGCGAGAAACCGCTGGACATCTTCGTGTTCGAGGGCAGCGTCATCGAGGCCCCGAACGGCACCGGCCGGATGGACATGTTCGCCGAGCGGCCGATGAAGGACTGGGTCACCGACCTGGCCAACGCCGCCCAGATCGTCGTCGCGATCGGCGACTGCGCCTGCTGGGGCGGCATCCCGGCCACCGAACCGAATCCGTCGCAGTCCACCGGCCTGCAGTTCCACAAGCGCAAGAAGGGCGGCTTCCTCGGCCCGGACTTCAAGTCCAAGATGGGCCTTCCGGTGATCAACATCCCGGGCTGCCCGGCCCACCCGGACTGGATCACCCAGATCCTCGTCGCGCTGGCCACCGGCCGCGCCGGTGACATCACCCTCGACGAGCTGCACCGGCCGGAGACCTTCTTCAAGACCTTCACCCAGACCGGCTGCACCCGGGTGCAGTTCTTCGAGTACAAGCAGTCCACCATGTCGTTCGGCGAGGGCACCCGAACCGGTTGTCTGTTCTACGAATTCGGCTGCCGCGGCCCGATGACCCACTCGCCGTGCAACCGGATCCTATGGAACCGCCAGTCCTCCAAGACCCGAGCCGGCATGCCCTGCATCGGCTGCACCGAGCCGGAGTTCCCGCACTTCGACCTCGCACCCGGCACGGTGTTCAAGACCCAGAAGGTCAGCGGGATGATCCCCAAGGAAGTTCCGGAGGGCAGCGACCACCTCACCTACATGGCGCACGCCGCGGCCGCGCGCATCGCCGCGCCGCAGTGGGCCAAGGAGGACATGTTCGTCGTCTAACCCCGTCCCCTGCCGATCCCCAGCCCGAACTTCTTTGCAGACAGAGAGGTCTCATGAGATGACTACCACCCAGGACCTGTACGTGAGCCCGCTCGGGCGTGTCGAGGGTGACCTCGACGTCCGCGTGACCATCGAGGACGGCGTGGTCACCTCGGCCTGGACCGAGGCCGCCATGTTCCGCGGCTTCGAGATCATCCTGCGCGGCAAGGATCCGCAGGCCGGCCTGGTCGTCACCCCGCGCATCTGCGGGATCTGCGGTGGCAGTCACCTCTACAAGTCCGCCTACGCGCTGGACACCGCCTGGCGCACCCACCTGCCGCCGAACGCCACCCTGGTGCGCAACATCTGCCAGGCCTGCGAGACGCTGCAGTCGATTCCGCGCTACTTCTACGCGCTGTTCGCCATCGACCTGACGAACAAGAACTACGCCAAGTCCAAGCTCTACGACGAGGCGGTACGCCGGTTCGCGCCCTACGTCGGCACCAGCTACCAGTCCGGCGTGGTGCTGTCGAACAAACCGGTCGAGGTCTACGCGATCTTCGGCGGGCAGTGGCCGCACTCCAGCTTCATGGTGCCCGGCGGCGTGATGTGCGCGCCCACGCTGGCCGACGTCACCCGCTCCATCGCGATCCTGGAGCACTGGAAGGACAACTGGCTGGAGAAGCAGTGGCTGGGCTGCTCCATCGACCGCTGGCTGGAGAACAAGACCTGGGAGGACGTGCTGGCCTGGGTCGACGAGAACGAGTCGCAGTACAACAGCGACCTCGGCTTCTTCATCCGCTACGCGCTCGACATCGGCCTGGACAAGTACGGCCAGGGCGTGGGCAACTACATCTCCACCGGCACCTACTTCGAGCCGTCGCTCTACGAGAACCCGACCATCGAGGGCCGCAACGCCGCGCTGATCGGCCGCGGCGGCATCTACGCCGACGGCCAGTGGTACGAGTTCGACCAGGCCCGCGTCCGCGAGGACGTCACCCACTCCTTCTACCAGGGCACCGGGGCGCTGCACCCGTTCGACGGCGAGACCGTGCCGATCGACCCGGAGGAGGGCAAGAAGCAGGGCAAGTACAGCTGGGCCAAGTCGCCGCGCTACGACGTGCCCGGCAAGGGCTACATCCCGCTGGAGACCGGCCCGCTGGCCCGTCGGATGGCCGCCGGCGGCCCGAACGCCGCCGCCCACCAGGACTACGACCCGCTGTTCGTCGACATCATGAACAAGATCGGGCCGAGCGTGCTGGTGCGTCAGCTGGCCCGGGTGCACGAGGGCCCGAAGTACTACAAGTGGGTGATGGACTGGCTGCACCGGCTCGACCTGAAGGAGAGCTTCTACAGCAAGCCGGTCGAGCACGCCGAGGGCCGGGGCTTCGGCTCCACCGAGGCCGCCCGCGGCGCGCTGTCGGACTGGATCGTCATCGAGGACGGCAAGATCGCCAACTACCAGGTGGTAACCCCGACGGCCTGGAACATCGGGCCGCGTGACGCCTCCGAGCAGCTCGGGCCGATCGAACGGGCACTCGTCGGTGCCCCGATCGTGGACCCGGAGGACCCGGTCGAGCTCGGCCACGTGGCCCGCAGCTTCGACTCCTGCCTGGTCTGCACCGTGCACGCCTACGACGGCAAGACCGGCCGCGAGCTGTCGAAGTTCGTCATCAACGGAATGGTGTGATCACCACGTCGACCACCTCGCACGAACCGTCGCAACCCGGCGGGACCGCCCACCCCTCACTCGGCCCGCCGGGTTGCGACGCCCTGATCGTCGGCTGCGGCAACCTGCTGCGCGGTGACGACGGCGTCGGCCCGATCCTCATCCGCCACCTGTGGGAACGGGGCGTGCCCGACCGGGTGCGCCTGGTCGACGGCGGCACCGCCGGGATGGACGTCGCCTTCCAGATGCGCGGCGCCGAGCGGGTGGTGATCGTCGACGCCTCGGCCACCGGCGCGAAACCCGGCACCGTCTACCGGGTGCCCGGCCACGAGCTCGCCGAGCTGCCGCCGCTGCAGGGCCTGCATTCGCACGCGTTCCGCTGGGACCATTCCATCGCCTTCGCCCGCTGGGCGCTGGCCGACGAATGCCCGGACGACATCACGGTGTTCCTCATCGAGGCCGCCAATGTCGCACTGGGAGCCGAACTCTCGCCGCCGGTGCAGGCCGCGATGGAGCAGGTCCTCGAGATCGTGGAGCGGGACTTCATCGCACCGCTGCGCCCGCCGGCCCCGCGCGACCCGGACGAGCTGACCGTGGAGTTCACCGCCGACGGCTATCTGCGGCTGCGGGCCGCGCTGTGTGCGGCCCGGTTCCCCGCGCACGTGGCGGTGGCCGCCGAGCGCGACGGCGAGCTGTGGCTGCTGCCGGTGCGCGGCCCGGCCAGCGGCGGGCTGCTGCTCAAACAGCGCAACCCGGCCGGCGACCGGGCGGTGCTGGTGCGGGAGGTGCTGCAAGACGCCATACCGGTCGGACCGCGGCGCGCATACTGGGATGAGCAACAGGGCGCACTGCGAATCCCGCTGGGGCAGCGAAGTTGATGCTCGTGGCCGAAGAACGCGATTTCCCGCGACGCGACGATGAACCGGACACCGTCGGCGGGGATCGCGGTGCCGAGCCGCGCGAGCCCACCCGGCCACTCGACGAGCACGCCACCGACGAGGCCCTGGCCGTGGACACCGTGGTGGTGCCGGAGCGCGGCCGCTGGGTGGTCGAGATCGTGGTGATCTTCGCCGACGGGGTGGTCCGCAAGCGCATCGACAGCTACGCCACCCGCCGGCGCGCCGAGATCTCGGCCCGGCTCATCAAACGCGCCGCCGAACGCGACATCGGAGGAGGACCCATCCATGGCTAGTGCCGCGCCAGCCGCGCCCCGCCCGCAACCGGTCGGCATCTTCGGCCTGCCGTTGGGGTATCTGCTGCTGCCGGCCGGCGGCGAGGACGTCGACGAGGTGCGCACCGAGATGCTGCAGGGCCGGCTGCCCCGGCAGTGGCCGCAGCCGCTGGCCGCCCACCGGCTGGCCGCCGCCGGCGACCGCGACGGTGCGCTGGCCGAGCTGACCGGCGACGACCCGGTGACCCGGTACAACCGGTTCGTGCTGGACCCGGACGGCCTGACCGACGCCGACACCGACACGCTGCGCGCCGACCTCGGTGCGCTCGGTGTGCTCGTCGACCTGGTCCGGTTCGCGCTGGGCCGCGCCGACGCCGCCCCGGCCACCGACGGGCTCGACGGCGAACTGGCCGCGGCGGCCTACTCCGCGCAGGCCTCCGCCGCGCTCGCCGACGGCAACCCGGTGCACGCCGTCGAGCTGCTGGACCGGGCGGTCGCCGCGGCCGAGCCGGTGTCGGCGCCGCTGGCCGGGCTGATGCACGCCGCGGCCGGGGCGATTTGCCGCGACACCGGGCTGCCGGGCGCGGCCGAGCGGCTGCAGAAGGCGCTCACCGCGCTCGACGACGCCGACGGGCTGCGGGTGGCCCGCGCCGAGACCCACCTGTGCCTGGCCGGGGTGCTGCACGAACAGGCCGCCGACGCCCCGCACCAGCTGCCGGCGGCGGTGCCGCACTACCACTCCACGCTGCAGCTCATCAAGCGCGAGGACGCCCCGCTGGTGTGGGCCGCCGCGCACGCCGGGCTGGCCACCGCCTACCTGACCATGCCGATGACCGAGGCCTCCGGCCAGCTGCGGCTGGGGGTGGCCGCCCAGTCGCTGCGCGCCGCGCTGACCGTCTACACCCGCGAGGAACACCCGCGCGAGTGGGCCAGCGTGCAACTGAATCTGGCCAACTCGCTGGTGTACACCCCGTCGCGGCACCAGCGGGAGAACCTGGTCGAGGCCGCCGAGATCTACGAGTCGCTGCTGGCCGTGCGCACCCGCGAGACCGATCCGCTGGGCCGGGCCCGGGTGCTCACCAACCAGGGCAATGTCCTTGCCCACCTTGGCATCTACGACGACGCCAAGGCCAAGCTGCACGAGGCCCGGGCGCTGTTCGAGGAGCTCGGCGACCACGACGGGGTGCGCACCGTGCGCGGCGTGCTCGACGAGATCGCCCGCCAGACCGTGCTCTCGGCGAACGAGGGGGATGCCTCGTGACGGCCACCACCGAACGCCGAAGCGCGCCCGCCGAACCGGATTTCGAGACCCTGGCCAAGCGGGTCGACGACGCGGTGGCCGCGCTGGCCGACCTGGACCCGGCCGCCCGCGCGGTCGCCGAGGAACTCAAGGACGCCGTGGAGGCGATCCACCGGGCCGGGCTGGTCACCATCGTGCGCCGGCTGCGCGCCGAGGACGCCACCCGCGCCGCGCTGTTCGAGCTCGTCGACGACCCGGTGGTGCTCATGCTGCTGCGGCTGCACGGCATCGTGCGGCCCGACCCGGTGACCGAGGCGAACCGGGTGCTCGAGCAGGTGCGCCCGGCGCTGCAGGCCCACGGCGGCGACGTCACCCTGGTGGGCATCGCCGACGGGGTGGCCGAGGTGCGGCTGCACGGCGCCTGCAACGGCTGCTCGATGGCGGCGGCCACGCTGCGCGAACTCGTGGAGAAGGCGCTCGTCGACGGCGTGGCGGCGGTCACCGCCGTGCGGGTGCTGCCCAACGAGCCGGAGCCGGCGCTCATCGCCCCGGAGGCGCTGTTCGCCCGCGCCCCGCGCGCCGAGGACGGCTGGGCGCCCGCCGGCCGGGTCGACGAGGTGCCGGCCGACGGGCTGCGCACCGTGGCACTCACCACGCCCGAAACCGGGCGCGCGGTGGGCGTGCTGCTGGTCAACCTCGGCGGCCGGCTCACCGCCTACGTCAACGAGTGCGCGCACGAGGCACTGCCGCTGGACAACGCGGTGCTCGACGCCGGCACCGGCACGCTGACCTGCCCGTGGCACGGGTTCTGCTACGACGCCGGCAGCGGCGAGTGCCTCAGCGCGCCGGCCGCACAGCTCGAGCAGCTGCCGCTGCGCACCGAGGGCGACCGGATCTACGTCCGGGTGGGCCGATGACCGACACCGTGCGCGTCGGCCTGTACCCGCCGGTTCCGACCGCCGGCGCGGCGGCACCCACCGGCGGCTGGGAGCCCGAGGTGTGGCTGGGCGCGCCCGCCCCGGGCGGGCTGGCGCTGCCGCCGGCCGCACCGACCCGGGCCTGGATGTACTCGCCGCGCGGGGTGTTCCTCGACGAGGACCATCTGGTGGTGGCCGACTCCGGCAACCACCGGGTGCTGGTGTGGCACGGCCTGCCGACCGCCGACGAGCAGCCCGCCGACGTGGTGCTCGGCCAGCCCGACGGCACCACCGAGGGCCGGGCGGCCGCCGGCCGCGGGCCGCGCAACGGCATGAACCTGCCCACCGGGGTGCTGGTGCACGAGGGCCGGCTCGTCGTCGCCGACGCCTGGCACCACCGCATCCTGGTCTGGCACCGCGTACCCGAGACCGACGCCACCCCACCGGATCTCGTCCTGGGCCAGGACGACCTGGACGCGGTGGAGCCGAACCGGGGCGGCGCCTGCGCCGCCGACACCATGTACTGGCCGTTCGGCATCGCGGTCATCGGCGGCACGTTCTGGGTGGCCGACACCGGCAACCGGCGGGTGCTCGGCTGGCACGGCGGCCTGCCCGAACCCGGCCGGCCCGCCGACGTGGTGCTCGGCCAGCCGGATGCGCACAGCCGGGAGGAGAACCGCGGCGAGCCGGTCGGCCCGGCCGGGTTCCGCTGGCCGCACGCCGTCGCCGGCCACGACGGGCTGCTGCTGATCGCCGACGCCGGCGACCACCGGGTGCTCGGCTGGACACCGCCGCCGTCCGCCGACAGCCCGGCGAATGTGCTGCTGGGCCAACCGGATTTCCACACCGCCGCGGAGTGGCCGTACGGCCCGCAGTGCGGCGACCGGTTCCGCTTCCCCTACGCCGTCTGCCTCGACGACGGCCGGCTGGCGGTGTCGGACACCGCCAACAACCGGGTGCTGTTCTGGGACGGGGTGCCGCTGGACGGCCGGCCCGCCGACGCGGTGCTGGGCCAGCCGTCGTTCGAGGCCAACGGCGAGAACCGGTGGAGCGCGGTCACCCCGGACTCGATGTGCTGGCCGTACGGGCTGTGGCTGCACGGCGACCGGCTCGCGGTGGCCGACTCCGGCAACAACCGGGTGATGGTGTGGCGGCGACGATGATCCACGCACCGGTCGTCGAGCGCCGCCGCTTCCGGGTGACCGGGGTGGTCCAGGGGGTGGGGTTCCGGCCGTTCGTCTACCGGATCGCCGCCGGGCTGGGCCTGTCCGGGTTCGTCGGCAACGACTCGGCGGCGGTGTTCATCGAGGTGCAGGGCCTGGCCGCCGCGGTCGAGACGTTCGCCGCCCGGCTGCGCACCGACGCCCCGCCGCTGGCGGTGATCGACCGGGTCGAGGCCGAACCCGTTGCGGTGCAAGACGATCAGGACGGCTTCCGGATCGTCGAGAGCCGCACCGAACACGCCGCGCCCACCGCGGTACCGGCCGACATCGCGATCTGCGACAACTGCACCCGCGAACTGTTCGACCCCGCCGACCGGCGCTACCGGCACCCGTTCATCACCTGCACCGACTGCGGGCCGCGGTTCACCATCATCACCGGGCTGCCCTACGACCGGCCGGCCACCACGATGGCCGGCTTCGCGATGTGCGAGCGCTGCGCGGCCGAGTACCACGATCCGGCCGACCGGCGGTTCCACGCCCAGCCGATCGCCTGCCCGGACTGCGGCCCGACGCTGTGGTTCGAGCGGTTCGGGCCGGCCGGCCGGCACGGCCGCGTCGACGGCGCCGACGCCGCCCTGGCCGCCGCGCAGCGGGTGCTCGCCGACGGCGGCATCCTCGCGGTCAAGGGGATCGGCGGGTACCACCTGGCCTGCCGCGCCGACGACCCCGCCGCGGTCGCCGCGCTGCGCGCCCGGAAATCCCGCGGCGGCAAGCCGTTCGCGCTCCTGGTGCGCGACCTGGCGGTGGGCCGGCGGTTCGCCGAGATCGGCCCGGACGAGGCGCGGGTGATGACCGGCCCGGCGCACCCGATCGTGCTGGTCGCGCGCCGCGCCGACGCCCCGGTGGCCGACGGGGTCGCGCCCGGCAACCCGCTGCTCGGGCTGATGCTGCCCTACTCCCCCGTCCACCACCTGCTGCTCGCCCCGGTTCCCGGCGCCGACGTCACCCCGCCCGAGGCGATCGTGCTGACCAGCGCCAACCGCTCCGACGAGCCGATCTGCCACACCGACGCCGACGCCGCCGAACGGCTGCCGGCGCTCGCCGACGCCGTCCTCGACCACAACCGGCCCATCCACATCCCGTGTGACGACTCGGTGGTGCGGGTGGTGCACACCCCCGACGGCCCGGCCGAGCTGCCCATCCGGCGCTCCCGCGGCTACGTGCCGCTGCCGGTCGATCTCGGCCGCGACGGGCCACGGGTGCTCGCCGTGGGCGGCGAGCTGAAGAACACCTTCTGCCTCACCGACGGCCGCCGCGCGTTCGTCTCGGCCCACATCGGCGACATGGGCACCCTGGAGACGCTGCGGGCGTTCGGCCGGTCGGTGCGCCGGCTGTGCGACCTGCGCGGCGAACCCGACCGGCTGGCCGCCGACCTGCACCCGCGCTACCTGACCCGCACCTGGGCCGAGGACCACGCCGGCGACCGGCCACTGGATCTGATCCAGCACCACCACGCCCACATCGCGTCGCTGCTGGCCGAGCACGGCCGGCTGGACCGGCCGGTGATCGGGGTGGCCTTCGACGGCACCGGCTACGGCTGCGACGAAACCGTCTGGGGCGGCGAGATCCTGCGGCTGGGCCCGGACGCCCGGCGGTTCGTCCGGGCCGGGCACCTGGCCGCGGTCCCGCTGGCCGGCGGTGACGTCGCGGTGCGCAACCCGTGGCGGATGGCGCTGGCCCAACTCTGGCACGCCGGGCTGGAGTTCAGCCCCGACCTGGCCCCGGTGCGGTTCGCGCCGGAGACCGAACTTCGGCTGTTGCGAACCCAGTTCGCCACCGGCCGGGGCGTCACCCCCACCACGAGCATGGGCCGGCTGTTCGACGCGGTGGCCTCGCTGCTGGACGTGCGCCACCGCATCGACTACGAGGGGCAGGCCGCGATCGAGCTCGAGGTGCTCGCCGCCCGGGCCGGCGACGCCGAGCGGCCGCCGCTGCGGATGGCGGTCGGCGCCGACGGGGTCGTCGACCCGGCGCCGATGATCACCGCACTGGTCGACGCGCTGCGCGCCGGGGCGGACCGGGCCGGGCTGGCCGCGGCGTTCCACGACGCGGTCGCCGCCGCCGTCGTCGAGGTCGTCACGCTCGTCGCCGACGGCATCACCACGGTGGGGCTGTCCGGCGGGGTGTTCCAGAACGTGCTGCTGTTGGATACCTGTACCCGCCTGCTCGAGCAGGCGGGGTTCGAGGTGCTGCGGCACCGCGTCGTCCCGCCCAACGACGGCGGACTGGCGCTGGGGCAGGCCGCGGTGTCGCTGCTGACCGCGCTCGAGGAAGGAGGCGCCTGATGTGCCTGGGCATTCCCGGCCGGATCGCCGAGATCTGGGAGGAACCCGATCGGGGCCGATTCGCCCGGGTCGAATACGGTGACGAGTCCCGCAGGGTGTCGCTGGCGTACCTGCCCGACCTGCAGGTCGGCGACTACACCATCGCGCACGCCGGGTTCGCGCTGACCCGACTCGACGAGGAGACCGCCCAGGTCACCCTGGCCACCATGCGCGAGTACGGGGTGTTCGGCGACCCGGCGGAGGCCGCGTCGTGACCGCCACCGTCCCGGCCGTCTCCGAGACGCTGGCCGCCGACCTGGCCCGCGCGTCCTTCACGCTGGCGCAACGGTTCTCCGCCGGGGCGACGCTGTGGTGCGTGGCGCCGGCGTTCCCCCAGCACGCCGAGCACATCGCGGTGGAGTTCGTGCACCCGGTGATCGTCGGCAAGCGGGCGTTGCCCGCCGCCGCGCTGACCGGACCCGACCTGGTCGGCCAGGTGCGGGTGTCGGCCCGCGCCGGGGACGTGCTCGTCGCGGTGGCCGACGCCGCGGACGCCGAGGTCGGCTCGATCATGCGCCGCGCCCGCGCCTGGGGGGTGACCACACTGTGGCTGGGCCACGGCCCGCGCCCGGAGCCCGGCGCGGCCGACCACGTGCTGTGGCTGGAGGACACCGACCCGCTGTTGCCGGCCACCGGTCAGTTCGTGCTGCTCTACCACCTGCTGTGGGAGCTCACCCACGTCTGCTTCGAGCACCCCGGCCTGCTGGCCGCCCACGCCGACGAGTGCACCGCCGACGTGTGCATCACCTGCAGTGACGAGGGCCGGCCCGCCGAGGTGATCGGCACCGGCGCCGACGGCACCGCCACCGTGCGCACCCCGGACGGCACCGAGACCATCCTGACCACGCTCACCGGGCCGCTGCGGCCGGGTGATCTGGTGCTGGTGCACGCCGGTCTTGCGATCGCGACGGTGGAGGCGTGATGGGCGGCGAGGCAACCGATTTCCTGTACCCGTTCATCGAGGGCAACGAGACCGGCGTGGATGCGCTGCTGGAGGATCTGGCCGGCTCGGCGCTGGCCAAGGCGGCCGAGAGCGCCGCGCTGCGCCGGGCCACCGTCGCGGCCTGCGAGCCGCTGATCGCCACCGCCGCCGCCGAGCTGGCCCGCCGGTTCGACGCCGGGGGGCGGATGTTCACCTTCGGCAACGGCGGCAGCGCCACCGACGCCGCCACCCTGGCCGGGCTGTTCGCCCGCCCACCGGTGGGTGAGCCGCTGCCGGCCTGGTCGCTGGCCGCCGAGCAGGCCGTGCTCACCGCACTCGGCAACGACGTCGGCTTCGAGCTGGTGTTCGCCCGCCAGCTCATCGCCCGCGGCCGGCCCGGCGACATCGCGGTGGCGATGTCGACCAGCGGCAGCTCCGCCGACCTGCTGGCCGCGCTGGCCGAGGCCCGCCGGCGCGGCATGTACACCGTCGGATTCGCCGGCTACGACGGGGGCCGGTTCGCCGACAACCCGGACGTCGACGTATGTTTCACCGTCGAATCGCAGAGCGTGCACCGCATCCAGGAGACCCAGGCCCTGCTGGGCTACCGGCTGTGGGCCGCGGTGCACGCCAACCGCCGACCGGAGGGGGCGCGCGCATGACCGACCATCTGACCGAGTACCGGGCCACCGGGCCGTCCTTCCGCGAGGGCGAGGTCATCGAACGCATCGAGAACTTCCGGCGGCGCCGGCCGCGGCTGCGCGACAGCCACGTCACGCTGGCCCACGGCGCCGGGGGCAAGGCGTCGGCCGCGCTCGTCGACGCGGTGTTCGTCGAGGCGTTCCGCAACCCGCGGCTGGAGTCGCTGGCCGACGGCGCGGTGCTGGCCCTGCCGGACGGGCAGCGGCTGGCGATGTCCACCGACTCGTTCGTGGTGCAGCCGTTGCGTTTCCCGGGTGGGTCGATCGGCAAGCTCGCGGTGCACGGCACGCTCAACGACCTGGCCATGGTCGGCGCGGTGCCGTCCTGGCTGTCGGCGGCGTTCGTGCTCGAGGAGGGCTTCTCGGTCGACGAGCTCAGCGCGATCGTGGCCGAGATGGCCGAGGCCGCCGCCGAGGCCGGGGTGGAGATCGTCACCGGTGACACCAAGGTGGTGCCGCGCGGCGCCGCCGACGGCATGTACGTCACCACCACCGGGGTCGGGCTGATCCCGGCCGGCCGAGAGCTCGGCCCGCAGCTGGTGAAACCCGGTGACGTGGTGCTGATCTCGGGCAGCATCGGCGACCACGGCATGGCCGTCATGCTGGCCCGCGGCGACCTGGCGATCGAGGCCGACATCGCCTCCGACACCGCCGCGGTCACCGGCATGGTGGAGGCCGTGCTGGCCGCCGCGCCGGCCACCCGCTGGCTGCGCGACCCCACCCGCGGCGGCGTCGGCACGGTGTGCAACGAGCTGGCCCAGGCCACCGGGCTGGCGGTGGTGCTCGACGAGGACTGCCTGCCGATCCGGCCCGAGGTGGCCGGGGCGTGCGAGATGCTCGGCATCGACCCGCTCTACGTCGCCAACGAGGGCAAGTTCATCGCGGTGGTCGACCGGGCCGAGGCCGACGCGGCGCTGGCCGCGCTGCGGGCCCACCCGCTGGGTGCACAGGCCGCCGCGATCGGGCAGATCACCGCCGAGCCGGCGGCCACCGTGGTGGTGCGCACCGGGTTCGGCGGCACCCGGATCGTGGACATGCTGGTGGGCGACCCCCTGCCCCGGATCTGTTGAGAGAGGTTGAGACGCGATGTGTTTGGGGATTCCGGGCCGGATCGTCGAGATCACCGACGCCGAGAACTGCCTGGCCAAGGTCGAGGTGAACGGGGTGCGCCGGACCATCAGCGTGCGCCTGCTGGAGAACGACCTGCCGCAGCCCGACGACTGGGTGCTGGTGCACGTCGGGTTCGCGATGGCCAGGATCGACGAGCAGGAGGCGCTGCTCACCCTGGCCGCGGTGCAGCAGCTCGGCGACGCCTACACCGAGGAACTCGACGCCTTCGACTCGTCGGCGATCATCTGAAGCGGAGACAGCCATGCGCTTTGTAGACGAATTCCGGGATCCGGCCGCCGCGCGCAAGCTGTTGGCCGCCATCGAGTCCCTGGCCAGGGAGGCCGGGGCCAACCGGCACTTCAAGTTCATGGAGGTGTGCGGCGGGCACACCCACACCATCTACCGGCACGGCATCGAGCACCTGCTGCCGGAGAACGTCGAACTCGTGCACGGCCCGGGCTGCCCGGTGTGCGTGATCCCGATGGGCCGGGTCGACGACGCGATCTGGCTGGCGAGCCGGCCCGACGTGATCTTCACCTGCTTCGGCGACATGATGCGGGTGCCCGGCTCCGACGGCAGCCTGCTGGACGCCAAGGCCCGCGGCGCGGACGTGCGGTTCGTCTACTCCCCGCTGGACGCGCTGAAGATCGCGGTGGACAACCCCGACAAGCAGGTGGTGTTCTTCGGCATCGGGTTCGAGACCACCGCGCCGTCGACGGCGGTCACCCTGGTGCGGGCCCGCGAGCTGGGGTTGCGCAACTTCACCGTGTTCTGCAACCACGTCACGATCGTGCCGCCGATCAAGGCCATCCTGGAGTCGCCCGATCTGCGGCTGTCCGGCTTCCTCGGTCCCGGCCACGTCTCCACCGTGGTCGGCACCCGGCCCTACCGGTTCGTGCCGCAGGTGTACGGCAAGCCGCTGGTGGTCTCCGGGTTCGAGCCGCTGGACATCCTGGCCTCGGTGGCCATGCTGCTCACCCAGATCCGGGACGGCCGCTGCGAGGTGGAGAACCAGTATTCGCGCATCGTGCGGGAGGAGGGCAACCCGGCCGCGCTCAAGCTGATGGCCGAGGTGTTCGAACTGCGGCCGCACTTCGAATGGCGCGGGCTGGGGTTCATCTCGCAGAGCGCGCTGCGGCTGCGCGACGAGCTGGCCGACTTCGACGCCGAGCAGCGGTTCCCGCTGCCCGGGGTGCGGGTGGCCGACCCGAAGGCCTGCCAGTGCGGCGAGGTGCTCAAGGGCGTGCTCAAGCCGTGGGAGTGCAAGGTGTTCGGCACCGCGTGCACCCCGGAGACCCCGATCGGCACCTGCATGGTGAGCTCGGAGGGGGCGTGCGCGGCCTACTACAACTTCGGCCGGCTGCACCGCGACGCCGCCACGCTGATCGGGCAGGGCACGCAGCGGTGACCTCCGTCGAGGCCGGCGTGGACATGTTCGCCCGCTACGCCGAGGCGCCCAACCGGCTCGGCTACTGCGGGCCGGCCGAGGCGGCCACGCTGCGCAGCGGTTCGCGTGACGAGATCGCCCGGGCGGCACGGCAGTTCACCGGGGTGTGGCCGTACCTGCGGGTGCTGGCCGAGATGACCGGCATCGCCGACCCACTGGACCACCGAGTGGTCGACGCGTACTGGATCGGCGGCGGGCTGGGCGCACAGGTCGATCCGCGCGAGTTCGCCCGCCGGCTGCTGGCCATCGTCGCACCCCAGGCCGGGCACTACTGGGCACACCTGACCGAGGACCTCGTCGACGAGGCGGCACCGAATCACTGTTTCCACGTGCTCGGGGTGTACCCGTGGACGCGGCTGCTGGGCCGCACCCCGGGCATCCCGGCGGAACAGGGCCCGCTGTCTATCCTGGACCACTGCCGGATCGCCTGGGCCACTGTGGTTTCCACCGACGGCGTGACCGCGGAGGTGTCCGGTCCGCGGTTGCGGTTCGGCGACGGTGCGCTGTCGCTGACCGACCCGGTCACCCGCAGCGTGCAGCTGTGGCCCGGCCTGGGCGACCTCGCCCCCGGCGATGTGGTCGCGGTGCACTGGGACCGGGTCTGCGACCGGCTCGACCCCGACCGGCGCGACCGGCTCGAGGCGCACACCGTGCGCCAACTCGAGGTCACCAACCGGCGGCTGCGGAACCGGGCGTCATGAGACCACGGATCGTCCAGGCCGACGGGCAGATCGGCTTCTTCTGGGCCGCCCCGGACGGCACCCCCACGACGCTGACCGACCTGGTGGTCGGCGACGACGAGCCGCAGCGGCTGCTCGCGACCCATCTGGCCGCGCTCGACGATGCGCTCATCATCGCCGCCGGACGGTTCGGCGAGGTGCTCGGCGGCGGCCGGCACCCATCGCCGGACGAGCGCGCCGACCTGGTCGAGCTGTACCGGCGGCTGGACCTGCTGGTGCGCGACTACGCGCTGGCCGCCGAGCTCGTCGGGGTGGCACCGGATGTGCGGACGGGCAAGATCATCGGCACCGCGGCGCTGCTGTCCATCCGGGCCCGCTTCCCGGTGGGGATGCTCGGCCCGGCACCGCTGGAGCACGAGCTCGACGAGCCGGGGCTCGGCGTGGTGGCCGGGTACGGCCGGCTGTGCTACGTCGACCCGGACGCCCCCTGGAAGGGCGCCCGCTGGGTGCTCGACGCCGAGACCGGGCAACGGTTTCCGCTCACGCTGTCGATGATGCTGTTCGACAGCTCCGGGGTGAACAAGGACGCGGCCCGGCGCGAGCACCGGGCCGCGATCGAGGCGTGCGTGGCCGGCGCGGCCCGCGACGACGCCGACCCGTTCACCGTGGCCTGTGCGCTGGACTGGCTGCTCTACGACTGGCTGATGGCGCACCGCGAGAACCCGGACAGCGCCGAGATCGTCTTCCCGCGCGGGCACGAGTCCGATGCGGCGATGGTGGTCGCGGCCGCCGCCGCGTCGGTGCGGGTGCGGTCCCGGTTCGATCCCGCGCTGGCCCAGCCGGTCTAGCGGCTCGCCACGAAGTTGCCGTGGAAGCCCTGCGGCACGTGGTGGCGCAGGGCGGCGGTGGCGACCGGCCCGGCGGCGAGGTCGGCGGCGTCGAACACCACCAGCCGGGAGGTGTGGGTGGCCGCCACGTACTCCACCGTGAGCACCCAGCCGTCGTCCTCGCCCCGCCCGTCGGGCCGGGCGGCGAACACCGGCTCGCAGAAGCTGTTACCGGGCTCCGGCGTGGTGTAGTGCTGGGCGGTGCCGTCGCGCAGGTCCAGGCGGGTCACGGTGTCGTAGAACGCCGCCAGCCGGTGCCGGGTGTTCAGGTAGGCGTAGCGGTGCGCGCGGCCCTCGAAGGCGTCGTTGTGGCGCGGGAATTCGCACGGCACGTCGGCGAGCGGCTCGGCCCGCACCCGGCCGGTGCGGGTGATCCGGTAGCGCATGAACGTGGAGGGCTCGTCGGCCAGGCTGGCCACCCGGAACCGGCTGAGCTTGCCCAGCAGGCCGCCGCCGCGGTAGGTGATCGCGTCGACCACCACGTCGGTGCCGTCGTCGAAGGCGTTGCTGAGGTGGAAGGTCATCACCGCCTCGTGTTCGAGGCTGTGCACCGGCCCGCCGTCGCGCGGGACGAGGATGAACACGCTGCCCCGCTCCGGCCGGTAGCGCAGCGAGTCGCCGAACGGACGCAGCCCCAGCACCACCGGGCCGATGTCGAGGATGATCGGCGACACCACGAACACCAGATGCGTCTCGGTGAGCGCGAAGTCGTGCACCATGGCCAGGTACGGCAGGGGTGCCGAGGCGAAATGCCGGAGCCGTCCGGCGGTGTCGGTGCGGTAGATCCGCAGGTGCGGACGCGGGACGAACTCCACCCCGAAGTTGAACAGCTCCCCGGTGCGCGGGCACCGGCACGGGTGCGCCGAGTAGGACCCCATCCAGCGCAGCCGGCCGCCGAAGCGGCGAACGCCTTTGGTCTGCAACGTCTCCGAGTCGATCTCATGCGGCGGGCCGCCCTCCCACAGCGCGTAGAGCCGGCCGGCGTGCTCGACGACATTGGTGTTGGCCAGGTTCGGCGGCACGAACCGGCCGATGTTGCCGGCGATCCCGCCGGGCGCGTTGGTGCCCAGGTGGCGCACGCCGGTGCGGCCCCGGTAGTGGCGGGTGCGCACGTAGCGGTTGCGGTAGCGCACCGCGCCGTCGGCGATGGTGAACGCCGAGAGCATGCCGTCGCCGTCGAACAGGTGGTGCAGCGGCCGGCCGGTGTGGTCCTGCCAGCGGCCGGGGCCGTTGCGGTACAGCGTGCCGCGCAGGCCGGCCGGGAACTCACCGGTGATGTCCTCGACGACGTAGTCGTGTTCGACCGGCAGCGGCTCGCTCACCCCGAGGCTGCGCAGGTCCGCCTCGCCGAGGCCGCGCAGCCGCTCGACCGCCTGCCGGCGTTCGGCCTCCGGCAGCGCGGCCAGGTAGCGCCGCAGATCCGGTAACAGGGGCAGGTCGGCGGTGGTGCTCGAGGTCGCCACGGCACGCTCCTTCACTGAGACTGATCGCGAATCTAGTCTCAGTTGGGTCGGTGGGCAACGGTCGCGGTACAAAGAGTCGTGGCCAGAACCCGGTCATCGGCGCAGTTGGTGGCGGCCGCGGTCGAGCTGATCGGCACGATCGGCCTCGACCGGCTGACGCTCACCCGGGTCGCCGCGCACGCCGGGGTCTCGCGGGCCACCGCGTACCGCGAGTTCGGTGACAAGGACGGCCTGCTCGCCGCGGTCGCCCAGCAGGAGATCGGCGCGATGATCACCGCCACCCTCGCCGCACGCGACCCACGGGCCGACCCGGCCGCCCAGCTGCGCCAGATCGTCGTCGCCGCGCTGCGCTACCTGCGCGGGCACCGGGCCTTCCGCTACATCCGTGACCACGAACCGCACTGGCTGCTGCACGCCGGACTGCCGAGCGGGGCGGGCCGGCACAACCTGGTGCGGACGGTGGCGGCGATGGTCGCCCCGGCCATCCCGGACACCGACGACCTCGCCCTGCCCGCGCCCGCGGCGGCCGAGGTGGTGGTGCGAACGGTGTTGTCGCACAGCCTGATCGAGGACAGCGCGTTGACCGACGAACAGGTGGCCGACACGGTGGGCCGGGCGATCGGGCGGCGCCGGTAGGCTCGCCGCGTGAGCACAGGATCGCGCGGCGAACAGCAACTCGACGACGGCCGGTTCCGGGTCACCCGGTGGACCATCGAACCCGGCGGGGTGATCCCCATGCACCGGCACGACCACGACTACGTCGTCGTGCCGCTGGTGAACGCGACCATGCACATCGTCCTGCCGGACGGCACCGAGGCCGCGGCGCCGATCCGCGTCGGCGAGAGCTACAGCCGCAGCGCCGGGGTGGAGCACCAGGTGGAGAACCGGCACGCCACCGACACGGTGGTCTTCGTCGAGATCGAGCGGCTCGACTGAACCCGGGCCGGGTTACTCGCCGGCGCCGTGGGTGCTGTGCGCGGCCTTCCTGGCGAGCCGGTCGGCGACGCGCCCGGAGGGCCCCGGCCGGTCCGGACCCGTCATCGACGGGATGCGCGGCGACGGCCGCAGCCGCGGCTTGACCGGCCCGCTGTCGGTGTCCTCCGGGGCCGCCCCGGGCTCGTCGGCGCCGGGGAGGTCCTCGACGCCCCCGGTTTCTTCCGCGACCTTCGTGGCCACCGTCCGCAGGGCCCGTTCGTCGGCGTCGGGCCGGCTCGGCCGGCGCGGGGTCGCGGCGGGCGCCGGCCCCGGCTCGTCGACCGCCGCGGCCCGCAGCGCGGCGTCGCCCGCCGGCTGTGACACCGGCGCGGGGGCCGCCGGGGCGAAGTGGCGGGTGAAGTTCTGCACGCCCTCGGCGATCGCGCCGGGCAGGTCGTTCAGGGCGCGGATCACCACGTCCGGCGGCGGCAGCAGGCCCGCGGTGAGGAAGCGGTCCGGGTTGGCCACCGGGTCGTTGTCCGGGTAGGAGGCGTTGATGATCACCTTCAGCGCGGGCTCGACGAGGTCGGCGACGGCGTTGCCGACCGGGCCGAGCAGGTCGCGCAGCGGCTGCACCAGCGGCACCCCGGCGGCCCGGTAGGTGACGTAGGTGGTGGTCGTCGTGCCGGACGCCAACGGCACCTTCCGCACCGTGCCGTCGACCTCGACGATGTAGTGGAAACCCTTCTCCAGCTTCGGCGCACCGTCTTCGTCGAAGGCGTCCGGGCCGGGGACGTACTGGCCGGTCTCCGGGTCGAGGACGAGCTTGTCCGGGTCGATGGGCAGGTGGGTGTAGGCCTGCGACTTGTACCGGTAGGCGTAGGCGACGAGCGCGTTGAGCAGCGCCACCACGTTGGTCACGTAGGCCGGGGCGCTGGAGTTCCAGGCGTACTCGTAGCCGACGTCGAGGATGTCCATTCCCTCGACGTCGATCGGGGTGGGCCACGGGTAGACGCCCAGGATGGTGAACGGGATGTAGCGCGACCCGTAGCCGCCGTTGGGCCGGTTGACGTTGTTGTCCAGGATCCAGCGGGTGTTGATCACCATGTCGCGGTCGGCCTGGTTGCCGCTGTTGAGCAGCAGCAGCATCGTCACCGTCGCGGCGCCGGAGCCGCGGCCGGAGGTCAGCACCAGGTCCGGCTTGTCGTCCCCGACGTTGTTGCGCAGCGCGGCGGTGAGGTTGTCCGGGTTGCCGTTGTACGGGAACAGCACGAAGAAGGACTTCACCGTGTCGCCGTAGGTGGCGTTCCAGTCGACGCCGTAGAAGCGGTCGATGCCGTCGGCACCCCAGTTGGTGGCGCTGCCGTGGGTGATCAGCGCGGACGGGCGGACCGCGATGTCGCGCGGCAGCACCTGCGGCGCGACGGCGGTGGCGCCGAGGCCGAGCGCGGTGGTGAGCGCCACCCCGCCGGCGACCGCCGACGCCAGGACCGCCCTGGCCCGCGACCGGCCCTTGTCGTTTCCGGTTACGCCGGCCCCACCCGCTCTGGTCAAGTTCCCGCTCCAAAATGATCCTGGTCACAAACCCGTTCGACGGGTGTGCTGAAACATACCAGCAAACATCCCGCCGCCCGGGCGCTATCGTGGGTGGCCCGTTCGTCACACACCCGGGAAAGGCAGGCAATGGCACGTCGACGCTGGAGCGAGCTCTCCCCCAAGACCAGGACCGTCATCGTCGTGGGCGCCGCCCTCGACGCCGGGCTGCGGGCCTGGGCGCTGCGCGACCTCGCCTCGCGGGAGCCCGCCGACGTGCGCGGCCCCAAGTGGGCCTGGCGCGGCGCCCTCGGCGTGGTGAGCAGCTTCGGCCTGGCCCCGGCGGCGTATCTGCTGCTCGGCCGCCGGCACTGACCGGTTCGGATACACGTCAGGCCCCCTCGATCGAGGGGGCCTGATTCGTGTGGTGATTCATCACGCGAAGCGGCGTCGGCCGGACTCGATCTACGGGTACCCGACCTCCGGACACAGGTTGTCCACCGCAACGTGGACCAGCGAACCCATCTCGGCATATGAACTGACCACCCCAATGGAGTCCAGTTTGCGCCAGACCCACTCCCTGGCCTGGTCCGACGTCGCGCCGGCGCGGCGGGCGGAGCACGCAATGTGTCCCAACTCGACAAGTCGGGGCGCGGTCACGCTTGGATGGACGAACAGATAGAGCTCCTGAAGATATCGCTCCTCGGCGGCACTGAACTGTGGTTCGGCCTGCGCAGCCGGTGTGACAGAACCGGCGATCCCGAGGGTTGCGAGGATGCCCATCGCAAGTGCTGCTGTCACTGTTCTCATCTGCGCCCCCTTCCCGAACGGGCCGATCCTCCGACCCTCCGGTACCTGACGTCCAAATAATTATCAAACCCGTCAATTAACAGGTCTGACCGTCGAGAACCTGCTAACCTGCCCCGCGGCAGGGGTCACCGCCGATGCGTTCCTCGGGGGGTCGGTTGTTCTTGTCATCGAGATGCATCCGGGTCGCGACGTTGACACTGGCTGCGATGTGCACGCCGGCTTTCATCGGCATCGCCTCGGCTGACGATGGTGAGTACGTTCGGACACAATCCGGCAGGGTTCGCTGCCTGGTGTACGCGAACGACGTTTTCCACGGCGGCGGACCCCTAGTGGCCTGCGAGCACACCCCGGGCTTTCCCCAGGCGCCGACCAACGCTTCCGGCCATCATTGGAACCTGGCTGTCGTCCGCGCATCGGGCGCGTTCAACTGGGACACCGGAAATATCGGTGGGGCATCCGGAACGATTTCCCGCGACATCGTGCTCGAATACGGGAAGACCTACCACGTGAACGGATGGATTATCAACCCGGACTCCCACGGCACAAAATTCACACATTCGACTACCGGGCACGGCATGTTCGTCAGCGTGGAGAACGTGAAACCGTTCTAACCACTCTTTCAAACCTCATTAAGCACCCGCGATGACCATGCCAATTCATCGACATCATCGCGAGATCGCCACAAATAGTCTGGGATCCCGTCAGCAACACCGATCGATCACGCGATTTTGGCCGTGCGAAACCCCCACCGCCCGAGCCGCCGAAAACGGCTACCTCCGACAGCTACGCCAGCCCAACATGTTGTTCATCAGCGCAACAGATCGCCAATTACTGGCACTCGGCCGCACCGCGTGCAATGCCATGCGATCTGCACTTGACGCAGGCGCCCCTATCGCTAGAGCGCGGTCACAGGCCGACCAGGCTGTCGCTATGGCCGCCCACGCTATGGGACTTGAAAGTGACCGAGCGAGCAACATGCACATCACCGAGGAAGCTGAGCGGCACCTCTGCTGATCGGCAGCGTGGGCCGGATAATCGCCGGGAAGGGAACCGAAGTGACACCACCGACCTTTACGCCATGAGCCGGTACGTCCTGCTACAGGCAGTTGCAGCCACCGGCGAAATCTGGAAGCAGTGGGGATGGGAAGTCATCGAACGGGACGGCTTCGATAAGCCCAACCGATTCGGCTACTCCCCCGACGGCTACATCCTGCAAATCCAAGCACGTCCCGACCGCACCCAGCCACCGTCGCTGATCGGTTCTTCTCCATGCTTCCCCGGAGACCGTCGAGACGACACCGTCCGCCGTCCAACCACTGATCCGACAGGAATCCGGTTAGGACCCTCGACATCCGGCGCAAACCGCCCCGGCGCTGGGCGCGGCGAGAACGCGCCGGCGTTCGAGTCTGCGCGGGGCGGCTACCTGAGAATGGGCGACGAGGCTGCCACAACGGCGGGACGGCGACGACGGTGCTCCCAGGCCGCGCGCGGGGGCTCGTCTTCGTGATTTGCATCACACGTTCCCCTCATGCCCCGCAGCGGCATCCCCCAATGTGAACGTTGCCTCCAGATGCTGCTCGGCCACAGGACGGCGGTGCTGACACTCAACCACTACGGCCACCTCTTTCCCGATGACCCGGATGCGGGCGGATCGGCCGGCCCGCCGCCCGAAATGACTCAGGCCCCCTCGATCGAGGGGGCCTGATTCGTGTGGCAGGTGCAGGATTCGAACCTGCGTAGGCATACGCCGACGGATTTACAGTCCGCTCCCATTGGCCGCTCGGGCAACCTGCCGGGCTCGCACTCCCCGGGGGTGTTCCGGTTTGTTGCGAGTAGCAGGGTACAACGAGGATGGCGAAAAGACGAAAACGCCCCCCTGAACACCGAGGAGGACGGATCCAATGGCGGATTCCAGCTTCGACATCGTCAGCAAGGTCGACCGGCAGGAGGTCGACAACGCTCTGAACCAGGCCGCCAAGGAGCTGGCCACCCGGTTCGACTTCCGCGGCACCGACACCACCATCGCCTGGAAGGGCGATTCCGTGATCGAAATCACGTCGTCGACCGAGGACCGGGCCAAGGCCGCGGTGGACGTGTTCAAGGAGAAGTTGATCCGCCGGGACATCTCGATGAAGGCCTTCGACGCCGAGGAGCCCAAGCCCAGCGGCAAGGTGTACAAGGTCACCGGCACCATCAAGCAGGGCATCGACGCCGAGCACGCCAAGAAGATCACCAAGCTGATCCGCGACGAGGGCCCCAAGGGCGTCAAGACCCAGATCCAGGGCGACGAGATCCGGGTGAGCTCCAAGAAGCGCGACGACCTGCAGGCGGTGATCCAGATGCTCAAGCAGGCCGACCTCGACATCGCGCTGCAGTTCACCAACTACCGCTGACGCGCCGAGATCGACGTTCGGGCGGGCTCCTCTCGCACTTTCCCGCCCAAAGGTGCGTTTGGGCGCCGGAATCGGGCACTGGCGGGGGCGGGGCGGCCCTACGCTGACGCCATGGCTGCACGCGAACCCAACGTGGTCGTCCTCGGCGGCGGGTCCTGGGGCACCACCGTGGCCTCGATCTGTGCCCGCCGCGCCCCGACGATCCAGTGGGTGCGGTCGGAGGAGACGGCCGCCGACATCAACGACAACCACCGCAACTCGCGCTACCTGGGCGACGTGGACCTGTGCCCGGCGCTGCGCGCCACCACCGACCTCGCCGAGGCCGCCGACCGCGCCGACGTGCTGGTGATGGCGGTGCCCTCGCACGGGTTCCGCGAGGTGCTGTCCCGGCTGGCCGAGAACCTGCGGCCCTGGGTGCCGGTGGTGTCGCTGGTCAAGGGCCTCGAGCAGGGCACCAACATGCGGATGAGCCAGATCGTCGACGAGGTGCTGCCCGGACACCCGGCCGGCATCCTGGCGGGGCCGAACATCGCCCGGGAGGTCGCCGAGGGCTACGCCGCGGCGGCCACCCTGGCCATGCCGGACCAGAACCTGGCCGCCCGGCTGGCGGAGTTGTTCCGCACCAAGCGGTTCCGCACCTACACCACCGACGACGTGGTCGGGGTGGAGATCGCCGGGGCGCTGAAGAACGTCTACGCGATCGCCGTCGGCATGGGCTACTCGCTGGGCATCGGCGAGAACACCCGGGCGATGGTGATGGCCCGGGCGGTGCGCGAGATGGCCAAGCTCGGCGAGGCGATGGGCGGCTCCCGCGACACCTTCGCCGGGCTGGCCGGCATGGGTGATCTCATCGTCACCTGCACCAGCCAGCGCAGCCGCAACCGCTACGTCGGCGAGCAGCTCGGCGCGGGCAAACCGATCAGCGAGATCATCGCCTCGATGAACCAGGTCGCCGAGGGCGTCAAGGCCGCCAGCGTGATCATGGAGTTCGCCCGCGAGCACGACGTGAACATGCCGATCGCGCGCGAGGTGGACGCGGTGATCAACCACGGCGCCACCGTCGAGCAGGCCTACCGCGGGCTGATCGCCGAGAAGCCCGGCCACGAGGTGCACGGGACCGGGTTCTAGCCGTCCTCAGCGGACGCCGACGGCGGCGCGCAGCGCGTCGACGCCGTCGAGCCCCCCGGCCCGCAGCAGCGGGTCGATCGCGGCCAGCGCCTGCGCCACCCGCGCCGCGCGGTCGCCGCGCACCTCGATCCACGGGGTCGGCCCCGCCGCGAGCAGTTCGCGGTAGCGCTCGTGCATGGCCCGGCGGGCCGCCCCCTCGTGGCGCAGGCCGGTGTTGTCCTGTTCGAACGGCGTGGCCGGATCGCACAGCACGTAGAGGTGGTAGGTCCGCTCGAGGGCGCGCTGCAGCAGCCGGTCGTCGGTGCGGCCCAGATAGGTCTCGTGGAAGACCGCCGTCACCAGCGGGTTGGTGTCGCAGATCAGCACCGGCCCGGCCCAGCGCGCGGTGTCGTCCTCGATGCGCGCCTGCATCTCGGCGATGAGCCGGAAATCCCTGGTCCGCCAGCGGTACCGGGTGGGCACCGGCATCGCCTCGGTGAAGTGCCGCCCGAACTCGGGCACGGCGACGGTGCCGAGGTGCCGTGCCAGATCGGTTGCGAGCGTGGTCTTGCCGGTGGATTCGGCGCCGATGATGCACACCCGCCGCACGAAGTGGGCGCGCACCGGCGGGTCGAGCCGGTGCAGATACGCCAGCGGGGCGGCCCGCACCACGGTGCCGCAGATCCCGTCCGGCTCGCGCCGGGTGCGTTCGTGCACGCAGCCGAGCGCGGCCGCGTAGGCGTCGCCGTAGTCCTCGCCGGTGAACACCACATCCGGTGCGCGGCCGAGCACCTCGACGGTGATGGCCGCCCACCCCACGCTGTCGTCGTCGCTGACCGCGTAGCGGTCGCCGTCGACGGTGTGCACCCGGGCGCGCACCCCGATCTCGGCGCAGATCTCCTCGATCCAGGCCGCGCGCAACGTGACCGGGATGGTGTGCCAGCCGGCGTCGCACACGATCACGTCGAGTTCGTCGACGCGGGCCGCGGCGTACTCGACCAGGGCGCGGTGGCCCTGGTGGAAGGGCAGGAACTTGCCGATGACGAGTCCGCGGGTCACCTCAGCCCGCCCCCGCCCCGGCGGCGAGCGCGCGGCGCCAGTCGACGGCGGCCCTGGCCGCGATCACGAGCAGCACCGCGTACAGCCCCGCCGACAGGTACAGGCCGCGGCCGGTGAACAGCGCGACATAGCCGGCGTCGACGGCGATCCACAGGTACCAGCTCTCCACCCGTTTGCGGATCAGCAGATACAGCGCACCGAGCGAGGCCGCCGTCAGCACGGCGTCCCACAGCGGTGCCGATCCCCCGACCTCGATCAGGAAGGCCCGGATCAGCACCGTGCCGGCGAGGATCGCGCCGAGGACGGCGGCCAGGTGTGCCGCCGCCGTGCGCCGGATGCCGGCGGTGTCGTCGTCGTCGGAGCCGCCGGTGCGCGACCAGGCCAGCAGCCCCCAGATGCTGAACACGATGAAGACGACCTGCAGGCCGGCGTCGGCGTACAGCGCCAGATCCCAGAAGATGTAGAGGTACAGGGCGGTGGCGGCGATGCCGGTCCACCAGGTCCACACCGATTTGCGCGCCGCCAGCCACACCGACAGCGCGTAGAGGACGACCGCGAACACCTCCGGCCAGCCGGCCGGGCCGTACCGCCCAAGCAGCCCGAAGTGGTGCACCGCCGACAACGCTGCGGTCGCACCGACCACCAGCAGGGTCGCCGGGACTGCCGACGAGCGGCCCGGTCTACCCGGGTCGCGGGCGGCGATAGCCGCGTCCTGTTCGGCGGCCGCGTGGTCTACCCCCATTCGCCAATTAAACAACGCGGCGAGATCCGCAGCGGCAACGGACAATCGGGCAGCGCCGCGGGTGGACCGGCTAACCCCGGTTCAGCAGCGGGTTGGTGTTGTTGACCACCCAGCTTCCGCCCGGGGTGATGACGAACCCCGACCCGGTGCGGCTGTCGACGCAGGTGGTGTTGGTGCCGTCGAAACCGCAGCTGATCGTCTGGTAGCTGATCCGGGTGTTGGCGGGCAGCGGCTTGGCCTCACCGACGACGGCGAACACGTCCCCGGCGGTGGTGGCGAATCCGGCCGGGCCGGGCCCGCCGCTGACCAGGTTCGCCCCGCCCGGGGCGTTCGGGATGGGGCCGCTACAGCCGTAGCCGCCGCTGCGCTGCAGCACGCAGGTCAGCCCCTCCGGGGTGCGGAAGGCGTACCAGTGGCCGTCCATCACCGCGTACTCCGGCAGCTTCACCGGCGGCAGCGCGTTGACGTTGGGCAGCGGTTCCGGAGCCGGGTCGGGCTGGGCCGCGGCCACGCCCGCCGCCAGGGTGGCCACCGCGCCGGCCGCGGTGGTCAAGCCGATCAGCAGTCTGCTCAGCATGGGCACACCATATTGTTCGCCGGCACCGGCCGCGGTGTTACCCCGACCGCAGGAAATCCAGGATGTCGGCGTTGATCACCTCGGCGTGCGTGGTGGGCATGCCGTGCGGCAGCCCCTCGTAGGTCTTGAGCGTGCCGTTTGCCAGCAGCGCGGCGGTCTTCGGCCCGGACGCCGCGTACGGCACGATCTGGTCGTCGCGGCTGTGCAGCACCAGCACCGGGATGGTGATCGTCTTGAGGTCCGCGGTGAAATCGGTCTGGGAGAACGCGACGATGCCGTCGTAGTGGGCCACCGCGGCGCCCATCATGCCCTGCCGCCACCAGTTGTCGACCAGCGCCTCGTCCGGCTCGGCACCGGGGCGGTTGAAGCCGTAGAACGGGCCGGCGGCCACCGCGCGGTAGAACGCCGACCGGTTCGCCGCCAGCTGGGCCTGGTAGTCGTCGAACACCTGCTTCGGGGTGCCCTCCGGGTTGGCGTCGGTCCGCACCATCAACGGCGGGACCGCGGCGATGAGCACCGCCTTGGCGGCCCGGTCCTGGCCGTGCCGGGCCAGGTAGCGCACCACCTCCCCGCCGCCGGTCGAGTGGCCGATGTGGATGGTGTCGTGCAGGTCGAGGTGCTCGACGAGCGCGGCCAGGTCGTCGGCGTAGTGGTCCATGTCGTGGCCGTGGCCGACCTGGGCGGAGCGGCCGTGACCGCGCCGGTCGTGCGCGATCACCCGGTAGCCCTGCCGCAGGAAGAACAGCAGCTGGGCGTCCCAGTCGTCGGCCGACAGCGGCCAGCCGTGGCTGAACACGATGGGCTGTCCGCTGCCCCAGTCCTTGTAGAAGATCTCCGTGCCGTCGGAAACGGTGATGGTGGCCATGGTGATCCCCCTGGCTTGTGTCCCCGCCTCGGAACCTACCGCGCCCGCCTGCCCATGTCGCGGCGAATGTGCAACCTGGTCCGCCCGCACCGGCGTGTCGCGGACGAAACCGCACCGTCGGGGCGGTCAGCGAACTGCCAGGCGGCGCATCGGCACCACCGCCGCGGCGCACAGCAGCAGCGAGAGCCCCAGCACCGCCGCGAATGCCGCGGTCGGCGAGACCGGCAACAGCGCGCTCCAGGCCACCCCGCCCACCGCGAGCGTGACCGCCTGGGAGACCGCGTCATTGAGATGGGTGTAGGTGCTGTTGGCGCCGGCGGTGTCCGCGGCCGAGTGGTTCAGGATGGTGACCGCCAGCGTGGGTAGCGTCATGCCCAGGCCGAGCGCACCGATCCCCCACCCGATCAGCACCAGCCACAGCGGGACACCGTCGACGAGCAACAACAGCACCGACGCCAGCCCGGCGGTGCCCAGCGTCAGCCCGATGCGCAGCCGGGCCGGGATGTCGTTGAACAGCCGCGGCCGGGCGCACAGCCAGGCACCGACGAACCACATCACCGACGACACCGTGAGCGCGGTCCCGGCCAGCGTCGGCGGGCAGTGCCGGAACTCGGTGAGCGCCAACGGCATGTACTGCTCGATGCTGAGGAACCCGGCCCCGGCCAGCCCGCGCATGGCCAGGGTGGCCGGCAGACCGGGACGGAACCGCCAGGTGCCGGCCGGCAGCAGCCGCGGCACCGCGGCGATCACCGCCAGCACCGCCGCCGCGAGCAACACCGGCCAGCCCGGCACCGTGCGCTGCCCGGCCACGCTGAGCGCCAGAATGCCCAGCCCGGCCACCGCCGCCCGGGTCGGCACCGCGCGGTCGAACGGCGCGCTGCTGCGCCCGTCCAGCGACCGCAGCGCCGGCACCAGCAACGCCACCGCCACCGCCGCCAGCACCGGCACGAGCAGGAACACCCAGCGCCAGCCGAGGTGTTCGGCGATCGCGCCGGCCACCGCCGGACCGGCGAGCGCGGCCGTCATGAACGTACTGGTGTACAGCGCGAACATGGCCGGCCGCAGCGGCGGCGGGTAGCACCGCGCCACGATGACGAACATCGCCACCTGCAGCAGCCCGGCACCGAACCCGTAGACGGCCCGGCCGGCCAGGAACACCGCCATGCCCGGCGCCACCCCGCACAGTGCCAGCCCACCGGCGAACAGCACCGCGCCGACGAGCACCGGGACGAACACCCCGCGACGGTCCATCCACGGCCCGGCCAGTGCCAGCGCCAGCACGCTGACCGCCATCGGCGTGGCGAACGCCAGGGCGTACCAACGCATCCCGCCGAGATCGGCGGCCACCACCGGCATCACCGCGGCGATCGCGATGAGTCCGAAGGCGATCAGCACCCCGAGGATGAAGAAGCCCGGGGTGGTGACGCGCCGCGGGCCGGTCCACAGACCGGCCCGCGACAGTTCGGAGGTGGAGGTGGTCAGGACTGCACCACCTGGTCCAGCCGGTTGGCCGGCACCGGCAGCCCGTAGTGCTCACGCAGCGTGCGGCCGGTGTACTCGGTGCGGAACAGCCCGCGCCGCTGCAGGATCGGGATGACGTGCTCGATGAACAAATCCAGGCTCTCCGGGAACACCGGCGGCATGACGTTGAAGCCGTCGGCCGCACCGTTGGTGAACCACTCCTCGATCGTGTCGGCGATCTGCTCGGGCGTGCCGATCACGGTGAAGTGCCCGCGCGCCCCGCCGAGGTAGGACAGCAGCTGGCGCACGGTGAGCTTCTCCTCGGCGGCGAACTTCAGGATCAGCTCCGCCCGGCTGCGGTCGCCCTCGATGGTGCGCGGCTGGTACAGCTCGGCCGGCAGCGGCTTGTCCAGTTCGAGCTCCTCGACCGGCCACTCCAGGAAGTCGCCGAGCGCCTCCAGCCCGCGCTCGGGCACCCGCAGGTCGTCGAGGTACTGGGCGCGCTCCTGGGCCTCCTGCTCGGTGCTGCCGATGAAGGGCTGCAGCCCCGGCAGCACCTTGACGAACCGCGGATCCCGGCCCGCCGCGGCCACCCGGGCCTTGAAGTCGGCGTAGAACTGCTGGCCGTCCTTGAGCGTCGGCTGGGCGGTGAAGATCGCCTCGCCCCACTTGGCGCCGAAGTTCTTGCCGTTCTCCGAGGAGCCCGCCTGCACCAGCACCGGCCGGCCCTGCGGCGAGCGGGGCACCGTCAACGGCCCCGCCACCGAGTAGAACTCGCCGCGGTGGTTGATCTCGCGGATGTGCCGGTCGTCGGAGTAGCGGCCGGACTCGCGGGACCCGACGATGTAGTCGTCGGTCCAGCTGTCCCACAGCTTGGTGACCACGTCGACGAACTCGTCGGCGCGCCGGTACCGGTCGAGGTGGTCGGGCCGGTCCTCGAGACCGAAGTTGCGGGCGATCTTGCGGTCGGAGGTGGTGACGATGTTCCACCCGGCGCGGCCGCCGCTGATGTGGTCCAGCGAGCCGAACCGGCGGGCCAGGTTGTACGGCGAGTTGTAGGTCGTCGACACCGTCCCGATCAGGCCGATCCGCTCGGTGGCCATCGCGATGGCGGTCAGCAGGATCAGCGGGTCGAGGCTGCCCTGCGGCTGGAAGTCCGAGGAGTTCCAGTGGCCGGGCGCGTCGGCGAAGAAGATCGAGTCGAACTTCGCCGCCTCGGCCTTGCGGGCCAGTCCGACCCAGTACTGCGGGTCGAACTCGGCGTTCAGCGGCGTGCCGGGCACCCGCCAGGCGGCCTCGTGCTGCCCGTAGGGCATCAGAAAGGCGTTCAGGTGAAGCCGGCGCGGCTGGCTCATTGCTGCTCCTCCGGGATCAGGTTGTCGACGATGTCGGCGAACACGACCGGTTCACGGATCGCGCCCACCTCGTAGAAGTTGTCCGCCAGCTCCTGCTCGGCGGCGATGATCTCGGGGGTGACGGGGATGAGCTCGGTTGCGGTGGCCACCACGAGGTCCGCGGCCTCGTCGACGGGGACACCGGTCTTCTTGGCGATGGCCTCGGCCCACACGTCCTGGTGCTCCCAGCCCCAGGCGTAGGTGTCGTTGATGCGGCGCAGCGTATCCGCCACGGCCGCACGGCGCTTCGGATCCTCCAGGCTGCCGGTGTTGGTGACCCACAGGCTCTCGCCGAAGTCGTAAGGATCCTGGCCGGCCTCGACGATCACCGCGTCGTGCTTGGTGATGGCCACCGTGGCGTTGGGTACCCAGATGGCCCAGGCGTCGACCGCGCCGGAGGTGAAGGCCGCCTGCCCCTTGGACGGGTCGAGGAAGACGAACTCCACGTCGTCGGGGCCGAGGCCGGCGCGCTCCACCGCCGAGAGCAGGAAGCCGTGCGCCGAACTCCCCTCGGGCACGGCGACCTTCTTGCCCTTCAGCTCGGCGGTGCTCTTCAGCGGCGATCCCTTCGGGGCCAGGATGTAGTGGTAGGACGCCGCGGTGTCGCGCAGCGTGCCGGCCGCCGAGACACGGAAGTTCAGCTTGTCGGCCGCGGCGGTGATCGGCGGCACGGTGCCGACGGTGCCCACGTCGACGTTGCCGGAGGCGACGGCCTGCACCAGCGGCGGTCCGTATTCGAAGGCGGCCCACTTGATCTCGTAGTCGGCGTCGTCGAACAACCCGGAGGCCTTGACGAGTTCGTCGATGCCGTCGTTCTGGTGGGCGATGGTGATGGTGATCCGGTCGTCGCCGCCGGAGGAGCAGCCCGTGAGCGCGGCGGCGGCAACACCGACGGCGAACAGGGACGCGAACAGCCGTTTCATCGGATTCCTTACGGGTAGAGCGAGATGATTTGCGGGGGAAGATGACTCAGTGCGCGAGGTTGGCCACCCCGAGCGCGTCGAGCAGCCGTACGCGCAGCTCGTCGCGTTCGGCGCCGTGGGTGCGCTCCTCGGCCGGGAGCGCCACGGTGAACTCGTGGCCGATGCGGCCGGCCTGCATCACCAGGATTCGGTCACCGAGCGCGATGGCCTCGTCGACGTCGTGGGTGACCAGCAGCATCGCCGCGTTGTGCCGTGCCCGCAGGTCACGGACCAGGGCGTGCATGCGCAGCCGGGTGATGGCGTCCAGCGCGGCGAACGGCTCGTCGAGCAGCACCAGCGACGGGTCGGCGACCAGCGCGCGGGCCAGCGCGACCCGTTGCGCCTCACCGCCGGAGAGCGTCTTGGGCCAGGCGTCGGCGCGGTCGACCAGCCCCACCTCGGCGAGCGCGGCCAGCGCGCGCTGCCTGGCGTCGGGGCCCTTGAGCCCGATGGTCACGTTGCGCCAGGCCTTCTCCCAGGGCAGCAGCCGGGCGGCCTGGAACACGATCGCGCGGTCGGCCGGGACCCGGATCTCGCCGGCGTCGGGCCGGTCCAGCCCGGCCAGCAGCCGCAGCAGGGTGCTCTTGCCGCAACCCGACGGCCCCAGCAGCACCACGAATTCCGAACGGGCGATGTCGAGGTCGAGGTGGTCGAGCACCACCCGGTCGCCGAACCGTCGGACGATATCGCGGGCCTGCACGAACGAGGTGAGCAGTCCGGTCATGCCTGCACCCTGGTGTTGCGCCAGCGCAGCAGGGTGCGCTCCAGGACGCGCACGATCTGGTCGGCGGCCAGGCCGAACAGCGCGTAGATGGCCAGGCCCAGGAACACGCCCTCGTGGCGCATGTAGGTCTGTGAGAGCAGGATCATGTGCCCGATGCCCTCCTCGGCGTTGACCGTCTCCGCGGCGACCAGGCCGAGCACGCTGTAGGCCAGCGAGAAGCGCAGGCCGACCAGAAATCCCGGCAGCGCCCCGGGGAACACCACCCGCCGCAGCACGGTCAGCCGGGATGCCCCTGCGGCCCTTGCCATCTCGATGAACTGGTTGTCCACCCCGCGGATCGCGGCGAACAGGTTGAGGTACATCGGCACCGCGGCGCCGATCGAGATGAGCAGCACCTTGGTGAGCTCGTCGATGCCGAACCACACCACCATCAGCGGCAGGATCGCCAGCAGCGGAATGGTGTTGACGATCTGGTAGATCCCGTTGAAGGCCATCTCGCCGGCCCGGAACAGGCCGGCCAGCACGGCGGTGGGGATGGCCACCGCCAGCCCCAGCGCCAGGCCCAGGCCGGCGCGTTCCAGCGAGGTGGCGATGTCGGTGAACAGCGTGCCGGACTCGTTCTGGTAGACCGCCTCGGCCAGCACCGCGGTGGGTGCGGGGGCGATCGCGGGCGGCAGCAGGCCCAGCGCGCTGGTGAGCTGCCAGACCAGCAGGATCAGCAGCGGCGTGGTGTAGATGCCCAGTGGCCAGAACGAGACGATCCGGCGCCACCGGGACGGCCGCCCGGAAGCCGGGGTGATGACGTCGTAGGCGGTCCGGTCGGGGCCGTCGGCGGTGACGGTGGGCGGATGCGGGGCGACGTCGACCGTCGCAGGGAGCGTGGATGTCATGGCGTCCTCGTGTTCGGTGCCGCGGTGCGCGCGGCGCGCGGTTGGCTGGTGCCGGCCTACTCGGGGGATCGGCTATCGCCGGCAACAACACCGCTGACACAGCGCCATGGCGTCCCGCAGCCTCCTCTCCATGAACTGCCCGTCGTTCGCGGGGATGCCATAAGTCTGGCTACGGCACCGGCATCCGGGAACGGTTCGGATCGACGTGAACAAAATGCGCACCGCGCCTAAGGACCGCACAACGGAATCCGCCTCCCCCGAGGCAGCGGAAGGGGGAGGCGGATACGGCGGTGCGGCCCGGATCAGCGGGGCACGTCAGTACGGCGGGTGCCCGTGCCCGTAACCGGCCATCGCCTCGAGCCGGCGGATCCGGTCGGCGATCGGCGGGTGGGTGGAGAACAGCTGGCCGATGCGCTCGCCGGAGCGGAACGGGCTGGCGATCATCAGGTGGGCCTGATCGGCCAGCTTCGGGTCCGGCGGCAACGGCGCGGCCTCCACCCCGCCCGCGATCTTGCGCAGCGCGCTGGCCAGCGCCAGCGGGTCGCCGGTCAGCTCGGCACCGGACTGGTCGGCCTGGTACTCCCGCGACCGGGACACCGCCAGCCGGACGAGCGTCGCCGCGATCGGACCGAGCAGTGAAACGAGCAGCAGCGCAAGAGGATTCGGCCCGTTGTCGCGGTTGCCGCCGAACATGCCGGCGAACATCGCCATGTTGGCCAGCGCGGTGATCACCGAGGCCAGCGCGCCGGCCACGCACGAGATCAGGATGTCGCGGTTGTAGACGTGCGCCAGTTCGTGTCCGAGCACCGCACGCAGCTCCCGCTCGTTGAGCAGGTGCAGGATGCCGGTGGTGCAGCACACCGCGGCGTTGCGCGGGTTGCGCCCGGTGGCGAACGCGTTCGGGTTGGCCGTGTCGCTGATGTACAGCCGCGGCATCGGCTGATGCGCCGTGTTGGCCAGCTCCCGCACGATCCGGTAGAGCACCGGCGCCTGCACCTCGGTCACCGGCTGGGCGTGCATCGCCCGCAGCGCCAGCTTGTCGCTGTTGAAGTACACGTAGGCGTTCATCCCGATGGCGAAGATGAGCGCCAGCACCATCATGTTGCGGCCGAACAGCGAGCCGATGTACACGATCAGCGCCGACATGCCCGCCAACAGCACAAACGTCTTCAGCCGGTTGGCGTGCGGGTGCCAGGTCATCGCGGCGTCCTCCTCATCAGCATCGGGCTCCTCGGGGGAACTCTGCCGGAATAACGCTTAGCAGACCTTCGTAGGTTCCGTGCCGACGGGGCTCCGCGACGGTCAGCCCTGGCGGCTGATGGTGTACTCGACCAGCGTGGCCAGCGCGTCGCGGCCCGGCCCGGCCGGCAGGTGGGCGATCTCGGCGTGCGCCCGGGCGGCGTACTCGGCGACGGTCTCCTTGGCCCTGGCCATGCCCGGCGAGCGGCGCAGCAGCGCCAGCGCCTCGGCCAGCACGTCGTCGTCCTCCACCGGGCCGTCGGCCAGCAGTTCGCGCAACCGGGCGGCGTCGGCGTCGTCGCCGCGCAGCGCGTACAGCACCGGCAGGGTGTGCACGCCCTCGCGCAGGTCGGTGCCGGGCACCTTGCCGGACTCGTCCGGGTCGCTGTCGATGTCGATGATGTCGTCGGAGATCTGGAACGCGGTGCCGACGATGCCGCCGAGCCGGCTCAGCCGCTCGACCTGCTCGGCGTCGGCGCCGGAGAACGTCGCCCCGAACCGCCCCGAGGCGGCGATCAGGCAGGCGGTCTTCTCGTAGACCACCTTCAGGTAGTGCTCGACCGGGTCGACGCCGTCGGCCGCGCCCCGGGTCTCCCGCATCTGCCCGGTGACCAGCTGGGCGAACGTGTCGGCGATCACCCGCACCGCCTCCGGCCCGAGCCGCGACACCAGCCGCGAGGCGGTGGCGAACAGGTAGTCGCCGGCCAGGATGGCGATGTTGTTGCCCCAGCGGGCGTTGGCGCTCGGCGCGCCGCGGCGCACCTGGGCCTCGTCCATCACGTCGTCGTGGTACAGCGTGGCCAGGTGCACCAGCTCGATCACCGCGCCGGCGACGGTCACCTGCCACGCGTCCGGCTCCGGCCCCAGCTGGGCCGACAGCACGGTGAACAGCGGGCGGAAGCGCTTGCCGCCGGCCTGGAACAGGTGCTGCACCGCCTCGACCATCAACTCGTCGGCCTTACCGAGCTCGGTGGCGATCAGATCCTCGATACGTGCCACGCCATCGCGGACATCCGCGGCGAAACCGGCATCGCCGAAGTTCACACCCGCCACCACGGTCGCTGGGGTCCTCACCCTGCCAACATACTGTGAAACGTGAGCAACCCGGTGGGCTGGGCCCACGACCGTGACAATGCCGACCACATCGACCACGCCGACGTGGTGGTCGTCGGCGCCGGCCCCGCCGGATCGGCCGCCGCGGCCTGGGCCGCCCGCGCCGGCCGCGACGTGCTGGTCATCGACGCCGCGCCGTTCCCCCGCGACAAGGCCTGCGGCGACGGGCTGACCCCGCGGGCGGTGGCCGAACTCGAGCGGCTCGGGCTCGGCGGCTGGCTGGACGGGCGGATCCGGCACCGCGGGCTGCGATTGTCGGGCTTCGGCGCCGACGTCGAGGTGCCCTGGCCCGGGCCGTCGTTCCCGGCCACCGGCAGCGCGGTGCCGCGCACCGAACTCGACGACCGGATCCGCGCCGTGGCCGCCGACGACGGCGCCAAGATGCTGCTCGGCGTCAAGGCGGTCGGGGCCACCCACGACCCGGCCGGCCGGGTGGAGTCGGTCACCCTGCAGGACGGCACCAGGGTGCGCTGCCGGGAGCTGATCGTCGCCGACGGGGCGCGCTCCCCGCTGGGCCGGGTGCTGGGCCGGCGCTGGCACCGCGACACCGTCTACGGCGTGGCGATCCGCGGGTACGCGGCCAGCCCGCGCAGCGACGAGCCGTGGATCACCTCGCATCTGGAGCTGCGCTCCCCCGAGGGCCGGGTGCTGCCCGGGTACGGCTGGATCTTCCCGCTGGGCAACGGCGAGGTGAACATCGGCGTCGGCGCGCTGGCCACCGCCAAGCGCCCGGCCGACGCCGCGCTGCGGCCGCTGCTGGACTGCTACGCCGGGCTGCGCCGCGCCGAGTGGGGCTTCACCGGCCCGCCGCGAGCCGGGCTCTCGGCGCTGCTGCCGATGGGCGGGGCGGTGTCCGGGGTGGCCGGGCCGAACTGGATGCTCGTCGGCGACGCCGCGGCCTGCGTCAACCCGCTCAACGGGGAGGGCATCGACTACGGGCTGGAGACCGGCCGCTTGGCGGCCGGCCTGCTCGGCTCCGGCGACCTGAGCACGGCGTGGCCGGCGGTGCTGCGCGAGCACTACGGCCGGGCGTTCTCGGTGGCGCGGCGGCTGGCGCTGTTGCTCACCCTGCCCCGGTTCCTGCCCGTGACCGGCCCGGTCGCCATGCGCTCGACCCGGCTGATGACGCTGGCGGTGCGGGTGATGGGCAACCTGGTCACCGACGAGGACGCCGACCTGGTGGCGCGGCTGTGGCGGGCCGCCGGGGCCGGGTCGCGGCGGATCGACGCCCGGCCGCCGTTCTGCTGACTCAGTCCGCCGGTTTGACCGCGGCGTGCAGCGCGACGATGCCGCCGGTGAGGTTGCGCCAGCGCACCTGTGACCAGCCCGCGTCGGCGATCCGGCGGGCCAGGGTGGCCTGGTCCGGCCAGGCCCGGATGGACTCGGCCAGGTAGACGTAGGCCTCCGGGTTGGACGACACCGCCTGCGCGATCCGCGGCAGCGCCTTCATCAGGTACTCCAGGTAGACGGTGGCGAACAGCCGGTTCGTCGGGGTGGAGAACTCGCACACCACCAGCCGGCCGCCGGGCCGGGTCACCCGGGCCATCTCACGCAGCGCGGCGGTGTGGTCGACGACGTTGCGCAGCCCGAAGCTGATGGTGACCGCGTCGAACACCCCGTCGGCGAACGGCAGTCGGGTGGCGTCCCCGGCCACCTTCGGCACCGGCCGCCCCCGGCCGGCGGCGAGCATGCCGACCGAGAAGTCCGCGGCCACGCACCACGCCCCGCTGCGGGCCAGCTCCACCGTCGACACCGCGGTGCCGGCGGCCAGGTCCAGCACGGTGTCCCCCGGGCCGATGCCCAGCGCGGCGCGGGTGGCGCGCCGCCAGTACCGGTCCTGCCCGAGCGAGAGCACGGTATTCGTCAGGTCGTAGCGGCGGGCCACCGCGTCGAACATCGACGCCACGTCGTGCGGGTTCTTGTCCAGCGTCGCTCGGCTCACGGTGCCGACGCTACCTGCCCGCCCCGGCCCGCAGACACCGAGCGCGGGCGGAAAGAATCGGGGCCGGAGTGACTTGACTCTGCTATGAGCGAAAAAGTGTGGTTCATCACCGGCGCGTCGCGGGGCTTCGGGCGCATCTGGACGACGGCGGCACTCGAGCGCGGCGACCGGGTGGCCGCCACCGCGCGCGATGTGTCGACGCTGGACGATCTGGCCGAGCGGTTCGGCGACGCGCTGCTGCCGCTGCGGCTCGACGTGACCGACCGCGAGGCCGACTTCGCGGCGGTCCGGCAGGCCGTCGACCGGTTCGGCCGGCTCGACGTCGTGGTCAACAACGCCGGCTACGGCCAGTTCGGATTCGTCGAGGAACTCTCCGAACAGCAGGTGCGCGACCAGATCGAGACCAACCTGTTCGGCGCGCTGTGGGTGACCCAGGCGGCGCTGCCGTTCCTGCGCGCCCGGCGCAGCGGCCACATCATCCAGGTGTCCTCGATCGGCGGGGTGACGGCGTTCCCGGAGATCGGGATCTACCACGCCTCGAAGTGGGCGCTGGAGGGGCTCTCGCAGGCCCTGGCCGCGGAGGTGGCGCCGTTCGGCATCCACGTCACGCTGGTGGAACCGACCGGGTATGCGACCGACTGGGCCGGGCCGTCCGCCCGGGTGGCGACCCCGCTGCCCGACTACGTCGCGGCGCACGCCGAGGTGGCCCGGGACCGCGAGCAACGCTTCGCCCGGCAGGGCGATCCGGCGGCCTCGGCCGCGGCCCTGCTGCGGGTCGTCGACGCCGAGCAGCCCCCGCTGCGGGTGTTCTTCGGGGCCGCGCCCCTCGAGGTGGTCCGGGACGACTACGACGACCGGCTGCGCACCTGGGAGCAGTGGCAGCCGGTGGCCGTCCTCGCACAGGGCTGACCGCCCGCTGCGGACCGATCCCGGCCGCCGCCTGTCGCTAGGGTTACCGCATGCGGTGGTGGCGCGCGGTCGTGGTGCTGGTGGCGGGTGTGGTGCTCGCCGTGGCCGGGTGCGCCCGGTTCGTGCCCGGGACGGGGGTCGCCGACCTGCCGCCGGTGACCGTCTCCGACGACGGGTACGGCATCGTCACCGGGGATCCGGACGCCCCGGTGCAGCTGGAGTTCTACATCGAACCGCAGTGCCCGCACTGCCACCGGCTGCTGACCGAATCCGACGCGGCGCTGCGCGCGGCGATCGCGCTCGGCCGGCTCGTGGTCATCTACCGGCCACTGACGTTCCTGGACTTCGGCGACGACGACACCTCGGCCCGGCTGAGCAACGCGCTGTTCGCCGCCGTCGACCCGGGCACCTCCGCCCCGGCGTTCCACGATTTCCTCATCGCCCTCTACGACCACCAGCCGGAGTACGGCGAACCCGCACCGGACGACGACGAGATCGCCGGCTTCGCCGAACGGTCGGGGCTGCCCGCGGTGGCGGTGCAGCGGATCGCCGACGGCGACGTAGTGGTCGACACCGTGGCGATGGACGAGTTCAACGCCGACACCCTGCTCGAGATCACCCCGGACCGGGTGGCCACCCCCACCGTCGTCGACCTCGCCACCCTCGAGGAGGTCGACACCGGACCGGAGGACTGGCTCGACCGGCTGCTCGACGGCGCGTGAGCGGCCGTCCTCCGCGGCGCGTCAGGCGGCGCTGCACCAGTGCGACGACCACCAGCGCCCCGCCGGCGATCAGCCAGCCCACCACCGCGATGGAGCCGGCCGGGATGATCGCCAGGGCGGCGTTGCGGTCCCGAACCCGCACCAGATTCGGGTCGTTGACGTCGTATTCGACGTAGATGCGCATCCCGTTCTCGAGTTCGGACGGGTAGAGCACCCCCAGCTCCGGGCGGTAGGTGACCCGGTCCGGGGTGACGAACTCGATCGTCGAGCGGCGCGGCCCGGCACTGAGCACCTCGGCCTCGGCCACCCCGAGATGGCGTTCGATCTGCCGGTCGTTGCGCCAGGCCCCGAGCACCAGCAGCACGCTCTGCAGGGTGACCACGCAGGCCAGGACGATGATGCCGATCCGCACCCGGCGCAGGATCCGCTCGCTGCGGGTCTCCTCCGGTGAACCGGCCAGCCGCGGAACCAGGAAGTGCCACACGGCTTTCAGCCACGACCACAGCGTCGCCAGGGCGGCGGCCGCCGGTGCCGGGGCTTTCGCTGCGCTCACAGGCGATCTCTCGTTCGCTGCGCTCACAGGGCCGCCTTGATCGCGGCGTGCAGCGCCCGCAGCGACGACCGGTCGGCTTTCACCTCCAGCACCCGCAACCCGTCCTGCGGCTCGT
>Ga0207747_1000494_pt1 | contig 44076 bp, 71 predicted proteins | sample HigsolmetaGSP11D_FD_184839 | JGI IMG/M metagenome (GOLD analysis project Ga0207747, IMG submission 184839) | High solid enriched microbial communities from the Joint BioEnergy Institute, USA - SP1-1-D (SPAdes) | ecosystem: Engineered > Bioreactor > SSF (Solid state fermentation) > Aerobic >...
ACAGTAGACAGTAATGAATACGTAAAGACTTCGCAATTAAAAAAGCCATTCGATAGAGACGGACTTGTCATTGATGGTTATTGATTTTATCAGCTTCTCAACGATCGCCTGCTTTGTTTCAAAGTCGGCTCGCGTAAGGTCTATTCTATATTTTTCTAATTCTTCTTTAGTGATCTGTTTATTTTTGGCTGCGCCGTGGTTTCTCTGTTCTCGGAGCAGTTGATTCTTCTCTTCATTCAGCTTCCCGATTTGCCGATCTAAGACTGCCCGGTCAATCTCTCCGTCAGCGTAAAGGGATAGAACCCGCTCTATCTTGGCGTCGATATTTTTAATTAGTCGTGCGTAATTAATTTCTTTCGGCTTGTCCTCTTGGATATCCTTCTTTGTTGCAATACTCGCCAGCTCCCGCCTGATAATCTCCTCTAAGTTTTTTACATTCCACGTCCGATTAGTGCACTTGCGATCGTACTCCGACGGGAACCGTTTAGCGCGACAGATATAGTACCGGTACACGCCGTACTTGCTCTTTGACGTGTGGTATGACACATATGGCTCTCCGCACCATCCGCAGCGTATCAAGCCAGAAAACAGACTCTGCTTCGCCTTATGGGCGTTATGACCTCGGTGTCTGCTGAGTAAGGCTTGTACGCGCTCAAATTGCTCCTCGTCGATGATCGGCTCATGTTGTCCGCGGTAGTACTCACCTGCGTATCTTACGTAGCCGCAGTACAAGCGGTTGGATAGTACGTCCCGATAACGTCTAAATCGCCAGACCGGGTAGCCTAGCCGTTTTAACTCTTGCTGCACTTTTGTGATAGACAGGAGTTGCTCGTAAAGATCAAACGCGGTGCGGATGTGCTCCGCTTCGTCTGGCTTAACGATGAGACGACCATCCCGCCGTGCATACCCCGCCGGGTCATAATCTCCGCCCATCGCAGCTAGCCCCTCTTCCGCCCGTTTGATCTGACCGAGGCGCATCCGCTCGGTGATCGTCTCACGCTCCAGTTGAGCAAATACGGACAGGATCCCGATCATGGCTTTACCAAACGGCGTTGATGTGTCGAGCGTCTCGGTTATCGACACAAAATCTACGTTGGCTTTTAAAAAATAGTCCTCGATTAATGTGAGTGTGTCACGCTGGGAGCGGGATAGACGGTCAAGTCGATACACTACCACAACATCAATGTTTGCCAGGTCGTCGAGCATCTGCCGCAACGCAGGGCGGTCCATGTTTGCACCTGAGTAGCCGCCATCTGTATATGTGTTATAAACAGTCCAGCCTTTAGACTTGCAATAGGCTTCGAGGCGCTCACGCTGCGCCTCGATGCTGTAGTTTTCAACCTGCTCTTGCGTGGATACTCTCATGTAGAGAGCTGCTCTCATGATCTATACCTCCCTCTCCGGTTTAAAGTGCCCCATATAAACGCCGCATATCTTGACCTGGTTGGGGGCTACCTCAATCACGTCATACTCGTCGTTTTCCGGCTCCAGACGGATCAACGGCGAATCAGCCGACCAGCGGATCCGCTTAAGCGTGCCGTCTTCTTGATCATTAATAAGGGCTGCCACAATCTGTCCGTTGTAGTCAGCCCAGGGAGCTTGTCTCATATATACGATGTCGCCGTCTTCGATGCCTGCGCCGATCATGGAGTCGCCTTTGACGCGGAGTGCGAAGTCGGGCTGTCGTTTGTTTCGGAACGGGTAGTGGATGTACTCTTCAATGTTTTGCTCCGCCAGTAGCCCGTCGCCTGCGCAGATGGTACCGATGAGGGGGATGCCAGTGCGATTTTCATTGACTTCCTCTGGTTCATCGACCAACCCCATGATATAAAGCGGAGATGTCTTCAAAGCTTTGGCAAGTAATGCTATCTTATCTCTTCTCATATTTTCAATGTCGCCAGTTTCCCATTTTCTAACGGTGCTTTTTCCAACGCCTACGATATTGCCGACTTCCTCCAAAGTCATATTCAATTCTTTCCTTCTTCTTTTCAAATGACTACCGTTCACCATCTTAATTCCTCCATTTCTAGTTGACAATTATATACCATTTGTGTCTTTTATGCAACTAACAAAAATATTTCGATTCAAAAAGTGTCTTTAAGGGGTTGACAGTGTCTTTTTGTTGAGTTACCATAAAAGTGTCCTTTGCGACACAATCGGTGAGAGGAGGGGGAGGATGAGTGAACTCGAAAGCACTTAAAGCCCGTTTGGTCATCAGCGGTCTCCGAGTATCGGACCTTCTCGAAAGACTGGACCGTCATGGAGTATCGATGAGCAAAAGCGCGTTTTACCGGAAACTAAACGGTAAAAGTGAGTTTGATCGCAAAGAGATGCTTGCGATTGCGACTGAATTGCATTTCACCAATCAAGAATTGATCTCAATTTTTTTTACTGAGCAAGTGTCGTAAAGGAAACAACGCTAATAACGGGAGGTGAAAAAACCGTGAACAAGCCGCAAATGTTTAACCACCATATGTTTGGTGAACTGCCGGTACTCGTCCTGGGCGGAAAGGAATGGTTCGGAGCAACGGAGGCAGCTAAAGCTTTAGGCTTCGTAAAGCCGCACAGGGCGATCGAGAATCACATCGATGAAGACGACTCCACGGTCTGGGGAGTGGGGGTAGAAACCGGAAAGAAAGCGGATGGAACCCCGGCCATTCAAATAGTTCAAAAGAAATTCATCAACGAGTCCGGTCTCTACAGTCTGATCTTCGGTGCCGCTCGCCAGGGCAATAACCCGGAGATTCAGGAGAAGGCCAAGCAGTTCAAGCGATGGGTTACCGGCGAAGTCCTTCCATCTATCCGCCAGCACGGCGGCTATCTCACACCTGCCAAGATTGAAGAAGTACTGCTCAATCCGGACACGATTATTGACTTGGCACAACGGTTGAAGCAAGCGAACGAAGAAAAAGCGAAACTCGCTGCGAAGGTCGAAGCCGACAAACCGAAAGTATTGTTCGCCGATTCGGTGACTGCGAGTAAAACGTCCATCCTGATCGGTGATCTGGCAAAGATCCTAAAGCAAAACGGTTATGAGACTGGGCAAAAACGGTTGTTTGCTCAACTTCGAGATGAAGGATATCTGATTAAACGCAAAGGTAACGATTACAACATGCCGACACAGCGGTCTATGGAAATGGGGCTATTTGAGATCAAGGAGACCGTCATCACACACTCCGACGGACACATCTCAATCAGCAAGACGCCGAAAGTGACTGGCAAAGGGCAGATTTATTTTATCAACAAGTATGTCGGGAAGGTCGAAGCGTCATGACCAACACCATCAAAATCACTAATCTACCAGACGGCGGCGCAATCATCGAGGACGAAGACGAGGTAATCGTCTATACCGCTGAAGAAATCGCCGAAATGGAGCGGGATTATAAAGACGCTATTTTACGGCTGCTGAATCAAAAATACGCGCAGTGAGGAGGGTCGATCAACATGCAAATCACTATAACAGGTATGCAGCTTGACGGTCATGACATACCTGTCCCGCACGGTTTATCTGAGTTGCTTAATCGCGCCGGTGTCTGGTCGGCGGCACCGATTCCGCCGCTTGACGGATACCGGCGCGAGGTGAAGCGGGTGGACGGTCACCTGATCACTGAACTTACCTATGTGGGGAGGTGACTAAACAATGCTCATGAAGATTTGGCGTCTAAGCCCTACACAACTCGCAGCCTACACTCCCGGCGCTGACCTGGGCGAGCCGCACGAGATCCGCGACGTGCCGGTTGTGGTCTGGCCGTCGGATACCGCGACACACCGAGAGCGCGCGATGCGTGCGCACCAGACTCGCTTGGCTGGCCGCGAGTTGATCAGCGCGGATCTCTACAGCGAGCGACGTGCAGCCGGCTGGTCGGATCAGGAGATCGCCGAGCTGTACGGCATCAAGCTGTCAACGCTGCGCGGCTATAAGGCAAAGTGGAGGAGGGAGGCGGCGTTATGCACGATGACCGCGACGACGGTGTAGGGGTGTTTAGGGGCTGCCTGGTCTCACTGCTGATCTATGCGGTAGTAGGGGCCGTGATAGGACTCATTTATCTGATTGTGAGGTGATAGACAAATGACAAAGGGCAAGTTGACCAGAGAGGCGATCGTTAAGATCGAAGAGGCACTCGCCAAGCTTGAGGTCGCCAGGAAGAAACTGCAGGACGCGCGTAATCCGCGGCATGTCGATCTGGTGGTAAAGATCGAAGATCTGAGACAGATCTATGAGGTACTGACGGATCCGGAGTGTACGCCGGAGATTGAGGAGGTGGACACAGAGTGAGCAAGGAGTACCAAGCAGCACTGCAAGCCTGGCAGGTCGCCCAGCAGCAGTTTGAGCAGGCGGATCCGGAGCATATTGACATCGCGATATATCAGCTGTGCGCGGCAGAGAAGCGGGTAGAGGTAGAGCTTATGAAGGCGAAGGGAGGTGACGATAGATGGAGGCGGTAAGCATGGAAGTCTTTTGGATCGGCGAGGTCTGTGATGCGGATCGGCGCGCTAAGCTCATCACGAAAGAGGCGAGGGAATGGTTTGCGACGCGGACGATCGAGCAGGCGATTATCTCGCATCAGGCAAAAACCACTGCGGCAACAGTGGCTAAGAATTAAGCGTATTATCAGCCCTATCTTACCACATAGGGCAAGGGAGGTAAAGAGATGGCTAAAAAATATGACTTTGAAAGAGCGAAGCAGATCATTGAAAGCCGGAAGGACGAGATCCAAGAAGCGAGTCTCGGAATGTACGAAGACTGGTTCTGGACAAATGAGACGGTTTTCAGAGACGAGGAATACCAGGTCGATCTGGATAAGGTCAAACTAGTTGCCGGAATCGGCGGATCGTATTGGGCGACACCTACGCTGATGCTCAAACTTAAGAACGGCAAGAGTGAATGCATCCCTTGCTATATCGGCGAGGTGAATGTGAGATGAAAAAAGCAACCGGCATTGTGCGCCGCGTCGACGAGCTGGGACGGATCGTCATCCCGAAAGAGCCGCGGCGCACGCTCAACATCCAGGAGAGTGACCCGATCGAAATCTTTGTCGACGGGGATCGGATCGTACTGCAGAAATATGTCGAAGACGGCCGCTGCGTGATCTGCGGGGGAAACGGCGAGCAGGGATTGATGGCGCATCGGAAGCCGGTGTGTCAGCGGTGTGTGGATGAGATCGTGAAGACGGACCAACTGGCGAAGAGGGTGGTGATGGCATGAGCGGAACCAACGTTTCAAACGAAGTATTCTACGGATATTGTTTCCCCGAGCCGGATGGATGGCATACGCCAGCTGTACGACTCAACTCACCGGAAGAAGTCTTTCGATACACGCAATTGCACGGAAGATCCGGATTTTTTCGGGAAATTCGTGTGACTGATGCGGGCGACAATCTCGTTGTTCAAATGATTGACGGAAAATATGTCTGGCCGGAGGAATGGAAAAATTTCAATAGGGTAGATGAACCATGAATATCGATCGTTTCGGCGTCGGCCTCCCCGATCCGCAGGAGAAGCCGGCGGCGATCGTAGCGAAGTGCGAAGCGTGCCATGTTCCGATCTTTCTCGGTGATGATGCTGTTGAAAGCGGCGGCGAATACTTCTATGACTCCGTGTGCTTCATGCGCTTCATGGGTGCGCGGATAGTCGTAGCGGGGATGGAGGATTGAGATGTCTACCGCATTGCCGAAAGTAAGCTTCAAAAATCAACGTCTCATCCTGCGTTGTCCCTATGAAGATCGGGAGCTTGCAAAACACATTCCCGGGTACAAATGGGACAGCACAGAAAAAGCCTGGACGTATCCGGTCAGGCCGGAAGTGGTCAAGGATATCCGGCGTTTGTTTCCGACCGTTTCTATCGATGCGGAAGCAGTGCGGGCTGTGCAATACATCGAAGAACGGGAACAAGAAGCGCAGCGGATCAAAACCAGCGGATACGTTCCGGATGTGGAAATGCCGATCCTGGTCAAGCCGTTTGAGCATCAAAAACGTGCTTTTGCGATCGGCATCACACTGCCAAACTTTGCGGCGCTCATGGAAATGGGGTGCGGCAAAACGCTGACGGCGATCGCCATCGCCGGGCACCGATACAAGTACGATGGTTTGCGCCGCGTTCTCGTGGTTGCGCCGCTTTCCGTCGTGCCGGTATGGCCGAAAGAGTTCAAGGAGTACGCCGCATATCCGACCGAGGTCGTCGCCCTGCAGGGTACGAGCAAAGACAAGGCGGAGACGCTAAAGAAGTGGCCTCCGCCCGGTGACAAACTGCAGGTGGCCGTGATCAACTATGAGTCCACTTGGCGGGTAGAGAAGGAACTGGCCACATGGATCCGCGGCGGAATGATCATCTGCGACGAGAGTCAGCGGATCAAAACGCCCGGCGCGGCGCAATCCAAGTGTCTGCACCGGATTGGACAAGTAGCGGCATATCGGATGATTCTGACAGGTACGCCGGTCACGCAAAGTCCGCTCGACTTTTTCAGCCAATACAAGTTTCTGCAACCAGAGATTTTCGGCGGGAGTTTCACGGCATTTCGCGCCCGCTATGCGCAGATGGTGCCGCTGGACAAGAGCCGTCCGATGCAAGGACCGAAAAAGATCGTCGGTTATCAGCGGCTCGACGAACTGGTGAAAAAGGCGCACAGCATCGCGTTTCGGGTGACGAAAGCGGAAGCCCTTGACCTGCCGGAAGAAATCACACAGCCGCATTATGTTGAACTCGAGAAAGACGCCCGCCACGTCTACAACGAGCTGCGAAAAGAAGCGATCGCGGAACTATCCGGCGGCACGGTCACAGCGGCGAATGTGTTGACCAAACTCTTGCGGCTTTCCCAGGTGACAGGCGGATTTGTCACCGACGAAAATGGCTTTGTGCATCGGGTCGGGAGCGAGAAAATGAACGCCTTCGACGAGCTGCTGACCGATCTGTTAGATGCCGGCAAGAAAGTGGTCGTCTTTGCCCGGTTCATCCCGGAGATCAACGAAATCGGCAAACTGCTGGAAAAGTGCGGCATCGAATACAGAATGATCACAGGCGATGTGAAACAGGCAGAACGAGGCCAAGCCGTGCAAGACTTCCAGACCAATCCGGATGTGAAAGTATTCGTCGCACAAATTCAGACGGCAGGGCTTGGCATCACGCTGACCGCGGCGGACACGGCGATCTTTTACAGCATGGACTTTTCGCTTGCCAACTACGAACAGGCGAAGGCACGCATTCACCGGATCGGGCAAAAATACCCGGTAACCTATATCTATCTGCTTGCACAAGGTACTGTCGATGAGCACATATACGACGCGCTGCGAGAGAAGAAAAATGTTGCCGATCTCGTGGTGGATCGGTGGCGGGAATTCATTTGAAAGGATGATTCGAATGGAAGCAGCAGTGCAACAGCAAAATCCGATCATCGAGCTGGCCGATCGGCTTGTTGCGATCCGCGATGAAAAGGACGCACTGGCCGAACGGGAAAAAGAACTTAATAAACTCGAAGAGGAAACCGAGCGCCAGCTTTTTGAACTGATGATCTCGGAAGACCTGGAAAAATTCACGCATGCCGGCCGCACGTTCCGTCCCGAAGTGAAGACTTACGCCAGCATTAAAGCCGAATGTAAAGAAGAAGCGTTCGCGTGGCTCAAAGAAAACGGTTTTGGTGACCTGGTCAAGGAGCAAGTGAACGCGCAGTCTCTCACATCACTGTATAAAGAGCTGGACGAAAACGGCGAATTGCCGGAAGAATTCGCGCAACTGCTCAATGTGTACCAAAAACAAAAAATTGCTGTCCGCAGAGGACGCGGATAAAAAATATCACAAAGGAGCGAATCAAACCATGAGCAACAATCTCCCTGCAATCGTAAATCCGACTGTTAATCTTCCGATCCTGACCCAGCCGAACGAAGTCCAGGAATACATGCTGGAAAATCTGGACGGCATTACGCCGGATTTCCCGCGAGTAAAATTCCCGAGCGGCGGTAATCTCGCTTTCGAAATCCCGGGCGAGGATGAAGCCGACGTGGCCAAGGAACTGATCGGTGTCGTGGTGGATCAGCATTCCGCGAACGCCTACTGGTCCAAGCGTTTCGATGGAGAAAAGAACGCACCCGATTGCACGTCGATGGACGGCAAAATCGGTTTTGCCCCGGAAGGTGCGAATGTGCCGTGGGCCGGTGGATGCCAGGAATGCGCTACTTGCCCGTTCAATCAGTGGGGCACGGCTGTGGACCAAAATGGAAACAAGACAAACGGGAAAGCCTGCAAAAACATGAAGCGTGTGGCGCTGCTGCGTGAAGGAGAAATTCTGCCGCTCATCATCACGATCCCGCCGACGAGCGTCAAGGCGTGGAATGCGTACATGGTCAATCTGACATCGAAGCTGAAGAAGTTTTACGGCGTCGTGACGAAGATCCGACTACAGAAAGCCAAAAACAGCGGCGGTATCGAATACAGCGAAGGCGTATTTACCCGCGTGAAGGACCTGACCAAAGAGGAAATCGAGCACATGAAGGCATACGTTGCCAGCATCAAGCCAGTGCTGAGAAATGTCACGATCGACGTTTCGGATTATGCAGTGGAAGAAACGGGCGCCGGGAACAACACGGATGAAGACATTGCATAAAGTGAGGCGGTCAAACGGCCGCCCTCCTTGTCGGGAGGGATGACGGGTGAACATGGTAGAATACGCACTTCAATACGCGCGACGAGGTTGGTCCGTCATTCCTCTTCGCGCGAAAAACAAAGTTCCTGCCGTTAGATGGGAGAAATATCAAAGCACACAGGCGGACGAAAATCAGATTCGCTCATGGTGGAAAAAGTATCCAAAAGCCAATATAGGCATCGTCACCGGAGTTGTATCTGGCATTGTGGTGTTTGATGTGGATGGGCCTGACGGGGAAGGGAGTCCGGATGGACGCGTTTCCCTTGAGCGGATCATCGAACGGTTTGGGCCACTTCCGGAAACGACAGTCAGTCAAACTGGCAGCGGGGGGAAGCATTACCTGTTCCGTCATCCCGGTTTCGAGGTACGGAATTTCTCGAAGAAAGAACGTTGCGGACTCGATTTTCGGGGAGATGGTGGCCAGTTTGTCGCCCCCCCATCTATTCATCCAAACGGAAATGCGTACCAATGGATTACCGAAGTGGACGATTTGGCAGAGATGCCGGAGTGGATGAAAGAGCTTGTTGCCGACGGACCAGAGCCAGCGTGGTTTACCGAAATGTTTCCGCCTCCGAAGAAAAACGAGTCAAAAGAAAAACCAAAACGCGAGTATGAGCCCGGTGCAGGTGCGGAGGCGATTCTGAACAACTGTGCGTTTTGCCAACACTGCCGGGACAATGCGGAGACGCTTAGCGAACCGGAATGGTACGCGATGATCAGTAATCTTGCCCGCGCCGAGGGCGGACGGGAGTTGGTTCATGAACTATCCAAACCGTATCCGGGTTATTCGCCGGCGGAGACGGAGCGAAAAATCGAACATGCCTTGCAGGACGGTGAGCCGCACACATGCCAGTATATTCAAGATAATCTCGGATTCACTGGTTGCCCAGCAGGCGGCTGCGGCGTCAAGGCACCGATCGGGTTTGTGTCGTCGCCGCTCGTACTAGCAAAAATTACGGTGGACGCGGCGATTCGGGAACTGCGGAAAGAGCCGAAACGGGAAACCGTATACGACGAAGAAGTGATCGGAGCGCTGGCGGTGCTGAGGCAGAGGGACGCTGCAGAATATGCGCGGCTGAAAGGCGAGATCAAGGACGCCGCTGGAAAATTGGTCAGTATCCCGGATCTGGAACGCGCGGTCAAACAGAAGCAAGCGCAGCAGCAAAACATTCGCGTCGTTCAGCCTGGCGAGGAAGCGCCGCCGATCAAAGCGGACTGGCTCGAAAACAAACCATTTCCGTTCGAGATCCGCAAGTTTGGCGACTGGATGATCAATGAGAACGGCATCGCAAAGGTCGTTTTTACCGACGAAGGGCCCAATTACATTCAGGTTTGCTCGGCACCGCTCTTCATTACCAAGCGGCTGAAACGGGTGGACAGCGGACTCGATGAGGCGCGTGTCGAGTTATCCTGGTGGCGGGACAATGAGTGGCAGCGAGCCATCGTCGACGCCGACGTGGCATTTACGAGCAGTAAGGCGACGATCCTGCGGAAGATGGATGTCCCGATCAACTCGGAAACATCGAAATATTTTGTTTCGTACCTGCAGGAGTTTGAAAGGAGCTACATCCAGCATATTCCGCTCGTTAAAACGGTCAGCCGAATGGGGTGGTACGGATCCAAGCACTTTTTTCCGGGGTTCGAGGGGGATTACATCGTCGACAATCCGGATATGACCAAGCAATTATCCGGGTTCCACGCTTCCGGCACGTTGGAGGATTGGGTGACGTTCATCACTCCGATCCGAAAATATCCGATCGCCCGGTTCATGCTCGCTTGCAGTTTTGCGGCACCGCTCATGCGGCTTGTCAATCAGCGCATCTTCATTTTCCACGTCTACGGCCGGTCTCGCGGCGGAAAAACGGCGTCGATGGTCGCCGCACTTTCTGTGTGGGGGCGCCCCGAGGACATTATGGCGAACTTCAACACGACGAAGGTCGGTATCGAGCAGCTCGCCGGCTTCTATAACGACCTGCCGATTGGTCTGGACGAGCAGCAGGTGGCGGCACGGAATCAAAGTTTCATCGAATCGCTCGTCTACATGCTGTCGATGGGTAAAGGCCGGACGCGCGGCTCCAAAGGCGGCGGCCTGCGGGAGTATCAGCAGTGGAAAACAATTGTGCTGACGACCGGCGAGGATCCAATCTCAACAGACAGCAGCACGGCAGGCGTCAAGTCCCGTGCGCTCGAAGTGTACGGTTCTCCGATCCCGGACGAGCTTGCGGCGCAGAGGATTCACCGCGGCATCGTGTATCATTACGGGACCGCAGGCGTGGCGTTTATTCGGCGCCTGATGGACGAACTGTCCAAGGATCCGAAGATGGTGCTGACCGGGTATGAGCAGTTTCTCGATGTCCTGCAAAAGAAATTCCCGGACAACCTTTCCAGCCACGTCTCGGCGGTTACCATCGCCATGCTGGCGGACTTCTATGCGAGCCAGTGGATTTTCGGTTTGGACGAGACAACAGCCTTCATCGAGACCGTGAAGATGGGCGAGGAGATCCTCGGGATGCTCGAAAAAACGAGTGACGCCGACGACGAGTTGCGGGCTTACGAGTATATCACGAGCTGGGCGGATGCGAATTCCGCGGCGTTCAACGATACGGTGCAAACCGTTTGGTACGGGAAGAAAACAGACGACTGGCTGTATATCTTCCCCGTGGTGTTCGAGAAGGCGATGAAGGACGGCGGATTCAACCCGAAACGGATTCTCAAGGATTGGGCACAGACCGGGGTGATTAGGACAGAATCGTGGTCCGGGAAAACGCGCTATACCGTCAGAGAATACGTCCGCATGGGGCAGAGTGATTACGCCAAGAACGAACGAAAGAGTTTCATTGCTATAAAGCGTTCAAGGTTTAGCGATTCGTCAGAAGAGCTGTTTGAATAATGGGCGCACTGGGCGCACTGTGGCGCACTAGATTTTTGAAAAAGTGCGCCCAAAAAAAACTTGTAGTGACGCGGATTATTGGGATTTTGGGCGCACTGTGCACCAAAAAAGAGTTTATACTCTCGTAACGCGCGAGGCTTGCGTTGATATAAGCCTCGTTGCAAGACACAACCTCCTATATAAGTTTTGTATTTTCTAAAAAAAAAGTGCGCCAGTGCGCCCAAAAAACCGAAAAACCTTGATGCTATGCGGTTTATCGTGGGCGCACTATATCAAAAATTCGGTGCGCCAAGGTGCTCCTGAACAGCAAAAAGTGCGCCCAAACCACAAGGAGGCGACTCGATTGAGTCTCGAACAACTGATTTTTCAATATTCAACCGGCGAAAAATTGAATTTGCCGGCGGAAAACACAGAAGCAAATGATGAAAAACAGCAGAGGAACTCGGAAACCAGGTACACACCGCCCCCGATCTACGAGGACCCACGCCCCGATCTTGCCGAGGACTCGCACCTATGGAACGAACTGCTGTGTATCGCTTACGAATTTCATCCTCAATTGCCAGAGAAGAATGCTAAGTTTTGCGGTGTGCTGAATGGAATGCGCTGCGGCGGCACAAGAATACGTGCTGGAAAAAACGGATGGGTGTTGCGTCCAGACTTTGACGAAACGGGGAGGATCGCATGGCAAAGCCAAGCGGAGTACGACGAGATGAAGGAAAAATATCTGCGGCCATGGCTGGAATGGCTCAAGTTCGCGCTCAAAAGGTTAAACGAGAAGCATCCATACAATCAGCCATCCTCCGGTACTTGAACAGCCTGCCTGGCTGCCGGGCGCGAAATAATCACGGGAATGCGTTCAGCGGCGCCGGGACACCGGACATCACGGCGTGTTACCGCGGACGGCATATCGAGATCGAAGTGAAACGGCCCGGCGAGAAGCCGACGAAGTTGCAAATGCACGAGCTGGAAAAATGGCGCGAGGCCGGCGCCGTGGCCGTGTGGGTGGAATCGCTGGAAGAAGTCAAACGATTGATGGAGGGGTTGGAACATGAAACCTGGTGACAAAGTACGCAAAACGCTGACGGTGCTGAAAGTGGATAAGCGCGGCATACCGACAGTGTATGCGATAGATGAACTGCGGTATGTGCTGCTGCCGGAAGATGTCGGCAAGGCGATAGAGAAGCAGAAGGAGGGGAAGGGGAAATGCCGCTGAAACGATTCGCGGCGCTGGCGGTGGAGGAAGTGGAAGAATGAACGCACCACGCATACTTCATTATCCCGGCTCAAAATGGAGCCTGGCCGACTGGATCATATCGCACATGCCGCCGCACAAGACGTACCTGGAACCTTACTTTGGCAGCGGAGCGGTGTTTTTCAACAAAGCTCCGAGCCCTTTGGAAACGATCAACGACCTTGATGGCGACATTGTGAACCTATTCCGCGTGATCCGAGACAGACCCGATGAATTGGCGCGGTTGGTGTACTGGACGCCGTACAGCAGGCAGGAATACTACGACTCCTACGACATGGATGGAGCGGACGAGCTGGAACGTGCGCGTCGGTTTCTGGTGCGGTGCTGGATGGCGAGAAACGCGAAGACATCGGATAGAACTGGTTGGCGCAATGTTATTGACCATAGTGTACCAAACGCGGTGAAAGCGTGGAACGAGCTGCCCAGGAAGATTGCAGAAATTGCGGAACGACTTAAAAACGTCCAGCTGGAGCAACAACCGGCGATACAACTGATCCAGCGTTACAAGCGTCCTGACGTGCTGATATACGCCGATCCGCCCTATCCGCTAGACACTAGGTACGGCCGCATGTACAAGCACGAAATGACTGACGCAGACCATGCCGAACTGCTCGAAGTGTTGGACGCACACCCCGGTCCGGTGCTGCTTTCGGGATATGCGAATCCGCTGTATGACGAACGCTTGAAACATTGGCATCGTGAAGAACGGCAGGCTCTGGCGGAGGCTGGGCGGATCCGGACAGAAGTCCTCTGGATCAACCCGGTTGTGGCGGAACATTGCGAAAGGCAACTCACATTGTTTTGAGGGAGGGAAAAGGGATGACATGTCCTGAATGTGGTGGAGTCGGAGGAATCCAATGGATGGACGAATGGGGTGCATTTACGGAATATATGCCGTGCGAGACGTGCAACGGAACAGGCGAAATACCCGACGAATCCACCGTCTACGGCATCGACTGCCGGGACGGGAAATGTGAGTGGTGACAATCATGTTTGATGAACAATACGTGAGGCACAAATGTCCCGAATGTGGAGAGGTTTGGTGGGCTACGATGTTTTTCGACTTGGGCGGATGGTTTTACCAGAAAGACGAGGAAGGATATTGCCCGAATGGGTGCGAGGTAGACCCTGAACTTGATTAGTGAAAGGAGCGAACGCGAATGAGTGAATACCTGAGCAAGAAAGCGGTGTTGGAGTGGTTGGAATCAGAAATGAGCATAAATAAAGGTCATCCTGACGATATCGACATTCACTGGACGCTTAATAGAGTTTCAAAAAAAATCCTATCCGGCGCATTTGACGCCGACACCAGCGAAATCCAGCGTCTGCGGGCGGCGGCAATCAAATTGCATGAAACCATCAACAGCTTTTGGCAGGGCGATTGCGACAAATCCGCTGTTGTCAACGCACAGTCGAATCTATGTGATACCCTCTCCACCACAACCGAACCTGAAAGGAGCGAGCGCCAATGAAATTTCCAATCATCAAAGTTCGTGACAAATTGACGGGACACGAACACATCGTTGGTACGGACAGCCACGACACCTTGTTCATCGACAAAGAGACTGGCGGAATCCACTATTACAATCTCCAAAATGGAGAAGGCACGCGCGGAGACTATGAATTCGTCGGAGTAGACACCGAATATGATCCCGATACGCAAATTGAATTCGTGACGGTTGATCAACCCGAAGTCCAGCGGCTTCGGGCGGCGTTGGAACGCATAAAGAAATGGGCTGAAGACCCTGAGCCCGGAACCATGTACGGAACCATGTATAAGATTTGGAATTTGGCGAATGAAACGCTGAAAGGAGACGGGAACGATGCGTGAGATACGTTTCAGGGGAAAGTGCATCGAAGATTGTGAGCTAAAAGGACAATGGCTATACGGGCACTACTTGAAATCGGCAAGTCACTTTATCGCGGTCGATCAAGGCTTGGTAGACGGGCATTTCAAACTGTACCAAGTCGACCCGGCGACGGTCGGCCAATACCTGCCCGTAAAACTGCGCGACGGCAAGGAAGGGGCGTATGAGGGCGATGTCGTCCGTCAATTGGAGTGGGGTTACATCGCCCGATCCGAAATCCATGACCTCGACGAGTTCCTTCGGACGGATAAGGTTGTTTCGTATGAGGAAGACGGCGACTTCATCAGTTATTACTATGAGTCCGGGCGCGACGTGGTAACGCTTGAACGCTTCCGGTTCTGGCTTAAAAACGAATCATTCGGATGGGAAGGCGAAGACTTGTGGAACCCGAAATACTGCGAGATCATCGGCAACATACACGACAACCCTGAACTGCTGAAAGGAGATGAGAACGCATGATACGGTTGACCAAAAGAGGAAATGGCGAACCCGTCTATGTTTCTCCTGACCTGATCGTTAGCGCTGAAATTGTTGACGAGGTTACCATGCTCAATGTGAGGAGTGACAGGATATTCGTCACCGAATCCCCCGAAGAAGTCGCCCGCAAGGTGTTGGAGTGGCAGTTGGCAATGGAACGGTATCGAGCATCATGTATTGCAGCCGCAAGTGATCCGGAAGTGGATACAAATTTAGCAATGGAGTTGAACGAAAAGGATTTGAAAGAATTGGCCGGATTGGAGGAACAAGTGTGAACTATATGAACCCCATTCAAAAAGTTCTATATCCTGAAAAGTGTCCTGTGACTGGACTGCCATTTTTCATGGAAATCCACCATCCTGAGCTTGGATATATACCCACTTATGGTGGTCCCTACGACAGTTACACGATTCCGATCAAGGACGAAAATGGAAATTGGTATCGCAAACGATTCGATCATGATGAAGGGTATTGGTATGACGATGAATGGATTGAGGAGGAACAAGCATGACCCGTGATGAGATTTTGTCGATGAAGCCGGGGCGGGAGTTGGACGCGCTGGCGGCGGAAAAGGTGATGGGGTGGCGTAAGAAAACTTTCCCCGGCGGCGGAGGCGGTTTTACTGCTTGGGTAGATGAAAATGAAAAAATCATGAAATTGATCTCAAACAGCACGATGAGCGAAACATGCTACCGATGCGATTACTTCAGACCATCCACCGACATAGCCGCCGCGTTTGAAGCCGAAACAAAAGTAATCGAGAAAGACCCTTCGGTGTATGTCCACGCTCTGGCATCAGTTGTATTCGGATATAGTCAAGTTCAGGACATATCGGACATTCGAAAAATGTGCATGTTGATCCACGCCACACCGGAACAACGATGCAAAGCCGCCCTGCTGGCGGTGATGGACAATGACTGAACAAGAACGGAAAAAGAAAATCACGGAGATTCGTGAATGGCACGAAGGGAAAAGGGACTCATTTCCGCAATTTACGGTATTTGAAGCGGTTGGCGTGATGCTGGATGAACTCGACCGCACCCAGCAAGAATACGCCGAAGAACGTGCCGCGCATAACGCGCATGTGACGGAGTTGTGCGAGTTGGAACAGGAACGTGACAAGCTGATCGAGGGGTTGAACAACTACATGAAAGAGTTGAACAGACGATCTCAAAAGGCATATCGGAACTACGACATCGACTGTGACCATCATCGGTTGGGCATGGCAGAAGCATACGAAGTCGCCGAAAGGCGTTTACGCGACATCCTCAAAGAAATCGGGGTGACGGTGGAATGACCATCAGAACACCGTGGTTTGAGATTCGCATTCTGTCGCGCCGGAGCGTGATCATGGACGAATATCAGAGGAACGGCAAGCTGGCAGCAGTGGGTCTAGCTCGCAGGTGGCTCCAACTTACACCAAGCGCGGCGCTGGAGTACGTGAACAAATTGGAAATGAAGCAGATGCCGGAGCCGCCGAAGGAGGGATGGCAGAGTGATCGTCGGACACAAATATAGGCCCGTTGTGACAGTGCTGAAGATCAAGAAGAACGTCCCGACCGTAATCCGCGTCTCCGGGCATGAGTATGTGCTGCGGACGCCGGATCAGTTTAACCAGCGGAGGAAGGGAGCGGTGAAATAATGGCTGAAACAACAACCACAATCAAGATCAGCCGAGGAGCGTTTCGGCACGTCGAGGCAGAGCTCTACGCTTACCAGGACACACTTAAAGAGATTGCGAGACTCCGAGAGGAGATTCTGCACGCCTCGCCCGAGCCGAACCGTACCGGAGGTGGACGCGGTAACACGCCGTCAGACCGCACAGGATTGGCGGCAACGCGTCTTGCGACGAATAAACGACTAAACACCTTAACCGAGGTTGCCGAGGCTATAAAGGGCGTTTATGACAGTCTGACGCCGGATAGGCAGAAGCTGGTCCATCTCAAGTACTGGACAAGGCCGCAGCGGCTGACCTGGGACGGCATCGCGATGGAGCTGCATGTGAGCAGACGTACAGCGATAAATTGGCGGGATGAGATCGTGCAGGAGATAGCGTTGAGACTTGGCTGGAGATAAGATTGCACTTTAATTGCACTTTTGGCGTCATAAAATCGATTATTATGATAGTGTGCGAGAGTTGTATATAGAGTCGTCCGGTCACCGGGCGGCTTTTTCTTTTATCCGATCCGCCGCGCCGCAAGGTGTTCATCGACCTCCTCCTGCCGAGCCGGATAGGTGCGGCGCGGTGTCCGCGATCACACGGAGGTGATTAAGATGCCGAGCAAACCTAAACGCCCATGTGGTCGGCCTGGTTGCCGGAACCTGACGACTGAGCGCTATTGTGAGGAGCACCAACCTGCGGCTGACCAGGAGCGAAAAGACAGACACAGGCACTACGATCGGCATCAGCGAGACAAGCAGGCAGCAGTGTTTTACAAGTCGATCGAGTGGCTGCGAGTGAGGCAGCAGGCGCTTCATAGAACCCATGGTTTATGCGCCCATTGTCTTGAGAAAAAAAGAATCGTACCGGCTGACATGGTTCATCACCAAAAACCCGTAAAGACACACTGGGAGTTAAGGTTGCGGCTGGATAATTTAATTCCACTTTGTATTTCGTGCCATTCAAAGATTGACCATAAGTCACTCTACTGAGTGGCTTTTTATTTTGCGTATAAAAATAATCCCGCGATGCTGGAACATCCGGGATTATGACCAACACCTGAATAGGAGGCGTTGATAAATGAATCGTACCAACGAAAATGCTGCGGAGTCAAGATCTAACTGCACAGCTGATGGTTGCGAGAGAAAAGCAATGAGAAAAGCAAACGGTCAACCGGTTTGTGGCATGCATTACCAGAGGTGGTGGAAGCACGGAGATATAAACTATCAGCGGAAAGAATTCAAAAAGTGCATCGTCAGTGGATGTTCCGATCTTCCGAGGAGTAGATATTCCGAATACTGTGAGAAGCACTATATGCGCGTCAGAAGGCGCGGGACTACCGAAAAACACCAACCGTCTCCGACTATTCAGCATTCTCACGGTTACGTTAGGGCTTATGCGCCAGATCACCCGCTGACCGCAAGAATAGTCGGAAACTACGAGTACCAGCACAGGTTGGTATTTTATGACACTCATGGCGATGGACCTTTCCGTTGTCATTGGTGCAACAAACAAGTGACCTGGGATGATATGCATGTAGACCACCTAAATTCTGTAAAGCATGACAACCGTCCAGAGAACCTAGTCCCATCATGTGCTCTATGCAATCAGTGGCGCGGACAGGAGCGAATGAAGAAAACCATGAGAGATAAATATTCGATCAAACTCACTTTTAGAGGAGTAGAGAAGACAATTAGCGAGTGGGCTGACGAACTCGGGATCTCCAGAACGTCTCTCAAATGGCGATTGGACAATGGATGGAGTGTTGAACGAGCGTTGACAGAATCGAGGGGCAAATTTGGACCGAAACGAAAAGAGGTATGAGGAGGGTGACATCCGCACCCATTTTCTACTTCACCGCAATAAAGTGTTTAGTGCTTTAACGAATTAAAGTTTAACGCTTTAGCAGGGTGAAGGGTGGAGGGGAAAAGTTTCGAGGGCGACGGCAAGACCGCGCCCCCACCCACGCGCGAATTTTTTTCGCAAAATCAGCGTTTCAGGAGGTGAAACAAATGGCGGGACGACCGAGCAAACCGGTCCAGCTCATCAAACTGGAAGGCAACAAAGATCATCGGACAAAGAAAGAACTGGAATTTCGGGAAAAAGCGGAAAAAGCACTTTATACCGGGACGACATTCAAAGAGTCTCCCGCCGTGAAGGCTGACCCGGTTGCTCATAGAGAATTTTTGAGGCTAAAGAAGCTGTACAAAAAAATCCAGTTTGTTGACGGTCTGGATGAGCAGATGATTAATCGCTATTGCTTATTGGTCAGTCAGGAACAAAAACTCATGGAGGCTGAGGACTTCCAAGCCTTGCATAAAACGCGGGAGCTCATCCTCAAGCTAGAAGATCGACTGTTCCTGAACCCAGTATCCCGCATTAAGGCTATTCCGAAGAAACCGCCGGAAGAGGAAAAAGAATCCCCGATGGCCGAGTTTATGAAACGACGAGTTGGTGGCCATGCGACATGACAAGCAGCGTGCGCTTGAGCCAATCGAATTCATTCAGATGCTCCATGCGGTCGATGATTTTTACGGCCAACCGTTTCAACTGCTGGATTGGCAATATCAAGTTCTTTGGGACGTTTACGGCACTGTCAAGGACGACGGCTACAGGCAATACCGTTACGCATATCTGGAGATCCCGAAGAAAAACGGCAAGACGTCGCTGATCGCCGCGATCGCGCTGTATCATCTGGTCTGTGATCCACCTGGCGGACAGATATACTGCTGTGCTGCCGACCGCGGGCAAGCCGAGCTGGTGTATAAAGCCGCGCTTGGGATGATCGAGCAGGAGCCGGAATTCGACGGCGTGCTCAAGGTGCTGGACAGCCGGAAGGAGATCAAAAACAAGCACACCGGGACGACGCTGAAAGTCCTGTCGGCAGAGGCGTATACGAAACATGGCATTAATCCAACTGTCGTTATCTTTGACGAGCTGCATGCGCAGCCGAACCGCGATCTGTGGGACGTCATGACGTTCGGGGCCGGTGCAGCCCGTAAAGAGCCGATCTGGTGGGTCATTACTACGGCCGGCGATGACCCAGACCGAAAGTCAATCGGGTGGGAAATCCACGAACAGGCGACCAAGATCGCGGCGGGAGAACTGAATGACCCGTATTGGTATGTGAAAATCTACAGTGCGCCCGAGGACGCGGATATCTTTGACGAAGCGACCTGGTATCAGGCGAACCCATCACTGGGGCACACGATCAGCATAGAGAGTGTTAGACAAGAGGCGCTTGCAGCCCGCAATAGCGAAGCTGCAGAGCGTCTTTTTCGTTGGCTTCGTCTTAACCAGTGGGTGTCGCTCAAGCGTACAGGGTGGTTGCCGTTATCGCTATGGGACCAAACAGTGGGCAAATGGTCGCTGTCGGAGTTGGTAGGCAAGCGTTGCTATGTTGGGTTGGATTTGTCCAGCACGATCGATCTCACCGGGGCGGTTTACTTGTTCCCGCCGCAGGAAGGTATCCCGGATTGGCGGTTCATCCACGACGCATGGATTCCGGAGGAAAACATGCGTGAGCGTGTACTTCGGGACAAAGTGCCGTATGATCGCTGGGTTAATGCGAAATATCTTCACGCCACACCAGGGAACGTCGTCGATTACGACTTTGTCGAGGCCCGCCTGGTCGCTGCGAGCAAGCAATATGACCTGCACACCGTCGGCGCTGACCCATGGAATAGCCGGATGCTTACGCAACGTCTTATCAGGCAGGGCGTTGATACGGTGGAGATCCCGCAGAACATGGCGAGCATGAGCCCGGCCATGAAATTGATCGAACAACTCATGAAACGCGGTCTGATGACTCATGAGGCAAACCCGGTTGCTCGCTGGTGCTGGGGGAACGTGGTGGTCGCCGTAGACGGTAACGAGAACATCAAGCCTATGAAAAACAAGTCTGCGGACCGTATAGACCTGACTGTTGCGCTGATCGACGCGATGGCAACGGCGATGCTGTTTGAGGAAATCAGCTTGGATGTGTCCGAATTTGCGGATGAAGAATTCTTGAATAAGCTGTGGGGCTGATGGAAGGTGGTGAGAACTTGGGGATCAGGGATATGGCCCGGCGCTGGCTCGGGATCGACGAGAAACGCGAAACGCTGGAGCTGAACAAGGATGACCGCCGACTGGCCGAGATCCTCGGCATCGATCTGGACGGCGTGAACGTGAAGGGCAAAGGCGCGCTCAAGGTTGACACCGTATATGCCTGCATCCGTATTCGCTCTGAGTCGGTGGCCAAGTTGCCGCTCAAGGTGTATCAGGAAGACGATTTCGGGGTGAGGAAGCAGAGCAGCCACAACGTCGCGCAACTCCTGCGCCTCCGGCCGAATCCATTTATGTCGGCATATGACTTTTGGAAAGTCACAGAAACGCAGAATTGCCTTTACGGCAACGCATTCGTAAACATTGAGTTTGACCGCCGAACAGGAAAGCCCATTGCGCTGTGGCCGATCGACTTTAACAAGGTCAAAATTTATGTCGACGACGACACCGGTATGTCAAACGTGATGCAGTCGCGCTCCAAGCTGTGGTACGTGGTTGATCTCGGGTATGAGCAGCGGAAAGTTTCAGCGGATGAGATGCTCCATTTCCGAGGCGGGTTGACGCTCAATGGCATCGTCGGACTCTCACCGATTGATCAGCTTCGGGCGTCGATCGAGAATCAAGGGCAAGCTAACGAATTCGTTAACAAGTTTTTCAAGCAAGGGTTGCAAGTAAAGGGACTTGTCCAGTACGTCGGCGACCTGAGCGAAGAAGCTAAACGGACGTTCCGCGAGAAATTCGAGTCGATGTCCAGCGGCTTGAACAACGCTCATCGTATCGCTCTCATGCCGATCGGATATAAGTTTGAACCGATCGCGATCACGCTGGAAGACGCTCAGTTTATCGAAAATGCGCAACTCACCATCCGGCAGATTGCAGCTGCGTTCGGGATCAAGATGCACCAACTCAACGACTTGTCACGTGCGACGTACAACAACACGACCGAGCAACAGAAGGAATTTTACACCGACACGCTCCAGCCGATCCTAACCGGATATGAGCAAGAACTCACTTATAAGCTGTTCCTCGACGAAGAAATCGCGGACGGCTTTTTTATTCGGTTTAACGCCGATGCGATCCTTCGCGCTGATCTCAAGTCCCGGTACGAGGCGTATAAGACGGCGATCCAGTCTGGATTTATGACGCCAAACGAGGCGCGGGAACTTGAGGAGAGGCCGCCAAAGCCGGGCGGAGACGATTTGATTGTGAACGGCAACATGGTGAAACTGATAGAAGTTGGCGCAGCATACCGGAAGGGGGGTGATGGAGCTGGACAAGGAGAGGAAAATGCCGGAGAAGGAGATTCGGACGTTGCCGGTGACGCTGGAAATTCGGGAGGCTGACGGTGAAGACTCCAAGCGAACCATCACCGGGGCGATCAAGTACAACACAGAGAGCGCGGAGATGCGGGATTGGTGGGGCGATACGTTCGTCGAGATCATCGACAAAGAGGCGTTCAAAGACAGCCTCGCCTCGCGCAACGTCGTCGGGTTGTGGAGCCATGACACGTCCCAAGTGCTCGGGAATACGAAGTCCGGAACGCTAAGGCTCACTAACATGGAAACCGAATTGCGGTTCGAACTCGACATCCCGAACACGAGCGTCGGCAACGATGCTTGGGAACTGATCAAGCGTGGTGACGTGGATGGCGTGTCGTTCGGTATGCGGGTGTTAAAAGACAAGTGGTCAAGCGAGAAACGCGGGGATGAACGGATCTACAAACGGCAGATTCTCGCAGCAGAACTGTTCGAGATCAGCCCAGTCGCATTCCCGGCATATCCGGCGAACGAGGTCAGCGCCCGCGGGCTCGACGAGTTCAAGGCGTCAGAACAGCGCGCAGCTGACCAGTACGAAAAGGAGAAAATGCTCCTCGAGCTCGACCTTTACGGTTGAGTTTTTTGTTTTGCCAAAAATCAATAGGAGTGTGAATCAAAAGTGACAAAAGAACTGAGAGCACTGCTTCAGAAACTGGAGAACGCGAAACAGGAAGTCCGTAGCCTTTTGGCCGAGGACAAAACGCAAGAAGCAAAAGCAAAAATGGAGGAAGTCCGGGAGCTGCAGGCGAAGGTTGACCTGCAACGCGAACTGGAAGAAACCGAAGCCCGAGGCTTGGGCGGCACTGAACTGAACGACAACGGAAACGTCGAGCGCGACATGAAGGAGCTGGAAGCTGAGTATCGCACGATCTTCCTGCGCGGCATCCGGCGCCGTCCGATCACGGCTGAACAGCGCTCCATCATCGCCGAGTACGAGCGCCGCGCCGTCATGAACGAAGGCAACACTAACCCGGCCATTCCGGATGGTGACGTGGGTATCGTGGTGCCGCAGGATATCCAGACCACGATTAATGCGCTGATGCGTGAATGGAACGATCTGTCGCAGTATGTGACGGTGGAAAACGTGACGACGCTCTCCGGCTCCCGTGTACTCGAGACTGACGCGGACATGACGCCGTTTGCTGTTGTGGATGAGTACGGGCAAATCCAAGCGACCGACAACCCGAAATTCACAACGGTCACTTACAAGGTTAAGAAGCGCGCCGGCTATTTGCCGCTCACAAACGAACTGCTGGCCGACAACGACGCCAACCTGCTCGCATATGTGCAGAACTGGATCGCACGGAAGGCAGCACATACACGCAATACTCAGATCATTGCGCTGCTCAATAGCGCTTTGACGCCGCAGACTCTGCCTGATCTCAAGGCGATCAACAAGGTACTCAATGTCACGCTTGATCCGGCAATCAGCCGCACGTCGATCATCCTGACCAACCAGGACGGCTGGGATTGGCTTGACAATCAAGTTGACGGCGTGGGCCGCCCGATCCTGCAAGACGACTTTACGCAACCTGGCCGCAAGATGTACAAGGGCCGCCCGATCGTCGTTGTCTCGAACCGTCATCTGCCGAGCGACACGACCAACGAACTGGCACCGTTTATCATCGGCAACCTCAAGCAGTTCATGGTGCTGTTCAATCGTCGGTTCTTCGAATTGGCTTCCACCCGCGAAGGTGGCGACGCATGGCGGCGTGATACGACGGAGCTGCGGACGATCATTCGTGACGACTACGTGAAGTGGGATGGCGCGGCTGCCGTATATGGTCAACTCGACATTTCTGCTACGCCGTAATGAGGGGCGGGGTAATCCCGCCTCTTTCCTTACTTGGAGGTGATCAAGCGTGGCAAAAGTGATCCGGGCATTCCGGGAGCGAAACCACGACATGAAGCGTTATAACGTTGGTGACGACTACCCGGAAGATGACAAGGAGCGTGTTGCCTACCTCGTAAAAGAGGGATTCCTCGCAGCGCCGGAAAATCCGCCTGAAAAGACCAAACCGAAGCGAAAGAAAGGCGCTGATTCCGATGATTCTAACGCTTGAGGAAGCCAAAACTTGGCTCCGGGTGGATGTCGACGATGAAAATAGCTTGATTGAAACGCTTATCGGCGCTGCCGAAACGTATCTGCACAACGCGACCGAAGTGGAATTTGATAGTACCAACCACTTGGCTAAGTTGTTTTGTCTGGTCCTCTGTGCGGATTGGTACGAAAATCGCGATCTGATCGGACAGCAGCCGAGTGACAAGGTTCGATTCACCATCCAATCCATGCTGTCACAACTCCAACATGCCTATGTTCCGGAAGGTGATGGTGATGGCTAAACTACTTGTCAACCGGTTGGACAAGCGCGTCACCATTCAGATGCTGTCCGGCGCGAAGGATAAGTACAATCAGCCGCTGGATGACTGGGTTGACGTCTGTACGGTCTGGGCCGCGATTGAGCCGCTGAGAGGCCGCGAATACTTCGCTGCGATGGCTGAGCATGCCGAGGTGACGACGCGGATCCGCATCCGGTACCGGGACGGTATTGATCGCACGATGCGGGTCAAGTACGGTGATACGGTGTTTGAGATCCTGCACACTATCCACCCGGAGTTTAACCGGCGTGAGCTGCAGCTCATGTGTAAGGAGTGGCAATGATGGCTAGTAAGTGGGAAATCAAGGGCATGAAAGATCTGGAGCGCTCTTTTAAAAAGCTCGGCAAAGTACCACAGACCGTAGCCACAAAGTCGGCTAGGGCCGGCGGTTCGATTGCTCTGAAAGCTGCAAAAGCCAACGCACCGGAGGACACCGGCGAATTGAAAAGTGGCATCATCCTAAGGCGCGAGCGAAGTAGGGTAAAGGGCAAAGCCGTGTATGACGTGATGATGGACCCGGGCAAGAATGACGTGTTTGTGAAAATCTCGAAAGACGGCAAGCGCTCCTACTACCCGGCGTCGCAGGAATACGGCTATCTCACGGTCAATGGCGGGTATGTACCTGGATATCGGTTCTTGCGGCGCGCGATAGACGACAATAAAGTGGCGATACAGAAACGCGTTCTGGAAGTCGCTGGTCGCGAAGTAGACAAGGCATTACGAAAGAGGTGAGCGGATGGATTTTGATGAAGCTTTAATCGCTGAACTTGACTCAATAACGGCGCTGGGCGGTCGGATCTATCCGCTCTTTGCTCCGGAAGCTACGAAGCATAACGGCGTCCCGTACCTGATCTACGCATCCAGCGAGGGTTTGCGGGACAAATCCCTTGATGGGTATATGCTGAGCAAGGCCTTGCAAGGCGAGCTTAACATCATAGCCAGGCGTTACGGCGATATGAAGGCGATCACGAAACAGGTGGTCGCTATATTAATGTCATTTGAAGGTCGTCAGATCGGAACGAACGGACCGTATATCAGCGAGATTACTTATCAAGCACCCGTTGAGTTGTACGAACCACAGCCGGATCTCTATCGCTGTTTGGTGGAGTTTACGGCTTATTTTGATGAGGAGGGTTGATAACCATGGCACAAAGAGCATTAGGTACAAAATTGCTGATCGGCAATCCGGGTGTGTCTGTAGGGCTTCTGACGTCTATCTCATCGCCATCGATGACACAAGAGACGATTGACGTCACGACACTGGAGAGCGACGGTGAGTATCGAGAGTTTATCGGTGGCTTCAAGGACGGCGGCGAAGTTACTGCTTCGGGATTTTTTAAACCGAGTGATCCAGGACAGGCGGCTGTATACGCAGCTTTGGAGTCAGGCGACGTTGAAGACTTCGAGATTCAATTCCCTCCGGCCATGGGCGCGAGCTGGGAGTTCAAGGGCGTTGTTACTGCTTTCCAGACGACTGCCGAGCTGGAAGAAGCGATTGGCTTCGAGATCACGATCAAGGTTTCTGGGAAGCCGACGCTTGTGTTGCCGTCGTAGACGTGATCATTCATCCCGGGGCTTAACGGCCCCGGTAATCTTTGATTGGAGGGAAAATCATGAGCAAGAATAATGATGTTGTGATCATAGAGCTAGACCGTCCGCGTGAGCTGCGTTTTGGACACAAGGCGTTGAAGACGATGGAGGCGCTAGGCATTGATGTAACGGGCATGCAGGATGGTAATTTTAAGGTCTCTGACATCGAGAAGATCATCTACTGCGGCTTACTGTCTGAGGTTAGGAGGACGGGCGAGAATCTGAAGCTGGAAGATATGGAGGACTTGCTTGACCAGGCGCCGTCCTATCAGCACGTTATCGAGAAGATGGAAGAGGCACTATCCGCTGCTTTTGGTGGTGGTGACGCTGAGGGAAACGCTCCGAACCCGGCACAGAGCCGGAAGAATGGGACTGGGAGCAAAGTCTAAGGGCTGCGATCCGGATCGGGATCTCGATACGTGACTACGAGGAAATGACACCGCGTGAGCTTAATCTGCACATCCAGGAGTACAATCAACGGATGCAACAGGAGAGCGAAGAAGGTCTCGCGCTGGCTTACTTGACAGCGTACTGGCATCGAGTCAAGAGGATGCCGGGGCTGAAGGAGATAATCGATAAGATCAAGCCGCAGAAGCCTCTTACGGATGAGCAGCTACTTGCTCAGATCAAGGCGCTGAATGCAGCGCTAGGTGGAGAAACGAAGATACGAGAGCAGACAACGTGATCTGCTCTCTTTTTATTTGCTCGATAGCGAGGTGAGCATATTGGCAGTTGTTCGCAACTTAATGGTCCGTGCCGGGGCTGATTTTAGCAGAATGCAGAAGGCGATGATGCGAGCTCAAAAGGACTTGGAACAGTTTAAAAGTCAAGTCAACAAGACGATGCGCGGCATCGGCACGATCTTGGCCGCAACGGGTATCACGTTTGGCATCCGCTCAGCCACCAAAGAGGCCATGGAGTTTGAAGCAGCCCTGCAGCAGATCAACCGATTGATGGGTACAGGCGCTGGCGAATTTAGTCGCTGGGCTAATGAGCAGGCGTCTGCTTTTGGCTTTGCTCGTGCTGAAGCAGTCAAGTACGGAGCTGTGTATGCCAACCTCTTAAGTGGGTTTTCGAACGGCGCGGCAGAGACGATGACGCGGACGATGGATTTGCTCAAGGCGTCTGCAGTGGTTGCCAGCTCGACAGGTCGAACGATGGAAGACGTCATGGAGCGGATCAGATCAGGGCTACTAGGTAATACAGAGGCGATAAACTATTCTGTCGCCGCAGCGTAGAGATATGCTGCTAGTAATCGGGGAAAATCGGTAGAGGCTAAATCAGGGGAATATGGTATAATGAGGTTAAGGGATAGGCGCGGATTAGCTACCCGCTCCGAAAGGCGTCCTGCCTAAGACGCTTTCCCTTGAGAATGATATCTAGGCAAACTACACGGTAGGCGGTGTATTTTGTTATGTCTAAAATAACCATTTACAAGATTCAGTGTTTGCCCAATGGGAAAGTTTATATAGGCCAAACCAAAAATAAACGAAAACGTTGGGATGAACACAAATATGAACTGCGCAGAGGTATACATCATTCCACGCACTTACAACGAGCTTGGAATAAATTCGGGGAGAAGAACTTTACTTTCACTGTGATAGAGGAGTGCCAGCAAGAAAATGCGGACGAAAGAGAAGTTTACTGGATAAGGTTTTATGATTCCACCAACAAAATGAAGGGCTATAACCTAGAGGGCGGTGGAAATATTAATAAAACTTTATCTGATGAAACCAAGAAAAAGATAGGCCACTTAAACAAATTGCATTATCACAGCAAAGTAAAGTTTTATGTAAACTCACCTGAAGCCATTAAAAAACGCAGCGAATCAAATAGAGGAAAACGAAGGAACACCGACTTTAGAAAGAGAATGAGCGAAATTGCTTCACTTCGGACAGGGGAGTCCAATCCGTTTTATGGACAAAAACACTCTGATGAATTCAAAGAGATGATGAGCGTTAGGTTCAAAGGTGTGGCTAGACGCCCACCAAAACCTTTGATAGCCACTCACATCGAAACAGGAGAAGTGCTTGAATTCAGTAGTAGGAAAGAGGCTGAAGAATACGGCTTTAATCGCACTGGCATTTGCGCAGTTTTGAATGGTAAGTGGAATTCATATAAAGGCTATATTTTCAAAGAATCCTGACCTCACAGGGTTCTTTTTTATTACCCTGATATGTTGATACCGAGGTAACCGGGAACACCACCCGGCACCGTAACGCGTAGCAGGTGAGCGATAAGGGAGCAATAATCCTGCCAAGAGTCCCCGACCCCTAACGTAAAAGTCGAGGGTGAAAATGTACGCTGAACCGGGCTGGAATCGACCAGCAGTAGCCTAATGGCGATGGGGGAAACCCCCGGAAGCAGAAGATAAAAAGCTTCTGCGATAACATAATGAGAAGACCTGGGCATCAACGTTAACGTTGCGCTGATCGAGTCGACCAAAGCCTTTAGGCAGTTTGCAAACGGTAGGAGCTGGCAACAGCTCGACTTTAACACTCAGCAAACCATCCGCTACTTTGCCATCCTGGAGCAAGCGGCTACCAAGTACGGCACAGAGTTAGCGCAGAATACGACCAGTCGCCAGGCTGCGTTTGTCGCTCAGCTGAAAAATGCTCAATTGGCTCTCGGGCAAGCATTTTTACCGATTTACAACGCGGTACTTCCGGCGCTCACTCGTATGGCCACAGCTCTGGCAAATGCCGCGCAATATTTAGCAGCATTTACCCAGGCTCTCTTTGGATCCAAAGCTAACCAACAGACCAAGGCAACGGAGCAGCAAGCCGGTGCAGTCAGCGATCTTGGTAATGCCTATGAGGAGGCTGGAAAGCAGGCTAAAGGTGCTGTGGCTGGTTTTGATGAGATCAACCTGGTCGGAGGCACGACGCCATCGGCTGGGGACGCAGGAGCGATTGGTGGACTTGTGCCGGCAACTGATGAGGTTGATACTGGCGCTTACGGCAAAGTTGCAGAGGTGATGGACAGCGTCTCGACTAAGGCTGCTGAGATGGCAGCCAAGGTTAAAGGAGCTTTTCGAACCTTGTCTGATTTTATTCGTGAGCATTCTGTCCTAATTACGTCCGCGCTGGCTGGTCTCAGCGCTGCGTTTATCACGCATTTTGTCGTGACGAACTGGACCACCATCATCGGCAACATTACCAAGGCATTTACCGCACTACGAGCCGCGCTCACAGCCAGTTGGACTGCTGCGCTAGGTCCCATCGGTCTGGTTGTGGCTGCGATAGGTGCGGCAACGGCGTCGGCTGTGTACTTTTATCAGACCAACGAGCAGTTTCGGGGCGTAGTGGATGGAATCTTTAACCAGATCGGACAGGTTGCTCAGTGGCTATGGGGGCAAGTCCTACAGCCGTTCGGCAGCTGGATCGGCACAATGTTTGCAAATGCTTGGGACGGTCTAGCGGTGGTGATTAAGTGGGCACATACTAATGTGCTTGTCCCGATCGGCGACTTCTTCGTCTGGCTCTGGCGTAATGTATTCGTTCCTGTCGCCGGAGTGCTTCGGGATGTGCTGGGTACGGCGTTCAAGTTTGTGTCCGACATCGCCCGATCGTTCTGGCAAAATGTTCTCGTGCCGCTTGGTAATGCACTTAAGGAGATGCTGGTACCGGCTGTCGAGGCTGTATCTGCGGTGCTGACGTGGCTGTGGCAGAACGTGCTCAAGCCGCTCGCTTCGTATCTTGGCACTCTGCTTAAGGGAGTGCTAAAGGAGTTTGCGAACTTCTTCACATACATGTGGCACGACATCCTCAAACCGCTCGCCAGCTTTGTAGGCGGAGCTTTTAAGATCGCCTTTACCAATACGTTCGAAACTCTCGGCGGTGTAATCGACGGGCTTAAGACGGCGTTTATCGGGTTGATGAGCTTTATCACGGGCACTTTCACAGGCGACTGGCGACGCGCTTGGGAGGGCATTAAAGACATCTTTAAAGGTATCAGTGACGGCCTCGGATCGATCTTTAAAGGAGCGATCAATGTCATTATCGACTCTGTCAACTGGCTTATCAAGCAGCTAAACAAGATCAAGATTGACGTACCGGACTGGCTCGCTGACTTGACAGGATATAAGAGCTTCGGTTTCAACATCCCGAGCATTCCGCGCCTGGCCAAAGGCGGTCTGGCTTACGGTCCGACACTCGCTGTTGTGGGAGACAACCGAGGCGCAGCTGCGGATCCGGAAGTGATTGCTCCTCTGTCCAAGCTGGAGACGATGATGGATAACAGCAAGGGTAACCGAGAGATCATCGCGGCGTTGACTCGAGTCGAGCAGGCAGTCCGCGATCTCCGCTATCTGCAAGCGGTCATTTCGCGCTCCGAAGTGGGGCGTGCTGCTATTGAGACGATCAAGGACGAACAACGCCGTACAGGTCGACTGCCGTTCCCCGTGTGAGGTGATTAGATATGCAGTTTGAGTTACTGATTAACGGACAAGAGATCGCGGCCTATCCAGCGCCTGGCGGCTTTAGGGTCACGATCCTTGACCTTGACGACGCTGACGTAACCACTCGCACCGCAGACGGCACGCTGGCACGTGCGAGAGTGTCGGTTAAGCGCCAGATCGAGATGAGTTTTCCTCCACTGACGATGGGGCAAATATCAGGCGTCCTTCGCCAGATGGAGGACGTCTTTTTTGAGCTTACGTATCCAGACCCGATGATGGGCGCTATCGTGACTAAAACCTTTTATGTAGGTAATAGGCCGGCTGCGGTGCCTTTTACCAAGGATGGCGTGATGTACTGGGACGGGCTCGAGATCACACTGACGGAGCGATAGAGGAGGGGTAACATGGCCGTAACAGTAGGCGAGCTGAAGGGTTACTGGAAAAAGGTTGCCGATGCGGTTAGTAGCAACAAAATGAACGTAACGGATACCGACATCCTGACCGCATTACTATCGATCGGTCAGACGATTGAGGATGTCGAAGCAGAGATTCAGGCAATCAAAAGTACAGACGGGATTAAGAAGATTGCTGATGCTGTCAAAGTCACGGCAGACGACAATACAATCGCTGGGCTTGGCGCACTTGCGGCCGCTGCGGTGACGGATCCTGCCGCATCGGCAAGTGTTATCGCGCTACTCAAAGGGATGCTCAAACAGCTCCAGGGTACCGGCACAGGCGCTGCGCCTGTTCAACTAACGGGGAGTAATCTGCAAGAACAGCTTACTGAAGCTGATGCTATTAGTGGTGTATTAACCTTTACCGAAACGATCGGCGAAATTGAAATATACAATCGTGATGCGGTTAATGACGGGACGTTCATTGTAAACGGCATTAGCATTATTGTGCCTAAAGGCGAAGCATTCCAAGCCAAAATCGGAGGGACTCCCTCTGCTAACGTAACTGTCTCAGGGTCTACGTCATATATCGTTGGGAGGTACGCGTAAATGGGATATAAAAAAGGTGGAACAACGGTTGTTAGTGTAGACTATAGCCAAGAAATCGAAACCATTAATACGCAGTTGGCACATACTACGAATGAAATTGAACGGTTAGATAGCGAAAAAGCTACTAAACAAGAAATGAATTCATCGTTATCTGTAAAAGCTGATTTGTCGTATGTAAACAACCAACTAAACGATATTGGAATCTCTCAAATTAATAAAAATAAAGGCAAAATTGATCAAACTTACTTAAGTGAAGATTTGTTGCAACAGATTGCAGGAAATGCTCCGATTAATGCTGTGCCGGCTGACAATAGTTTAGACACGCGAAAATATATTGATAAGTCTGTTACTGTTGATAAAACAAACTTTGCAAAACGTGGTCGCAATAAGTTTAATGGTGTATTTGAAACAGGAGTCATCTTGACTGATGGTACGTTTTCAAATGCGCCAGGAATGTTGGCGATCATTCCTGTAACTGGTGGTAAGTCATACTATATTCGTAAGGATTCAGGGAATAGACGTAGGGTTGGTTTTCATAAAACACTTCCATCATTAACCTCATCTTCGCAAACATTGGATTATTATATAGGAGATTTGGGTGTTGGTGATGCTGCAATAGCGCCGTCTGATGCCAAGTACATGCTCTTTTTCGCGTCTACTACGAGTGTAGAGATACAAATGCAAGTGACGGAAGATGAAGATCCACCGTTTTTTATCGGATATGATGTTGATTTACTACTGAAGAAGGAATCACAGCCTATTGATGTACTAATCGAATCTGAAAAGATTAAGGATACGATTAATAGTAGACAAGCGTTATTATACGGAAACTCACCAATATTAAAAATAAACTACAGTGATAAAACAGTAACAGTAACGAGTAGTGCTCGAGTATTTTTCAAAGGGAAGCGGCATGTAGCTAATACTGCTGTATTAGCTTGGACAGGCAGTGAGCTTCAAGCGATATATTTTGACCCTGCAACTAACAACATCGGATTACATCGCATTCAGATAGGAAACACTCTTGATCCTAATTATGTTCTGTTAGGTATTTTGAATCCTGTTTATCGAGAGTTATATGGTATTGATATTGAACTTTGTGAGATTGATGGCGAAATGTTTATTTATCCGCAAACGAAAACTTATGTCGATAACAAGATAGCAACAATACCAACGACTAAGTATTTTTTTCTTGATGATATACAAGGCATATATGACAAACCAAGTGACTTAGAAAGTGTATCTACTGGACAAACGATAGATTTAGTAGCGAGTAAGCATACTATTATTTACGATATTTTTGACGCACTTGTTGCTGCATATCAAAATTATGTGACACGTACTAAATTAGGCGATGATGAATCTGGACTACCGATATATCAATATAAATTCACTGCGCCCGCAATTACAAATGAATCGTCACGTGCATTCAAAAAGGCTAAAATAATTGTCGTATCAGGTGTGCATGGCTATGAGAAAGGTAGCGCATGGTGTACTGCTCAATTTTTTAAGGACTTATGCGAGAATTGGGCCGTTAAACCACAGTTGGAATTTATGCGCTTTAATATTGATTTTGTTGTAGTGCCTGTAGTTAACCCTTATGGATTTGACAATAACCAACGCACAAATTATAACTTAGTCGATATTAATCGCAACTTTAGCTCAAACTGGATTGCAACTGGTACGCATGGCGATCCCGACGGATATTATAGCGGTCCGTCAGCGGCAAGCGAAATTGAAACTCAGATCATGCAAGATTTTGTAGACGCTAATACTGACGCTGAATATCTAGTGGATTATCATAATATTGCTAGTGGTTATCCGCTCTTTTATGTATTCGATTCGGTAGCAAGCACGATTGGATTATCAACATTCCGAACTTTGACGCGTAAATGGAAAAATGATTACCCATCCGCTCCACAAGACGTCACGATGTTTGGCTATGTGAAAAACGCTCCGACAGCAACATTAAACGATTACGCACGTAGTAAAGGCATTAAAACATTTACATTAGAGACACCTTGGAAAATGCCGTTTGCATCGGCTAAATATGATAAGGTGACTGTCGAGACAGGTGTGGATACGTTAGGAAATACACTAGTTACGTTATGCAAATCTTTAAAATAAATAATGGAACCCATTACGCAGTAAACGCTTATTCAACTAACGAAGTTCGATAGTTCAATATCTTGAGGGAGGTGATCGTGTGCCGAAGCAGCCATACTGGCTTGAACTTACAAGCCTGCCGGATTCTCATGCCATCAGCGAGTCGATGTCGTTTTCCGAGTCTGATGATGCAGTTGATCTCTTAACCCAGCTACTCGGTCCGCCCGCTGGTTACGCCGATCCACTCATCCTGGATATGATGTCGAGACGCTCACAGGAGTGGCTGATAAAAGTCGACATTGACGGAGTGGAGTACGACGCCAGCCAGATCGTCGACATCTCGATCGAAAACGGTGTCACGCCTTCGGATGAATTTACTCTCGGAGCGGCGGTCATCTCTCGGTGCGTGGTGACGCTCAAGACGACTGACACGATCCCGCCTAATGCAAGGGTAATCCCGTACGTCGCTCTATCACTTGCATCGCTCACTTGGGACAGCGCAGAGTCAACCTGGGACGAGGCTGATTATCCATGGGACGGATCGGGGCAAACGGACTGGCTACCGCTTGGCGTCTTTTACGTGGATAATCGCGAGCAAGTCAATAACGTCCTTGTTCTCGACTGTCTGGACGGTCTGGTATATGCCGATGTCGCATATGTTTCGCAGCTTGACTATCCCGCTTCCATGCAAGACGTGTGGGACGAGGTCTGCGCACAGGCGGGTCTGATCTATGACTCATCGGTACAGATCGACCCGAGCCATACCCTCAATGCGGGTCCGGCTGGATATACATGCCGGCAGGTGATGGGCTTTATCGCTGGCCTGCACGGTGCATCCGTCAAGATGTCCAGGATCGGTGAGGTTAGCTGGCGAGTCTATCGAGCCGATGAGCAACCAGTACACGAGCTTACAACCTCCGATTATATGCGCGTTAAGCAGACAAATCCTGCCAAGACATATACCAGGGTCGTGGTCACCTATGACGAGGATGATCAGCTGACGTATGAAGCCGGATCCGGAGACGACAATCACACGCTGTACTTGACTAATCCGCTCATGACGCAGCAGATGGTTGACGATCTCCTGGCACAGATCAACGGCTTTAGCTACGTGCCGATCGAGATGGACGCGCGTGGATACCCGATCATGGAGCAAGGTGACCGGATCATCTACCAAGTGAGCGAGTCGATCGCCTGGGATGAGATGAGCTTGTCATGGGACGATGCTGACATTGCTTGGGACGGCTTGAGGACGTATCAGACGCTGATCCTGCGGCAGACCTTTACCTTTAAGGGCGGTCTCGGCATGACGATTGAGGCGCCGTCCATCAGCGAGCAGGAGAGCGAATTCGGCATCGATGGGTCGCTCACGGCGGCCGTGAACCGGCTCAATCAAAACGCAGTCCGCTACGGCAAACCGTATTACGGCGTGACACACAGCCGCACAGAGGGCATCGTCGTACAGCGTGAGGACGGGACGGCAAAAGCTGTGTTTAATGCGGATGAACTCAGCTTTTATCGGGGCAGCCAGCGCGTGCTGTATTTTGACGCGGTAAATAATCGGTATGTGTTTGGTGGACACCTACAAGCCGCGTCTGGTACTTTTACAGGTGAGCTCCAGGGCGGCAGCATCACAATCGGCTCAGGTAATAACGTCTTTCGAGCTGATACGCAGGGCATATGGGCGGGGCATAGCAGTTGGGCAGACGCTCCGTTTTATGTCAATATGTCAGGTCAATTGTGGGCGACGAACGCTAATATCAGCGGTACGATTACGGGATCGACGATTAACGGCGGTACGATCAATGGGGCGCTCGTCAATGGCAGTGTGATTATGGGCGGCACCATCATGACAGCGGGACAGGGTGTGTATCCGAGGATTGAACTAAATAGCAGCAACCAACTGTTATTTGCAGAAGCAGGTTTCAATAATCGTTTAACCATTGTCGCTAGTTCTAATGGCACCCCAGCAATTACTTTTAACTTCCCTGCCGGAGGGAGCGCATTGATATCCCCTACGGGTCCCGAATTGGCCATCTTAACGACTTCAGGGAGACATATTGCAATAGGTGCGAGTGGGAATTTAATGCTTTATAGCACCGGAGCCGGAAAAGTTGTGTTTGACAACTGGAACGCCATTTATAGCAGTGGTAACGGAAAAACGCTTCAACAAGAGCTCAATGACATCTGGACAGTTATCGCTAGTCTGTTGTGATACAACTCTTCTGCCAATTACTCCGTAAAATATGATATAATGTCGAAAAATAACAGTACGGGGTGATTGAGTTTGAAGAAGTTTGTGCTCGGGTTAATCGTCGGTGTATGTATTGCTCTTCCTGTAGGCGTTGTAGCGGATAGTTTAGTGGGAGCGAAGATTGAGACGGTCGTTAAAGTAAAGCTGGACGGGGAGTACCTGCCTGTCGATGCGATCGGACTTAAGGGTACAACATATGCGCCTGTTCGTGCTCTCTCTGAGGCGCTAGGAAAAGAGGTGGCTTGGGTGAACGGCGAAGTAACTATCAAATCTCCAGATGAAAAGTCCGAGGAGTATGAGCAAGAGAAATTTGACGATGAATACATCGAGGCTCTCGAGGTAACAATCGAAGTAAAAAAGAATACATTATCGACCCTTAAATACCTGCTTGAAGTGGACATAGAGAACGGAGCAGATGAGGGGACAATCCAAAAGCAAAGGGATGACATCGCTAATCTTGAGAAACATATAGCTGAGCTTGAGAAGAAGTTGTCAGAACTTAAGGGTCAGGCGACCGAATAACCACACAGAGAGACGCTCCAAACGGGGCGTCTTTAATTATGCATGAAAGGACTGATTAAATGCCTAAGATCACATACCACCTACACGCCGAGATCGATCTATCACGTCAGCCGGTGCCGGAGCTGTGCGACGTGATTGCAGCTGTGCTGCAAGCATATCCAGGACGCGAGCGTGAGATCCTTATAGAACTGTCTAAGGCGATTGACGGTCATCTCAAAGTCATAGAGGAGGCTGATAAGCGTGGCAAGACCGTACCCGAGACTCGTAGGAGCTAATAAAATCAGCAACGAGTGGCAAAAAATCAACACCATTGCTCAGTATGCTGAGGAGACTGAGGCACGCGTAGACACGATCCTCAGTGAGCCAGATCCCAACAAGGATCCAGAACTCGTCGATATTCGCACGCCTGACCCTTCGTATACACCGCAGCGGGCTATCAACGTTGCTGGCGATATTACGAGAGATATGCAGGAACAATTTATGTCGCATAAGGCGGAAACTGTGACGAAAGACTTTAGTCCCCCAGCCGATAGTCTCACATCAAGCATTAAGTTCACAAGGGATGCCAATTATAACGGTGGGCAACACGGCTGGGTAAACTCGATGATTTATTCTGTCACAACTGCAGGTCCGAATACGGAATCCTTCGAGTGGGGAATTACCTCTGTGATGAATAACCACGGAAATGGAGAAAACGTCGGGATCTATGGACAAGGGAACTCTTATAAACCATCCTGCACAACTTGGGGCGGTGTGATGGAAGCGCGAGACATGGTGGGAGATCCAATAACAGGGCGGTTAGTCGGGTTAGAAGTTGATTTATTCTCCAACGGCAATAATGGAGATAACAAAATCATATTAGACCTTGTTTTGGGTAAACACACACAGGATTCACCCAATACCCCTCTAGCATATGCCGGAATACGTTTAGCTCCTCAGGCTGGAGTAGATACAAATGGAAAGTTTTCTTATGGTATTTTAATGGAGGGTGAAATGGCAACGGCTATATCATTGCAGGGCAAGGGTACATTCGGCTATCGCGATCAAGGCACGTATGCTGTAGGAATTGACCTATCACAAGGCACTCATTCAGCAGCTGCAATGCGTATAAAAGCCGGAGAAAAATTATCCTTTGATCAATACGATGATGTATACATGTTGTTCAATCCGGTGAATGGTTATATCGAATTCTACTACCAGAACACAAGAAAGGGGTATATAGATGTCGGTGCCACAGGAACAGACCACGAGTTATAATGAACTACAACTCAGAATGGAATTAATCCAAGAGCGTCGCAAACTACTGCAAACGCAACTTTTACTGTTGCATTATCAAGAAAAGGAAATTACGGCTGCCATGGTTAGTAGTGAAACTCCTGAAATAAAGTCTCCCTAATTTGTCGTAAAGGACGATTAAGCGCAACACAAGAGAGCTCCACAACGGGGCTCTTTTTTATTATGCTCAGGGAGAGTGATCAAAGTGGAAACCCAAATCAAGGCTGCCGCCGCTGTCGGTGGAGCCATCGTATCATTTTTATTTGGGGGGTGGTCGGCATTGCTGACAATACTATTAGCATTTGTTGTATTGGACTATATCAGCGGGGTGCTGGCCGCCGGAAAAGAGGGAAAGCTAAATTCAGACATTGGTCTTTGGGGAATCGCGCGAAAAGTCTCCATCTTTGTTGTTGTGGCGATCGCGCACTTGGTTGACACAGCACTTGGCGATGCGCACCTATTTAGAGACGCCACGATTTTCTTTTACCTCGCGAACGAGGTTTTAAGCATCACGGAAAACCTCGGTCGTATTGGTGCGCCAATCCCTGGTATCATTAAGCAGGCGGTGGAAGTGCTGCGGAGTAAAGGCGAGGGGGGCGGTGGAAAATGAAGCCGATCCTCATTATCGACCCTGGCCACGGCGGCAAGGATCCCGGCGGCGGATCTAACGAGCGCTGGAAGGAAAAAGATCTCGTGCTGCAGATCTCGCTCTATCAACATGATCGCTTTACGCAGCTAGGCGTCCCCGTCGCGCTAACCCGTGACAAAGACGTGTATTTATCGCCTGCAGATCGCACCAAGATCGTGCGCGAGTCAGGCGCTAAATACTGCATCAGCAATCACATCAACGCGGCGAGCAGCTCGTCCGCGCGCGGCGTAGAGACGATCCACAGTATCCACAGCGACGGCAAGCTGGCCACGGCAATCTATAACGCGATCAGAGATGCTGGTATGCCAGGACGTCGTGTCTTTTGCAAGGCTCTGGATAACAATTCACAAGCTGACTATTACTATATGCACCGTGACACCGGCAGTGTATCGACTGTGATTGTTGAGTATGGTTTTGCTACCAACACAGCTGACGCGGATCTGCTCGAGCAGCACTGGCGCGAGTATGCAGAGGCAGCTGTCAGGGCGTTTTGTCAGTATGCGGGGTATGCATACAGGCCACCCGAGCAGTCGGCCCAAAGTTGGCGCGTGGAGTTTGCAGAGGCCCGAGCATGGGCGGTTGAGCGAGGCATCACCGACGGCAGTCGACCGCAGGATCCCGTAACCCGGGAAGAGTTGTGGACGATGTTGTGGAGGGCGCTGAAATAAAACGACCCCCGCCTGGCCGTGTGGCTGGGCGGGACTCCATATGCAAAGGGGGAAGATAATGATGCGAACTGTAAGGTATTTTGCCACGTCGCATGTTCGTAACGACGATGATGGCAAGGCGATGCCTAATGTGAGATTGGCTGGTACGAAGTGTATTGGGCATGAAACGCTAACTGTTTCCAGCAATGCAGAAGGGCTGGCTAACATACCGGTAGAAGCCACTGCTGCGATGATATCCGTCGAGGGGGCGGATATTCGGTATTGGCTGGATGGTAGCGATCCGACTAACACAGAGGGTCATCTTGCGTATAAAGACGATATCATCAAACTCGATAGCGCTGACCAGCTGCGCAATTTTAGGGTGATTGCGGTGTCCGGGTCTGCCACTCTGCAGGTATCCTATTTCTGAGGTGATCGCCGATGGAGATTATACGAAGACGAGGTGTCACAAGATTTACGCTCCAGTTGACCGAAGGCATCTACCTCATAGATGACGAGGTAAAGCAGGCACCGCTTACAATTAGAAAGGCTATAGCTTACGATGACTTCGACAGGAGTGACGGTCCGCTCGGCAACGCTGTGACAGGTCAGACATGGGAATCGCCTGTACCTGGGATTGAGATTGCAGGCGGCCTTGCTGTCAATCCCAAAGGTACCAATAACGCGAGATCGGTTGTAGAAACTGGGCTTTCGGACTGCATTATCACAGCTAAGATCGCCGTTGTGAAGCCAGGCACCAGAATTGCTTTTCGTACAAGTACAGCATCTAACTTTTACTCGTTCCAAACAGAAAATGGTCATTACCGTCTATACAAATTCGTGAACTGGTCAGCGACTATGATCGGCAACAATAGCACACATGCTCCGAATGCAACGAATGAGATCTTGCGTGTTGTGCTGAAGGGTTCATCAATCAAATGCTACGCAAATGACAACTTAATATTCGATGTAACTGATGACTTTAACGTAAATGCAACTAAACATGGCATCATGATCAATTCACCCGAAGCGCGGATTAGCGAATTCTTAGTGCTGGAGGGATGATCGTGAGACAGGTTATTACTCTGCCGAAGGTCGGAGATGGGTACACCATCCCAATAAAGCCTGACATCGAAGAAGGTGTAAGCTGGCAAAAGGTCGACGAAACAGAAACAGAAATGACCATCGAGATCCTAGACGATCCTGACGAATAACTAATCCCCCGTCTGGTCTTAGTATTCTGTTATGGTGGAGAGGGCTTGTGCAGCCCTCTCACTCCTCATCGTCCCAGCGCTCGTAAAACCCGCCGCCGATCTTTTCGAGGACTCGACCGTCCTCAATCTCATCCTCGCTCGGCCTATAACCTCTCCAGCGTGCCGTCGCGACTACCTCTCCGTCCTCGGTCTCGATCGTGATGTTTTGCTGCGTGTACGTCATGAGGTCGACTGCGACCTGCTTTGCCTCCTCCAGCGTTGCCGCCTCCTGGTTACCTGCTCCTGTGTTAAAGTTTACGATGTACATATGATTTCCTCCTTGGTTTTTGATTTATCTGTCATTCCCTTGTTGTAACTTTATTATAACATACAACTTACTACATGTAAATAGTTATATGCAATTATTTTTATCAATTGCGTTTATTTTTTGCGTACTCTTCCAGATCAGCGCGGAGATAGAGGCGGATCACGCGCTTCCCACTTTCCAGCTCGATAAACGGTCGGATTCGTCCCGTCTGTACTGATTGGTTAAAGCCTGATACCGATTGGCCGGTGATCTGGCGAGCCTCGTCCTGCAGGACCAGGTTGTCAGTGATCCATGCCCTGATCTGTTGTTTGTCCATCATTGATCGCCTCCAGGTATGGTTTGTAGTACTTTTCCTCGGCGCGCTGTCGAGCCTCTGCTGCCTGCTCGATCGTCGGGAAAAGCCCGAGATAGATGCGCTTATTGTTGATCGAGATAGTCGCCTTATACTTGACGCGCCCGCTCTTGTCTCGATATACCGACACGCCTTTGATGCCCGTTTTGCTGTTTCGCTGCACTTTTTGCCGGAGCAAAGGGACAAAGACACCGTCGACAGTGTGATGCTCCTCATTGTAAGCCTTGAGAGATCGGGTAAAGTCGCGCACTGCGCACCCGCACGATGTCGTATTGCCGTGCATCAGATCGCGTGCTGTAACGCGCACGATATTGCCGCATGTGCATTCACAGACCCACAGCGGGCTGTGAGACGTACCAACACCATCCCGGTGTCTTGCTGTGAGTCTACCAAATGTCTGCCCGGTAAGGTCGGTCGCTCGTTTCCCGCGAAGGCGTTTTTCGCGCATTAAGCATCCGCAGGATTTTGCGTGCCCCGACAAAAGAGTATAGATGTTGATCTCCCGTTCCCGACCGCAGTCGCACCGGCAGAGCACGTATCTCTTGCCTTTTCGCGTCTCCGTCTCACGGATCACGACAAGGCGCGTAAACCGCTGTCCAGGCTCCACCCGCTTGCGTGGTGCCATTACGCCACAGTCTCCAGCACGGCAGCCTTGCTGACCGTCTCGATTGCACCGCCGGCTACGCGGATAAAGCTTCTTTCGCCAGCGTTGCATACCTCGTAGATCCCATCCGCGAGCTCGTAAACCTTTTCCAGCCAGCCCTCGACGACCGGATCAACGAAGCGGCGATCGAAACCGAAACGCGGATGAGATCCGACGATCTCGGCCACCCAGCTTTTATGCTTGCGGCTGCCGCTGCTCGTCGTCAGCGTGGCTTTTGCCGGCTTGCGAGCTTCGGCCCACGCTTGGCTGAGCGCCAGGCTCATACGTGCTACGTAGTCGCCTTCCAGCGTCTTTGCGATCTCGTGTGCTCTCATCATGATCTTTTTCAACATATTGATCAACTCCCTTAACCCTTTCCTTGATTTAAGTATAGCATATAATCAGTTATATGTAAATAGTTATATGATAAAAAATCCCGGTTTATACCGGGAAAATTTGAATCGCGACGTCATAGTCTCGCTCTGTCCAGATCCAGTTAATCGAAAACTCCGCTGTCCGCTGCTCGACGAGTCCGCCAATCCAACACACTGAATACTTGATCTTGCAACGACGAGCCTTAAAGTCGATGTCAGCGTATGCTCGCTCAATGTCGTACCTGACCGCATCACCGTCGATCATGGCCGTGCGTTCGTGATTCAGCACCTTGAGAGACGTGTAGAGCTTCGCGGTCGGTCTGCCGTCCTCGTCGATCAGGACGCTCTTGCTGAGCTCGCACTTCCCGAGCTCAGGAGCGTAAAGTTCCGTAACCGTTACCGGCTTGTCGGTGTTCCAGAAGCCGCCAGCTTCGATTCGCTCTACAAATTCGCGGATGGCTTGTACGACAACCTCTGTGCGGTCGATTCCGACTGATTCGGCCGCCTGGTCGAAGCGCTCGACCAGGTCAGCCGGGATGCGAAACGTGCGCAGGATCTTTTTCATCGTTGCCCCTCCTTTGCGACGAAGTGCAGGAAGTTGATGTCGTCCATGTCGAGGTCGAAGAGCTCGCTGCGCTGGATCATGCCGCCGATCACGTTCGCCCAGTCCGGATGCTTAGCGTATTGAGAGGTCAGCGCCTTGAAGGTGTCGATCCAGGTGGCGGCGGAGGTCTCCGTCTCGATGTACTTGTCGAGCTGATGCGCGATGTACCCGGCGAGGTATGCTTTGCCTTCAAGCAAGATGCTCGTAGGCTTGACGCTTTGCATCTTCTCCAGCACCGCCTCCCGCTGTTGAATGACCTTTTCCCTGATCTGCTCTGCCCAGGCGACCTGCTTCTCGGATCCGGTGAGCTGCGGGATTGTCAGCTGCTCTTTGCGAGGTGCTGCCGCAAGGTCGATCTTAGTGCAAGTGCTGCACTTGCTGCTTGCAGCATACTCCTTCATTTCCAGCATGTGATCCTTGCTCGTTACCCGGATGTCCTCGACGTGTCCGCAAGTGAATGTGAACTTCATTTCAATCATCTCCTTCGTTTTTCTTGTCTTTATAATATCACATGTATTTACGAATGTAAATACGAACACAATACGAACAAATTGTGAAAAATAAAAATCCCCGCCGATCTGGCGGGGATTCCCACAACGTTCATATAAAAGAATTGGTAATAAATAATCTTTATATCCCACAACGTTAAGATATACTGTTATTATATACGGAAGGTATGATTTGTCAATATGAGGTGATCGACATGTACGACGTACCGATCTGCAGCTGCAAGACAGAGATCAAGCCGCGCTGGACGAGAGATAAGCCGAGGGCGCTGATCTGCGCGCGCTGCGGCTGCTGTGTACCGGGGTATGAGCCGCTCTGGATCCAGCGCGAGAAGGAGCGATTGACGAAAAATGACAAATAGTGTATGTTCATATTGACCGGGTAACCGGCACGTCCCCACGAGCAGGAAGCACCGCCGTGGGGCATTAGCATTATAAGGGGGATAATAGGATGAAGAAGTTATTCTGTATCATCGTCACTATTGTTTTCTTACTGACCGGCTGTGCCGAGTCCACAATTGAAAGAGTTGACACAAGCACAAACAGTCAACCAAATACTGGTGCTTCAACAAGCGGTGCATCAAGTAATCAGACAGCTACTGAGACGGCCTCCACTGCGCAGGCGAGCAATAAAAATGCGCCTGAGATATTCCAAGTGGGCGACACGGTTAAATTTGACAATTTACAAATTACATTGAACGGTGTCAGGGAAGTCAAAGAGACCGAGTTTTTATCGCCCGATAACGACAAATATCTTGTGATTGATCTAACCATCGAGAATGTTGGGAGCGAATCAGAAATTGTATCCACTCTCATGCAGATGGAACTGATGGACGCTGACAGTTTCTCATATTCACCAACGATTTATCTCGACGCCAAAGGCTCGGTGGATGGAGAAATTGCCCCTGGTCGCAAACAGCGTGGCGAAGTGGCGTTCGATGTGCCGGACTCTGATTACTATGAATTTATTTTTTTCGATCCGTTCACGACAGGACAAGCCATCTGGCGGATCGAAAACAATGACATTGTACAATAAGCAAAATCCCCCGATATGCGGAAGCACCGCTGCGGGGGATTTTCTGTTTACGTACTCGTTTCCTGCTCCCAC
>Ga0207747_1000496_pt1 | contig 44057 bp, 52 predicted proteins | sample HigsolmetaGSP11D_FD_184839 | JGI IMG/M metagenome (GOLD analysis project Ga0207747, IMG submission 184839) | High solid enriched microbial communities from the Joint BioEnergy Institute, USA - SP1-1-D (SPAdes) | ecosystem: Engineered > Bioreactor > SSF (Solid state fermentation) > Aerobic >...
AGATGGAGGGTCATCATGAAGAAAATCACAAGTTTGCTCGCCTGTCTGATACTTGCCGCCGCCGCCCTGGGCCCGCGCGCTTTTGCGGCCGAAACGAAAAATGAACTGGCCCCGGATGCCAAATCCGCCATTTTGATCGAGCGTGACACGGGAACAGTTTTATACAGCAAAAACAGCCATGAAGAACTGCCGCCCGCATCCATGACAAAAATTATGACCATGCTTTTGATTATGGAAGCGCTTGATAAGGGCGAAATTAAAATGAATGAAAAAGTGCGGGCGAGCGAATATGCGGCCTCCATGGGCGGATCGCAAATCTTCCTTGAGCCCGGCGAAGAAATGACAGTGGAACAAATGCTGAAAGGCATTGCCATCGGTTCGGCAAATGACGCTGCCGTTGCGATGGCGGAAAGGATTGCCGGAAGTGAAGAAGCTTTTGTCGACCGCATGAACGAACGGGCAAAAGCGCTCGGCCTGAAAAACACGCATTTCGAAAATGTAACGGGGTTGCCTGTAAAAGGCCATTACAGCTCGGCATATGACATGGCCATGATGGCGAAGGAACTGCTGAAGCATGAAGAGATTACAGAATTTACCGGGAAGTACGAAGATTATTTAAGGGAAGGCACGGATAAAAAGTTTTGGCTTGTCAATACGAATAAGCTTGTCCGGTACTATCCCGGCGTTGACGGCCTAAAAACCGGCTTTACGAGTGAAGCGAAATTCTGCCTGACCGCGACGGCCAAAAAGAACGGCATGCGCGTAATCGCCGTCATTTTCGGCGCGCCGTCGACAAAAGAACGGAACGCGCAAGTCTCAAAAATGCTCGACTATGCATACAGCCAGTATACCTCACATCCGTTATACAAAAAAGGGGCGGTACTTGCTGAAGCGAAAGTCAGCAAAGGCGATGTGAGGCACATCCGCGCCGTGACAAGCGAGCCTGTATCGGTGCTGACGAAAAAAGGCGTGAAACTGTCAAATATCAAGAAAACGGTTAAATTGAACGGGCATTTGCAGGCCCCTCTGGAAAAAGGGCAGCCGGTCGGGACGCTCTCGGTCAGCCAGGGCGGAAAAATGCTGGCAAAAACAACGCTTGTCGCGGAAAAAAGCGTCAAGCGCGCAAGCTGGTGGCAGCTATTCAAACGCGCTGCCGGGATGTTTGCCCAGAATGACTGATGTCGAATGAAATGCAAAAAATGTTTTTTTCTTGCTTCTTTTGTCGGCAGGAAGGAAAAACGGGCAGGAAGGTCGAAATGACTCACTATTAACAGCGAAGGAGGCTTTTAATCGTGAGTCTGGCGATTGACCTGGAAGTGAAAAAAGATGTTTTATGCATCCGGCTGCAGGGGGAATTGGACCACCACACCGCCGAAGCTTTGCGCGGGAGCGTGACGAAAGCAATTGATGAAAACGGCATCCGCCATCTTGTTTTAAATTTGGAGCAGCTTACCTTTATGGATAGCTCGGGTTTGGGCGTGATATTGGGGCGGTACAAACAGATCAAACAGAAAAACGGGGAGATGATCGTCTGCGCCATTTCCCCGCCAGTAAAACGGCTGTTTGAACTGTCCGGTTTGTTTAAAATTATCCGTCTTGACGAATCCGAACAATACGCGCTGCACAGATTGGGGGTTGCCTGAATGAAAAACAAAATGCAATTGCAATTTTCCGCGCTCAGCCAAAACGAATCTTTTGCCCGTGTGACGGTTGCCGCTTTTGTGGCGCAGCTTGACCCGACGCTTGAGGAACTGACCGAAATCAAAACGGTCGTGTCGGAAGCGGTGACGAATGCGATTATCCACGGGTATGAAGGCGATCCGGACGGGATTGTCTATTTGTCGGCGGCCATCGAGGATAACGGGACGGTTGAACTTGTGATCCGCGATGAAGGGAAAGGGATAGAAGATATTGAAGAAGCCAGGCAGCCGCTATTTACGACAAAGCCCGAACTGGAAAGGTCCGGCATGGGCTTTACGATCATGGAAAATTTTATGGACGATGTAGAAATCCAGTCGCAGCCAGAATTAGGCACCGTTGTTCGTCTAAAAAAGCATTTGGCCCTGAAAAACGCCTTATGCAATTAAGGAGTCGTGCCGATGGATGTAGAACTGAAGAAGGGCAAAAAACAGGCCCAGCTGAAAGATGAGGAAGTGAAAGACTTAATCAGGCGGAGCCAGGACGGGGACCAGGCCGCGCGCGACCTGATTGTCGAAAAAAATATGCGCCTTGTCTGGTCGGTTGTCCAGCGTTTTTTAAACCGCGGGTACGAGCCGGATGACCTGTTTCAGATCGGCTGCATCGGACTGTTGAAATCCGTTGACAAATTTGATTTAACTTATGATGTGAAATTTTCAACGTACGCGGTTCCAATGATCATCGGGGAAATTCAGCGGTTTTTGCGGGATGACGGGACGGTAAAGGTAAGCCGCTCGCTGAAAGAGATGGGCAACCGCATCCGCAAAGCGCGCGATGAACTGACGAAAAAGCTCGGCAGATCGCCGACGGTCCATGAAATATCGGAAGTGCTGGACATCCCGGTTGAAGATGTTGTGATGGCGCAGGAAGCAAACAAATCCCCATCCTCGATCCACGAAACGGTTTACGAAAACGACGGCGACCCGATTACGCTATTGGACCAAATCGCGGATCAGAACGACCAGAAATGGTTTGATAAAATTGCGCTGCAGGAAGCGATCAGGGGATTGGAGGAGCGGGAAAGGCTGATCGTCTACCTCCGCTATTACAAGGATCAGACGCAGTCGGAAGTGGCGGAGCGGCTCGGCATTTCCCAAGTCCAGGTTTCCCGCCTTGAAAAGAAAATATTGGAAGTTATGAAAGAGCGCATGGAGATGTAAAGCTGTGCGCTTTTTTGCATTCCCGGTTTGATGCATGAAAACCTCCCAATATCACATACTACAAGTAACCAGTAACAAGCAGGGGGTGAATGCAATGGATGAAACGGTTTATTTACGGCTGCGCCACCGCATCCGCGTGAATCCGGGAAGCTCGGTTTTGTTGTCCCATATTGCCCAGATCATCGCCCCCGGGCATTTGGAGGAAATCCTCCCCCGGATCCCCATTCATCAGATTACGGAAGAAGATCGGGATACTGTTGTAGTGGACATGATGCAAATCATTTCCTGTATCCGGCACTATGCCCCTTCGGCTGCCATTTCCCAGATCGGCCCGTCGGAGGCGATCATTGAAGTGGCGATAAAGAAAAGGAATCTACCGGTATTGTTTTTTATTTTGATTTGGATTTTGCTGTTTTTGGGCTCCGCGCTCGCCATTATCAATTTTCACGAAGATGTCGGCATGCAGGCGGCCCAGGAAAAAATCTATTATCTCATCACCGGCATCCATGATGACACGCCGCTCGTTTTTCAAATCCCTTATTCACTCGGGCTTGGGGCGGGAATGGTCATTTTTTTCAACCATGTGTTTAAAAAAAGATTCAACGAAGAACCGAGCCCGCTCGAAGTGGAAATTTTCAACTACCAGCAGGACATCGACCAGTACATCCTGCTGAATGAAAACAAGGAGAGCATTAAACATTTTGACCATCGTTAAAGAGATGTTTGCCGCCTTTTGCGGACTTGGCGGTGGGCTTGTCGCCGGCTGCGGTTACGTGGCATTTTTAACCGTGCTCGGCATCGTGCCGCGGCTTGTGCAGCTGTCGAAAACCGCAAAATTTATCCAATATTATGAGTGGGCGGTGGTGCTCGGGGTGCTGTCCGGCACATGGTGGGGGCTCGGGGATGCCGGCGGGAGACTCCCTTTGTTTGTTGCGGCGCCGGCCGGGCTTTTTTGCGGCGTGTTTGTAGGCATGCTTGCCGCCGCGTTGACGGAAGTGATCAATGTTATCCCGATTTTTTCGAAAAGAATCGGGATGGACCGGCGACTGATCAGCGCGTTAATGGCCATTGTCATCGGCAAAGTGGCCGGTTCTTTATTCCAATGGCTCTATTTTGTATACCATTAAGAAAGGAAAGTCGGCATGGGGAAGAAACGGAGGGTCATCCTTGTTACAGACGGAGACGAATACGCCAAAAAAGCAATTGAATGTGTCGCAAAAAAAATCGGAGGGCGCTGCATCTCACAGACGCGGGGCAATCCGACCGTGTTGAGCGGGGAACAGACTGTAGAGCTGATCAAAAACGCGGCATCGGATCCCGTCTTTGCCATGTTCGACGACAGCGGGTATATCGGGCCGGGTTCCGGAGAAGAAGCGCTCATGTATGTTGCCGGGCACCCGGATATCGAAGTTTTGGGGGTGATTGCGGTCGCGTCCAAAACCCACCAGGCGGAATGGTCAAGGGTCGATGTCTGCATTGACAACAATGGAGAATTAACGCCGTACGGGGTCGATAAATTCGGCGTTCCGGAAATGGAGCTGAAAAAAATAAACGGGGACACGGTCTACAGCCTCGATTGCCTGGATGTGCCGGTCATTGTCGGGATCGGGGACATCGGAAAAATGTCCAAAAAAGACGACTATAAAATTGGCGCCCCCATTACCGAAAAAGCTGTCAGCCTCATCTTGGAAAGGAGCGGATTCAGGCATGATGAACACAAGCGCAAAAAGGCCGGTTCCGGCAAATCCTGCTGAAACTGAAGCATTTTTTAAAAATAAAATCGGCCTCGGCATCAGCTATGATATCGGCGTAAGGAAAATCCAAGTGTTAAAAAAAGAAGTGCAGGTTTACTATATCAACGGGTTGACGGACACGCTTTATATTATCCATATTCTCGAACAGCTTGTGGAATTAAATAACGATCAGCATTCTGAGCGGAATGCGTATGAACTGATCCAAAACCGGATTGTCCACCAGCAGTTCCAAAAAGTCAAAACGCTTGATGAAATGGTGGACCAGGTCCTTTCCGGGCTGATTGGAATCACCGTGGAAGGGGAGACGGAAGCGATTATTATCGATGTCCGCAGCTATCCAGGCAGGACGCCGATGGAACCGGATACGGAAAAGGTTGTCAGGGGATCGCGGGACGGCTATGTGGAAAATATCGTTTTTAATACTGCGCTGACGCGGAGAAGGATCCGTGATGAGCGGTTGCGTTTTGAAATGATGAAAGTGGGGGAACGCTCGAAAACGGATGTGGCGCTCGCCTATATTGAAGGAGTGGCCGACCCCGAATTGATTGAAACGGTAAAAAAAGAACTGAAAGCGATCGATCTTGACGGCATCACGATGGCGGATAAGACGGTGGAAGAATTTTTGCTGAAGCAGGGTTTCAATCCTTTTCCGCAAATCCGCTATACCGAACGTGCAGATGTCGGCGCCGCCCACCTGCTTGAAGGGCATGTATTAATTTTTGTCGATACATCGCCGAGTGTTATCATTACACCGGCGACGATCTTCCACCATATGCAGCACGCCGAAGAGTTCAGGCAGGCGGCCGCAGTAGGGACTTTGATCCGTTGGGTCCGGTTCTTTGGCATCTTCACATCGATTTTTTTATTGCCGCTTTGGTACTTGATGGCAGTGGAACCGTCTCTTTTGCCTGATAAGCTGGATTATATCGGCCCGAACAAGCAGTCGCATGTCCCGCTCATTGCCCAAATTATGATTGCGGACCTCGGCGTGGAATTTATGCGGGTCGCCGCCATCCATACGCCGACCCCGCTTGCGACGGCAATGGGCTTGATTGCCGCCGTCATGATCGGACAGATTGCGGTGGAAGCAGGCCTTTTTGTATCTGAAGTCATTTTGTATGTGTCCGCGGCGGCGATCGGGACATTTGTGACGCCAAGCTATGAATTGAGCGTCGCCAATAAAATTGTCAGGGTCCTGCTGCTTGTTTTCGTCGGATTTTTCAAAGTAAAAGGGTTTGTGATTGGCAGCACGGTGTTCTTGCTGTTTCTCGTTGCGATGAAGCCTTTGAACGCCCCGTATTTATGGCCGTTTATCCCGTTTAACCCGATGGCATTTTTCCAAATCCTTTTCAGAAGGCCGATTCCGGGCTCCAAATTCCGTCCGAGCATCGTCCAGCCTGTTGACCGCTTCCGGCAGCCGCCTGATGCGTAAACTATTGCGAAAAGCCTGTTTTTATGATAAAGTTAGTAGAAAAATTAAGAACAGGATTTCAGTGCCGGGAGAACAAAACGGAGCCGCCGGGCATAATGTATTTGGAAGGCGGCTTTCCTCTATTCGGGCGGAATATACAGGTGGAGTTGAAAAAGATGAACCATTACGGGACGATGAAAGTAAATGCACAGGGGCATCTCGAAATCGGCGGCGTGGACACGGTGGATTTGGCCGCCCGTTACGGAACGCCTCTTTATGTATATGACGTTGCTTTAATACGGCAGAGGGCCAGAGCATTCAAAGAGGCTTTCCAAAACCTTGGTGTAAAATCCCGGGTTGCCTATGCAAGCAAAGCTTTTTCTTCCATTGCCATGCTGCAGCTGGCGAATGAAGAAGGTCTCTCCCTGGACGTTGTCTCGGGCGGGGAATTGTATACTGCAATGGCTGCCGGATTCCCGGCGGAAAAAATCCATTTTCACGGGAATAATAAAAGCAGGGAAGAGCTGGAAATGGCGCTTGATGCCAATATTGGTTGTATCGTGGTGGATAATTTTTACGAACTCGGGATGCTGGAAAATCTTTGCGCAGCAAGAAACCGGAAAATCCGGGTCCTGCTGAGGGTGACGCCGGGCATCGAAGCGCATACGCATGATTATATTTTGACGGGACAGGAAGATTCGAAATTCGGGTTTGATTTGCAAAATGGGCAGGCAGAAACAGCTTTGAAGCAGGCTTTGGATTCCAAATGGCTCAAAGTCCACGGGCTGCACTGCCATATCGGTTCACAAATATTCGAAACGGCCGGGTTTGTTCTGGCCGCCCAAAAAATTATGGAAAAACTGGATAAATGGCACAAGCTTTACGGCTATTTTCCGCAGGTGCTGAACCTTGGAGGCGGCTTCGGCATCCGCTACACGAGCGAGGACAATCCGCTCCCGCCCGGTTATTATGTGACAGAGATCGTAAAAGAAGTCAAACATCAAGTAAATATGCGCCGCCTGCCAATGCCGGAAATTTGGATTGAACCCGGCCGGTCGCTTGTCGGGGAAGCGGGGACGACGCTTTATTCGGTAGGGTCGAGCAAAGAAGTGCCGAATGTCAGGAAGTATATTGCCGTTGACGGGGGGATGATCGACAATATCCGGCCGGCGCTGTACGATGCAAAATATGAAGCGGTGCTGGCCAACCGCCCGCTTGCAAAATGCGAGGAAACTGTATCGATCGCCGGCAAATGCTGCGAGTCGGGGGATATGCTGATTTGGGACTTGCCGCTTCCAAAGGCGGGCAGTGACGATCTTCTTGCCGTGTTCTGCACCGGCGCCTACGGTTATTCAATGGCTAACAATTACAACCGCATCCCTCGCCCGCCGGTTGTGTTTGTCGAAAACGGAAAAGATGAGCTTGTCGTCAAGCGGGAAACTTATGAAGATTTGATCCGCAACGACCTTCACCTGCGCGTGCCGCTTGCCGAATGAGGCGCGCGCCCGGGTGGAAAACTTATGCTTGTCTTCCGGCTGCGCTTATGATAAATATGAAGTTGTCGTCTTGCGCCTGTTTACTTTCTCTGAAATAAGCATATACTAATAAGTAAAGCGTTTGAATTAAACTGGATGATTACGAGGGATTCTGTATGTTAATTCGGTATAAGAAATCTTATGATAAGATTGCGATGGGCCTGTTATCATTTATGCCAGATGAAAAAGATTTAAAAAAGCTGCTGCAGACGAAAAATTTGTACGAGACGGAGGACAACTGGCAGCTTTTTTTGTGGAAAGAGGATGATGATATTGTAGGCCTGATCGGAGCCGTGCTGGACGGCGACACGGTTGAAATCCGGCATATCTCTGTAAATCCGTCTTATCGTGATCAGGGGATCGGAAAAAGCATGGTCAAGGCTTTAAAACAAATGTATGAAGGGAAAAAAGTGGTTCCGAATAAATACATTGTCAACTTCTTTCATAAGTGCGCCGAAAATGAAGACCTGTCCTGACCGGGTCTTCTTTTATTTCGGGGTTCGGGGCGGTGTGCCGGATAAATATGGCACTTTTCGGAGTCCGTTTCGCTCAGAAGCGTCGCAAGGTTCACCCGTCCGGGGATCTTCTTGTCCGCTTTTCCTATAGGAGTTTCATAAGTATGTGATCATCAGTAATGAATACGGACAATACCGACTAAAAGAACCCTCCGGCAGAGGCCGGGGGTTCTTTCTCAACAGTTACCAAATATAGGCGCTGCCGACAATAATTAACAAAATAAACAGCACGACAATCAACGCAAAACCGCTGCCCCAGGCAAAACCATCAGCCATGAGATACCCTCCCTCAACATTCATTACATGGTATACTATGTAGGCGGGCCGGAACGTGTATAGACTTTTGCCCATCCAGCCCGTACCCCAAGGTTTCCGTTGGATGTGCCCGGATTTTCGGCTATACTAAGTTTGGACGCTGCGAAAAAGGAACGGTGTAAATTTTTATGGAATATAAAGTGAAAATCGATGCGTTTGAAGGGCCGCTCGATCTACTCCTGCATCTTATCCATCAGCTTGAAATTGATATTTATGATATTCCAATGGCCGAAATCACCGAGCAGTATTTGGATTATATACATACAATGAAACAATTGGAACTTGATGTGGCCAGCGAATATTTGGTGATGGCCGCGACACTTTTGGCGATCAAAAGCAAGATGCTTCTGCCCAATCAGGAACAGGAAGAGCCGGAAGATGAGTTTGTCCCCGAGGAAGATCCGCGCGAAGCACTCGTCGAACGGCTGTTGGAATACAAAAAATACAAGGAAGCGGCCCGCAAATTGAAACGCCTGGAATCGAGCCGCAGCGAAATGTTTACAAAGCCCCCGAGCGATTTGTCGGAATTTGCGGCAGATGCAGGCGGGAAGAAAATCGGCGCCAACGTAACCATATACGATATGATCGGTGCATTAAATAAACTGTTGCGTAGAAAAAAATTGCAAAAGCCGCTGTCAACAAAAATTACGCGGCAGGAAATCTCGATTGAAGAAAGAATGGATGATATTTTAAAGAGATTGGAAGAAACGCCGGGAAGCGTCCATTTTAACGAATTATTTCCTTTTCCGGATAAGGAGCATATCGTCGTCACTTTTTTGGCTGTCCTGGAGCTGATCAAACGGCATGAAATCATCGTAGAGCAGGAAGAAAATTTCGGCGAGATACTGGTTGCGAGAAAAGGAGAGAAGTAATTTGGAAATTGTCCATTGGAAAGGCATTCTGGAAAGCCTGTTGTTTGCTGCGGGGGATGAAGGGCTGTCACTTAAGCAAATTTCCCATGTCATGGAAATCGAGGAATTCGAAGCCCTCGAGGTGATTAACAGTTTAAAAGAGATTTATGAAAAAGATCCGGACCGCGGTATTACCCTTGTTGAGCTGGCAGGTACCTACCAGCTGGCGACAAAAAAAGAGCATGCGCCTTATTTGAAAAAGCTGGTGGAATCCCCGAATGCAAATACGTTATCGCAGGCGGCTCTAGAGACGCTCGCGATTATATCATACAAACAGCCGATTACGCGGATTGAGATCGAAGAAATCCGCGGTGTGAAAACGGAACGGCCGCTGCAGACGCTGATGGCAAAAGGGTTAATCCAGGAAGTCGGCAGGCAGGAAGGGGCGGGACGGGCAATCCTTTACGGTACAACGAAAGAATTTCTCGACCATTTTGGGTTGAAAGATTTAAAAGAACTGCCGCCGTTTCCGGAACAATTGGAGGATGATTTTTCCGAGGAAGAGGCGAATTTGTTTTTTGAAAAATTTAATGTAGATCACAGTGTAAATGGATTTTCACCCTGATGGAAGCAGGCTCCCCAAAAAGTCAGTCGTTGACCCGGGGGAGTCCTTTTTTTGTTTGCGGTTATTTCTTTCCATCCGGCGCATAAACTTGTACAAAGCGTATGTAAGAAAAAGCTGAAAAAAAAGGAGCTTTTTTATGAAACGGTTATTCTTCTATGCGGCAGCCATGATGCTCATTTTTTCGGCCATGCCGCCGGAATCGGCTGAAGCGGCGCCATCCGTGCAGGCAAAAAGCGCCATTTTAATGGACCAGGATACAGGGCGGATTTTATATGAAAAAGGTGCTTATGAGCCGCGCAGCATTGCCTCGATTACGAAAATTATGACGGCCATCCTCGCGATCGAATCAGGCAAGATGGATAAGGAGGTGACAGTCACGGACCGCGCCGTACGTACGGAGGGTTCGTCTTTATATTTAAAGCCGGGGGACAAATGGAAATTAAAGGATTTGGTGTACGGGTTAATGCTCCGTTCCGGAAACGATGCCGCAAACGCCATTGCCGAAAATGTCGGCGGCAGCATCGATGGCTTCGTGTTTATGATGAACGAAAAGGCAAGGGAAATCGGGATGCGCGATACCCATTTTGCCAACCCGAGCGGCCTAGATGACCCCGATGGTGAACATTATTCAACTGCTTACGATATGGTGCTTTTAATGAGATACGCGATGCAGAACAAAACGTTTAGGGAAATTTCCGGCACCAAATTTTACAAAGGCTGGCGGAATAAAAACCGGCTGCTCACAGAGAAATACCGGTACTGTACAGGCGGGAAAACGGGTTATACGAAAATTGCCAGGCGGACGCTTGTGACAACCGCATCAAAAGACGGGCAGCATCTTATTGCGGTTACGCTGAATGACCCCGATGACTGGGATGACCATATCGCCTTGTTTGATTATGGGTTCAGCCATTACGGCAATAAGCTGATTGTGGAAAAAGGCCCTGTTGCCGCTATCCGCAACAAATTTTTCAAAAACCATGTTTATATCAAACGCAATATTGTGTATCCGCTCGCGAGGAACGAAGAAGACGGCGTGAAAGTAGATTTTCGGCTCGCAAAGCCAAAAAAAGAATGGAAAGATCCGGAAAACGTGCCTCAAATCGTCGGGAGGGCCGTTGTTACGCTGGATAACAGGGTGATCAGCAGCACGCCGATATATTACAAGAAGACGCCGTTTAAGGAAAGGAAAACATGGTATAAGCTTTTTAAAGAAACATTATTCATCCAATTGGGGCTGAAAAACTATGGTTAATTATATTTGGATCGGCATGACTGTTATCGGCCTCGTTTTTGCAGGTATCAACGGCAAAATGAAAGAGGTCAACCAGGCGATTTTTGTTTCCGCGCGCGATGCGGTCGCAATCAGCATTGGCCTGATCAGCGTCCTCGTTTTTTGGCTCGGCATGATGAAAATCGCGGAAGTGTCCGGCTTGCTTGCGAAACTTTCACGCTTATTCCGCCCGCTGATTACGAAATTGTTTCCCGAAGTGCCAGAAAACCATCCTGCGATGGGTTATATCCTGTCCAATTTGATCGCTAATATGTTCGGGCTCGGGAATGCCGCCACCCCGCTCGGCATCAAGGCGATGGAACAGCTGCACGAATTGAACGGGCGGAAACCGGAAACAAGCCGGTCAATGATTACATTCCTTGCTTTGAATACATCGGGGCTGACGATCATTCCGGCAACCGTTATTGCCATTCGTATGAATTACCATTCCGCGCAGCCGACCGAAATTGTAGCGCCCACATTGATCGCCACTTTTTCCACGACGATTGCGGCCATTTGTATTGACAGGTTTTTTTACCACAGACGGGCGAAACGGAGGAGATGAAGCGGCATGAGATGGATATCGCTTATATCAATCTGGATGATTCCGGCGATGGTCGGGTTCATCCTGCTTTACAGCACATGGAAAAAAATCCCCGCATATGAAACGTTTGTGGAAGGCGGCAAAGAGGGGATCAAAATTGCCGTTTCCATTATCCCGTTTTTGGTTGGAATGCTCGTAGCGATTACAATATTCCGGGCATCAGGGGCGCTTGAATTTTTTGTCGGCTTTCTGAAACCTGTGCTGAATTTGTTTGGCGTTCCCTCTGAAATCGTGCCACTCGCTTTGATCCGGCCTGTGTCAGGAAATGCCGCGCTCGGGATTATGACCGACCTCATCAAGACGTACGGCCCCGACTCGCTGATCGGGAGAATGGCATCCGTGATCCAGGGCAGTACAGATACTACGCTTTATGTGGTAACCGTCTACTTCGGGGCGGTCGGGATCAGGAAAATGGGCGATGCCTTAAAGGTGGGGCTGCTCGCCGATCTGGTCGGCATCATCATCGCTGTCACAATAGTGCTTTTACTGTTTTAACGGCCGTATTTTTTTGTAGATATGCGCCAAACTTTCTTTGAAATTTTATCCGGTTATGCCATAATGCTAAAAGGAAAGTTTATCCGAAAAAAATATTTGAGGTGTAACGGATGGAACGTTTGCAGAAAATGATTGCCCAATCAGGCATGACATCCCGAAGAAAAGCGGAACAATTGATTATAGAAGGAAAAGTGAAAGTAAACGGGGAAGTCGTAACGAAGCTCGGGACAAAGGTTTCTTCCCAGGATAAGATCGAAGTGGAAGGAATCCCGCTAGAGCATGAAGAAAAAGTATATTACCTGTTTTACAAGCCGAGAGGGGTGATTTCCGCCGTCAGTGATGATAAAGGAAGAAAAGTAGTAGCCGATTATTTCGGGGATGTTGCGCAAAGGGTTTATCCGGTCGGCCGTCTTGATTATGATACATCAGGGCTTCTTTTAGTGACGAATGATGGTGAGTTTGCCAACCTCCTGATGCACCCGCGTTATGAAATCGACAAAACCTATATCGCAAAAGTTGACGGTATCCCTTCAAAACTGGAACTGAAGCAGCTTGAAAAAGGCATCCGGCTCGAAGAAGGCATAACCGCGCCCGCCAAAGCAAAATTGCTTTCCGCAGATAAACGGAAGAAGAAGGCAATCGTCCAATTAACGATCCATGAAGGGAGAAACAGGCAGGTGAGGCGCATGTTTGATAAAATCGGATACCCGGTTGAAAAGCTGCGCCGCGAAGCGTACGGGACTTTGACGCTGAAAGGCTTGAACGCGGGTGAAAAAAGGGAGCTCTCTCCGCATGAAGTGAAGACTTTAAGGGCGCTGGCCCAAAATGGCGCCAAAGCGTCCAAGTAGCGGGCAGTCCAAAGCGTGGCCCCGCTCTTTCTACTTTTATTCACAAAACTTTCAAAAATCAGTAAAAAAACGGGAGAAAATGTTATAATATATGATAGTTATGTGACAGTTTCGGGACAGGGGGATCACAAATGTCACTAACGAAAAAGAGACGCCTTTTGGTCCGTACCGCCATCCTTGCTGTTCTGATCGCGGCTGCAGGATACACGCTTTATGCAAATGCAACGAAAGGGACGCGCGGCAAGCTGCAGGCCGGCGACCAAGCTCCTGATTTTGTGCTGAAAGATTTGAACGGCAAAACATACCGGCTTTCGGATTATAAAGGCCGCGGCGTTTTTTTGAATTTCTGGGGCACTTGGTGCGATCCATGCAAAAAAGAGATGCCCTATATGAACGAACTCTATCAAACTTACAAACAAAAAGGTGTGGAAATTCTTGCCGTCCATGTGAAGGATACGAGATTCCTTGTGGATCAATTTGTGAAACAGTACGGCCTCGACTTTCCGGTATTGATCGATAAAAACGGCGATGTCCAGAACGCTTACAACATCGATCCGCTTCCGACGACCGTTTTGATCGCACCTGACGGAAAGGTCAAAAAAATTATTGTCGGAAACCAAAACTTGTCCAAAAAAGATATTCGAAACATGATGGATATGATCAAGCCTTAGCCGAGGAGAAATGCCATGAAGGAGATCAAGTGTGAGTGCGGACATGTGAATCCGCCGGGAACGATCTTGTGTGAGTCATGCGGAAAAGCGCTAACCGAGGAGGCGGGAAGTGCAAAGCTGCATGATATGCGGTATGACGGGAGTGCGCGCAGGTCGCAGACGTACAAAAAAACGCCGGTTGATAAAATCTGGAATTTTTTTTCTTCAGTGAAAACCGGTGTCTGGCTGATTGTCATTACACTCATTGCCTCTGCGCTTGGAACCGTTTTACCACAAACCGATTACATCCCTTCCAATGTCGCCCCTGCCGTATATTACCAAGATCAGTACGGCTGGTTCGGCAAGCTTTGGTACACGCTCGGATTTGATGATTTGTACGGTTCCTGGTGGTATATGCTTTTGATTGCACTGATCGGCGTGTCACTCGTCATCTGCAGCCTTGACCGGTTTATCCCGCTGAGGCGTGCCCTTGCGAACCAGAAAGCAACGCGGCACGAAGGGTTTTTGAAACGGCAGCGGCTCTATCGGAAAATGGACGGCCCGATCGGTGAAGAAACTTATGCGCAAATCAAACGTAAGCTTGAAGCAAAGCGTTATAAAGTACTGGAAGAAGACGGCAATTTATTTGCCGAGAAAAACCGTTTTTCCCGCTGGGGTCCGTATGTGAACCATATCGGTTTGATCATTTTTTTGATTGGCTGCATGCTTCGGTTTATTCCTGGCATGTATGTTGATGAACTCGTCTGGGTGCGTGAAGGAGAAAAGAAGGTGCTGCCCGGCACAAACGAACAGTATGTGATCCTCAATAAGAAGTTCACGGTGCAGCTCTACAATAAAAAAGACAATCAAAATTTCGAGGCAGCTTTAAACAGAATAGGCAATGTAGCGAAAGATTTCGAGACGGATGTTGTGCTCTACAAACAGGGGGCAAAGCACGTGCTGGGGGAGGAAGCGCCGCTTAAAAAAGTGAAGTCGTACGCCATCCGGGTCAATAAACCGCTGAAATTCGGGGGCTACGCCGTTTACCAGATGGATTACAAGATGGACGAATTCCAGTCTATGTCATTTGCTTTGGAAAAGAAAGCAAACAAAAAAGTGTATGGCACGTTTAAAATTGACTTATACCACCCAAAAAGCGAGTATGACCTCGGCCAAGGGTATAAAGTGAAGCTTCTTGGCTACTATCCTTCGTTCTCTGGATTTGCAAAAAACGGAGAGCCCGAGACCGATTCCTATATTCCGAACAACCCTGCTTTCCTTTTTAGTTTAATCTCCCCTGAACATCCGAAAGGGGAAAAGAGCTTTGTTGCGATCCGGCAGACGGTGGAGCCGCTCGGGAAAAACGATTATAAACTCGCTTTTGCCGGACTTGAAACAAGAAATGCTTCCGCCCTTGCTGTCCGTAAAGATGAAACCCTTTGGGTGCTGGCGTTGGGCGGCGCAATCTTTATGATCGGCGTCGTCCAGGGGGCATACTGGAACCACCGCCGTTTTTGGTTGAAGTGCGAAGGTGGGCCGGTGATGCTCGCGGCCCATACGAATAAAAACTGGTACGGCCTGAAAAAAGAGCTGGAGTGGGTGCTTGAAGGATCCGGCATACCGGTCCCCGTTGACCGCCAGGATAAAAAGAACCCCGGTAAAAAAGATACTGGACGTCCGGCATGAAATAAACGACTTGTTTGCCCTGCAATCGGGATTAGGGAGGGGAAAAATTGGAGAATCTAGTCCATGTCAGCAGCGGGCTGTTGTTTACCGCATTTATTCTGTATTTGGCCGGCACGATGCTTTTTGGCGGTGCGATCCGTTTCCCAAAAAATAAAGACGGTGAAACTGGGGCCGAAAAAAGCGCGCGCTGGGGAAACGCTGCGATTGTTGTAACGGCAGTCGGTTTTATTTGCCAGATTGGGTATTTTGTTATGAGATGGATTGCGTCCGGCCATGCGCCTGTGAGTAATTTGTTTGAATTTACAACTTTTTTTGGTATGATGCTTGTTGGAGCATTTATGGTCATCTATTTTCTTTACAGGATCGCTGTGCTTGGGTTGTTTGCCTTGCCGATCGCACTGCTCATGATCGCCTTTGCCAGCATGTTTCCGAGGGAGATCAACCCGCTTGTCCCGTCGCTGAGAAGTTACTGGCTGCAGATCCATGTCACGACGGCGGCTGCCGGGGAGGCAATACTGGCAGTCAGTTTTGCGGCAGGTTTGATCTATCTCGTCAAAAATATCAATCAGGAGCGTTCGAACAGGCAGACATTTTGGCTCGAATTTGTTATGCTTTGTTTAATCTGCATATTCGGGTTTATTGCTGTCAAAACCGTTTTCGGCGCTTTTCATTATGAGGCAGCCTTTAACTGGGTGGATAAAAACGGCACTTTCAACACGGGGGAAAATGCCCTCATTTACCAAATGCCGGCGCTAATCGGCCCGCATGAAGGGGAACTTGTTACCGCCGGTAAGATGAAACCTTTCTTCTTTGTTCCGGCTTTTATCAATGCAGTGAAATTGAATACGGTTATTTGGTCGGCTATTGCCGGGCTCATCCTTTACGCGCTCATCCGGATCATTTTCAGAAAGCGGATTGGCGCGCTGTTAAAACCGCTGACCAAAAATTTAAATTCCGATTTAATTGATGAAATCGGCTACCGGTCCGTTTTGATCGGTTTCCCGGTTTTCACGCTCGGCGCCTTGATTTTTGCGATGATTTGGGCGCAAGTTGCATGGAGCAAATTTTGGAGCTGGGATCCGAAAGAAGTGTGGGCGCTCATTACTTGGTTGTTTTATGCCGCCTTTCTCCATCTGCGCATGTCAAAAGGCTGGCGCGGCGAAAAATCGGCCTGGCTAGCGGTGATCGGTTTTGCCATTATCCTATTTAATCTTGTAGCGGTCAATCTTGTGATTGCCGGGCTGCATTCATATGCATAAGTGTTGCGGCCTGTTTAATGGGCCGCCCGAAAATTCCGGATGCGGCAGTAAATCGGCTGTAATGGCCGGTCTTTCCGCAATGCGGACGCGGACATTGACTTAGGAGGAATAGCCATGGATCAGGATGTAAAAATTTTAGTTGTCGATGATGAAGAAAGAATTCGGCGCTTATTAAGGATGTATTTGGAAAGAGAAAATTACGCCATCGATGAGGCGGGGGACGGGGACACCGCATTGAAAATGGCTTTGGAAAATGATTACAGTTGCATTTTGCTCGATATTATGATGCCTGGCAAAGACGGTATTGAAGTGTGCCAGGAGTTGCACCAAAAAAAAATGACGCCCGTGATCATGCTGACCGCAAAAGGCGAGGAAGCAAACCGGGTGGAAGGGTTTGAAGTCGGCGCGGACGACTATATTGTGAAGCCGTTCAGCCCGCGTGAAGTGGTGCTGCGGGTGAAAGCACTGCTCCGGCGTTCGCTGCAAACGTCATTTTTAAGCCCGGATACAAAAGCGAAAGATCTTGTCGTTTTCCCGCATATCACGATCGACAATGATGCGCACCGTGTGACGGCGGACGGAAAAGAAGTAAACTTGACGCCGAAAGAGTATGAGCTTTTGTATTTTCTCGCCAAATCGCCGGATAAAGTGTTTGACCGCGAGCAGCTCTTAAAAGAAGTATGGCATTACGAATTTTTCGGGGATCTGCGCACAGTTGACACGCATGTCAAGCGTCTCCGTGAAAAATTGAACAAAGTCTCCGAAAATGCGGCGAAAATGATTGTAACCGTTTGGGGTGTAGGCTACAAGTTCGAGGTCACTGCAGAATGAGGATTTGGCGGACGGTTGTCGGAAAACTGTGGATGACCATCCTGCTGATGGTGGCATTTGTTCTCTTGATCCTTACGGTACTTTTGCTCAAGTTTTTTGAGGATTACCACATCAACCAGATTAAGCAGGATTTGTCGAACACGGCCCAAAAAATCTCCAACATTATGGAGGAGCACCCGAGCGGGCAAGTGGGGAAAGAAATTGCCCTCGGTGTTTTGGATAAAAATGAGAAGGTTATGATCGTTTACAATAAAAAAGACATTTTTTATCCGACCGGTGCGGAGAGCTACAAAGGGATATCGTATCAATCGATTTTAAAGGACAAGCAATTGTCGCAAGTTTTCAGGGGGAAGAAAAAAGTAATGAAAGAATTAACGCCTCCACACAGTTCTTCGCGGAATGAATACAACCATGTCATTGTGACGGCTGTCCCGCTCTATGCGGCTGGCAAAGAACCGGGAGCCGTGTTTGTCTACCAGTCTTTGGAAGCCCTGCAGGAAACGACACAGCAAACGACGAAAATCATTTTGCTGGCCGCGGGCATCGCGATCGTGCTGACAACCGGTTTTGCTTTTTTCCTTTCAACGAGGATCGGCGGTCCGCTCCATAAAATGCGCGAAGCCGCTTTTGAAGTGGCAAAAGGGCGTTTTGACAAAAAAGTGCCGATCTTAACACACGATGAGATTGGGGAACTGGCAACCGCGTTTAATACGATGGGCCGGCAGCTGAAGTTTAACATGGATGCATTAAAGCAGGAAAAAGAGCAACTGAGAAGCATCCTGAGCAGTATGGCCGATGGTGTACTGACGTTTAACCGCGACGGCACGATATTAATTATGAATCCGCCGGCGGAAACGTTTTTGCAGCACTGGTACCACGTACAGGGTGATCAAGCGAAAGATGCCGCGCTGCCGGATGGCCTTTCCGCCCTCTTAAGAAAAGTGGTGGAAACGGAAAAAGAGCAGACGGATGAAATTGAAATAAACGGAAGGTTTTATGTAATGATTGCAAGCCCTCTGTATAACCAATCGCACATCCGGGGCGTCGTCACCGTGATCCGGGATATGACCGAAGAACGGAAGCTCGATAAACTACGCGATGACTTTATTGCCAATGTTTCTCACGAATTGAGGACACCGGTCGCCATGCTGCAGGGATACAGTGAAGCCATTATTGACGATATCGCCGCAAGTGAGGAAGAAAAGAAAGAGTTTGCGAAAATCATTTATGATGAAACGCTGCGGATCGGACGCCTTGTCAACGAATTGTTGGATTTGGCGAGGATGGAAGCCGGGCATTTTTCGTTCCGCATCGAACCAGTTCCTTTTAAAAGTTTTATAGAAAGGGTAACTCATAAATTTAACGGGATTGCGAAAGAAAAAGGGATTGAACTGTTATGTGAGGCATCGGACCGGGACCTTGTCATTGAAATGGACGCTGACCGGATCGAGCAGGTGCTGACGAATTTAATCGATAATGCCCTCCGCCATACTGCCCCGAACGGATATGTGAAAGTGAAGGAAGAAGAAGTGGAAGACGGCGTTTATATCCATGTGGAAGACAACGGCTCCGGCATCCCGAAAGAAGACCTGCCGTTTGTCTTTGAACGCTTTTATAAAGCGGACAAGGCCAGGACGCGCGGTAAATCCGGCACCGGGCTCGGCCTAGCGATTGCAAAAAATATCGTCGAAGGCCATAACGGCCGCATCTTTGTGAAAAGCAAAACAGGAGAGGGTACCACATTTTCCTTTTTCCTGCCGAAAAAAGCTTGATCCTATTAGGGGGACAAGCTTTTTTTTTGCATATTTTTTTCGTTTCTGCGCATGCTAAATGGTAGTTTTGCATGAAAACAATTTGGTGAAAGCTGGAATCGAGGTGGGTTCAATGCCGGGTTACATAAAGATGTTCGTTCATGCGTCCATTGCTGCGGCATGCATCGTCTTGGGCGCTAGGGAAAGTCTGGCGTCTGAAAACGATATACGTGAAACGACAAAAAATTGGATTTTCCCGGCTGGTGGCACGATCAGCGATACGTTCCATACGAGGGGAGGGGCACATAAAGGGATTGATATTGCCGGCAAATACCGGGAAAAAGTTTTCAGTGCCGACAAAGGTATCGTCATCCGTTCGTATTATTCAGCTTCTTACGGAAATGTCGTGTTCATCCGGCATCCTTCCGGGTATGAAACGGTTTATGCCCATCTTGACGAAAGGGTGGTAGAAAAGGGACAGCGCATAGAAATGGGCGGTTTGGTCGGCTATATGGGCACGACCGGCGATTCAACGGGCACCCATCTTCATTTTGAGGTGCATGCGGGGAAATGGACCCTGGATAAAAAGAATGCCATTGATCCGTTTCTTGTTTTCGGTGCGGGTGAACGAGGGCAGTTGGTGTCTGCCAAAGCCCATGATCCGTACGGGATTGCCGCCGCATCGGCACCGGGGCATGCAGCCTATATCGTAAAAAAAGGCGATACGCTTTGGAAAATTTCATTGCTTTACCATACGAGCGTGGACAGGTTAAAAAGCTGGAACAACATGCGTACCGACCAAATCTATGCCGGGCAGGTACTTGAGATAGAAAACGGGAACAATCGATAGAAAATATCGTATAAACTGCTTCACAAATCTGGGGCATCTATGTATAATAAATTGTAGTAAAAATTTCATACGATTTATCTTCGGGGCTGGGTGAAATTCCCGACCGGCGGTGATAAGGCATAGCCTTTCAGTCCGCGAGCCGGTATTTCCGGCAGGATTTGGTGAAATTCCAAAACCGACAGTATAGTCTGGATGAGAGAAGATAAAGGTTGCCAGTGTTTAATACGGTACCGTTAAACGCTTATTTGGATTGTGCCTAAACAAAGCCCCTGACATTTGTCAGGGGCTTTTCATTTGGCCGTCCACGGCACCTTTCTTCCTTAAGATGATAAATCGATCATAAGGAGAGAGGGTTCACATGAAAAAATGGGATTTAAAAAAATTTGTTTCCATCGCTTTGCTTAGTACACTCGCTTTTATTCTTATGTTTATTAAATTTCCGATTCCGCCGTTCCCATCATTCTTAACGGTGGACTTCAGCGACGTACCGGTATTGGTGGCTGCACTTCTTTACGGCCCGATGGCTTCGGTGGTGGCCGAATTGATCAAAAACATCCTGAACTACCTGTCGCTCGGCAGTGAAGCGGGCGTGCCGATCGGGAATGCGGCAAACTTTTTTGCCGGCATACTGTTTGTGCTGCCGACCTACTTTATTTACAGGAGGATGCGGACGAAAAAAGGGATGACTGTCGGTTTAATCGCCGGTACAGTTTCCATGTCCGTTTTCATGAGCATTTTAAATTATTTTGTCATTCTTCCCGCTTATCTGTATTTTATGAATTTTTCGGTCGGCAATGTAAAGCAATATATTGTCGCCGGCGTGCTGCCGTTTAACCTTGTAAAAGGCGTGATCGTCACGATACTCTTCATGCTAATGTTTACAAAGATGAAAAACTGGATTGACAAGCAGTCTACAACCGGCATAAAAAAAATATAATGAAAAAGCAGGCATGAAATGATGCCTGCTTTTTCGGTGGAGGTTTATTCATATTTTAAAGGATCGCCGTCAAAAGGTTTGTCGGAAATTTTAATGGATTCCGTCGGGCAACCTTCAAACGCGTCCATTAAATCATCCTCTAAAACTTCCGGAACTTCCGCAATGCCTTTATTGTCATCTAAGATCACAAAAGATAGACCTTCGTCATCATAGTCGAAAATATCTGGAGCGCTTGCGGAACAAGCCCCGCAAGCGATGCATGTGTCCTTGTCCACAATTGTAAATTTTGCCATCTTTATTCCTCCCCGCTGGTTCAATCTATTTGCGCAAATGGCAACGGATAAAGAAAAACCGGCATCCTTCTGCATAAAACTGCGTGCAGAGGAGTGCCTTCATTTCTATATAATTGTAAAACTATTTCCCTTTTATTTCAATAGGAGAACCTTTTGGACGGGATGAAGTATGTCGAATAAATGAAAAATTTGTAAACAAAACAGCCATTCCATGTTAAAATAAGATATACTCCCTTATTTCAAGCCTTGCCCCAAATATCCCCTTTTAAGCAAAAGAACAGGAGTGGATCCCGATGTCTTTTTTGCAGGCTGTATTGCTGCATTGCTTCACTAACCTTAATGGAGAACGCACCCCTTATGCCATTTTCCATTTATTAAACGGGAAAAAATCGGCGCAAACAATCCAGGATGCCCATTTTTTCCGGATCGGGGAACTGTTCCAAACGTATCCTTTTATCTCCCGTGAGCGTTTCGCAAGGGAAGTCCATTCCATGATATCCGGCGGTTTGCTGCGGCAAAGCGGCCGGGATGCTTGTATCGTCACCGAAAAAGGCGCCGCGCTGTTATTGGAAATCGGAAACATGGGGCTGAAGTTTCCTTATTTAAATGGTTTGAAATACCAGGAGACGGCGAATATGTTTTGGAAAAGGCTGAACCTCGCCACGCAGGTTGTATCCAATTTAATCTATGAAAAAAAAGCCTATTATCCGGTGCAAAGAGATCCGGCGCTTCAGGCATGGTTAAAGCATTGGCTGAAACAGCATGCAAGGCACCGCGCCGGACTTGCGGAAAATATGTATGAAGAATACGCCCGCCTGTTATCGGATCATCCCCCGGAAAAGCCTGATATTTTTGTGCTGCGGCTGACGGGTGCCGGACATATTGGCCGCACAATCGGGCAGGCAGCAGCTCGTTTGGAGCTAGATCCGGCTGAATACTGGTACCGTTTTTTGCATCTCCTTCATTTTATGGTCCGGCGTGTCGCAGAAACTCCCGAAACCTTTCCGCTTTTTTATACAATGATATGCGACGTGCATCAGAAAATGCCGCTGACAAAGTCCGCTTCGAAAACGTTCGAACTGTTGAAAAAAGGGAAATCGATTGCCGAAATTGCCGGCCTAAGGGGGCTGAGGCAAAGTACGATTGAAGACCATCTGATTGAGATTGCGTTAAACGATCCGGATTTTCCCCTCAACCGGTATGTGGCAAAAGAGGACGAAAATAAAATCCTCAACGCGGCGGTTGAGCTTAACACAAAAAAACTAAAACCAATTAAAGAAAAAATCGGGGATGTCCCGTATTTCCAAATCCGCCTTGTTTTGGCAGGAAGGATGGGCCGCAATGGATCTGAACAGCATCCTTAAAACGAAATTCGGTTTCGATCGTTTCCGCGAAGGGCAGGAAGCGGTGATCCGCTCTCTGTTGGGCGGTGCGGATACATTGGCCATGCTCCCGACCGGAACCGGGAAGTCTTTATGCTACCAGCTGCCTGCCTATTTGTTAAAAGGGTCGGTAATTGTCGTTTCCCCGCTTTTATCTTTGATGCAGGACCAGACCGAGCAGATGAAAATGCGCGGGGAAAAAAGTGTTATCGCCTTGAATTCATTTTTGACAGGAACGGAACGGGAGACGGCGCTAAGGCATTTGCAGCGGTACAAGTTTATTTTTATTTCGCCGGAAATGCTGCATCAGCCTTATATTCTTTCACGGATAAAACAGCTTGAAATCGGGCTGTTTGTTGTCGATGAAGCGCACTGTATCTCCCAATGGGGGTACGATTTCAGACCCGAATATTTGAGTCTTGGCGAAGTCCGCAAAAGTTTAGGAATGCCGCTTACCCTGGCCTTGACCGCCACCGCGACGGAACAAGTAAGGGAGGATATTTGCAAATATCTCGAGTTGAGGGCTCCACAGCGTTTTATTTATTCTGTCAACCGACCCAATATCGCCTTTAAAGTGGACTGTACCGGCTCTTACCGCGAAAAAGAAGAAAAACTCATTGCTTATGCGAAAACGTTAAAAAAGCCGGGAATCATTTATTTTTCCAGTAAAAAGGCGGCTGAGGAAATGGCGGAGCGGCTGCGGCTTGAAGGAATCGCCGAAACGGCCGCCTACCACAGCGGTGTCGACCAGGAGCAAAGGATTTTAATCCAGCAGCAATTTATATACGGGCAGATCGGCATTATTTGCGCAACGAGCGCGTTCGGCATGGGGATCAATAAGGCGGATATCCGCTTTGTCATCCATTTCCATTTCCCGTTGCAAATGGAATCTTATTTGCAGGAAATCGGCAGGGCCGGCCGTGACGGTTTGCCGAGCATTGCCATCCTTTTGTACACGGCGGGCGATGAGCTGCTTCCGCTCCAGCTGATTGAATCAGAGCTTCCGACCCATTCCCAAATTGCTGCGTTCAGCGGATGGAAGGGGGATGTAAAGGATGCGGAATTTGCTTTAGGGTGTACCGAGCAGCAGTACAGTTTCCTCCAGCATTACAAAAAACTGCAATTGCCGGAAGAAGAATGGACCCTTAAAGTGGCTTCCATCCGCGACGAAAGGATGGCATACAAGCGCCGCAAGTTAAAGGAGATGGAGCACTGGGTCCGTTCCGAAGCATGCCGCCGGCAGGAAATTTTACGTTATTTCGGGGAACCGGCCTTCTCCGAAAAGGAGAATTGCTGCGATATTTGCGGATTTGATGTCGGCCTGTACGAAGAAAAACAGGCGGTGCAAAGGGTTGCGGAAACGCTGCCGGCATGGGATTTTTTGCTGCAAAAAATATTCAGAAGAAGTGAACAAAATGGTTAGAAAAAAGCAGACAGATATCATTAAGGAATTGAAGGACCGTGAACTGATTTTCCATCTGGTCTTGACGCAGCTGATTCTCATCTTTGTTTCTGTTGTGCTCGGCTTGTTTTTATTTCCGGATGCCGCTTCTTTTTTCCGGCACTTCCGCATAGATTTAAGCGTATGGGGATATGGTTTAGTAAACGGGATCATTGTCGTGATATTGGATTCCGCGCTGATGAAAATCCTGCCGAAAGCTTATTATGACGACGGGGGTTTGAATGAGCGGATTTTCCGCACTCGTTCCGTTCCCGCCATCATAGCCTTGACCGCATTTGTCGCCTTTGCGGAAGAACTGCTGTTCCGGGGGATGATCCAGACGCATTTCGGCCTGGTTTGGGCAAGCATGATTTTTGCCGCCATGCATATCCGCTACTGGAACCACTGGTACTTAATTGCAAACGTGTTGCTGTTGAGCTTTTGGGTAGGGCTCGTTTACGTATTTTCGCATGAAAACCTGCTTGCGGTGATGGTGATGCATTTTACTATTGATTGTTTATTGGGGATCCGCATCAAAAAATGGGGCGTTTAGCCCGCGTTTTGGGAAGGGGTTACCATGTCCGACGAATTATTTGAAAAAGAAATGGAAAAAGGACGGCAGAAGCTTGAAAAAGTGATCGAAAAGAAGCCGTCAGGGCAGCGGAAAGGGACTGAGCGGTATCCGGCCTACGCATCCCGCACGGAGCGGAGGGACCATGGGCGGACGAAAGAGCAGTCCAAAATCCCGCTCATCAATGTACTGGTTGTATTTTTTATGCTTGTACCGGTTGCCGTATATTTTTGTTATACATATTTGTTCCATCGATAATTTTCCTGCTGTTCCGGCTTCCGTCTGTCATGGAATATTGGACAGACGCATATAGTTGGGGATAGGGGTGATCGATATGGAGCCGTCAATCAGCGGGCTTGGCCATGGCACGGATGAAGCAACAAAACAAATGCTCACAAATGTAGTAAAGCGCAAGAAGAAATACGAGCGGTACCGGAAACGCCATCTTGCCGTTTTATGGACAAGCGTTTTTTACACGTTCGGCTGGGCTTATGTTGTCTACCGGTCTTTTGGGGATTCCGGATCCATGTTTGCCACGTTTTCCGGCATAGCCGCCAGTCCTTTCCAAATGTTTTTGCTGCTTTGCGCTGCCGCCCTATGGGGGATGAGCAAAATTTGGTTCGACAAAAGGGAAAAGGCTGAAAAAGAATTCCATGCGCTCCGCTGCGAAATCATTGACAAAAGCAAAGATTTATGGAAAGGGGAAAGTTGGAAGGAGCGTCACAAAGTATTTGAAATGATGCAAAAAGAATTCGACATTAACTTATACCATGAAAATAAATAAAAAGGCTCGGGCGGGGGAAAGCGGATTTTGCAGTCAATAGAAAAAATAAGAAGATGGCGGGCATCTTCTTAAAAAATTTTTTTTCGGTTTCTTTCTTCTATTAAAATTTGCGCGGCTTCCCGGAACCGCTGCGAATGGATGATTTCCCGCTCCCTCAAAAAACGGAGCCCGTCATTTAAATCCGGGTCGTCGCTTAAATTGATGATCCACTGGTAGGTGGCCCTTGCTTTTTCCTCTGCGGCAATATCTTCATATATATCCGCGATCGGGTCGCCTTTTGCCTGGATGTATGTCGCCGTCCAAGGCACACCGGCCGCGTCATGGTAATGGAGTGCTTTTTCATGGTCGACATAATGGCGGTCTAGCCCGGCAGCTTCCAGCTGGTCGGGTGTCGCGTCTTTTGTGAGTTTATACACCATTGTCGCAATCATTTCGAGATGGGCGAATTCTTCCGTGCCGATGTCGTTTAAAAGCCCGATCACTTTATCCGGTATCGTATAGCGCTGGTTCAAATATCTGAGCGCTGCCGCAAGCTCCCCGTCCGCGCCGCCGTACTGTTCGATAAGAAGTTTTGCTAGCTTTGGGTTGCAGGTACTGACCCGGACCGGATACTGCAGTTTTTTTTCATATATCCACATTCGGTTCATCCACTCCTTTTGAAGTTATACTTGCCATGGCCAAGGTGCTTCTTTCCAGTGGAAAGGGTAAGGAGAGTAACTATAACCGAAGCTCGTCAGCGGACCGAACTGTTTTTCAAATTCCTTTTTTACTTTTTTCCTGGCGCCTGTGAGCGTATTATATTGTTCAACGGTTGCCTTGTCGCCTGGATGCGTATCCAAATAAAGGTTCAGTTCCAAAATCGTAAAATCGAGCGCCTGCAGTTCTTCGAGCAATGTATAATATTCTTTCGGAAGCTGTTTCATGATGATCATTCCTTTGCCCGTTCATAAGGGCTGTAATAAGGGTCATAAAGCGGCATCCAAAGTGTTCCGCGCGCCAAAGCTTCTGCAGGCGGAAACTGCGGCAAATTCGGCGGCTGGAATCCCATGTAAAGGTGCGGCGGCGTTGAATACACTTTTTCCTTAATCGGCGGGCAGGGGTCAAACGGCCCGATAAAAGGATGGTATGTTTTAAAAGGTGTGCTCATCACAATCCTCCTGACATTTATAGTCTCTTCCATTTTATGTGCCTGATTCAGCCGCCATGACAAAAATCAAAACGGAATTCTTTTCATCTACCGCGATTAAGATATAATACTGATATAGGCGGAAGTTTAAGGAAAGCCGCGGGAACGTGCCCGGTTTTGTTTTTTGGGCCGGCCCGAGATTTTCAGAATAGGAGCTCATATATGTTCGCATTTTTATGGATTGCGGTTTTGTGCGGAATCATTTTATTGGTATATATGCGGTATGAAGCATCCATGAACAGGCTGATCACACACGAGTTTTGTGTGGATGCCTATCCGGACGGGCAGGAACCGTGCACGTTTTTTTTTATTTCCGATATCCACAGGCGGAAAATCCACCCCCAAATCGTGGAAGAGGTGCTTGGCAAGGCGCGGTTTACCATCATCGGCGGCGATTTGCTCGAAAAAGGAGTGCCACTTGGCAGGGTGGAAGAAAACTTGCGCCTGCTGAAAAAAATCGGCCCCGTTTTCTTTGTGTGGGGAAATAATGATTATGAGATTGATGCGGAAAAACTGAACGGAATTTTTTCCGCATCGGGCGTCCACTCGCTGCGGAATACGGCGTATTTTCTCCATCTAGGTGGGGAAAAGCGGATTGCGCTGATCGGTGTCGATGATTTAACGATGGAGCAGGAGAATCTCGATGAAGCGCTCGAACAAGTGCAGCCGGATGATTTCCGGATTTTAATCAGCCATAATCCGAAAATGGTTTACCAGCTCCACGAATTGGACCATATCCATGTGATGTTAAGCGGCCATACGCACGGCGGTCAGATCCGCCTTTTCGGAATTAGCAGGTACAGGAGCGGTGGCGTAAGAAAAATCCGCAACATGATCCACTTAACAAGCAACGGTTACGGCACCACCCTTGTTCCGCTGCGACTCGGCGCGAAGCCGGAAACGCATTTAATTACAATTAAAAGCAACCGCGGTTCAAGCGGCCTATGAACCTTCTTTCCCCCACTACATACTATATTGGTAAGAGCCGTATGCAGGGGGCGGAAAAATATGAAACTCGAACGGATTTCATCCAACAAAATTAAATACTCCATTTCGTTTGATGAGTTGACGGAACGCGGCATCCTTGTAAATGACCTGGATTCGCCCGTTTGGAACCATTTATTTGATGAAATGCTTGAATTGGCGGATGAGGCATACGATGTTGGCGGGAGCGAAATGCTCTCGATCGAAATATATTCTTTGAGTGTCCATGAAATGGTATTAATTTTGACTTTGGGAGAGGAGGACGAGGCAACATCCGGACGGGATTGGTTTGATGAAGACAACCCGCTGCAGGAAGACGTGTACTGGTTTCAATCCATTGAAGAGGTCATTGCGCTGGCACGATTTTTAAAAAATGTGGGCCAAATCGCCGAAACAAGCCTTTATTGTTTTGAGGAACGTTATTATCTGCTTGTTGAACCTGGGGCAAAAATGGCGCCGTTTTTCCTTGAATACGGGGAACGCGCGAGGATTTCCCCTTTTATGGTACGGGAATACGGCCTTGCAGTGTTTGAAAACGGCGCGCTCCACAGGATCCTCGAGCATTTCCGGTAAACGGCCGGCGTGCATTTGCGGTTTTCATTCGCAAATGAAAGTTGTATACTAATTTTAAAAGCAGATATTTCTTATGTATCTAGGAGGTTTGCGATAATGGCAGCCGATAAGGGTGCAGATCACCAAACAACGGAAGCAAGTCGAGATGTGCTAAAATCAACACAGACAATTATCCATGAGGCTCTTGAAAAGCTTGGATACCCTGAAGAAGTATATGAACTTTTAAAAGAGCCGATTCGCATGTTAACGGTGAAAATTCCCGTCAGAATGGATGACGGTACGGTTAAAATTTTTACGGGGTACCGCGCGCAGCATAACGATGCGGTCGGACCGACAAAAGGCGGCGTCAGGTTCCACCCGGATGTCACGGAAAACGAAGTAAAAGCTTTGTCCATCTGGATGACATTGAAGTGCGGTATCGTCAATCTGCCTTACGGGGGAGGAAAAGGCGGTATCGTCTGCGACCCGCGCAAAATGTCTTTCCGCGAACTGGAAAGCTTGAGCCGCGGTTATGTCAGGGCGATCAGCCAAATCGTCGGCCCGACAAAAGACATTCCGGCACCGGATGTGTTTACGAACTCGCAAATCATGGCCTGGATGATGGATGAGTACAGCCGGATCGATGAATTCAACTCGCCGGGGTTTATTACGGGCAAACCGCTTGTGCTCGGGGGCTCGCACGGCCGTGAATCGTCAACGGCCAAAGGGGTGACTATCTGCATCCGTGAAGCGGCGAAGAAAAAAGGCATAGAATTAAAAGGCGCCAGGGTTGTGATCCAAGGTTTCGGCAATGCCGGAAGCTTCCTTGCAAAGTTCATGCATGATGCCGGAGCAAAAGTAATCGGCATTTCGGATGCTTACGGCGGGCTGTATGACCCGAAAGGCCTTGATATCGACTATTTGCTGGACCGCCGCGACAGTTTCGGGACGGTTACGACGCTGTTCAAAAATACGATTACAAACAAGGAACTGCTCGAGCTGGACTGCGATATTTTGGTTCCGGCGGCCATTGAAAACCAAATTACTGAAGAAAATGCCCATAATATCCGGGCGCAAATTGTGGTAGAAGCGGCAAACGGCCCAACCACGCTGGGGGCTACCGAAATTTTAACGAACCGCGGCATCCTGCTTGTGCCGGATGTGCTTGCATCGGCCGGCGGCGTAACGGTTTCGTATTTTGAGTGGGTACAAAATAACCAGGGGTATTACTGGACGGAGGAAGAAGTCAATGAGAAGCTTGAAAAAGTTCTTGTCCAGTCGTTCGATACGGTTTACAAAACCGCCCAGTTCCGCCGGGTAAATATGCGCCTTGCCGCTTATATGGTCGGCGTGAGGAGGGTGGCGGAAGCCTGCAGATTCAGGGGCTGGATTTAAAAGGATGCGCACGTAAAATCTCCTGTCGTGAAACGGTGGGAGATTTTTCAATAGGTGGCCTTTCATGTTGCGGCCGCTTCAGGGGGAAACTTTTTTACATATCGACAGTTTTCGTGAAAGGGATGAGGAAATATGCAGAAAGAAGATTGTATCATTATCGGGGGCGGCCCGTGCGGATTGGCAGCCGCCATAAGTTTACAGGGAATCGGGAAAAATCCGCTTGTCATCGAAAAAGGGAATATTGTGAATGCCATTTACCATTATCCAACGCACCAAACATTTTTCAGCTCAAGCGACCGGCTTGCGATCGGTGATGTGCCGTTTATTACAGAAAACTTAAAACCGAAGCGCAACCAGGCGCTCACGTATTATAGGGAAGTGGCGAGGCTGAAACAGCTCCGCATCAACCGGTTCGAAAAAGCGGAAAGCGTGGAAAAGCAGGCGGACGGAAATTTTGTTGTAAAGACTTCGAAAAATGAATATGAAACACCTTATGTGATCGTTGCAACCGGGTATTACGACAACCCGAACATGATGGATGTGCCGGGGGAAAATTTAAGTAAAGTGTTCCACTATTTCAAAGAAGCGCACCCGTTTTTTGACACGGATGTCGTTGTCATCGGAGGGAAAAACTCGGCCGTTGATGCCGCTATTGAGTTGAATAAGGCGGGGGCGCGCGTAACGGTCCTGTACCGCGGGGACAAATATTCTGAAAGCATTAAGCCGTGGATTTTGCCGGAATTCGACTCGCTGATCCGCCACGGGAAAGTGAAAATGGAATTCCGCGCGAATGTAAAAAAAATCAAAGAACACAGCGTAGTTTATAAAGCGGGCGGGGAAGAAAAGGAAATCAAAAACGATTTTGTGTTTGCGATGGTTGGTTATCATCCAGACCATTCTTTTCTGCGTGGAATGGGCGTCGAAATCGATCCGGAAACGGGGCGGCCGCAATACCGGGAAGACACGATGGAAACAAATGTCGAAGGGATTTTCATTGCAGGCGTCATTGCGGCGGGAAATAATGCCAATGAAATTTTTATCGAAAACGGACGTTTCCACGGCGGCCTGATTGCTGAAGCGATTCGGGCGCGGGAAAATGTTTAACCGGCCTTTTGTGCCGGAATGGTTTTTCCGGGGCCGGTGTTTCTTTTCCAATCTTTTCGTGTTACGATAAAGATAACACATTAACGGGACGCGGAAACACGATTCCTTAAGAAAAGAGAGGTTGGTTATGCTTGTCCTTTTATCAGCCGGCATCGCCCCCGGGTTTGCCCTGCTCTGTTATTTTTATTTGCGGGACCAGTTCGAACCGGAGCCGATTCTTGCTGTAGCCAAAGCTTTTTTGTACGGTGCGCTCGTAACGCTGCCGGTGATGTTCGTCCAGTTTGTCATCACGCACGAAAACTGGCTTTCGGGCAGTCTCCGGTATGCCTTTTTCCATTCCTCTTTGCCCGAAGAATTTTGCAAATGGCTGATTTTGGCAATCATTGTATTTTATAACAGGGAATTTACTGAACCATTTGACGGAATTGTATACGGCGTCAGCGTTTCGCTCGGTTTCGCCACGATTGAAAACATCTTGTCGCTGTTTTCAGGCGGGGTGTATCTTGCATTTGGCCGCGCATTGCTTCCGGTATCAAGCCATGCTTTATTCGGAGTCATCATGGGTTATTATTTAGGAAAAGCAAGGTTTTCACCGCACAAAAAAGGGTGGCTGTTCCTTTCTTTTGCCCTGCCGTTTACATTGCACGGCTTTTATGACTTGATCATGCTTACCCAGCAAAAATGGCTGTATTACATGATCCCGTTTATGTTCGGGCTCTGGTGGCTCAGCCTGAAAAAAGCAAAGCAAGCGCACAGCCTTTCCGCCCAGCATTTTGCGCAGGAAGCTGCAGGAACGCAGCAAACTTTATAATCTTTTTGGAATTTCTCTGTTTCTTATTTACGGTTGATGATCGCTTTCCGCGGTCTTATCCAGGCCTCCTTGCCCGTACTTCACTGCGGGGTTTCTTCTTGCCCGCTTTTCCTGCAGGAGTCTCGTAAATTCCGCGATCATCAACAAGGTCAATTACCTATTCATCATACATAACTTAAAAGGGGTGTCCTTGGTCAGTTACTGACTTTGGGACATCCCTTTTTAATTTTCCGGCAGGATACCAGCCGTACAAAAGCTTTTGCATAAAATTCCCGCATTCTCCAAAAACTACGGTTAATTCTTCACCAATTTTGGGGGTATGCGGAATGAAATACAACGGCTGTATGAAATTCCTGATCGTGCTGGCGGCTATGGCAGCGCTTTATACTGCCGGAAGTGCAGAGCCAGCATACGCATTCACGGATCAGGTTATCCAAAAAGGGGCGGTTGGGGACGATGTGATTGAACTGCAGGCGAGGCTGCAATATATAGGTTATTACAGGGGCGCCATTGACGGTGTTTTCGGATGGAGTACATACTGGGCTCTGAGAAATTTCCAGGCGGCTTTCGGGCTTCCGGTCGACGGGCTGGCGGGCGACCGAGTCAAAGCAAAACTCGTGAAAGCATCGAAATATGACGCCGCTTACGTGAAATCCATGGTCAACAGCGGTAAAAAATTTACGTATTACGGCGGTGCGAAAAAACAAACTTCAAACATGTCCGTAAATAAAGCCGCCACAACATCCAATGTGCCGAACGGCTTTTCGCAAAACGATATCCGCCTCCTGGCTCAGGCCGTTTATGGCGAAGCACGCGGCGAACCGTATGAAGGGCAGGTGGCGGTGGCGGCGGTCATCCTGAACCGGGTCGACAGCCCGTCTTTTCCGAACACGATTTCCGGCGTCATTTTTGAGCCTGGCGCATTTACGGCTGTTTCCGACGGGCAGATTTGGCTGACGCCGAACGATACGGCGAAAAAAGCCGCCTTGGATGCAATCAACGGCTGGGACCCGTCGGGAAATGCGCTTTATTATTTTAATCCCGCGACTGCAACGAGCAAGTGGATCTGGTCGAGGCCGCAAATTAAGCAAATTGGCAAACATATTTTCTGCAAGTAAGGGGGATCAAACATGGCAAAACGGATATTGATCGTTGTACTGGCCCTTGGGCTTGCGGGGACGGCGGCCTGGGCTTACAAGGAGCACCGCGATAAGCAGGCGGTTTTATTGAATGCCGAAAATACGTACCAAAGGGCATTTCATGATCTTACTTATAAAATGGATCTGCTTCACGATGAAATCGGCAACACGCTCGCGATGAATTCGCAAAAATCGCTTTCGCCGGCATTGGCGGAAGTGTGGCGCCTGACATCGGAAGCGCATGCCGATGTCGGCCAGCTGCCTTTGTCGCTGCTTCCGTTCAATAAAACGGAAGAGTTCCTGGTCAATATCGGGAACTTCAGCTACCGGACAGCCGTGCGCGATCTGGACAAAGAGCCGTTAACAGACAAAGAGTATGCTTCGTTAAAAAAATTGTATGCGCAAAGCCGTGATATTCAGGATGAATTGCGAGATGTCCAGAAAAACGTCCTGCAAAACAATTTGCGCTGGATGGATGTCGAGCTGGCGCTTGCCACCGGGAAGGAAGCGAAGGACAATACGATTATCGACGGGTTTAAGACGGTGGAAAGGACGGTTAAAGGCTACGACAATGCAGACTTGAACAGCCCTTCTTTTGCGAACTTCCAAAACCGCGATGATAACTATAAACATTTACAAGGCAGGATGGTCAGCAAAAAAGAAGCAATTGAAACAGCCAAAAACTATGCGGGCATCAAAAACACCCGGTCCGCTGAAGCGAAACCGAATGAAAAAGGCGCGCATTTTTCCTTTTACAGCGTATCGCTGAAAGACAAAGACGGTCATGAAATTACCGCCGACATCACGAGAAAAGGCGGATATCCGATCTGGTTTTTTCACAAGCGCACGATCGGCAGACAAAACATTAGCTTAAACGAAGCATCGCAAAAAGCCGCCCAATTTTTAAACAAGCACCATTTTGAGAAAATGGAGATGTTTGAAAGCTCGCAATATGATAACATAGGTGTCTTTTCCTTTGTTGCGAAACAAGGTGATGTGCGGATTTATCCGGAAACGGTTAAAATGAAAGTGGCGCTTGACAATGGACAAGTCGTCGGGTTTATGGCCGATGACTTTCTAAGGAGCCATCAAAAACGGGTCATTCCAAAGCCAAAAATCAGCGAAAAAGAGGCGAGAAGCCGTGTAAATCCGAAGCTTAAGGTAATGGAAAAACGTCTTGCCATCATCACGGGCGATTTAAACCGTGAAGTACTTTGCTATGAATTTTTGGGCGTATTGAATGATGATACGTACCGGATTTATATCAATGCCGAAAACGGGGACGAAGAAAAAGTGGAAAAGCTGAAAGATACGGAAAGGACGTACGGCAAGTCCATTTAGCCATTGCCCGGCAAATTCGGCCGGGCTTTTTTGGCGGAAGAATCATCGGCAAGTGAATTTCTCAACAAAAAACATGCAAAAAATGGTACAAAATGGCCCCGCCTATGTCATAATAAAATTGGAATCGTTTAGAAGGGGTTTTGGAACATGTTAAAAGTCGGGATGCCATTGGCGCTTGAGGACAAAGACACAGGCAGGAAATACAGATGCAAAATAGCCGACATCCGGGACGGGGGCATCTATATTGATTACCCGATCGACGTGGAGACGAACCGGATCGTATTTTTGTTAATCGGGCAGGCGCTGTTCGTGGAATTTGTTTCGGATAACCGGATTGCCTACCGTTTTTCGGCAAAAATCACCGGCAGGGAACTCGGCAATATCCCGATGCTCATTTTATCAGAACCAGCTCCGGAACAAATCCGTAAAATCCAGCGCCGGCAGTATGTCAGGGTGGATGCGGCGCTCGATATCGCGCTCCGCTTTCCCGAATCCAATATTAAAATGACAGCGGTAACGAAAGATATCAGTTCTGGGGGCTGCGCCGTCTACATTCCGGAAGGTGTACGGCTCAGGGAGAATGAAGAGGGGAAAGCGCTGCTCGTACTGCCGATGAAAGACGGCCATGTGTACCTGAAAATGTTGATTTCCGTCGTCCGGCTTTTTGAAAGCAGCGGCAAACCCGTGGTATCATTAAAGTTCCTTGATACGACCGCCTTGGACAGGCAGCGCATTATGCGGTTCTGTTTCGAACAGCAGGTGGAGCTGCGTAAAAAAGGATTTGCCGGATAACAAATATGTTTCATGGATAGGAGGATTCCCCATTTTATGGTACACTATAAAAGGGTGTAACCTTTTATCCGTTGCCCCAGCGGCAAATGGTCATGCTACAGCAACAAGAGAGAATAGGGTGAATTCGTTGTATGAAGAAAATCAATATTGCCATCGACGGTCCCGCAGCGGCCGGGAAAAGTACGGCGGCAAAAAAAGTTGCCGAGAAATTGAATTATATTTACATTGATACAGGGGCTATGTACCGGTCACTTACATACAAAGCGCTTGAGAACGGGGTTGATGTGGAAGATGGCAAAGCGCTTGCGGAACTTTTGTACAGGACCGAAATCCGCCTCATGTCCGGGGAGTGCGGCCAGGTTGTTTTCGTCGACGGAGAAGACGTTACCGGAAAAATCAGGGAAAGGGAAGTGACGAATTCAGTTTCCGCCGTTTCAAAACACCGCACCGTCCGGGAAGAAATGGTGAAGCGTCAGCAGGCACTTGCCAAAGGCGGCGGTATTGTCATGGATGGCAGGGATATCGGCACGAGAGTTTTGCCGGATGCCGAATTGAAAATTTTCCTGCTTGCCAGTGTCGATGAGCGTGCGGAAAGGCGCCATGCCGAAAATTTGGCGAAAGGAATCCCTTCCAACCTCAACGAGCTGAAACGCGAAATTGAGGAGAGGGACAGGCTTGATTCGGAGCGTGAAGTTTCGCCGCTGTGCAAAGCGAAGGACGCCGTCGAACTGGATACGACCCATCTGGGCATTGAAGAAGTTGCGGACAAAATCCTTGAATTGGCGCGGGAAAAAATTGCCCAATAAACGTGCAGCTTCTTTGCTTGACAAAATGCAAAATTTGTTAGAAATTTTATAGGAAAGAGTTTCTTTTTGAATAATACGAATTTAATTTGAAAAGAATGGGTATATTCAATTGTAGTTGAAGCGCCGGATAAGGAGGAAGTACATATGTCAGACGAAATGAATGAAATAGAAGTAAGGTCCCTCTCCGTAGGGGACAAGGTCAAAGCGGCCGTGGTCAGAGTGGAAGAAAAACAGGTGCTCGTTTCCATTGAAGGAAGCAAAGTGGACGGCATCATCCCAATCAGCGAGCTTTCCAATCTCCATATTGAAAAAGCCTCGGATGCCGTAAAAGAAGGGGACGAGCTGGATCTTGTCGTCACGAAAGTGGAAGAGGACGCCGTCATTCTTTCGAAACGGAAATACGATGCCGAAAAAGCCTGGGATGAGTTAAAGGAAAAATTTGAAAACCAGGAAATCATAGAAGCGGAAGTGAATGAAGTTGTAAAAGGCGGCCTTGTTGTTGACCTCGGCGTACGTGGCTTTGTCCCGGCTTCCCTCGTGGAAGACCATTTTGTGGAGGACTTTTCCGATTATAAAGGGAAAACGCTGTCCTTTCTCATCGTTGAATTGGATGAGGAAAAAAACCGGCTGATTTTATCGCACCGTGCCGTTGTCGAAAAAGAAAAAGAAGAAAAGCGGCAGGAAGTGCTTGACCATCTGGAAGCCGGGCAGGTTTTGGAGGGGACCGTGCAAAGGCTGACGAGTTTCGGCGCTTTTGTCGATATCGGCGGCATTGACGGGCTTGTGCATATTTCCCAGCTTGCCCATGAGCGGGTGGAGACCCCGTCCGACGTTGTAAAAAAAGGGGAAACCATAAAAGTAAAAGTGCTGTCGGTTGACCGTGACAACGGGCGGATTTCACTTTCGGTCAAAGAAACGCTGCCGGGCCCGTGGGAAGGTATCGCGGAGAAAGCGCCGAAAGGTATTGTCCTTACCGGCACCGTAAAGCGCCTTGTTTCCTTTGGGGCGTTTGTTGAAGTTTTCCCTGGTGTTGAGGGATTGGTCCACATTTCGCAAATTTCCCACAGGCATATTTCCACCCCGCATGAAGTGCTGAAAGAGGGGCAGCAGGTCAAGGTCAAAGTGCTCGATGTAAACGAAAAAGATCACAGGTTGTCATTAAGCATCAAAGAACTGGAACAGGCGGATACAGAGGCGGATTACGATCTTCCTGAAGAAAATACCGGCTTCCAGCTCGGTGATGTGGTCGGTGACCAGTTGAAAAAATTTAAACAGTAAAAAAGAGTGCGCAACGCACTCTTTTTTACTGCCTTTTGCGCGCTTCTTCCGGGCTTTCGAGACGGGTTGCCCCGGCGTAATGGAACGCCTGGTCGCGGTCGCTTTCCACCCGTCCGCTTTTACGTAGTTTTTTCTCCTGGCGGTCTTTGCCCATAACACTCACCCCCGCTTATAGTATGGCTAAAAAATCATCAATGTTGCGATTAGTCCGGCGCAATCTTTCCCATAATGGAAATAAAAGGAGGTGCGCCATGGACGGTTCGCTTTTTTTGGGCATCATGTGGGGAATTTGGATTTGGGCGACATTTTTGCTGGAAAAAGGGCACCCTTTGAGACTTACGTCCGCTGTCCTTTCTTTGTTTTTCATTATTGCTTTTCCTTACCAATTGTCGGTGGGCGGCTTAAAGCTGCAATGTCCTTTAGCCGTGATGCTTGCTGCAGGGTACTTATTTTTGGCGCGGTTTTCAGGTTTTGCGCTTTTTTACCGGCTCGCTGGCGTATGGATTGTTATGACGGGCTATGCGGGGCTGCTTTTGTTTGAAATGTATGATCCGGTATGGATTTTGGCGGACCGCACATTTTGTTACAGCATTTTATTGTTTATCCTCGTGCACCTGATTTTTGATTCGCCGCTTACCGGCATTGCAACCGCTGTGATCGGGACGGCGCAGGGGGAAATCATTTACTCGCTGATTTTGATGAAATGGGGCTTTTCCCAGACGGCCGGCGCGCCTCCGTACTTGGATATGATTGGCTTGTTTCTTGCCTTCCAATGCGGATGGGGAATGTTTAACCATTGTTTCAATGCTTTATCCGGAAAAGTGGGTGCGAAAAAAGAAAAACAGGGTTAGTTTTTTGTCGTATTGCCTGGGCGGGAAAATATTGTTAAACTACTAAAGTTGATATTGTTTGCGAAATGAGACAGAAAGGGTGAATCATGTGGCAAAACCGGTTGTGGCAATTGTTGGGCGCCCGAATGTGGGAAAATCGACCATTTTTAACCGCATTGTCGGCGAAAGGGTTTCCATAGTGGAAGATGTCCCGGGAGTGACGAGAGACCGCATTTACAGCTCAGCTGAATGGTTGACCCATGAATTTAATATTATTGATACAGGTGGCATCGATATCGGGGATGAACCGTTCCTCGACCAGATCAGGCAGCAGGCCGAGATCGCCATACAGGAAGCGGATGTCATTATTTTTATCACAAGCGGCAGGGAAGGCGTCACTTCAGCTGATGAAATGGTGGCAAAAATTTTATATCGTTCGAAAAAGCCGGTTGTGCTGGCCGTCAACAAAATTGACAATCCCGAAATGCGTGCGCAAATTTACGATTTTTACGCATTGGGCTTCGGCGACCCGTTCCCGATTTCCGGCGCGCACGGCCTCGGGCTCGGCGACCTGCTCGATGAAGTTGTCAAGCATTTCCCGGAAAAAACCGATGAGGATTACGGCGAGGATGTGATTAAATTTTGTTTTATCGGCAGGCCGAATGTCGGGAAATCGTCTTTGTTTAATGCAATCTTAGGGGAAGAACGCGTCATCGTCAGCGACATCGAAGGAACAACAAGGGACGCTGTCGATACCGTCTATACTTATGAGGGCCAGACTTATGTTATGATTGATACAGCGGGTATGCGCAAAAAAGGGAAAGTCTATGAAAACACGGAAAAATACAGCGTGCTGCGCGCATTAAGGGCAATTGAACGGTCGGATGTGGTCTGCGTTGTGCTGAACGGTAAAGAAGGGATCCGCGAACAGGACAAGCGGATTGCGGGATATGCCCATGAGGCCGGCCGGGGCGTGATCATTGTTGTGAATAAATGGGATGTCGTCGAAAAAGATGAAAAAACGATGAATCAGTTCACGGAAAAAATCCGAGACCATTTCCAGTTTCTCGATTATGCGCCGGTCATTTTTGTGTCGGCAAAGACGAAAAAGCGTCTCAACCAGTTATTTCCGCTGCTCCAGACGGTCAGCGAAAGCCATGCGATGCGCGTACAGTCGAGCGTGTTAAATGAAGTGATAGCGGATGCGGTGGCAATGAACCCGACCCCGACAGATAAGGGGCGGAGGCTGAAAATTTTTTATGCGACGCAAGTGTCTGTCAAACCGCCGACGATCGTTGTCTTTGTTAATGATCCCGAACTGATGCATTTTTCCTATGAGCGGTTTTTGGAAAACCGTATCCGCGATGCATTCGGGTTTACCGGAACGCCGATCAGGATCATTACCCGCGCGCGCAAATAAAAAAGAAGAAGGTGTTTCTTTTGTCAAACGATAAAGTGATCGCAGTGCTCGGGGCGGGCAGCTGGGGAACTGCCTTGTCCATCGTTTTGGCCGACAACGGTTATCGGGTCAGGCTGTGGGGCAATAAAAAAGAGCAAATTGACGAAATTAACCGTACCCATATGAACGCGTTTTATTTGCCGGGGATCGAGCTTCAGCCCGAAATTAAAGGGTATTTTTCGCTGGATGAAACGTTAAAGGGCCTTGATACCATTGTGCTTGCCGTGCCGACAAAAGCGATCCGCGATGTTTGCCGGCAGATTGTGGAAGTGCGGAAAATGCCGCTTTCCATCATTCACGTCAGCAAAGGGATAGAGCCGGGTTCGCTGATGCGCATTTCCGAAATGATTGAGGAAGAAATCCCGGAAGCGGTCCTTCAAGATGTGACTGTTCTCTCCGGACCGAGCCATGCCGAAGAAGTCAGCCTGCGCCATCCGACAACCGTAACCGTTTCGTCGAAAAAGATGCAGGCCGCCAAAAAGGCGCAGGATATTTTCATGAATTCTAATTTCCGGGTATATACGAATCCGGACATCATCGGGGTCGAAATGGGCGGCTCATTGAAAAATATTATTGCGCTTGCCGCCGGGATTTCGGACGGCCTCGGTTACGGCGACAATGCGAAAGCGGCCTTGATGACGAGGGGGCTTGCGGAAATCGCCCGGCTCGGCACGAAAATGGGCGCAAATCCTCTAACGTTTTTGGGGCTTGCCGGGATCGGAGACCTGATCGTTACATGTACGAGCGTGCATTCACGCAACTGGCGGGCCGGCAATATGCTCGGCAAAGGAAAAAAACTGGATGATGTGCTAAACAGCATGGGCATGGTGGTTGAAGGTGTCCGGACGACGAAGGCCGCCTACCAGCTCGCCCATAAATTTAATGTAAAAATGCCGATTACAGATGCCCTCTACCATGTTTTATTTGCGGATCTCAATCCGAAAGAAGCGGTTGACCATTTAATGGGGCGTTTGAAAAAGCATGAAATGGAAGATTTAATGGACATGCTCGATGAACAGTTCCAAGGTTGATAGCTTGCCGTTGCATGGACGGAAGTAGGCTTTCTTATGATGCCAAGAAGGCCATGCATGCATATTCTTTAAGGAAAATGAAAAAGCTTTAAACTGGCAGGCTGGGTATTTGTCATTTTTTTGCCGGAGCGCATGTATTTGTTGCCCCGGCTTTTGTTTTGCCGCCCATTATTGGAAAATTTGAAAACTTATGATATAATGTCCGCAAAGTTTTACGGAAAAATGGCGGTATTTGTAAAATGCAAAGGGGGGGTAATTTTGTCACGGGGGATGGCAAACATGTGGATCTCGCTTTTCGGCATGGGTCTCTTCTTTTTGGCCATGGTCATGATCATGGCCAGCAGGTACAAGCTGAAATCAAGTGTGATGAAATGGGCAGCAGCGGCCTTGGCTTATGCGTGTCTTGCTGTCGGCGGCCTGATCATGGCCTATATCGTGCTGAGCGGGCCGGCAAATTAGATCCGGAGGGGGGATGGTTTTTGGGATTTAAGAAACTGCTTTTGGTGTTATCGGCGGCATTTTTTTGCGCTTTTTTAGGCGGCTGTCTGTATCCGCAGGCAGAAAAGGCGGGAAGCGGGATCCTGGATGATGCGCAGCTTGCAATGGTGCAGAAAGCGGTCGAAGAGTACCGGAAAGATAACGGCGGCCTGCTTCCGATCATAACGAAGGGGCAAAATACGCCGGTTTACCAAAAATACCCGATTGATTTTAACAAGCTGAAGGCGCCGAAAAACTATTTGCCGGAACCGCCGGCAAACGCCTATGAAAGCGGAGGAACCTTCCAATATATTATTTTTGATCCGGAAAAAAAGCCTACGGTGAAAATTTATGACGTCCGCATTCCGGATAAAATAAGAGAACTGCAGATCAGGATTGCTTCCCAAGGTTACCCGCCGTTTAAAAAGGAGATTGCAAGAAACGTATACACCTTGGATTTTAAAAAACTGGGCTACAAAAAAGCCCCATATGTCGTATCGCCGTATACGCACCAAAAACTTCCGCTTGTCATTACGGGAAAAGGGGAAATCTATGTCGATTACCGGAGGGATCTAGCCAAGGCTTTAAAAAGTAGCAAACGCCCTTTTAAAAAGGGAGAGGATATCCGTGTGCTTTTAACGGAGGGATCCCCTTACGTTCCCGCATATTCCCTTCCTTATACAGTCAATGAAAAAAATGAGCCGGTATTTATGGCAAATTAGTCATAACCCTTTCTTCTGCCAATATATTGTTAGAGAAAGGGTTTATTTTTTTACGGGTTATGATCATGATTACATCCCGCTGTTCACAAGGTATTTTAAAGCGGAATCCGTGGGACTCCTGCGGGAAAAGCGGGCCGGTCGAGTCCCCGCAACGAGATGCGCCGGATGGGGGGATCGGACCGCCCGTAGAAAGCGAGCGGATTCTGCTGTAATAACCCTTCATCAGGCCCTTTTCTGTAAATCTATAAAAAAATTCATTTCATAGACATAAGGCGGTCGGACAACATCATACACATATAGTGTCCTATCATCAACTCAATGATGCTTTGTCCCGGGAACGAATGTGGGGAGGGAATCTTTTTGGAAAAGGTAGATATTTTTAAAGATATTGCAGAACGTACAGGTGGCGATATTTATTTAGGCGTTGTAGGCGCAGTCAGAACAGGCAAATCCACTTTCATCAAAAAATTCATGGAACTGGTCGTGCTTCCGAATATTGCAAATGAAGCGGACAGAACCCGGGCGCAGGATGAACTGCCGCAAAGCGCGGCCGGGAAAACGATTATGACAACCGAACCGAAATTTGTGCCGAACCAGGCGGTCGCCGTCCATGTCGATGAAGGGCTTGACGTGAACATCCGGCTTGTCGACTGCGTCGGCTATACGGTTCCGGGCGCAAAAGGGTATGAGGACGAAAACGGGCCGCGCATGATCCACACGCCTTGGTACGAAGAGCCGATTCCTTTCCATGAAGCGGCGGAAATCGGCACACGAAAAGTGATCCAGGAACATTCCAGCATCGGAGTCGTCATTACAACGGACGGCACGATCGGCGAAATTCCGCGCGAAGATTACGTGGAGGCGGAAGAACGGGTTGTTGCGGAATTAAAAGAAGTCGGGAAACCGTTTATCATCGTCGTGAATTCGGCAAAGCCGCACCACCCGGAAACGGAAATACTGAGAAAAGAACTGCAGGAAAAATACGATCTGCCGGTTTTGGCGATGTCCGTTGAAAGCATGCGCGAGGCCGATGTCTTAAATGTGTTGCGGGAAGCGCTGTTTGAATTCCCGGTTCTGGAAGTAAATGTAAATCTACCGAGCTGGGTGATGGTGTTAAAAGAGAACCACTGGCTAAGGGAAAATTACCAAAACTCCGTGAAAGAATCGGTGAAAGACATTAAACGGCTTCGCGATGTCGACCGCGTTGTGCAGGCGTTTAACGAATATGACTTTATTGAAAGTGCGAGCCTTGCCGGCATCGAGATGGGTCAGGGGGTTGCGGAAATCGACCTCGAGGCGCCGGATGAACTGTATGACCAGGTCTTAAAAGAAATTGTCGGCGTCGAAATCCGCGGAAAAGACCATCTGCTCGAACTGATGCAGGATTTTGCCCATGCAAAGTCAGAGTACGACCAGATTTCCGATGCCTTAAAAATGGTGAAACAGACCGGTTACGGTATCGCTTCCCCGTCCTTGCAGGATATGAGTCTTGACGAACCGGAAATCATCCGCCAGGGGTCGCGTTTCGGCGTCCGGCTCAAAGCGGTGGCGCCTTCCATCCACATGATCAAAGTCGATGTGGAATCGGAATTTGCGCCGATCATCGGGACGGAAAAACAGAGCGAAGAACTTGTGCGGTACCTCATGCAGGATTTTGAGGATGACCCGCTGTCGATTTGGAATTCCGATATATTCGGCCGCAATTTAAGCTCGATCGTCAGGGAGGGGATCCAAGCAAAACTGTCGCTCATGCCGGAAAACGCCCGCTATAAACTGAAAGAAACGCTTGAACGGATCATCAATGAAGGATCGGGCGGCCTGATCGCCATTATTTTGTAAAGGGGATACGCGGTATTCCCTTTTTTGTTGCCTGTAACCCTGGATTCCTCCATTTCCACCTTTCATTTTTGGAAAAAAGATGAAAAGTTTCCCTCTATTAGCGAATTTTTCTTGCACCCACCATGCGATTATGATAATCTTTTAACAGAATTGGTGTTGCTGAAATGCCTAATTCTATCGGTTTTTAACGTTTAATATGATGAAAAACCGTATACAATGATGACTAGAAACTGGAAATGCCTTCTAAGTTTCTCTGGGAGGAGGTGAATGGAATGAACAAAACTGATTTAATCAATGCGGTGGCGGAAGCTACGGAACTTTCCAAAAAAGACACCACAAAAGCAGTTGATGCTGTTTTCGATACAATCCAAAATGCATTGGCAAAAGGAGACAAAGTCCAATTAATCGGTTTTGGCAACTTTGAAGTGCGCGAACGCGCAGCCCGAAAAGGAAGAAACCCTCAAACCGGTGAGGAAATCGAAATTGCAGCAAGCAAAGTGCCTGCATTCAAACCGGGAAAAGCGCTTAAAGACGCAGTAAAATAATTACATATGTTTGGCTTTGAGCGAAAAAAAGGCTGCCTAGGCAGCCTTTTTTTAATACAGGCTCCAGGAATTCCAAAAAAGGATGCACCTGTGTTTTGCAAATTTTCCGGATTACGGCTGTAAAAACTGGGCAAAATAAAAGTACCTTTTAAATTCGTGCGTTTTTTCAACAATCCGCTTTGACTGGCCCCTGCACTATGATAAGATTAAACATATATTATGGATTTTACGGAAAAGAGAGAGAAAG
>Ga0207747_1000498_pt1 | contig 44041 bp, 42 predicted proteins | sample HigsolmetaGSP11D_FD_184839 | JGI IMG/M metagenome (GOLD analysis project Ga0207747, IMG submission 184839) | High solid enriched microbial communities from the Joint BioEnergy Institute, USA - SP1-1-D (SPAdes) | ecosystem: Engineered > Bioreactor > SSF (Solid state fermentation) > Aerobic >...
CCCGCCGCTGCGCGTCGCGCCGGCCGGCCGTGCCGTGGTGCTGACGGATGGCGTGGTGGCCCAGCCCCAGGCCTATTGGGGTCTCTACGGCGCCGGCAAGGCGGGCCAGGAGCATCTGGTGCGGAGCTGGGCCGCGGAGGTGGCGCGCAGCAATCTCCGCGTGAACCTGTTCGACCCCGGCCCGGTCGCCACCAGGCTGCGCGCCATGGCCATGCCGGGCGAGGATCCGGCGACGCTCCGCAAGCCGGCGGATGTCGCGCCTGCCATTGCCGCACTCTGCCTGCCCACGGAGATGCGGCATGGGGAGGTGGCGCGTCCGGTGCATCCGGGCGTCCCCGTCTGACGCGCTGACGCGCCGGAGCGCGCGCGATGAACTACCGCCACGCCTTCCATGCCGGCAATTTCGCCGACTGCGTAAAGCACGCACTGCTCGTCTGGCTGCTGCGCGCGCTTTCCCGCAAGCCGACGGCCTTCCGCGTGCTGGACACCCATGCGGGCATCGGCGCCTATGACCTCTCGGCACCGGAGGCGGAGCGGACCGGCGAATGGCGAGGCGGCATCGGCCGGCTGCTGGACATCGCCGAGGGGCCGCTGGCGGATTACGTCTCCCTAGTCCGCGCCGCCGGAGCGCCGGGGCAGTATCCCGGCTCGCCTGCCCTGGTCCGCGCCCTGCTGCGGCCGCAGGACCGTCTGGTCTGCGTGGAATTGCACCCGGAGGATCACGCCGTCCTCCGCGCCCGCTTCCGCGCCGACCCACAGGTTTCCGTCCACCACCGCGACGCCTGGGAGGCGCTGCGGGCGCTTACCCCCTTCCCGGAGAAGCGCGGCCTGGTCCTGATGGACCCGCCCTTCGAGCAGGATGGGGAGTTCGAGCGCCTCGCCGCCGGCATCGCCCTGGTCTCGCAACGATTCTGTGCGGCGGTGCAGGCCGCCTGGTATCCCATCAAGCACCGCGCCCCGGTGCGCAGCTTCCATGCCGCGCTGCGGGACAGCGGGGTGCGTGACCTGGTGGCGGCCGAACTCTGGCTGCGGGAACCGACGGACCCGCGGCGCCTGAATGGTTGCGGCCTGCTGCTCGCCAATCCGCCCTATCGTTTCGAGGAGGAAGGCGGCACCATCCTCGCCGCGCTGCTGGCCCGGCTGGCCGAGGGAGAGCCGGGCCAGGGCTGGGCCATGACCCGCATCGCGGAGGAATAGGATGCCCACCCGCCCGAAGATCTGCGTGCTCGGTGCCGGCGCCTGGGGCACGGCACTTGCCATCCAGGCGGCGCGGGCCGGCATGGCCGTCTCCCTCTGGGCCCGCGACCCGGCGCGGGCGGCGGTGATCCAGAAGACGCGGGAGAATGCGCGGCACCTGCCGGGGGCGCGGCTCTCTCCTGCCATCAACGTTACCGGCGATGCCGCGGCGGCGCTGCATGGGGCGGTGCTGGCCATCGTCGCCGTGCCGGCGCAGCATATGCGCGCCGTGCTGGAGACGTTGCCGGAGCCCACCCTGCCCCTGGTGATCGGCGCCAAGGGGGTGGAGCAGGGCACATTGAAACTTCCGCTGGAGGTGGCCGCGGAAGTCCGCCCGCAGGCCCCGGCCGCCGTGCTTTCCGGGCCGAATTTCGCGGGTGAGATTGCCTTCGGCCTGCCTGCCGCGACGGTGATCGCCAGCCATGACCCGGACTTGCGGAACCGGGCGGGGGATCTGCTCGCTTCGCCCGGCTTCCGGATCTATGGCGGCGACGACCCGATCGGCGTGCAGGTGGGCGGGGCGGCGAAGAATGTCATCGCCATCGCCGCCGGCGCGGTGATTGGGGCTGGCCTGGGCGAGAATGCGCGCGCTGCGCTGGTCACCCGCGGCCTGGCGGAATTGTCCCGCCTGACTGTCGCCCTGGGCGGCAAGGCGGAGACGGCCGCGGGCCTTTCCGGCCTTGGCGACCTGCTGCTGACCACCACCGGGCCGGGTAGCCGCAACACCTCCCTTGGCACCGAACTCGGCCGCGGCCGCAGCCTGGAGGAGGCGCTGGCCGGCCGCGTCAGCGTGGCGGAGGGCGTGGCAACCGCCCCGGCCATCGTCGCCCGTGCCGCGCAGGTCGGGGTGGAATTGCCGATCTGCGCCGCAGTGGCGGACCTGCTGGCCGGGGAGCTTACGGTGGGCGACGCTATGGGCCGCCTGCTGGCCCGGCCGAGACGGGACGAGTAGCGCCGCACCTCACCGGTGTGACGTCACTCCCACCTGCCGGCATTGCCGCAGTAGCAGGCAGGTGGAGCATTTCGGCCGCTCCCCGGTGCAGATGAACTTCCCGAAGGGCACCAGGCGCTCGTTGATCTCGATCCAGTAGCGCGGCGGCAGGATCTTCTGCAGCGCCTGCATGGTCCGCTCCGGCGTGCTGGTGGCGACATAGCCCCAGCGGTTGACGATGCGGTGGACATGGATGTCCACCGAGATGGCTGGCCTGCCGAAGCCCACCCCCAGGGTCAGGGCCGCGATCTTCGGCCCGACGCCGCGCAGCGCCGTCAGCCCCTCCATCTTGTCCGGCACCGCGCCCACCTCGGCGATCCGGGCGGAGAGCGCCTTGATGTCGCGCGCCTTGGGCTCGGGGAAAGTGGCGCCGTGCAGCGCCTCCGCGATCCTTTCCTCCGGCAGCGCCGCCATGGCCTGCGGCGTCCGCGCCAGGGCGAAGAGACGGAGGCAGACCGGGATGGTGGTCTCGTCCCGCGTGCGGGCGGAGACGAGGGCCGCCACCAGTTGCTCGAAGGGGGAGCCGTAGCCGCGGTCCCGCAATTCGAACATCGCCGCCTTGGGCAGGTTCGCCGTGGCCTCGCGCAGCAGGCGGAAGACCAAGTCTATGTCGAAGGGATCCTTGCCGGGCGCCGGGGTGGCGGCGGGCCGGGGGGCGGAGAGAGAAGGGGAGGTGGCCATCCCCCCCGAACGCCGCAGCGGGGCGGGCGGTGCCCGTGGCGCTACCGCTCCTCCTCCGGCAGGGCGACCACCAGCAGGACCAGCATGGCCGTGACATAGAAGCGGAAGGCCGCCTGCTGCCCGTTCCAGTCCCGCGACTGCCACATGGCGAACCACTCGCCGCCGACCACCATGAAGCCGATGAACCAGAGCAGGAAGGCAAGCCCGGCCCCGGTCCAGACGAAGCGCAGCGCCCGGCGGAATTCCGCCGGATGGCCGCGCAGGTGCCGTGCCATGGCGAAGGCACCGCAGGCGAAGGCCAGGCAGGTCAGCGCCTCCAGGGCGACGATGAGGATATAGGCGGCATGCCAGAGCGCCGGCGCAGTGATCGCGCGCCCGGTCAGCGCATTGCCCGGGAAGGTCGTGTCCATGCTGAGGACATGCCGGACGAAGGCGAAGTTGGATCCGTAATCCACCAGGTTGTTCAGCGTGACGAGCCCGGCGAAGCCCGCCAGCCCGGCCACCATGACCAGCTTCCCGATCCGCGCCTCGACCATGCCTGCCGATCCCCTTCGTGCTGCAGGCGGCATGAAGGCCCGGCAGGCTGGCGCTGTCCAGACTCTTAGGCCTCCGGCAGCAGGCCCGGCAGCCAGTTCTCGGGCCGGGAGGTGGCGCGACGCGGGGCGGTGCGCGGGCGCTCCTCCGCCTGCGCGCGCAGCCGGATCAGCTCATCCACCAGCCGGTCCACGGTCTGCCAGATCGGCTCGTTGCCCTGGCGCTCCCCCATGACGAAGCGGTGCGCGGCGAGGGTGACGTTCAGCGTGCCGCGCGTCGTCTCCGGCCGCGGGCTGCGCATCTGCACCAGGGCCTTCTCCACCTCCTTGACCGGCACGGCGAAGCGGGCGGCGATCGTCTCCGGCGCTTCGCCCCGGCGGCGCAGTGCGCGCGCCTTTGCCGCTTCCTGCGGGGTCAGGGCGATGGCCGGACGCAGCGCCTGCGTCCGGCGGGACATCTCCCCCGATCTGCTGCCCGGTGGCTTGCCCTTGAAGCCCATGCGGCACCCCCCGTCTCCTGGCTGGCCGCTCCGGTCATCGGGCGGCCTCTCGCCCGCTTGACGGCAAGCGCGGGGAACCGATTCCGGTTCCCTACTCCGCCGCCTGTCGCTGCGGCTGGATGCCCGGCGGCCGCACCCGGAGCCGGCGGATGCGGCGCGGATCGGAGTCCAGCACGCGGAATTCCAGCCCCGAGGGATGCGAGACCAGCTCCCCCTTGGCCGGCACGCGCTCGGCAAGGGTGAAGACCAGTCCGCCCACGGTGTCGATGTCCGCGGCGCGCTCCTCCTCGGTCAGGACCGGGCCGAGCTTCGCCTCGAAATCCTCGATCGGGGTGCGGGCATCGAGCTCGATGGTGCCGTCCGGCCGGTCCACGATCTGCGGCGGGCCCGGCTCGTCATGCTCGTCGCTGATGTCGCCGGTGATGGTCTCGACCAGGTCCTCGATCGTCACCAGGCCGTCGATGCCGCCATATTCGTCCACCACCAGCGCCATGTGGATGCGCGCCTGGCGCATCTGCAGCAGCAGGTCCAGCACCGGGACGGAGGGCACCACCAGCAGCGGCTTGCGCAGGATGGCCTTCATGTCGAAGGGTCCTTCGCGCCCCACTGCGGCGAAGACATCCTTGATGTGGACCATGCCGACGATGTCGTCGAGCTGCCCGCGATAGACCGGGTAGCGGCTGTGCCCGTCGCGTTGGATCAGGCGGATGGCCTGCTCCAGGGTGAAGTCCTCCGGCATCGCCATGATGTCGGCGCGCGGCACCATGACGTCGCTCGCCGTCTTGCCGCGCAGCTTCAGCACGTTGCGCAGCAGCGCCCGTTCCTGGGCGCTGAGGTCCTCGCTGCCGGGCGGGGCATGGCCGTCGCCGTGCTGGGCGGCGGGTTCCTCGATCAGCTCCTCCATGCGGTCGCGGACGCTCTCCGCCTCGCGCCGGCGCAGCAGGCTCTGCAACCGCCAGAGAATGCCGTCCCGCGCCGCCGCATGCGCGCCATTGCGCGTATGGCCGTTGGTGACGCTCATGCCGCGCCTCGCCCCGAACAGTCCTTCCAGGGGTTGGGCAGGCGCAGGCGATGCAGGGCGCGGGCCTCCGCGCGTTCCATCCGCCGCGCCTCCCCGGCGGTCAGGTGGTCATGGCCCAGCAGGTGCAGCGTGCCATGCGCGACGAGATGCGCGAAATGCACTGCGGGCCGCTTGCCCGCCGCCTTCGCCTCCCGCCGCACCACGCCAAGCGCCAGGGCGATGTCGCCCAGATAGCCGGGAGCGCTCCCCGGGAAGCTCAGCACATTGGTCGGCTTGTCCTTGCCGCGGTGCTCGCCGTTCAGGCGCTTCAATTCGCGGTCGTCGGCCAGCAGCACCGTCATGCTGCCACTCGCGCCTTCCTCGCGCAGCGCGGCGTGGGCGGCGCGGCGGGCCAATTCCTCGGCCCGTGGCAGGAGCCGGCGCCAGCCCGGCTCCGCCAGGATCACCTCGACCTCGGTCTGATCGAGGAGATCGATCCGTTGCATCCCAGCGGCCGTCAGGGGCAAGCCCCACCTGCCGCCGGGAGTGCTACTTCCAGGGTCCATCTCTGTCCTTCTTCCCCCTCCGGGCCTCATCCGCCCGGCCGTAGGCCGCGACGATTCGCGCGACCAGCGGGTGGCGCACCACATCGCGTTCCGCGAAGCGCGCCACGCCGATTCCCTCGACGCCTTCCAGGATGCGCAGGGCGTCGTGCAAGCCGCTCTGCTGCCCCGGCGGCAGGTCCACCTGGGTCGGGTCCCCGGTGATGACCATGCGCGTGCCCTCGCCCATGCGGGTGAGGAACATCTTCATCTGCGCCGGGGTGGTGTTCTGCGCCTCGTCCAGGATGGCGTAGCAATGCGCCAGCGTCCGCCCGCGCATGAAGGCAAGCGGCGCGATCTCGATCTCGCCCGAGCCGATCCGGCGGGCCACCTGTTCCGCGGGCAGCATGTCGTGCAGCGCGTCATAGAGCGGACGGAGATAGGGGTCCACCTTCTCCTTCATGTCGCCGGGCAGGAAGCCCAGCCGCTCCCCGGCCTCGACCGCCGGGCGGGAGAGCACGATCCGGTCCACCCGGCCCGCCTGCAGCATGGCAACGCCCTGCGCCACGGCCAGGTAGGTCTTGCCGGTGCCGGCAGGGCCGATGCCGAAGACCATCTCCTGCCGCGCCAGCATCTCGATATAGGCGGCCTGGGCCGGGCTGCGCGGGGCGATGGCGCCCTTGCGGGTGCGGATCTCCGGGATGTCCTGCAGGGGCAGGCGGGGGTCGTTCTCCGCCTCTCCTTCGGCCATGCGCAGCGCCGCCTCCACATCGGCGGTGCTGACGGACTGGCCCTTCTCCAGCCGCTTCCAGAGCGACCGCAGCGCAGCCTCCGCCACTTCCGTCCGCTCCGGCGCGCCCGCGATGGTCAATCGGTTGCCGCGGGATCCGAGCCGCACCCCCAGCCGCTGCTCGATCCGCGCCAGATGGCGGTCATGTTCGCCATAGAGCAGCGGGAGCAGGGCGTTGTCATCGAACTGCAGGGTGACGGACCGCTGTTCGGGGAGAGAGGGGGAGGGCCGCAGCATGGCGCGGGCATCCCCAGGCCGGAGGGCGATGGCGGCTGTGGTCAAGCGGGAGCGGGCTCCTCGTCGTGCTGGTCATGGGGGGACGCTTCCCCGGCGGCCAGCGAGCCGGAGAGCGAATTGGGCAGGGCGGCCCGCACCGTGACCGGCGCAATGGTGCCGACCAAGGAAAGGGGGGCGTTCAGATGAACGGGCTGCAGCCAGGGGGACCGGCCGAGAATCTGGCCCGGATGCCGGCCAGGGCCGGTGAAGAGGACAGGGATCGTCATCCCGACCCTTGAACGGCTGAAGCTGTCCTGCTGTTCCCGTAGCAGGGCCTGAAGCTCCTGCAACCGCGAGTCCTTCTCCTCTTCAGGCACCTGATTTGGCGCGCCGGCAGCCGGAGTTCCAGGGCGGGCCGAATATTTGAAGCTGAAAGCCTGGGCGAAGCCTACCTCCCGCACCAGGGCGAGGGTCGCCTGGAAGTCGGCCGCCGTCTCCCCCGGATGGCCCACGATGAAGTCGGAGGAGAGGGCCAGATCCGGCTGCGCCGCCCGCAGCCTCTCCACGATGCGCAGGTAGTCGGCCGCCTTGTGGCCCCGGTTCATCGCTGCCAGCACCCGGTCGCTGCCGGACTGCACCGGCAGGTGCAGGAAGGGCATGAGCTGCGGCAGGTCCCGATGCGCGGCGATCAGCTCCTCGTCCACGTCGCGCGGGTGGCTGGTGGTATAGCGCAGGCGCAGCAGGCCGGGGATCTCCGCCAGCGCCCGCAGCAGCCGGCCGAGGCCCCAGGTCCCGCCATCCGGGCCCTCTCCGTGATAGGCGTTCACATTCTGCCCGAGCAGCGTGATCTCCCGCGCCCCCTGGGCCACCAGCCGTTCCGCCTCGGCGATCACGGCGGCGGCGGGGCGGGAGAATTCGGCCCCGCGCGTATAGGGGACCACGCAGAAGGAGCAGAATTTGTCGCAGCCCTCCTGCACCGTCAGGAAGGCCGTCACCCCCTGCGGCGCCGCGGCTTCCGGCAGGTGGTCGAATTTCGCCTCCACCGGGAATTCGGTCTCGATGACCGCGCCGGCGGCGCGGGAGGCGCGGGCCACCATCTCCGGCAGCCGGTGATAGGTCTGCGGCCCCAGCACGATGTCCACCCAGGGGGCGCGGGCGGTGATCTCCGCCCCTTCGGCCTGGGCGACGCAGCCGGCCACGGCCAGGACCATGCGGCCCCCGGCCGCCTCCTTCGCCCGCTTGGCGGCGCGCAGCCGGCCGAGTTCGGAGAACAGCTTCTCCGACGCCTTCTCCCGAATGTGGCAGGTGTTAAGGATGACCATATCGGCCCCCTCCGGCGTCTCGGCCGGGGCGTAGCCGATGGGCGCCAGGACATCCGCCATGCGGGCGCTGTCATAGACATTCATCTGGCAGCCCCAGGTGCGGATGAAGAGCCGCTTGCGCGTTTCGGGGGGCGCCGCCGTTCCAGTCATGCTTAGGCTGAACTCCACAAGCCCGGATGCCCTCTGGCACCGGGTTCTGCGGCGCAGATGCGCAAGGCGGCGGCCGGGGTCAAGCCGCGAAGGGCCCAGGCGGCAGCCCGGGAAGGCGAATGAATCGCATCACGGGATGAGACTCGGCCATCCGCGCCGCGCCGGTCAAGCCTTGGCTTCGTCACGCGGGACGGAGGGCGGCAGCGGCGTGGGCAGCGGCCGGGCAGGCCGGTTCTGCCGCAGCAGGGCGGCGCCGGCGGAGACGGTGTGCCAGCTTTCGGCCGTCAGGGCCTTGCGGCTGGGCAGGATGGTGGGGCTGAAGGGCTCGTGCAGCAGCACGGTGACGCCGGCGCCGCTGCGCCGGGCCAAGCGCCAGAAATGGCTGCCGAAATCCATGTCGCCATACCAGGCGAAGATCGGCCGGTCCCGCCGGCAGGCCGGCAGTCCGCCCAACCGGTCATAGACCACCGAAACCGGCTGCACCTGCCGCGCCGCATCGGCGGCGGCCAGGAAGGAGCTGCGGAAGGGCAGCACCCGCGTACCGTCGTCGCTGGTCCCTTCCGGGAACAGGATCAGGCTGTCGCCGGCATTCAGCCGCTTGCGCATCTCATCCGCTTCCCGCCCCGTGGCGCGGCGGTTGCGGCTGACGAAGACGGTGCGGCCGAGCTTTGCCACGATCCCGATCAGCGGCCAGCCCCGGACCTCGGCCTTGGAGACGAAACAGGCCTCCAGCACGCCGCCGAGCACCAGGATGTCCAGCCAGGAGGAATGGTTGGACAGGAACAGCACCGGCCGATCCTGGCAGGGGGTGCCGATCACCCGCACGCGGAGTCCGATCAGCCGGCAAAGCACGGCGTGATAGATCCGGGCGAAGGCGACCTTGCCATGTCCCGGCAGGCGGATCAGCACGGCCTGGATCGGGATCGACACCAGGGTCCAGAGCAGGCACATCAGCATCCGCCGGATGGCGCGGATGCGGCCGCCGAGCGGGCGTTCGTTGAAGATGTCGCCGAAGGCGCCGCCCGGCAGGGCCGGCCGGAAGCGCAGCGGCTTGCCGCGCCGGAGGCGGCGGGGCCGGAGGGCTTCGCTTGGGTCGCGGGAGACGGCATCCATCAGCCGCTTGCGATAGCCTGCGGTCGGCGGCGCTGCAATGACGGGTTGCGGAACCGGCCCGATCCGGTGCCGGAAGGCCGGCCCGGCGCCTGCCGGAAGGGGCGCGGCGGGCGGCATCGGCATGGTGCCGGGGAATGTGATCGCCGGGCCGGGATGCGCGGGTGCAGCTTGCGCGTCCGCCACCATCCACGCCGGACCGGAGGATCCCAGGATGGCAATCCAGAAGAAGTGGCAGCTTTCCGGCGACTATTTCGAGAACTGCAATTGCGACGTGGTCTGCCCCTGCCTCGTCTCCCCCGCCGCGCCCCTGACGGCGCGGCCGAGCCAGGGGACGTGCGACGTCGCCCTGGCCTTCCACATCGACAAGGGCAGCTATGACGGGGTGCCGCTGGACGGGCTCAATGTCGTCCTGGTCGGCCATACGCCGGGTCCCATGGCGGACGGCAATTGGTCGCTCGCCGCCTATATCGACGAACGCGCCGACGACCGGCAGACCGAGGCCCTCGGTGCGATCTTCAGCGGGACCGAGGGCGGTCCCATGGCCGCCTTCGCGCCCCTGGTCGGCAAGCAGCTTGGCGTGCGGAAGGTGCCGATCCGCTACGCCATCCAGGGCAAGACCCGCTCGGCGGAGATTCCCGGCGTCATGGAGCTGAAGGTCGAGCCACTGCCGACCATGCATGGCAGCGGCGAGGCCTGGGCGGCGCTCGGCCATCCGGTCGCGCCGGACCGGATGGCCCTCGCGGTCGGCGGCCAGGGCAGCCGCTTTGCCGATCACGGCATGCGCTGGGACAATTCCGGCAGGAACGGGCACTACGCCCCGATCAGCTGGTCGAATTAGCCGCCCTGGCGCGGGGAGGCGCCGCCATGGACCGTGCCCGGACCGCCCCGCTGGCGGCGCAGCGCAATGCGGTGCTGGTTCTGCTCCTCGCCCTGGCGGCGGCGGCCTGGGCGTTGCTGCTCGCTTGGCCGGGCGCGGATCCCGGCATGGGCGGGATGGCGATGGACTCGCCGACAATGGGCCTGCGCGCGCCGCTTTTCCTGGCGATCTGGGTGGTGATGATGGTCGCCATGATGTTCCCGGCCGCCGCGCCGATGATCCTCACCTTCCATCAGGTACAGGCGGGAAGGCGGCAGCGCGGCGAGGCCTTCGTCGCCACCTGGGTCTTCGTGGCGGGCTACATGCTGGTCTGGACGCTCGCCGGCCTGGCCGCCTGGGCGATGGCGGGGCTGGCCGAGGCCCTCGCCGCGCGGGCGGCATTGTCGCCGACTGCGGCCGCCCGGATCGGCGGGGGCGTCCTGATCCTGGCGGGCCTCTACCAGCTCACGCCGCTGAAGGATGCCTGCCTGGCGAAATGCCGCTCGCCCACCGCCTTCATCATGACCTCCTGGCGCGACGGGAGGCTGGGCGCCCTGCGGATGGGCCTGCTGCACGGGGCCTGGTGCCTCGGCTGCTGCTGGCTGCTGTTCGTCATCCTGTTCCCGCTCGGCATGATGAACATTGCCGCCATGGCGGCCATCACTGCCCTGATCCTCGCCGAGAAGACGCTGCCTGCCGGCCGCCGGATGGCACGTATCGCGGCCGTCGCCCTCATCGCCTATGGGGCGTTGGTGATCTGGATGCCGCGGGCCCTGCCCACCTTCCCGGCCGGGGGCGGCATGGCCATGCCCGCCGATGCCGGCACCGGGATGTCCATGCCCATGCCGATGCAGGATCCCGGCCTGGCGCGCTGAAAATCCCTACACCCCCTCCAGCGCCCGCAGCACGATGCCCTCGGTCAGCACCTGCGGCAGCACCGTGGGGGCGCCGCCCCCGGCGGGGTAGAGCAGGTAGAGCGGCACGCCCTCCCGCCCATGCTCGCGCAGCAGCGCGGTGATGGCGGGGTCGCCATTGGTCCAGTCGCCCTGGAGATAGGCCAGGTTGCGGGCGGCGAAGGCGGTCTGGACCGCAGTGGATTGCAGCACCAGCCGTTCGTTCACCTTGCAGGTGATGCACCAGGCGGCGGTGAGGTCCACGAAGACCGGCCGCCCCTCCGCCTGCAGGGCGGCGACGCGGGCGGCGGACCAGGGTTCGATGCCCGCTGAGGCGGTCCGGGCGGCGGGGGCGGGCGCGGCGGCCAGCCCCGGCAGTAGCGCCAGCGTGCCGAAGGCTGCCACCAGCGCCACGGCGCGCCCGGCCATCCGGCCGGCCCCGGCGCTGTGCTGCGCCAGGCCAAGTGCCCAGGCGGCGAAGCCCAGCAGCACGGCCCCGGCCAGCAGCAGCGCCAGCCCCTCCGGCCCCGCCTGCTGCGCCAGCACCCAGGCGAGCCAGGCGGCGGCGCCATACATCGGGAAGGCCAGGCCCTGCCGCAGCCGCTCCATCCAGGCTCCCGGTCGCGGCAGCCGCCGCGCCAGTCCGGGGAACAGCCCCAGCGCCGCATAGGGCGCGGCCAGGCCAAGCCCCAGCGTGGCAAAGACCGCAAGCGTCGCCGCCGGCGGCATGGCCAGCGCCGCGCCGACCGCCGCCGCCATGAAGGGCGCGGTGCAGGGGGTGGCGACCAGCACCGCCAGCGCGCCCGTCGCGAAGCTGCCGAGATGTCCGCCGCGCGCCGCCAGGGCGCTGCCCGCCCCGACCGCCCCGCCAATGCCATAGACGCCGGAAAGGTTCAGCCCGACCGCCAGCATCAGCCAGGCCAGCGCCGCGACGAAGGCGGGGGAGGTGAACTGGAAGCCCCAGCCCGCCGCGACCCCGGCTGCGCGCAGCCCGATCAGCACCCCGGCCAGGGCCAGGAAGGTGGCCAGCACGCCGGCGGTGTAGCTGGCGGCATGCGCCCGCACCTCTGCCCTGGCGGCGCCGGAGAGGCGGGCCAGCGCCATCGCCTTCATCGCCAGCACCGGGAAGACGCAGGGCATCAGGTTCAGCAGCAGACCGCCGAGGAAGGCCCAGCCCAGCGCCTGCCAGAGCGGCAGCAGCGCCGGGGCGGAGCCCGTCTCCGGCACGCCTCCCACCGGCGCGGCGAGGCTGTAGGCCGAGCGCACCCCGGCCGCATCGGTCAGCGCCACCACGCCAGAGAGCGTCGCCGGCGCCGGTGCGCCCTCCGGCCGGGTCAGGCGGAGGACCAGGGCGCCATTGCGGAAGCTCAGCGGCTGCGGCGCGGCATTGTCGATCAGGCCGCCCTCGTTAGGGAAGAAGGCGGCTTCCCGCACCGTGCCGGCGGACAGCCCCTCGCCGGAGAGCGTCAGGCTGCCTCGCCCGCCCTCCAGCGCCGCGCGGGCCGTCCAGGGGGAGGGGCGGGGCTGCGCCGCCTCCGCCGCGGTGAAGAGGGGAGCGAGCGCCGCATCTATCCGGGGTGCAGCGGCGACGGGCAATTCCAGGCGGAAGTGGCCTTCCTCCGGGATGCAGAGCTGCTCGCAGACCAGCCAATTCGCCTCGGCCTCGATGGCGAAGGTCTCGCCAGGGGCCAGGGTGGCGGGCGGCGTCACCCGCAGGGGCAGCAGCACCTCGCCCTCATAGCCGTAATTCACTAGTGGGCCGTAGGCGATGCGCCGCGGCGCGGGCCAAGCGATCCCGCCGGCCTCCGCGCCCTCCGGCAGGGTCAGGTTGATCTCGGGCGGGGCCCCGGCATCGCCGGGATTCTTCCAGTAGGTGTGCCAGCCGGGCGTCAGGCGCAGCCGCAGCCCGGCCTGGAAGGGCTGGCCGGGCGCTACCGCCTCCTGATCCGCGACCAAGCTGGCCACTGCCCGGGGGGAGCGCAGGGCTTCGCTCTCCGCCGCCTGGACGGCGGGGGCGAGCAGCAGGAGCAGGGCGGCGAGCAGCAGGCGCGGCATTTCGCCGGCATAGAACGGTTGCCGGCAACGCAAAGGCAAGCCCCGGCGCGGGATGGCGGCCATGCCGGGCTGCCGGATCGGCGGGCCACAGCCGGATGCCGCCTCATACCACCAGTCCTGATGAATGATCGCTCAGGGTAACAGCAGAAGTCGTATTACCAATATTCCTGGATCACAGCATATTTGATGGTCATGACCGTTTATAGACCGTGTGGTTCACGTCGCCGCTCTCGAAGAAGAAATCGCCCGGGTTGTAGACCATGGTCCGATCCGGCAGGGCATAGGTCATCTGGCCGACCGTCACTTGGCGTATCCCAGGGCCGACATGGTTGTGTTCGCCCACATACCCGCCGGGTTCCAGGGTTAGTTCGGTCACCCGTAGCTTGAACCGGCGATGTGCGCGGGCCGATCACATGATCTGCCTCATGCTCCCCCGCCTCGCCCGCCGGAACCGCAGGCAACTGCCCGCACCATGACTTTCAAACGTGCCGTAAGGCGACCGGTATCAGGCCTCGCCGCGGCTGCGCAGGGCGAAGGCGACGAAGGCGGCGCAGGCCAGGGCGGCGAAGATCGGCAGGCCATGCGGCAGCAGGTCCATGGCGACCCCTGCCAGCGCCGGGCCGAGCAGCGCCCCGGCGCCCCAGGTCAGGCCCATCACCGCATAGATCGCCACCAGCTCCGTCCCTTGGAAGCGGCTGCCGACCACCGCCAGCATCATGGTGTAGATACCGACGAAGACGCCGCCCCAGGTGAAGACCACCGCATAGGCCAGCCAGGGCTGGTGCAGCACCAGCGGCCAGAGCAGCGCCCCGGCCGCCGCCATGACTCCCAGCGCCAGGGTCAGGCGCCGCCGGTCCATCCGGTCCCCCAGCCAGCCGATCGGGAGTTGCAGCAGGATGGCGCCGAACATCAGGGCGGAGATCAGCCGCGTCGCCTCCGCCTCTTCCCAGCCCGCGCCCATGGCATAGAGGGCCAGGAAGGAGAGGCCCGCCGTCTCCACCGCCGCGTTCAGAACCGTGGTGGCGATGGCGACCGGCGCCAGGCGCAGCACGCGGCCGAGGCTGCCGGCCTGCGGCTCCTCGAAATGCGGTGCGATGATCCGCGGCGAGGCAGTCAGCGCCATGGCCCCCAGGGCCAGGGCCGCGCCGACCAGATAGGGCAGGCTCCCCGCCGTGCCGGTGACGGAAAGGATCAGGGGCCCCGCCGCGAAGCCGAGCGAGAGCGCCGCAGTATAGACCGCCATGGCGCGGGCCCGGCTGCGCTCCTCGCTCAACTGGTTGGTCCAGGTCTCGGAGAGGACGAAGAGCACCTCCGAGGCACAGCCCAGTGCCAGGCGCAGCGGGAACCAGAGCCAGACCGAGGGCATGGCCGGGAACAGTGCGATCACTGCGGCAGCCAGCAGCAGCGCGCCCAGCACCATCTCCCGCGCGCCGAAGCGCGCAACCAGTCGCGGCAGCAGCGGCGCCGTCACCAGCACGCCGACGGCATGCATCGCCGCATTGGCGCCGATCAGCGTTTCCCCGAGGCCGCGCTCGGCGAGGTCGAGGGCGATCAGCGGCGCGGTCAGGCTGTAGGTCAGGCCGAAGACCGCCGCGGTGGCGATAACCGCGGCGCGGGAGAGTTGCAGGGCGCCGGACGGCTTGCCGGCCCCGAGGAGGGGCGCGCTCATGCCGAGAGCGGCCCGAGCGATCCGTTGGCCCGCAGCGCCGCGCGGGCGCGCAGGATGCGCCGGACGGAGTCGCGCAGCCGCACCCGCCGGGCGATGGGCGGCGGCTTGACCACCCGCTGCAGGGCGCGGGCGTAGTCGAGCACCAGGCCCGGCGTCCAGGTCATCGTCTCCGCCCGATGACGCACCGCCGCGGCCACCCAGAGATCGGGATTGACCAGCAGGCTGCTCAGGCGGTGCCAGAGCGGCCCCTCGGCCAGCACGCCCTCCAGCGCCGCCTCCAGGGCGAGGGCGGCGGAGACGGAGCAGTTGCGCCGCGTCAGGTTGTAGGTGGCGTCCTTCGAATACTCCGCCCAGTGGGCGCGCAGCCGGGCGGCGTTGAAGCGCTCGAACACCACATGCGCGTCGGCCTCGACCCAGCCTTCGGCCTCCTCGCGGTAGGAGGGGAGAAAGCGGCCGGGCATGTCGTTGTCGGCGGTGGCGCGGAGCGCGCGGATCAGGTCGGCCGGGCTGCGGTCGATCTCGATGGCCGGGTAGTGGCTGATATAGAGGTCGGGCGCGAGTTCCAGCGCGGCGTGCCCGGTGGAGATCCGGCCCTTGCCGTCCACCGCGGCGATCCAGCGGTCCACCAGCGGCCGCCGCACCACATCCTCGGCCGAGCCGCGCGGCGTCCAGACATGCAGCACCAGCGGCGGGTTCCTCCCGCCCGCCCGGGCTGGCGCCGACGCGGCCACGGCGCCATGCCAGCAGCGGCGGCCGAAGCCGGGCAGGCTGAAGATCGAGCCGTCGGGCGGCAGGCGGCGCAGGGCCAGGGCGAAGCGCAGCACCGTCCAGGCGGAGAGCAGCAGCAGCACGCCGATGCAGAAGGGCACCGTCTTCTGGTAGGGGACCGGCCAGCTCGCGAAGGCCAGGGTGGCGAGTCCCAGTTCCACCGCCCCGCCGGCCACCACCAGCGCCCAGCCCCGGAAGCGCAGAACGGCGGCGGTGATGACGCGCGCCGCCCCGTCTATCAGGAAGGCGAGGCCGAAGAGCAGGCTGTTGGCCAGGTCGTTCTTCCAGGGAAAGTCCAGGATCAGCAGGCCAAGCACGATCAGGCAGAGCGCGCGCACCACATCGAAGCGGCTGGCCCGGTTGCGGCCGATCAGCCCCGCGGCCAGAGCGGCCAGCCCGTCAATCAGGAGGATCCAGCCGAAGGTCGTGGTCGCCACTACCGTCACGCCATCCGCCGCATCGGCGATGATGGCAAGGGCGAGCGCGGTGCCGAACAAGCCGAAGCCAAGCAGGAACGGCCATCGGTCCCGCAGCCTGGAGGCGCCGAGCAGCAGCAGCACGAGCCTGATCATCGAAGGAATCCCCCGGTGCGCCGCAGGTGGACGCTTCCGGCGCCTCATGCGGAGCCCGAATATATTTGGAAGGCGAAATACAACCTTGAGTGGCTGGCCTCAAGGCCCCCTTGCGACCCAGGCCGGGCCGTTTCCGCCCGGGGCGGCGCAGGCTAGACCCGCCCCATGCTCCCCGACCTCCCGGTAACCGAGGCGCTGCCGGCCCTGACTGCGGCGCTGCGCGAACGGTCCAACGCCGTGCTCGTCGCCCCGCCCGGCGCCGGCAAGACCACCCTGGTCCCGCTGGTGCTGAAGGATGAGGAATGGGCCAAGGACGGCAAGCTGCTGGTGCTGGAGCCCCGCCGCGTCGCCGCCCGCGCCGCCGCCCGGCGCATGGCGGAGCTGATGGGGGAGGGGCAGCCGGGTAGGACCATCGGCCTCGCCACGCGGCTGGACCGCGCCGTCTCGGCGGCGACGCGGGTGGAGGTGGTGACGGAGGGGCTGCTGGTCCGCCGGCTGCAATCCGATCCCGGCCTGGAAGGCGTCGCCGCCGTGCTCTTCGACGAGGCGCATGAGCGGAACCTCGACACCGACCTGGCGCTGGCGCTCTGCCTGGACCTGCAGCGGGCACTGCGGCCGGAACTGCGCCTGCTGGCCATGTCCGCCACCCTGGACGGCGCGGCCTTCGCGGGACTGCTGGGGGATGCGCCGGTGGTGGAGAGCCTGGGCCGCGCCTTCCCAGTGCAGATCGAGCATCGCGCCCGCGACCTCCAGGACCCGCGCGACCTGCCGGAGGCCATGGCCGGCGCCATCCGCGCAGCGCTACGCGAGCATCCGGGCGACGTGCTGGCCTTCCTGCCCGGCTGGGGCGAGATCCGCCGGACCCAGGAACGCCTCTCCGGCCTGGATGCGGAGGTGCTGCCCCTGCACGGCGAACTGCCGCCGGTCGAGCAGGACCGGGCGCTGCGGCCCTCGGAGCGGCGGAAAGTGGTCCTGGCCACCTCCATCGCCGAGACCTCGCTGACCGTGCCCGGCGTGCGCATCGTGGTGGATGGCGGCTTCCGCCGGGCGCCGCGGCTGGATCCGGCGACGGGGCTCTCGCGGCTGGTCACGATGCGCATTTCCCGCGCCGCCGCCGAGCAGCGCGCCGGCCGCGCCGGCCGCACCGCGCCGGGCGTGGCGATCCGGCTGTGGTCGGAGGCACTGCATCGCGGCCTCGCCCCGCAGGACCGGCCGGAGATCCTGGAGGCCGAACTCTCCGGCCTGGCCCTGGACCTCGCCGCCTGGGGGGCGGAGCCGGAGGCGCTCTCCTGGCTCGACCCGCCGCCCGCCGGCGCCTTGGCCGCGGCGCGGGCGCTGCTGCGCGATCTGGACGCGCTGGATGCCGAGGGACGGATCACCGCCATGGGCCGGCGCATGGCCCGGCTCGGCACCCATCCGCGCCTGGCGCGGATGCTGGCGGCGGCGGAGGGGGAGGGCGAGAAGGCCCTGGCCGCCGACCTCGCCGCGCTGCTGGAGGAGCGCGACCCGATCAGGGGGCGGGAAGCGCCGAGCGACATTCATCTGCGCCTGGACCTGCTGCATGGCGCGGATCATCCGAATGCCGACCGCGCCGCCATCCACCGCATCCGCCGTGCCGCGGCGTTGCACCGGCGGCGGCTGGGCGTGCATGGGACCGCGCAGCCGGAAGGGGATGCCGAGGCACTGCTCGCCGCCGGATTCCCGGACCGGATCGCGGCGAAGCGCGGGGTGATGGACGGCGCCTTCCGCCTCGCCTCAGGCCAGGGCGCCCGCCTGCCGGCGACGGACCCGCTGGCGAAATCCCCGCTGCTGGCCGTGGCCGACCTGGAATTGCAGGGCACCGAGGCGCGCATCCGCATGGCCGCTCCCCTGGACCGGGCCGCGCTGGAAGCCCGTTTCCCCGACCGCTTCATCCGCGAGGAAGGCGCCGCCTTCGACCCCCGCACCGGCGCCGTGCAGGCCCGCCGCCGCCTGCGCTTCGGCCCGCTGGTGCTGGAGGAGGCGCCGCTGCCTGCCGCCGATCCCGCCGCCGTCGCCTCTGCCCTGGCCGCGGCCGTGGCGGAGCGCGGGCTGCGCGACCTGCCCTGGACCGAAGCGGCGCGGCAGATCCAGGCCCGCATCGGCTGGATGCGCAAGGTCGAGGGCGAGGACTGGCCGGACCTGTCGGATGCGGCGCTGATCGCCTCGGTGCAGGACTGGCTGGCGCCGCATCTCCCCGGCCTGTCGCGGCTTTCGGAGCTTTCCGGGCTGAACCTGCCGGAGATCCTGCTCGGCGCACTGTCCTGGGAGCAGCGGAAGCGCCTGGACGCCGCCCTGCCCGCCCGCATCCCCCTGCCCGCCGGCCGCAGCGCGGCGGTGGACTATGCGCGCGAGGTCCCGACGCTGGAGGCCCGCGCCCAGCACCTCTTCGGCCTGGCCGACCTGCCGAGGCTGGTCGAGGGGAAGGTGCCTCTGCAGGTGGCGCTGCTCTCCCCCGCCGGCCGCCCCGTCGCCGTTACCGGCGACCTGGCTGGCTTCTGGAAGGGCGGCTGGGCGGATGTTCGCAAGGAGATGCGCGGCCGCTACCCGAAACATGCCTGGCCGGAGGATCCGGCCTCCGCCCCGCCGGATCCGCGGCGCGGGGGGCAGAGTTGAAGAAACGCATCCATCCGCCCAGACTTGTCCCAGGGACGGCGCCGGCGGGACCGGCGCGGTGCCCGCGCTCTCAAGGATCGCCATCCGGATGCCCCTACTCCTGACGCGCCGCCGAATCGGGCTCGGCCTGACCAGCCTGTTGCTGTTGTCCAGCACGGCGCTGCCCCTGGCCGGCTGCTCCATCCCCGCCGCGGCCCAGCGTGGCCCCGACATCCTTCCCGGCGGGACGCCCCACAGTTTCGCCAGCCTGGCGGAACGGGTGTTGCCGGCCGTGGTCAACATCGCCGTCACCAGCGAGCAGCGCTTCGAGATCCCACCTGAGCTGCGTGGCACGCCCTTCGAGCGCTATTTCCGCGAACGCCTCCGCAACCGCCGGCAGGAGGTGATCGGGGCAGGCTCCGGCTTCATCATCGACCCGGCCGGCTATATCGCCACCAACAACCATGTGGTCGGCAATGCCAGCCGGGTGGTGGTCGCCTTGCAGGACGGCACGGAATACACGGCGCGGGTGGTCGGCACCGACGAGCTGATGGACCTGGCCCTGCTGAAGATCGAGCCACGCGGGCCACTGACCGCCGTGCCCTGGGGCAGTTCCTCCGCGCTGCGCATCGGCGACTGGCTGCTGGCGGCGGGCAACCCCTTCGGCCTGGGCGGCAGCGTCAGCGCCGGCATCCTCTCCGCCCGCGGGCGGGAGATCGGCGCCGGCCCCTTTGACGACTTCCTGCAGACCGACGCCGCCATCAATCCCGGCAATTCCGGCGGACCAGTCTTCAACATGGCGGGCGAGGTGGTGGGCATCAGCACCGCCATCTACTCGCCCTCCGGCGCCAATGCCGGCATCGGCTTCGCCACCCCCTCCGACCTGGCGCGCCCGGTGATCGAGCAGCTTCGGACCGGCGGACGGGTGGAGCGGGGCTGGCTCGGCGTCTCGGTGCAGGACCTGGCCGCCGAAAGCGGTCGGGCGCCCCGCCGCGGCGTGATGGTGGCCGGGGTGGAGCGCAACAGCCCGGCCAGCCGCGCCGGGCTGCGCCAGGGCGATGTGGTGGTGGCGGTCAACGGGGACCGCGTGGAGACCTCCCGCGCCCTGGTCCGCGCCGTGGCGGCGGTGCCGCCCGGCCAGACGGTGCGGCTGACCATTCTGCGCGATGGGCGGGAGCGCGAATTGTCGGTACAGGTAGGGCGCCGGCCTGGATAGAGGCGCCGGGGCGGGCCCAGCCCCACCTCGGCGCGGAGAGAACCGATATGCGCATTCTTTTGGTAGAGGATGATGCCGAGGTCGCCCGCTTCGTGAAGAAGGGATTGCAGGAGGCGGGGCATACCGTGGAGCACGCGGCGAATGGCCGCGACGGGTTGTTCCTCGCGGCCTCCGAGCAATTCGACCTGCTGGTGCTGGACCGGATGCTGCCCGGCGGCGTGGACGGCGTGCGGCTGGTGGAAACCCTGCGCAGCCAGGGCAACCGGACACCGGTGCTGTTCCTCTCAGCCCTTTCCGCGGTGGACGAGCGGGTGAAGGGGCTGAAGGCCGGCGGCGACGACTATCTCACCAAGCCCTTTGCCTTTGCCGAGCTGCTGGCAAGGGTGGAGGCGCTGGGCCGGCGGCCCTCCGTGGATGCGCCGGCGACCAAGCTACGAGTCGCGGATCTGGAGCTCGACCTGCTTTCCCGCACGGTGATGCGGGCGGGCAAGCGGATCGACGTCCAGCCGAGGGAATTCCGCCTGCTGGAGCACCTGATGCGCCATGCCGGCCAGGTGGTGACCCGCACCATGCTGCTGGAAAAGGTCTGGGACTACCATTTCGACCCGCAGACGAACGTGATCGACGTGCATGTCTCCCGCCTGCGGCAGAAGCTGGACAAGGGCTTCGACAAGCCGCTGATCCATACGGTGCGCAACGCGGGCTACATGATCCGCGCCGAGCCCTGAGCCGGCCCGCCCTCCCGTGAGCATGCCCTGGTGCCGCGGCCCCGGATCCGGCCCGGCGGGCCGCCGTCCGGCTCCCGGCACGGCGCTTGGCCCGCCGCGGCTGCTGAAGAGCGCGGGCTTCCGCTTCGCGCTGCTCTTCGCCGCCATCTTCGCCTGCGCCGCCGTCGCGCTGGTGGCGGTGCTGTGGTGGGCGACGGCCGGGGCGCTGGACCGCCAGACCGATGCCGCCATCCGCTCCGACGCCATCGCCCTGGTGGAGCGCTGGCGGGAGGCCGGGCCCTCTGGCCTGGCCGAGGCGATCGAGGACCGCCTTGCCGTGGATGTCGAGAACGACTCCATCTATGTGCTGGTGGATGCGCAGGGGCAGCGGCTTGCCGGCAACCTGGACCGCTGGCCCGCCGTCGCGGACCAGCCGGACGCCTGGTTCCGCACCCGCGTGCTGCATGACGGCGTGGCGACGGAGGCGCGGCTGCATCGGGTGGACCTGCCCGGGCTGCGCCTGCTGATCGGCCGCGACGAGACCGAGCGGCAGCAATTGCGCCGGCTGATCACGGAGGGCGTGGTCTGGGCCTCCGGCGCCGTCATCATCTTCGCCCTGGTCGGCGCCTGGCTGCTGCGACAAGCCCTGCAGCGGCGGATGCGCCCCGCCTTCGACACCACCCTCGCCATCGCGGGCGGCGACCTGTCCTCCCGCGTTGCGCTCTCTGGCCGCGGCGACGAGTTCGACCGGCTGGCAGCGACGATGAACACCATGCTCGACCGCATCGGCACGCTGATGGAGGGCGTGCGCGGCGTCTCCGACGCGATCGCACATGACCTGCGTACCCCCATCGCCCGGGCCCGCGCCAAGCTGGAGGACGCCCTGGCCGATGCCGGCGAGCCGGTGACCGCGGAGGGCGCGGCCCTGCGTGCGGCGGTGGAGCAGGGAATCGCCGACCTGGACGGGATCAGCCGCATCTTCCAGGCCCTGCTGCGCATTGCCGAGGCCGAGGCCGGCGCCCGCCGCGCCGCCTTCGCCCCGCTCGACCTGGTGCCCGTGCTGGCCGATGCGGCGGAGATCTACGAGGCCACGGCCGAGGCACGCGGCCAGCACCTGGTCACGGACCTGCCGCAGGAGCTGGACATCGTGGGCGATCGCGACCTGCTGCTGCAGGCGGTGGCGAACCTGCTGGACAACGCCATAAAATTCACCCCACCCGGCGGCACGGTGCGGCTTTCCGCGCGCGCCGCGCCGGGCATGGCCGAGGTGGCGGTGACCGACAACGGCCCGGGCCTCTCGCCCGAGGACCGCGCCCATGCCGGGGAGCGGTTCTTCCGCGCCGACAAGGCGCGCGCGACGCCGGGCTCCGGCCTCGGCCTCTCCCTGGTGCAGGCGGTGGCGCATCTGCATTCGGGGGAGCTGGTGCTGGAGGATGCCATGCCGGGTCAGGCCTGCCCCGGCCTGCGCGCCGTGCTGCGGCTGCCACGACCATGACCGAAGCGTCATGCTGCGCTCATCCCGGATTGAGGATCGGGACCGCATCCTGGCGCATCATGCGTGGCCTGCTTATGCCTCCGGTGTTCCTTGTCGCCCTGGCGTTTTCCGCCGCGGCGGAACCCGGGCCACGCATCACGACCGATACGATCGAGTATTGCGGCAGCCTCGCCGCGCGCCTGGCCGCGATGCCGGCAGCGCGGACCGAGCCCTCCCGCTCCCTGGCGGCGGAAGGAGTGAGGCTCTGCGGCAATGGCCATGTGCGCACCGGAGTCGCCAAGCTGCGCCGGGCGATGCGTGCCGCACAGGCGAAAAGCCCGAAGGACTGACCGCAACCTGCCCCCGGCTTGAGGGGGGAGGGGCACCCTCCTAAGCTGCGCCGTGACGCATTGGCGCCGCCGGAGGAGACATGACGAGCGAATTGCTGTTCGAGAAGCAGGGCGGCATTGCCACCATCACCCTCAACCGCCCCGATTCCGGCAATGCCTTCACCACGGAGATGCTGGAGGCGTGGGAGAAGGCGCTGCGCGAATGCATCGCCGACGACGCGATCCGCGCCGTGGTGCTGACGGGGGCGGGGCGCATCTTCTGCGCGGGCGGCGACGTGAAGCGCATGGCGCGGAATTCCGCCGGCGGGCAGCAGCCCTGGGACCGGCGGAAATACCTGACCGACCATGTCCACCGCATTCCGCTGACGCTGATGGAACTGGACAAGCCCTATATCGTCGCGGTGAACGGCGCGGCGACCGGCGCGGGCATGGACATGGCGCTGATGGGCGACCTGCGCATCGCCGCGGAAAGCGCCCGCTTCGCCGAGACCTATATCCGGGTCGGCTTCGTCGCCGGCGATGGCGGTGCCTGGATGCTGCCGCGCCTGATCGGCACGCCCAAGGCGCTGGAGATGCTCTGGACCGGCGATTTCGTCAGCGCGCAGGAGGCCGAGCGGATCGGCCTGGTGAACAAGGTGGTGCCGGACGAGAAGCTGATGGAGGCGACCTACGCCATGGCCGAGCGGCTGGCCAATGGCCCCACGGTCGCGATCCGGCTGATGAAGCGCATGGTGCAGCAGGGCGCCAACAGCGATTTCCGCAGCGCGCTGGACTTCGCCGCCTCCTGCGCCGCCGTCGCTGCCAGCACCGAGGACTACAAGGAAGCGACCCGCGCCTTCGCCGAGAAGCGCAAGCCGGAATTCAAGGGGCGCTGAACGGCGCGGCCGAAGGGAGGAAACACCGATGCTTGACAGCACCGAATTCAGGATCCCCTCCATGCGCCATAAGGTCAGCCCGGAGGAATGGCAGGTGCGCGTGGACCTCGCCGCCTGCTACCGGCTGGTTGCGCTGTATGAGATGTCGGACATGATCGCGAACCACATCTCCGCGCGCGTGCCGGGCGAGGAGGCCTTCCTCATCAACCCCTATGGCATGATGTACGAGGAGATCACCGCCTCCTCCCTCATCAAGATCGACCATGAGGGGAATATCCTGGCCAAGCCGGAATTCCCCGGCCAGGACTACGGCGTCAACCGCGCCGGCTTCGTGATCCATTCGGCGATCCACAAGGCGAAGCCGGAGATCATGTGCGTGACGCACACGCATACCTGGGCCGGCATGGCGGTCTCGGCGCTGGAGTGCGGGCTGCTGCCGATCACCCAGACCGCCATGCGCTTCGCCAGGATCAGCTACCACGACTACCAGGGCGTGGTGCTGGACCTGGCGATGCAGGAGGCGCTGGTGCGCGACCTGGGCGACAACAATGCCATGATCCTGCGCAACCACGGCTTGCTGACCGTAGGCAGGACGATTGCCGAGGCCTTCAATGCCCTGCACCGGCTGGAGCTCTCCTGCAAGACGCAGATCGCCGCCATGTCCTGCGGCGTGAGGCTGCGGGAGGTGCCGCAGGCGGTGGTGGAGGCCACCTACATAAACTACCAGCCGCAGACCCGCCGCCCCTTCGGCGTGCTGGAATGGCCGGCGCTGCTGCGCAAGCTGGACCGGATCGACCCGAGCTACCGGGACTGATTCTTGAGGATCCTGTTGTCCGATGTCGCGGCGCGGCGGCACGGGGATGCCATCCTCGCCGCCGCACCGGAGGCGGTGCTGCTGCCGGTGTCGCCCGAAGGCCCGCTGCCCGATGCCAGCGGCGCGGAGATCGCCTTCATCTCCCGCGACCTGTTCCAGGGTGGCACGCGGCACCGGCTGACCGACCGCTTCCTCCGCTTCGTCGGTCTGCTGCGGTCGGCGCCGGATCTGCGCTGGGTGCAGACCTTCTCCGCTGGCACCGATCTCTCCGTCTATCAGGAGATGCTGGCGCGCGGCCTGATGCTGACCAACGCCGCCGGCGCCAGCGCGCCCGCCGTGGCGCAGACCGCCATCGCCGGCCTGCTGGCCCTCGCCCGCCAATTCCCTCGCATCATGGAGGCGCAGCAGCGCCGTGCCTGGGAGCCGCTCTATGGCGGGGCGGAGCCGCGCGACGTCCAGGGGCAGACCGCGCTGGTCATCGGCACCGGCCCGATCGGGCAGGAGATCGGCCGGCTCTGCCGCGCCTTCGGCCTGCGCAGCATCGGCGTGCGGCGCGATGCGGCGGCGGGGATTCCGCCCGGCTTCGATGCGGTGGCCGGCTTCGCCGCGCTGCCGGATCTGCTGCCGCGGGCGGAGTGGCTGATCCTCGCCTGCCCGCTCACCGACGCCACGCGCAGCCTGATCGATGCGCGGGCGCTGGCGCTGCTGCCGCACGGTGCGCATCTGGTCAATGTCTCGCGCGGCGGGGTGGCGGTGGAGGCGGATCTGCTGGAGGCGCTGCGCTCCGGCCAGCTTGCCGGCGCCTTCCTCGATGTATTCGGCATGGAGCCGCTGCCGGCGGACAGCCCGTTCTGGGACCTGCCGAATGTCATCGTCTCCCCCCACAGCGCCGCGGCCTCGGACGGGCTTGCGGCGCGGGTGGTGGCGATCTTCTGCGACAACCTCCGGCGGTGGCGGCGGGGAGAGGCGCTCAGGAACCTGGCCGCGCCCCCTCCTGCCAGGTGAGGCTAGCCGAATTCGTTGCCGATCAGGCGGATCCAGGTCTCCCCCGCAAGCCCGCTCGCGCAGGCATCCGCATTACGGAACGCGTCAATGAGTTCGGGCGAGAGCGAGTGCACGATGGTGAAGCCGGCGCAGCGGAAGTAGCAGTTCCGTACCTGCAGCGCTTCGTGCAGCTCGGGCTGACCCCTGCCGGTGACGGCTACGGCACCAAGCCGCCAGGCATGTGCCAGGATGTCGTCGAGGACGGCCTCCGCCTTGCCCGGCGCGGCAAGGATCTGCAAGACCCGCAGGAGGCCACGCCGCTCGACATGGCCGAAATACCCGCCGGCCGGATGTCCCGCGCGATCAGGGACGATGCGCGCCACTGGGGTGCCGTAGCGCTCCTTGCTGGCGGCATGGGCCAGCATCCAGCGCAGCGTCGGAACATCGAATTCCGGACGCAGGGAGAAACCGGAAACGGCGCCGGGGATAAAGCGGGCGAAGTCCTCAAGCGTGACATCGGAACCGCGCGCTTCCAGGCCGGAATCGGGCAGCGGCGGCATGCGGGGCCGGTGCGCGAGCAGGGCATCGAGCATGGCGGCCGGAGGGCGCAGGATCTTGAGCTGCGGCAGCACATGGTTGGCGGCGAGATCGACACCCAGGCCGGCGGGCCGCAGGATGCACACCCATTCGAGGCTGTGCATGGGCAGCACCTTCGCGCCGAGCCGGAGCCACATCTGCCGCGCGACCAGATTCGCGGTTTCGGTCAGCGACAGGTCCTGCGGCCCCTGGAAGAAGCTGCGGAGCAGGCGCGCGCCGACCAAGGGATTGGCCTCCGGCCTCTCCACCATCATGGAGGAGGCCACGGCCATGCGGACCGGCCGCCCGCGATGCGACATCCGTACCGGGATCACCCCCAGGAAGCCGCCCACCATGCCCTCCGCGGTGACATAGACGCGGGATGGCAGATCCGGATCGGACCAGGGGTGCTCCAGGAAGATCTCGGCCAGGCAAGGGGCCAATGCGGGCGGCACCGGGCCGGCCTTCCGGATGAATACGCGCTGGAACAGGGCGGCAACCCCAGGCAGGTCGGAGGGGGTGAAGCTCCGCACCTCGCCTGCCCGCGTCTGCACGGCGGGCGGGGCGATCGGGGCGGCACCGATGGCCGCGCTCATCCGGCTTCGACGAGAAGGGAAGATGCGTGCAGGTACTGGGCGACCCTGCGCTTCGCCCGGATGTCCCGCCACACGGCCTCGACCTCGGCGGGGCTCAGCCCGGCCGCAGCCGCGACCCGGTCCGCCGGCACGCCCCGGTCGAGCGCGAGAAGGCAGAGATCCATGGCCGCATAGGGGACGGAGAAGTAGTATTCCTCCTGCGTCTGCGGCAGCGACCAGGTATCGGTCGTCGGTGGACGGCGCCGGACCTCCTCGGGAATGCCGAGCTGCTCGGCGAGCTGGTAGACCTGCGACTTGTACAGGTGGGCAATCGGCTTGAAGTCCGCCGCGCCGTCGCCGTTCTTCACAAAGAAGCCCTGGTCGTATTCCAGCCGGTTGGGCGTGCCGGCCACGGCGTAGTTCAGACAGTCGGCATGGTGGTACTCGATCTGCTTGCGGGTACGCTGCTTCATGTTGGTCGCGGCGATGATGCCGAGATAGATGTCGAGCGGCAGCCGGTGCGTCTCCTGCCGTCCGTCCGGCGCTTGCACCACCACCGAGGACAGGTTGTACCCCCGGGCGCGCAGCCCGCTGTCGAGCACCACCTTGCAGCTCCAGCCCGGCCCGAAGCCGGGGACCAGCCGGCGCAGCAGCGCGTCGCGCCGCTCATAGCAGCCGAGGGCGTCCAGCACGGGGCCGATATCTTCGACCACGCTCCCGATCCCAAGGCGCTGCGCCACCAGCCGCCCGAGCCTCAGGCTCTCCGGATCGGAGTCACGCTCCGGCATAAGCACGGCGAGCACCCGGTCGCGGCCCAGCGCCTCCGCGCAGAGCGCTGCCGTCACGCTGCTGTCGATGCCGCCCGAGAGGCCAACCACGGCGCCGCGCCGGCGCAGGCGCTGCAAGACCTGGTCGCGGATGGCCGCCGCGATGCGCTGGACTTCCGCCGCCGCGTCAATGCGGAGCGCCTCTGCCGAGAAGGCGGCCGCCGGTTCCATGAGCCCGTCCATCAGGCAGCCCCCACCATCTCGGCCACCTGGCGGCGGCTGATCTTGCCCGAATCGGTCTTCGGCAATTCGGCGCGGAACTCGACATGCTTCGGCACCATGAAGTCCTCGAGCCGCGCGGCGCAGTGGCGGATTACATCCCGTTCGGTCAGCCCGGCCTCCGGCGCGACGGCGAGCACCGCCTTGATCGCCATGCCGAGCACCGGATCCGGCACCCCCACCACCGCGGCCTCGCGCACGCCGGGAAGGCTGTAGAGCACGCTCTCGACCTCCTTCGGGCTCACCTTCTCGCCGCGCGTCTTGATGATGTCGTCCTTGCGGCTGACGAAGTAGAGGAAGCCCTCCTCGTCGCTGCGGAACAGGTCGCCGGTATGAAGCACCTTCTCCCAGGGATAGGGTCCGGGGCGGAGGGCGCGGGCCGTTGCCACCTCGTCCTCCCAATAACCCTTCATCACATGTGGGCCGCGGATGACCAGCTCGCCGACCTCGCCGGGCGCGACCCGGCGGCCGGCCTCGTCCACCACATAGGCCTCCGTGCCGGGGATCGGGATCCCGACCGAGCCGGGGCGGATGCGCAACTGCTCTGGCGGCAGCCAGGTACAGCGCTTGCACTCGGTCATGCCGTACATGGAGTAGATGCGGGTGCGCGGGAACAGCGCCTGCAGGCGCTCCAGATGCGCCGGCGGGATGGGGGCAGAGGCGGTGGTGATGTAGCGCAGATGCGGGAAGGAATCCGGCTTCAGGTCGCGCATCTGCAGGATGACGGCGGCGATGGTCGGGACCAGGGGAAAGCCGGTCACACGCTCCGCCGCGATGCGGTCCAGGATCGCCTGCGGGAAGGCGAAGGACTTCTCCAGCACCAGCGTCGCGCCAAGCTTCACCGAGGTCAGCACCTGGTACAGCCCGTAGCTGAAGGAGACCGGCAGGAGGTTGAGGATGACGTCCTCCGGCCCGTTCTCCAGATAGGCGATGACCGAGTCGGCGGCAGCAGTGATGTTCTGGTGCGTCATCATCACGCCCTTCGGCACTCCGGTCGAGCCCGAAGTATAAATCAGCATGGCGAGGTCGAGTTCGATGCCAGGTGCGCGCGGCGATTCCTCCCTCCAGGCCAGCGCTTCCTCGAATCGCATCGCCCCGCGCAGCGGCGGCACCTCCTTCGCGCCAGCGATCAGGCAACAGGTGACGGAGGGTGCCTGCGCCATAGCCTCGGTCGCGACGGGCAGCAGCCGGTCCAGCGTGACCAGCGCCGCCGGGCGGCAATTGCCGAGGATATGGCGGAGCCTGCCGGATTTGGCGCTCGGGTTCACCAGGCTGAACACCCCGCCGGCCTTCGCCGTCGCGAAGATGCTCACCACCGCTTCCCAACAATTGTCGGCGAAGATGACGACGCGGTCGCCGCGCCCCACGCCGCGCGCCGCGAGCGCCGCCGCCACCCGGTCGGAGGCTGCGTCCAGCTCGGCATAGGTCACACGCCTGCCATCGGTGACCAAGGCCACCTTGTCCGGGAAGCGCCGTGCGCTGTCCGTCAGGAAGCGATCGACGCGCATCCTCGCCTCACCTGCGGATTCCGGCACGGAGGGACATGGCCGGCACGTCACGACACCGGCTGGGCGGCGGAAAGCCTGGTCTCGACATAGGTGACCAGGCCACGCACCGAGTCGAGATTCTCCGGCACCATATCCGCATCCGGGATGCGCAGCCCGAAGTGCTGCTCCAGGAAGGCCACCAGTTCCAGCACGCCGGTCGAGTCGATCAGGCCGGCTTCCAGCAGGGATTCATCCTCGCCGAGCGAGGCGCGCCCCTCGCGGAACAGGAAGTTCTCGGCGATGAAGCTGCGGATCTCCACCTCGGTCTGCTTCGGCATTTGTACGTCCTTAGGCAAAGGCTGCGGCTGGGATGGCGGGAGGGGATTGCGCATTCCTTCCGATGAAAGTGCGGTGCCAGAGCTGGGTCGAGAGCACGCCGACCAGCGCCTGGCTGTCACGGAAGCCCAGGCTGCCCTGGACCGCGCATTTGCGTGCCAGCCTCTCGACGGCGGGCGGATCGAAATAGCCGGCCTCCGCCACCGCGCGGCGCGAGAGGACCTCCTGCACATAGTCCGGCGCCTGCGGGCCAAAGAAGGACTGGCCATCCGGCGCGCGGTATGGCTGCTTCGGCCGTCGGCTGATCGCGGCCGGCAGGCGGCCCTCCATGCTCCGGCGCAGGATGTGCTTCTCGCGCAGCCCCCGGAGCTTCATTCGCGGCGGAATGCGGGAGGCGAATTCGACCAGGCGGTGGTCGAGATAGGGGAAGCGCGTCTCCACGGCATGCGCCATCGCCACCCGGTCGCCCTGCGCGGAGAGGATGTAGCCCGGCAGCAGGAAGGCGGCTTCCAGATACTGCGCTTGATGCAGCGGATCCCAGTATGCGAATTCGCCCGGCAGGCTTTCACGCAATTCGGCCAGCGCGTCATAGCCTGCGGTGTCTGCCCGCAGCCCGTCCGAGAACAGCAGCTTCGCCCGCGCTGTCGTCCCGAAGCGCGGCAGGTGCGAGAAGAGCGGATCACCGAGACGGTCCAGGCCGGAGCCGAAGAAGGCCCGCAGATAGGCCGGGCTCTGCGCCTGCAGGCTTGGCAGATAGGGATAGAGCCGGCGGAACAGCCGGGGGCGGCGTTGCGAGTCCGGCTGGCGCGCGCAGAAGGCGCGGAGCTTCGCCTCCTTGAAGATGTCATAGCCGGCCAGGATCTCGTCCGCGCCTTCGCCGGTCAGGACCACCTTGAACCCTGCGCGGCGCACCAGGTCGGAGAGCCGGTACAGCGGCGCCGGCGCGGTGCGCAGGATCGGCCTCTCGATATGCCGGATTACATCCGGGAACATCGCGCCGATCTCGGCGCCGGTGCAGTGGACGGACTGGTGCTCCGTGCCGAGCGCCGCCACCATTTCTCGCTGGTGCACGCTCTCGTCGAATTCCGGCGTCTCGAAGGTCACCGAGAAGGTCCGAAGCCGAGCAGGCACGAGATCCCTGGCGAGCAGGGCGACGATGGAGGAATCCAGCCCGCCACTGAGATATGCCCCGACCGGCACATCGGCGCGCAGTCGGATGCGGACTGCATCCGTCAGGAGCTCGCGCAGCTCCTCCACGACAGCATCCTCCCGCGCATCGGGCGCCTGTTCCCCGCGGCGCGGGAATTCCAGCCGCCAGTAGCGTCGCAGCTCGGCGCGGTCGGCGGTGACGATGAGGAGATGCCCCGGCGGAAGCTCCTGCACGTCCCGGAAGGCGGTGCGCGGCGGCAGCGGCAGCCAGAGGGTGAAGATCTGGTCGAGTGCCACCGGATCCGGCGCCGCGGTGATTCCCGGCACCTCCAGCAATGCCTTGACCTCCGAGGCGAAGCAGAAGCGCCCGTCGCGCGTGCGGGCGTGATAGAGCGGCCGGACGCCCATGCGGTCGCGCGCCAGCATCAGCATGCCCCGGCGGCGGTCCGCGATCGCGAAGGCGAAGTCGCCGTTCAGCGCATCCACGCAAGCCGTTCCCCTGACCTGGTAGAGGCGGAGGATCACCTCGGTGTCGGAGTCGGTGTGGAAGCGGATTCCGCGTGCGATCAGCTCGCGCCGCAGCTCAAGATAATTGAAGATCTCGCCATTGAAGGCGATCGCAACCTCGCCCGTCTCGTCCAGCATGGGTTGGTGGCCATGGGCGAGGTCAATGATGCTGAGCCGCGCATGGCCCAGCGCCACGTCGTCTCGCAGCAGCACATCCTGATCATCCGGACCACGATGCGCGACCGCCTCCACCATCCTCCGGATAAGCACCCTGGTGGGGGTCTGCGGCATCGGTCTTCCATAGAGACCTGCTATCCCACACATGGGCGCGGTTCCAACGATCGAATATTGTGCCGGTTCAGATCATGCGCCCAAGACACTATCGGGCGGCACTGCCCATTTGCTGGAGATTATTTCAAGAGGGCGTGAAACCGCATACATTACGGCTGCTTCATAATCCTTGATGCCCTGCTGAAGACATTGCCGACAGACCGGGTTGTGCCTTCGCGTCATCGCAGCCCTTGCAGCCGGAATGGGTCCCGACAGGGCTGCAAGGCGGAGCATTCGGATTAGGAGGATTGTGCGAGAGCGGCGGCATTGCGCCCCAGGAAGCGACGCTTCCTGGGGCCCGTGCCGCTCCGCCCGGATCAGGCTTCTGCCCGCACCGTGTTGCGCAGGCGGCCGATGCCGTCGATCTCGCACTCCACCACGTCGCCGGCCTTCAGGGTCTGCGGCGGTTGCATCGCATAGCCGACGCCTTCCGGTGTGCCGGTGATGATCACGTCGCCCGGCAGCAGCGTGAAGCCGATCGAGAGCTGGTGAATGATCTCCTTCACGTCGAAGATCATCTTGCTGGTATGGCTGTCCTGCCGCTTCTCGCCGTTCACGAAGCAGCGGATGCCGGTGGAGAGGCCGTCCAGCTCATCCGCCGGCACGATCCAGGGACCGAGCGGGCAGGAACGGTCGAGCGACTTGCCCTTGAACCATTGGCCGTAGCGGCGCTGCAGGTCGCGCCCGGTCACGTCATTGCCGATGGTCCAGCCGAAGACATGCTCCAACGCCCGCTCCTTCGGGATGTCGCGACCTTCCTTGCCGATCACCACCGCCAGCTCGACTTCGTAGTCCAGCCATTTGGTTGCTTCCGCATGCGCCGGGATCCAGTCCTCCGGTCCGATGACGGTTTCCGGCGCCTTGGTGAAGAATTGCGGGTATTTCGGCAGCTCGGACTGGGTGATGCCGCGGGTGCGGTCGCCTTCCGCCACATGGTCCATGTAGTTGCGGCCGACGCAGAAGACGTTGCGGCGGGGGCGCGGGATCGGTGCCAGCAGCTTCACGGTGCCAGCCTCCCGCACTGCGGCGGCGGGCGGGTTGGCGGCCAGGGCCTTCACGGCGGCCAGCGCCGCCGGGCCGCCCTCGATCAGCGCCAGCATGTCCTGGGTGCGCCCGGCCAGCGCGCCCGAGGCGGCGGCGGTGAGGTCGAGCACGCGGCCGCCTTCCAGCACCGCGCCGACGCGCGGACCCTTGGCGTCCGTGAATGTCGCAAGCTTCGTCATCGAACCCTTCCCCGAATCAGTGAGGCAGGGCAGCGGAGCCCGGCAGCGCCTTCCTGGCAAGCCCCCCGCCTCCCGGGGCGGGGATTCAGCCCTCGGCCGGGCCGCGCTGGCTGCCGATGATCGCCAGGAATTCGCGGCGAGTGGAGGGATCGTCGCGGAAGGCGCCGAGCATGCGGCTGGTCACCATCGCGACGCCGTGCTTGTGCACGCCGCGCGTGGTCATGCACTGGTGCGCCGCCTCGATCACCACGGCAACGCCCTTGGGCTGCAGCACCTCGTTGATGGTGTTCGCGATCTGGGAGGTCAGCTTCTCCTGGATCTGCAGCCGCTTGGCATAGGCATCCACCACGCGGGCGAGCTTGCTGATGCCCACCACCCGTCCGGCCGGCAGATAGGCGACATGCGCCCGGCCGATGATCGGGACCATGTGGTGCTCGCAATAGCTCTCAAGCCGGATGTCGCGCAGCACCACCATCTCGTCATACCCCTCCGTCTCCTCGAAGGAGCGGGTGAGCAGCTCGACCGGGTCGGTGGCGTAGCCGGCGAAGAATTCCTCATAGGCACGAACCACGCGTGCCGGCGTGTCCCGAAGCCCCTCGCGGTCCGGATCGTCGCCGGCCCAGAGCAGCAGGGTGCGCACGGCAGCTTCCGCTTCCTCGCGCGTGGGGCGTTCGGGGGAGGTGGTGCGGTCCTGCGTCGGGCGGTCAGCCGGCGTCTGGAGTCTCACGGTTCGATGATTCCCGGATTGTTCCTGTGGCGATGGCCCGGGCTGAGGCCGCCGCGCCGCCCTGTCGGCGGCATTACGTTTGGGAGATGGGGCGCCGCCCCGCTCCTGCAAGACCCGGTGCGCGGCCGGAACGCCTCTCGGCCGCGCCAGTCCGGAAACGGTCAGGCGGCCTTGACTCCCTCCGCTACCTTGAAGTCGGCCTCGGTCTTGGCGCGGACCTCCTCCAGCGTCACTCCCGGCGCCAGTTCCCGCAGGGTCATGCCATCCGAGCCCTTCTTGTCGATCGCGAAGACGCCAAGCTCGGTGATGACCATGTCCACCACCCGGGCGCCGGTCAGCGGCAGGCTGCACTGCTTCAGCAGCTTGGGCTTGCCGCCGGCGGTGTGCTCCATCAGCACCACCACGCGCTTCACCCCGGCGACGAGGTCCATCGCCCCGCCCATCCCCTTCACCATCTTCCCGGGGATCATCCAGTTCGCCAGGTCGCCGTTCTGCGCCACCTGCAGCGCGCCGAGGATCGACAGGTCGATGTGCCCGCCGCGGATCATGCCGAAGCTCTGGGCACTGTCGAAATAGCTGCTGGTCGGGAGTTCCGTGATGGTCTGCTTGCCGGCATTGATCAGGTCCGGGTCCTCCTCCCCCTCATAGGGGAAGGGGCCGAGGCCGAGCATGCCGTTCTCGCTCTGCAATTGCACGTTCACGCCGGCAGGAACATGGTTGGCCACCAGCGTCGGGATGCCGATGCCGAGATTGACGTAGAAGCCGTCCTGCAATTCCTGCGCGGCGCGGGCGGCCATCTGGTCACGGGTCCAGGGCATGGGGGTGGCTCCTCTCTCAGGCCGCTGCGTTCGCGCTGCCGGCGCCGGCGGCGGCCGGCTCCCGCTTCCGCACCGTGCGCTGCTCGATCCGCTTCTGGTAGTCCGCGGGCAGGGCGATGATGCGCTGCACGAAGATGCCAGGGGTGACGATGTGGTCCGGGTCGATCTCGCCCGGCTTCACCAGGTGCTCCACCTGCGCCACCGTCACCTTCGCCGCCGTGGCCATGACGGGGTTAAAATTCCGGGCGGTCTTGCGGTAGACGAGGTTGCCCTCGGTATCCCCCATATAGGCATGGATGATGGCGAGGTCGGCGAAGAGGCCGCGCTCCATCACATAGGTCTCGCCATCGAATTCCTGGGTGGGTTTGCCCTTGGCCACCTCGGTCCCCACGCCGGTCTTCGTGAAGAAGGCAGGGATACCGGCGCCGCCGGCGCGGATGCGCTCGGCCAGCGTCCCCTGCGGGTTGAACTCGATCTCAAGCTCGCCGGCCAGGTACTGCTCGGCGAAAAGCTTGTTCTCCCCGACATAGCTGCTGATCATCTTGCGGATCTGCCGGGTCTGCAGCAGCAGGCCGAGCCCGGCATCGTCGATCCCCGCATTGTTCGAGACGACGGTGAGGTCCTTCACCCCGCTGTCCCGGATGGCCTCGATCAGCGCGCTCGGGATGCCGCAGAGGCCGAAGCCGCCGGACATGATCATCATGCCGTCGCGCAGCAGGCCGGCGAGCGCCGCCCGAGCGTCCGGATACACCTTCTTCATAGGCCGAAGCTCCCTGGCAGGGACCGAAATGCCATCGCAACCTAGTCTTCGGGCGCGGCGCGCGAAAGGGCCCCGAAGGGCCTTGCGGCGTCCCGAGGCCGCCGCTATACCCCCGCCACTCTCTGGGGGGCCATAGCTCAGTTGGGAGAGCGCTTGAATGGCATTCAAGAGGTCAGGGGTTCGACTCCCCTTGGCTCCACCAGTTCCCGAAAGGCCCGGCCGCCGCAGCGGCCGGGCCCTTCTGTTTCTGCGCTGCGGCCTCGCCGCCCTGAGGCAGGCTAGCCTTCCTCAAGCGTGAAGCCGGCCTTGAGCGTCACCTGATAGTGGCCGACCCGGCCCTCCACGATCTCGCCGCGGACCTGGATCACCTCGAACCAGCGCAGATTCCGCAAGCTGGCACCGGCCCTGCCGATGGCCGTCTGGATGGCGTCGTCGATCCCCACCTTCGACGAGCCTACCAGCTCCACGACCTTGTAGACGTGCTCCGGCATGGCACCCTCCGCCGCTTCGCGCTGGAGCCGCAACGCAAGGGCATCTGCCGCGGTTGCCCGAAGCGCGGCTGAGGCCGGATCCGGGCATCACGCTTCCTTAACTCCCCTCTGCTTTCCTGGGCGCCGCGGAGCAGGAGCAAGCGCCCGCCCCATGTCCAGCATCCCGGCCCGACCAGCCACAGAGTCCCAGCCTTGCCGGCAGCATATCCGCGTCCCAGGAGCATGAGCCGCATTCGGCAAGGCGGACTGCGGCACCTGCTGTGGTCGCTCCGGGCCTGGTCCGCCGGCCAGGCGATGCCGGGGCAGGGCGTGGAGCCGCCACCCGATGCCCCTGCCGTCGCAGGCGGGACGAACATTGCCGCCCCGGCCCATGCCCCACGGGCTGTCCTGCGGGCGGGCTGGGCGGACAGGCTGTGGGAAGAAGGCTTCGCCCTGCCGGGCGGGGAGGCCGAGATCCAGCGCCTCTGCGGCCTGCTGCCGCTCTCCCCGGCGACGACGCTGCTGCTGCTCGGCCAGGACGCCGGGGGCGCCGCCCGGACCATCGCCGGACAGCGCGGCGCCTGGATCGCCGCCCATCCGGGCGATGCGGTGCTGGCCGGGCGCATGGCGGAGCGGCTGAAGCCCTTCGGCCGCCGCATCGCGATCCAGCCCTGGGACCCGGCGCAGCCCGCCTTCCGCGCGCGCTACCACCACCACGCCCTGGCGCTGGAGGCGTTGCGCAGCAGCCCCGATCCGGCGCGGCTGCTGCCTGCCATCGCCGCCGCGCTGAAGCCCGGCGGCCAATTGGTGCTGCTCGACATCGTCCAGGTGGGAGAGGCGGCGGAGCCGGCCCTGAGCCGCTGGATGGAGCTGGAATCCCGCCCCGCCCCACCTCCCGCACGCGCCGCGCTGGAGGACGCGCTGGCCGTCTCCGGCTTCCACCTGCATGTCGTGGAGGATGCCGGGTCACGCCACTGCGCTGCGGCGCTGGAGGCGTGGAACCGCCTCATCGGCGGCTGGTCCGGCCAGGATCGGCCGGATGCCGCCGCTGCCGCCGCGCTGGTCGCCGAGGCCGAGGCCTGGCTGCTACGGCAGCGCCTGCTCGCCGGCGGGGGGCTCGGCCTGTTCCGCTGGCATGCCACCCTGGCGGCCCGCTGAGCGCCGCCGGCCACGTCAGCCGGTGCTGACAATGCGGTAGCTGTACTCGGCGCCGTCCGGCTCGCGGATCGTCAGGTAATCGCCCGGGCGCATGAGGGCGGGACCGCGGATCACCTCATGCAGCGGCGCGTCCCCGGCATCGTCCGCCCGGGGGGAGAAGCGCATGGACCAGCCGGTGTCCGGATCATACAGCACCTCTCCGGACAGCATCGGCTCCCCTGGCCAGTAGCGGCGGGCCACCCAGGGCCGCGGATCGGTCTGCCAGGCCCGGGCATCGAGATGGCCGGCGGCGTCGAGGGCGACGTCGAGCTCATAGCGGTGCGCCGGGCTGCCCCCCGGGAAGCCCGGTCCGGCGGCCATGACCAGCGTCACTGTCGGCATGGGGCGGTGCGGCCTCCCGTCCGGATCGTCCTGGATGGGGCGGCATGCCTCCGGGCCCGTAGCCCCCACGCCGCCCCGTTACGCAAGGTCATGGAAACGCAGGGCCGGGGAGCTGGTTCAGATCGCCACCCGGACACCCAGTTCCACCACGCGGTCGGAGGGGATGCGGAAGAATTCGGTCGCCGGCACGGCATTGCGCGCCATGAGGGTGAACAGCCATTGCCGCCAGCGCGACATCTTGGGCACCACCGCCTGCACCAGCGTCTCCCGCCCGAGGAAGTAGCTGGCCTGCATGGCGTCGAAATCCACGCCGGATGCGCGCAGCGCCTCCAGGTCGCGCGGGATGTTCGGGCTCTCCTGGAAGCCGTAGCGGACGATGACGCGGTGGATGCGGGGGGCAAGCTCCGTCACCTCCCGCCGCCGCTCCTCCGCCACCTGTGGCACGTCCTCGTTCACCACGGTGACGAAGAGCACGCGCTCATGCAGCACCTTGTTGTGCTTCAGGTTGTGCAGCAGCGCGCCGGGCACGTAATCGGCCTGGCCGGTCATGAAGACGGCAATGCCAGGCACGCGGATGGTGCGGGACTGCGGCAGCCGGGCCAGGAAGGATTTCAGCGGCAGGCTGTCCTGGCGGAAGCGGGCGAAGAGCAGCTCCCGCCCCTGCTTCCAGGTGTGCATCAGGATGAACAGCGCGGCGCCGAACACCACCGGCACCCAGCCGCCTTCCGGGATCTTCAGCACGTTGGAGACGAAGAAGGCGACATCCAGCAGGAACAGCGGCACGAAGACCGCCAGCACCAGCAGGAGCGGCCAGCGGAACTGCCGGTGGAAGACGATCATGGCGAGGGTACTGGTGCAGACGAAGGTGCCCGTCACCGCGATGCCATAGGCCGCCGCCAGGCTGTCCGAATTCTTGAAGGCCAGCACCAGGATCAGCACCCCGGCGAGCAGGGCGAAATTGACCTGCGGCACGTAGATCTGCCCTTCCTCCGTCTCGCTGGTGTGGCGGACGATGAGGCGCGGCAGGAAGCCGAGCTGCACGCATTGCCGGGCGATCGAATAGGCGCCCGAGATCATGGACTGGGAGGCGATGATAGTTGCCGCCGTCGCCAGCACCACCATCGGCAGGCGCAGGACCTCGGGCACCAGCAGGAAGAAGGGGTTCTCCAGCGCCGCCGGGCTGGAGAGCATCATCGCCCCCTGGCCCAGATAGTTCAGCGCGAGCGCTGGCAGGACATAGAACAGCCAAGCGATCTCGATCGGCGGCCGGCCGAAATGGCCCATATCGGCATAGAGCGCCTCCGCCCCCGTCACCGCCAGCACGACGGAGCCGAAGGCAATGAAGGCGGCCAGCCGGTAGGTGGCGCAGAACTGGATCGCGTAGTGCGGCGAGATCGCCACCAGCACCTCCGGCTCCTTCAGCACCTCGAAGGCGCCGAGCACGCCGAGCGAACCGAACCACAGCGCCATCACTGGGCCGAACATCGCGCCCATGCTGCCAGTGCCGCGATACTGGATCAGGAAGAGGGCGACCAGCACGAAGACCGCGCCCGGTATGATCACCGGGTCGAAGACCGGGGAGATGACCTTCAGCCCCTCCATCGCCGAAAGGACGGAGATGGCCGGGGTGATGGTGCCGTCGCCGAAGAACAGGGCGGCACCGGTGATGCCGACCAGGGCGATCATCCAGCGCCCGTGCTCCGTCGTGGCGCAGCGCTGGGCCAGGGCCATCAGCGCCAGGATGCCGCCTTCGCCCTTGTTGTCGGCGCGCATCACGAAGATCACGTACTTCACCGTGACCGTCAGGATCAGCGCCCAGATGATGAGGGACAGAACGCCCAGGATCTCCCACCGCTCCAGCCCGTCGGCGGAGAAATGCAGCAGCGCGGCACGGAGAGCATAGAGCGGACTGGTGCCAATATCCCCGTAAACGACGCCGAGGACGCCGAGCAGAAGGGACAAACCCACGGGCCGGCGGCGGGCGACGGTGGAAGCGGGGGTGGTCACGGTGACGCTCCGGGGGGAGGGCGGCGCCGAGCCATAGGCGCCCACCCGGACCCTGGCAAGGCCGGGCCTCCCCGGGTGCTAGTGCCCCCGCAGGATCTGGCTGAGGAACAGCTTCAGCCGGTCCGTCTTCGGGTGCTCGAAGATCTCGGTGGGGGTGCCGGACTCCACGATCTCGCCGCGATCCATGAACACCACGCGGTCGGCGACCTGGCGGGCGAAGCCCATCTCATGCGTCACGCAGATCATGGTCATACCGGTTTCGGCCAGGGCGACCATGGTGTCCAGCACCTCCTTGATCATCTCCGGGTCGAGGGCGCTGGTCGGCTCGTCGAACAGCATGATCTTGGGCTTCATGCAGAGCGCGCGGGCGATTGCCACGCGCTGCTGCTGGCCGCCGGAGAGCTGGCCCGGATATTTCTTCGCCTGCTCCGGGATGCGCACCCGCTCCAGATAGTGCATCGCCAGCGCCTCGGCCTCCGCCTTCGGCATGCGGCGGACCCAGATCGGGGCCAGGGTGCAGTTGTCCAGCACGGTCAGGTGCGGGAAGAGGTTGAAGCTCTGGAACACCATGCCGACCTCACGGCGGATGGCGTCCAGCGCCTTCACGTCGTCGGTCAGCTCGATGTTGTCGACGAGGATGCGGCCTTCCTGATGCGTCTCCAGCCGGTTGATGCAGCGGATCATGGTGGACTTGCCGCTGCCCGAGGGGCCGCAGACCACCACCCGCTCTCCCGGCGCGACGGAGAGGGAGACGTCGCGCAGCACATGCAGCGTGCCAAACCACTTGTTGACCTTGTCCATCAGGATGGCGGGCGGCGCATCGGTCCGCGCGGCCGAGGCGACATGCTCCAAGGTTTCGCTCATTGCGTGCTTTCCCTCAGCGGCGCCGGTGGCGGTTCAGCTCCGCCTCCAGGTTCTGGCTGTATTTCGACATGGCGAAGCAGAAGACGAAGTAGATGGCGCCGACCGTCAGGTAGACCTCGACGCCGAAGCCTTGCCAGGCCGGCTCGATGATCGCGGTCTTGCCGGCGGTCAGCAGGTCGAAGATGCCGATGATCAGCACCAGGGAGGTGTCTTTGAAGAAGCCGATGAAGGTGTTGACCAGCGGCGGGATCACCAGGCGCAGCGCCTGCGGCAGCACGATCAGGCCGGTCTTCTGCCAGTAGGAGAGGCCAAGCGCGTCGGCCGCCTCGTACTGGCCCTTCGGCAGCGCCTGCAGCCCGCCGCGCACCACCTCCGCCAGATAGGCGCCGGCGAAGAGGATGATGGCGATCTGGGCGCGCAGCAGCTTGTCGATGTTCATGCCTTCGGGAAGGAAGAGCGGGAACATCACGCTGGCCATGAAGAGCAGCGAGATCAGCGGCACGCCGCGGATCAGCTCCACATAGAGCACGCAGAGAGCCTTGATCGCCGGCAGGCTAGACCGCCTTCCCAGCGCGACCAGGATGGACAGCGGGAAGGCGAAGGCGATGCCGAAGGTCGCCAGGATCAGGGTGATGACCAGGCCGCCCCAGCGCTCCTGCGGCACATAGGGCATGCCGAAGACGCCGCCCCACATCAGGACGCCGATGGCCGTCAGCGCCGCGATCCAGATCAGCGCCAATTCCTTCCGCCAGAAGCGGCGCATGGCGGAGACGACGAACAGCCCGATGAAGATCAGGATGGAGGCCAGCGGCCGCCACTGCTCCTCATACGGGTAGGTGCCGAAGAGGATGAAGCGGTGCTTTTCCGTGATGACGGCCCAGCAGGCGCCGGTGCCCTTCAGGTCCCGGCAGGCCTGGGTCTGGTTGTTCGGCACCGACCAGACGGCGTTGATGATGCCCCACTCCACGAAGCCCATGACCCAGCGGATCACCAGGTAGAGCAGCACCAGCGTGACCGCGGTGGAGAGCCAGGAGGAGAACAGGTTGGCCCGGATCCAGGCGAGCGGGCCGATGGCCGTGATCGGCGGCCGGCGGGGTGCGGAGGCCTCGCCCGGGACCCGTGCGACGGCGGTATCGAACTGGATGGGCGTTGTATCGGACATGGCCTAGCGCTCCACCAGTGCGATCTTCGCGTTATACCAATTCATGAACAGGCTGATCGACAGGCTGATGGTCAGATAGACCAGCATGATGATGGCGATGCCCTCGATCGCCTGGCCAGTCTGGTTCAGCGTGGTGTTGGCGATCGAGACGATGTCCTGGTAGCCGATCGCCACCGCCAGCGAGCTGTTCTTGGTGAGGTTGAGGTACTGGCTGGTCATCGGCGGCACGATGACCCGCAGCGCCTGTGGCAGCACGATCAGCTTCAGCACCGCGGGGGGGCGGAGGCCGAGCGCCTGCGCCGCCTCCCACTGGCCATGTGGCACGGCCAGGATGCCGGCGCGCACGATCTCCGCGATGAAGCCCGCGGTGTAGAGCACGAGGCCGAGCAGCAGCGCGAAATACTCCGGGCTGACCAGCAGCCCGCCCCGGAAATTGAAGCCGCGCAGCACCGGCCAGTCCACGGTCGTGGGCGCGCCGAGCGCCGCCCAGATCGCCACCGGCACCCCGACCAGCAGCAACAGGCCGACGGGCCAGACCCGGCGCGGCTGCCCGTCCTGCATCTGCTTCGCCCGCGCCTGGCGCCGGTACAGCCAGGTTCCGGCCAGCCCCAGCAGGAAGGCCACCACCGCCCAGGTGAAGCCCGGCTCCCAGACCAGGCCGGGCAGCAGCAGGCCGCGATTGGAGAGATAGACGCCGCCGATCGGGTGCAGCGCCTGGCGCGGTCCCGGCAGGCTTTGCAGGATCGCGTACCAGAACAGCAGCTGCAGCAGCAGCGGCAGGTCGCGGATCACCTCGACATAGACGCCGGCGAGCTTGGCCAGCAGCCAGTTGCGCGACAGCCGGGCGATGCCGATCAGCGTGCCGAGGATGGTCGCCAGGATGATGCCGACCACCGCCACCTTCAGCGTGTTGAGCACGCCGACCAGCAGGGCGCGGAAATAGGTGTCGGTCGGGCTGTAGGGGATGAGCGATTCGGCGATGGGCAGCCCGGCCTCCCGCCACAGGAAGCCGAAGCCGGTCGCGATGCGCCTCACCTCAAGGTTGTGAACCGTATTGCTCCACAACCACCAGAAGATGCTGCCGACGATGGCGACGACCACAATTTGCCAGACGATGCCGCGGACCCGCTCATCGGACCACGACAGGCGCAAGGGCCGCTTGGGGGGAGCCCGCAACAGGCGGGGGTCTGTGGTGGTCTGGGACATCTCGTTTGTCCTCTGGTCCTTGCGGCCTTGCCCTATGGAGCCGGGCGGGGAAGGAGGCTGGCGCCTGGCCCCGGAGAACGGGCCGGGGCATGGCGGCCTAACCGCGCCGCCATGCCCCGGCAAGCATCAGTGTCTCACCGGAAAGGCGGCGAGTACTGCAGCCCGCCCTTGGTCCAGAGGGCGTTCGGGCTCTCCGCCCGCTGGATGCCGAGGGGGCCCAGGTTGCGCTCGAAGACCTCCCCGTAGTTGCCCACTGCCTTGATAACGTTCACCACCCAGGCATCGTTCAGGCCGAGCATCTTGCCGAGATCGCCGTTGCGGCCGAGCATCCGCTGCACTTCCGGCCGCGGGTCGTTCAGCATCTTCTCGACATTGGCCTGGGTGATGCCCAGCTCCTCGGCGCTCACCAGGGCGAAGTGGACCCAGCGGATCACGTCCTCGAAGCGCGGGTCGCCCTGGCGCACCGCGGGCGCCAGCGGTTCCTTGCTGATGACCTCCGGCAGGATTACGTGCTCCGCCGGATTCGGCTGGGCGGAACGGGTGGAGGCGAGGCCGGAGACGTCGGTGGTGTAGGCGTCGCAGCGGCCGCTGGCATAGGCGCCGACCACTTCCTCGATGCGCTCGATCACCACCGGGGTGAAGTGGATGTTGTTGGCGCGGGCCCAGTCGGTCAGGTTCTGCTCGGTAGTGGTGCCGGGCTGCACGCAGATGGTCGCCCCATCCAGCTCCTTCGCGCTCTTCACGCCCAGGCTCTTCTTCACCATGAAGCCCTGGCCGTCATAGAAATTGACGGCGGTGAAATCGAGGCCGAGGCTGGTGTCGCGCGACAGGGTCCAGGTGGTGTTGCGCGCCATCACGTCCGCCTCGCCGGACTGCAGCGCGGTGAAGCGGTTCTGCGCCGTGGTGGGGACGAAGCGGACTTTGTTCGGGTCGCCGAGGATGGCGGCGGCATAGGCGCGGCAGTAATCGGCATCGAAGCCGCGCCAGACGCCCTGGCTGTCCGGCTGGGCGAAGCCGGCGAGGCCGGTGTTCACGGCGCAAATCAGGGTGCCGCGGTTGCGGATCGTCTCGATGAAGCTGCCTGTCGCCGGGGTCTGCTGCGGCTGGGCCTGCTGCGCCTGTGCGGCGAGGGGCAGGGCCAGCGTGAACCCGATCGCCGCCGTGGTGAGCGCGCGCGTGAGGGAAAGCCCGAAGGGCTGCATCAACTCCGTCTCCCGTTCCGTCCCGCCCAGTACCGGGTGGGTCCCTGAGGTTGCTTCAGCCAATGCTGCGCCAGGGACGGCCTCGGATCAACGCAGGATCCGGTGCCCGCCCAGCGAGCATGGCCGATAGCAGAGACCGAAGCGATTGCGAAGCAATAGCCCTTGGCCTAGGCCGCCGCGCGCCGCGGCAGGAACAGCCGTAGGGTCGCCGTCCCCTCCGCCGCGGCCTCCTCCGCCCATCCCTCGGCCGCCTCGGCCAGGTGCCGCAGGGCAGCGAGGCTGGGCAGCGCCGCCCCCTCCGGCCGGCTGATGGAGAGTTCCACATGCTCCGGCGGTCGGTCGGCGACGAGGATGCTGAGGCACCCCCCGCGCGGCAGGGCTTCCGCCGCCTCCCGCGCCAGGGCGATGAGCGAGTCGTCCAGCGCCGCGCGGTCGATCCTGACCGCCCCGCTTCCCGCCTCCGTCGCCACCGAGAGCGCGCCGGGGACGGGCAGGAGCACGGAGAGCAGCGGCGCCAGGGCCGCCACCGCGTCCGAGAGCACCAAGTCCCCTTCCTGCGGGACCGGCCGGCGGACCAGGCTCAGGATCGCGCGGGTCGAGGCCTCGAAGCGCCGCGCCGCTTCCTGGATGCGGTCGAGCTGGCGCTGTGGCGCGCCCTCCCCGGCACTGCGCTTCAGCATCTCCAGATTGGCGAAGATCACGGTCAGCAGGTTGTTGATCTCGTGCTGCACCGGCCGGGCCAGCTCGGCGAGGCTCGCCATGCGGGCCGCCTGCCGGCGCAGTCTGGCGTCCTCCGCGTCCATCATCCCTCCGCCTCAGTGGCTCCGCGAACCGTCATGTAACGCGCGCGTGCGCCCAGGGCACCATCCCATGTGTGGAATTCCTTTCATGCGAATGACGCTACTGGCCGCCACCTTCCGCGATCTCGCGGAACAGGCGGGCGGGCAGGGTGCCGCCCTTCACGTTGTCCATCGGCCGGCCATCATCATTGCCGAGCCAGACGCCGATCACCAGGCCGCCGCTGAAGCCGATGAACCAGGCATCCCGGAAGTCCTGGGTGGTGCCGGTCTTGCCCGCCACCGCCCGGCCGGGGATCGCCGCCGCCCGCCCGGTGCCGCGATTGACCACCGCCTCCAG